>WNFY01000874.1_pt1 | contig 61139 bp, 53 predicted proteins | sample 5400091 | NCBI WGS metagenome assembly WNFY01 (sample SAMN13153364, study PRJNA577476) | soil metagenome | isolation source: 60 cm soil or saprolite under grassland replicate 1 | place: USA:California | collected 2016-06-15
AGATGGTTGAATACGCGAGAACTTTTTTGATGTCGTTTTGGGCAATGCCGATTGTCGCCGCGAACAAAGCGGTGGCCGCGCCAATGATGGCGACGATGAACATGGCTGCCGGCGCGTGCGTGTAGATCGCCGAACAACGAACCACCATGTAGACACCTGCGGTCACCATCGTCGCCGCGTGAATCAATGCCGAGACTGGTGTCGGGCCAGCCATGGCATCCGGCAACCAGACAAAAAGTGGAATTTGCGCGCTCTTTCCGGTCGCGCCGATGAACAGCAGAATCGCGATTGAAGTAATGCCGCCGTACCAGAGCATGTTCGATGCGAAGGGCTCTGGCGTCATGTGTCCAATTATAGCGAGAGCACTGATCACGCCTTGGCCGGGCTTATTAAAGAAACTGATTGAAGCCTGTCCGGCTTTTGCTGTTAGGAAAAAAATCAGCATGACGCCGAGAATGAAACCCCAGTCACCGACTCGATTGGCGATGAATGCCTTCTTGGCGGCTGGCGCGGCCTCATCTTTGTCGAGATAAAACCCAATCAGCAGGTAGGAGCACAGGCCGACACCTTCCCAACCGACAAACATCAGGAGGAAGTTGTCGGCGAGCACCAGCGTCAGCATCGCGAACATGAACAAATTCAGGTAAGCAAAGAACCGGTAGTAACCGCGATCGCCATGCATGTAACCAGTGGCAAAAATGTGAATCAAGAAACCGACGAGGGTGACAAACAGCGCATAAATGCCACTGAGCCGATCCATGGCCAGACCAAAGTCCGCGCGAAAACTTCCGACCTGAATCCACGTCCACAGGTGATCCATGATCGGTTGCGTTGTCTGCAGGGCGCCATCCGGTTCGAAGGCCAGAAAGAAAGCAATGACGGTGGCCAAGCCGACCGAAGCACAGGCGACGATGCCGATGAATCGCTCGTTGCGCACCCGCCGGCCAACGAGCCAGTTGATTACGGCGCCGGCAAGCGGAGCGAAGATGATTAAGCTGAGAAGATTGCTGTTTTCCACTGAAGTCAGTGTTCTGGTCTTAGTACTTCGTGCTTTGTACTTTGATGTTCAGGTCGTGTGACGGTTGACGTCACAGTACAAAGCACAAAACACGAAGTACAAAGCACCAAGTACCACGATCACAGTTTTAGAGTGCTGGCATCGTCCACGTCGAGCGATTCACGATTACGGAAAATGGCGATGATGATTCCCAAACCGACAGCCGCCTCAGCCGCGGCGACCGTCATGACGATGAAAACAAACAGCTGCCCTGACACGTCGCGGAAGAAACTCGAGAACGCCACAAACGTCAGGTTCACAGAGTTAAGCATCAACTCTATGCACATGAACATCGAGATCACATTGCGCTTGATCAGCACCCCTACGACGCCAATCGTGAATAGCACAGCGGAAAGCGCCAGATACCATGAAAGTTGCGGTGTCATTGTCGATTGCCGATTGCCAATTGCCGATTTGATAAAAGCATGATTTCGAAATTCTTACTTTCCGTTATCAGAGGCTTCTCGATCCTTTCGCAGGCCGAGGATCCGTGCAGCTTCCTCCGTCGAATGAGCTGATACCGCTCTTAAGTCGCCAATATCCCCCCGATCCAGAAGTTCTTTTGAAAATACCTGATCGCCCGGAACGATACCCGCGCCGGATGGAAGCAAGCCACCTCGCCGCGCCAGGGTCATGGCGCCGACGATCGCCATCAACAGCAGTAGAGATGTGATTTCAAAGGGAAGCAGGTATCGCGTAAAGAGTCCCGCTCCGATCGAGCTCGTCAAGCCGATATCCGAAACGTTTCGCGTCGGCGTTGATGGAGATGACTGCACAAAAAAGATGATGAAGATACTTTCAGCAAAAAGAATCGCTGCCAGTCCCAGGGCTATCGGCACCAAAGATCGAAGGCGCATTGGCTGCCGCTCTTCCTCCTCCACATTGAGGAGCATGATCACGAATACAACCAGTACCATGATTGCTCCGGCATAAACGATCACTTGTACGGCCGCGATGAAAGGCGCGGCCAGCGTCACGTAAAGGCAGGCCAGCGAAATAAACACGCCGATTAAGGAAATCGCACCATAAAGCGGATTGCGCTGCGCAACCATCGAAATCGCGCAACCTACTGCCATCCCGGCAAATAAGATGAATAGCAAAGCGAGCATTGTCTTCGTTCGGAGGCGTTCGGAGTTCCGCCTTCAGGCGGATGATCTCGAAAACTGCCCACCTCAAGGCGGGCTTCGAACAATTCATCCTCCCCAGCCGGTCGCAGTTTTCAAAAGGCGGCCCACGTAATCAAAAGTACCGAGCCATTGCAACGTCGCCGTCAGCACGATGTTGATAATTGCGGCCGGCACCAGGTATTGCCAACCAAAACTCATCAACTGATCAAAACGAAACCGCGGCAACGTGCCCCGCAACCAGATATAGAGAAACAGAAACAGGATCACCTTGCCGAGAAAATAAAAAACGCCGAGCCATGGAACAGTGTGCACGAAAGGACCGTTCCAGCCGCCGAGAAAGAGCGTCGTCGCCAGCATCGAAACCGTGAACATGTTGACGTACTCAGCCAAAAAGAAAAGCGCGAATTTCATCGCGCTGTACTCGGTGTGAAATCCGGCGACCAGCTCAGTCTCGGCTTCCGGGAGGTCGAATGGCACTCGATTGGTTTCGGCGATCGCCGCGATTAAGTAAATCACAAAGCCCAAAGGCTGCACCCAGATTACATTCCAACCACTGATGCCCAGATAGCCCGCTTGTTGTTCGACGATGCTGTAGAGATCGAGCGTGCCCGATTGCAGAATCACCCCAATTAGCCCGAGGCCTAAAGCCAGTTCATAAGAGATCATCTGGGCTGAAGAACGCAGGCCGCCCATCAAGCTGTATTTATTATTCGACGACCATCCGGCGAGCGCTATTCCGTACACGCCCACCGAAGTCACGCCAAGCACATACAGGAGGGCGACATCAAAGCGGGCCACGACCAGTCGAACCGTGCCCAGAACCGGAAGTTGAATATCGGGTCCAAATGGATAGACGACGATCGTCATGAGTGCGGCGGTCGTGGCAATCACCGGCGCCAGAAAATAAACAAAGCGCGTTGACTTGTCGGGAACGATGTCTTCTTTGAAGATAAATTTGAGCAGGTCGGCGAGCGGTTGCAAAAAACCTCCGGGCCCCACGCGGTTCGGACCCAGACGTCCCTGAATAAATCCAAGGATTCGTCTCTCAGCCAGAACTGTATACGCCACCATCGTCATCACTACGGTGAAGGCGACGAGAATGCCGATTAGCAATAGAGCAAGACTCTTTAGATCTTCCATGTAGCCAAGTTGAACTTTGTACCCTTTGTCCTTTGTTCGCGTCGGCAAGGGCCGTGGTTTGATTAATCGCGTGCGTTTCGACAGCGACTAAGTACAAAGCACTAAGCACAAAGCTCGATCTTTACGCAATCGCGGGTTCCTGCTTCAGGCCTTTATCGATCGTGATCTGATAGAGCGGCGAAATCGCAAACGTCTCCGGTATTGGATTTCCGTTTGCCAGCAAATGAAATTGCGGCACCTTGTCGGTCAGCGTGCCGAGCTTAAATAACTCATGACCGACCGGCGGGGTTTCCTGAATCTTTGGAACCATTTCGTCCATTCCTTCCACGCGCCGGCGAATCGTTTCGAGTATGCCTGAAAGATCGCGCCTCGCAGTGATCGCGTGTTTCACCTGCACCGGCTTGCTCTCGTCTTTCAACGACGGATATCGCAAATCGGCATAGCCGGATATCCTGGCGGCGATCTCGCGGAACACGGCGCTGGCCGACATCTCAAACCCGAACTCCGCGCCCAGAGCTTTTGCGAGTTGCGCCGTAATCATCCAGTCAGGTTTTGACTGGTGAACCGGCTCGATCGATTTGCGGACTCGCTGCACAAATCCATCATTGTTCGTAAACGTCCCATCAATTTCGGCGAATGAAGCTGCCGGAAAAACTACATCTGCATATGAAGTGGTTTCGGTCTCAAACAGTTCCTGCACGATTAGGAAATCCAGTTTCGCGAGCGTCTCCTCATGGGCGCGAATTTGTTCTGGCAGCAGGCTTCCGGCGAGGTACAAAGCGCGAAGCCCGTCACCGGAATCGCTTAACAATTCGTTCAGTGTTTTCGCGCCGTTCATCATGTCATGGGCGCCAACGCTGTTATTGAAAAGTGGCAGAGGATGCAGCAGGACGCGGCGGCCGTCCGCGGCAAACAGGTAAGGGAACTGCGCGACGCAGGCTCGTGCTTCCGCGCTTAGCCCGCCCCCAAACATAAAAATCAAATCGCCCTGCGCCTCGCCAATAATCTTGCGCACGGCGTCGAAGTCGCTCGCCTCAACACCAAGCTTTTTTGTCGCCGGTGCATTGTTTGAATCAGCAAGCGCCAGCACCGCGGCGTCCTCAGCGCCGGGCGTAATGTGGACGAATTGCGAGGCTTGCTCGCGCAGGCGGATCGGGACACTGTTGATGATTACTAATTTGGCCTCGCCATTACGGACGGCCTGGCGAATTTGTTTGCCGGTGAGTGGCTGCAACTCTTCCGGCTCGCCGCCAATTAAGACGATCGTCTTCGCGAAACGAATATCGCGATGACTCGCCAGCGCCCCACCCAGGTTTTCAAAGAAGGGTTTCAGGCTAAACGCGTCAGCTACTGCGTAGTTCTGACTGCTCAGGACTTCGGTCGCGAACTTCCCGAGGGAATAGACCGCTTCATTCGTCAGGCGGGGACTGGCGACAACAGCGGTGGAATTATTGCCGTTGGTTTCGTTAATCGCGTTCAGTTTTTTCGCCGCAAAGCGGATCGCTTCATCCCACGTGGATGGAATCAGTTTGCCGCCTTTCTGGTAGCGAATCAGCGGCGTGCGAATTCGTTTTTCGTGATTGACGAATGGATGACCGAAGCGGCCTTTGATGCAGAGAAACTCGCCGTTTAGCCCATTGACATAGCGATCACGCGCCACGATGCGCATCAATTCGCCGCCCCGCGAGCCGAGCGACATCTGGCAGCCGTCGGAACAATACGTGCACGTCGAAATCGTCTGTTCCAATTCCCATGGTCGTGCCTGATGCCGGTAGGTGCCGTCGAGCAAGGTTCCGGTGGGACAGACTTCGATGCAGTTGCCGCACTGGGAACAATTCAGCCAGCCCCCATAAGTACCGATGACCGTGTTAGCGCCCCGATCACCCGCTTCGATCGCTTCCTCGCCCATCCATTCATCGCAGACGCGGGTGCAACGCTTGCAGAGAATGCAGCGCTGCGGATCGTTTGCCACCATCGGCGAAAGATATTTTTCGGGCGCCGCATTTTTGTTTTCAATGAAGCGTTCTTCGAGGTTACCCCAATCAAAAGTCAGCTCCTGCAACTCGCACTCGCCGCCGCGATCGCACACGGGACAATCGAGCGGGTGATTTGCCAGCAGAAACTCGAGCATCGAACGCTGCGCTTTCTCGATCTCCTCGCCCTGGGTGGTGACGACCATGCCGTCGGTGCAGATGATGGTGCAGGAGGTTTGCAGCTTCGGCATCTTCTCGATGCGCACGAGACACATGCGACACGATGCTTGCAACGCCAGGTCGGCGTAATAGCAGAACGAGGGAATATCGAATTGGTTTTCGCGGCACACGTCGATCAAGCGCGCGCCTTTCGCAACCTGAAGGTCGCGCCCATTGATGGTTACTTTGATCGATTCAGTTGACATAAGAATGATTTACCACAGAGGACACAGAGGAAGACAAAGAGAGAGACAGACTGAAAACAATAAGGAGAAAAAATCTGGCTCTTAACTGCGGTTCAATTTCTTCCCCGTGTCCTCTGTGGTTCATTTCTTCACCAAATGTCTCTCGAAGTCCTCCGGAAACCTCTTCACCGCTGATTGAATCGGCCACGCCGCTGCATCACCCAGCGGGCAAAATGATTTGCCTTCGATGTTGTCACAAAGATCGAGTAACAACTTTGCGTCATCGGGCCGGCCGCCGCCGTTTTCAATGCGCTTAAAAATTTTCACGAGCCAATCAGTGCCTTCCCGGCATGGCGTGCACCAGCCGCACGACTCATGTTTGTAGAACTCAGTTAAGTTCTTCGTCGATTCGAACACATCGACTGTTTCATCCATTACGATGAATCCGCCGGAGCCGACCATCGATCCGCCGGCAACCAGACCTTCATAGTCCATGCGCACATCTTTGCCGATAATTTGATCGCCGCGCATGATGTAAACGGACGAGCCTCCGGGAATCACGGCTTTCAATTGCTTTCCGTCTTTGATTCCGCCGCAGTCTTCCATGATGAACTTTTCCATGTCGTCATAGCCCATCGGCAATTCGTAAACGCCCGGACGATTGACATGGCCGGAGACCGACCAGAGTTTTGTGCCCCTTCCAGCGAACTCAACAGCGCGGTCTCTTCACCGCAGATGTATGCGCCGGCGCCGGTATGCGTATGAATCTCGCATGAAAAATCAGTTCCCAGGATCTTGTTGCCAAGAAAGCTATTCGCGCGCGCCTCATTCAGCGCGACGTCCATAATGTCGATGAGATACTTGTATTCGCCGCGCGTGTAGATGTAGTTATTCTTCGCGCCCAGAGCATAGGCCGCGATCAGCATGCCCTCGATCAGCATGTGTGGATCGCGTTCCATCAGGTAACGATCCTTAAAGGTTCCCGGCTCGGATTCGTCGGCGTTGCAAACCACATATTTTGGTTTGGGAGAGTCTTTGGGAACAAAGCTCCATTTCATTCCGGTCGGAAACCCGGCTCCGCCGCGCCCGCGCAGGGCAGACTTCTTCACCTCGTTAATTACGTCATCGGGCGACATTGAATCAAGGACCTTCTTGATCGCTTCGTACCCGCCGTTACGGCGATAGACTTCCAGCGAGCGCGAGTTTTCAAGATGAACTCGCCGGAGCTGAAGTGGTTCACATCCGATGGCGCCAATAAACATGATCTTGTCAATGGTCAGTGGTCATCGTCTAACAACTAACAACTAACGTCTTCACGGTAACGATTCCAAAATCCGATCGACTTTCTCGGTCGTCAGGTTCTCGTGATATTCAAAGTTAATCTGAAACATGGGGGCGGTGCCGCAGGATCCCAGGCACTCAACTTCAGACAATGAAAACTTTCCATCGGCGGCCGTTTCGCCAACTCTGATCCCCAGCTTTTGCGAGCAATGCGCCGTAATCTTGTCGGCGCCGAGCAACTTACAAGAAAGCGTTTTGCAAACCTGAATGTGATACCTTCCGATCGCCTTCGTGTGGATCATCGAATAAAAAGTAGCAACTTCCCAGATGTCGGTGACCCGCAACTGCAAACGGTTAGCCAGGTACTGGACGCCGGGGGCGTCGAGATATCCGCGCTCTCGCTGCACGATGAACATCAGCGGCAGGATTGCGGATCGCTTGACTGGATATTTGGCGAGATGCCGATCGATTTCTGCTTCTACCTCCGCTGAGAAATGCGCCGGCGCCGGCATCTGCACCGGATGATTAGGCGGTTGAACTTTGACAAGCACTTCGCCCATCGAGAACCGTTTACCTCATCGTTTAGAGTTGGGCCATTGCCCGGCTAAACAGGCGCAGCTCGCTGCTGAGGCGGCGCTTGTTATCTGTCGATCTCTCCGAGAACAATATCCAGCGATCCGATAATCGCGACGATGTCCGCAACCATCGCGCCGCGCGCCATGTGCGGCAGCGCCGAAAGATTCACAAAACTCGGCCCGCGAAAATGGACCCGCGCGGGCTTTGGGCCGCCAGTCGATTTTATATACACACCGAGTTCGCCTTTCGACGCTTCGATTGGTTGATAGACTTCTCCGGCCGGCACGTCGAAGCCTTCTGCAACGATCAGAAAGTGGTGAATCAACGCATCCATGTGTCTCTTCATCGCCTCGCGATCTGGCAACACAACTTTGGGCGCGTCCGCTTTCACTGGGCCCGGCCGCAAACGCGACAGCGCCTGCTGCACGATCTTGTGCGACTCACTCATCTCGCGCATTCGAACGAGATAGCGCGCCCACACATCGCCACCGGTTTCCGTTATGATTTCGAAATCGTAAGTCTCGTATCCCGTGTAAGGGTTTGCGCGCCGGATGTCGAGGGCAACTCCACTGCCACGGAGCGATGGTCCGGACAAGCCCCAGTCGATCGCATCTGCGGCCGAAATATATCCAACATTCTGCGTTCGTTTCTGAAATATTCTGTTGCCGCTCAGGAGTTTATGAAATTCAGCAAGCGCTTTCGGAAACTCATCGAGAAACTGTTTGACGCGGCGCTCGAAACCAGCCGGCAGATCCATCATCAAGCCGCCAATGCGAAAGTAGGATGGCGTCAGCCGGCCGCCGGACGCGGCTTCGATCAAATTCAGAATTTTTTCCCGCTCGCGAAAGCAATAAAAGAAAACTGTCATTGCTCCGATATCCAGAGCATGAGTACCGAGCCAGACCAGGTGCGACGCAATGCGTTGCAGTTCACAAGTCAAAACCCGAATGATTTGCGCCCGCTCAGGTATTTCGATTTGCAGGAGCTTTTCGACCGCCATCACGTAAGCCAGATTGTTCCCCAGGGGATTGAGGTAATCCATACGGTCGGTGATCACGATGCCTTGCTGATACTTGCGGTATTCAAACAGCTTCTCCATTCCGGTGTGGAGATAGCCGATGTCTGGCGTGCACCTGACCACCATCTCGCCGTCGAGCACCAGTTCGAGCCGCAGCACGCCATGAGTCGAAGGGTGCTGGGGGCCCATCGATATCGTCATCTGCGTATCGAGCGGCTGATCGACAATCTCGAATTGCGGCGGAAGATTTGTGGTTGAAACGCTCATTAGTTTGAGTTCGGAGTACCGCCTTCAGGCGGTTATGGATTCCGCCTAAAGGCGGGACTCCAAACAATTTATTCCAGGCTATACGGCTCGTAACCTCGCAAAGGAAAGTCTTTTCTCAGCGCGTGCCCCTGCCAGTCATCGGGTAAAAGAATGCGACGTAAGTCCGGATGGCCTTCAAAAACTACTCCGAACAGATCGTAAGTCTCGCGTTCGTGCCAATTCGCCGTGCGCCAGACGCCGGTAACGCTGGGTACGCGGACATCATCCTCGTTCAGCAGCACCTTAAGCCTCAGCCGCCGATAGTTTCTGGTTGAAAACAAATGATAATTGACTTCGAAGCGCGGCTCTTCTTCCGGCCCGCGATCAAAACCACAAAGGTCGGCGAGGAAGTCGAACTCTAAACCCTCAGCGGCTTTAAGAAAGCTGCACACGGCCACAATATGTTCGGGGAATACGACGATGGTAGTTTCGCCGAGGGCTTCGATGATTTGCTTCACCCATTCAGGATGTTCACGCTGCAACGCCGCCGCCAGGGGCGACGGCGCTGGGCCTTGTTCGCTGCTGATAGGTTGACTATCCGTCGAGTTCTGTTCCTGTTTCTGTTCCGACATCTAAGAGTTCGATTCTGACTCAATCATCCAGGAAGACCGAGAGGCCATACCGTCCGGTGCTCAAAAAGTTCGGCGCTTCTCATGTCGCGATGCGATCGTGTAAGGGCGCGGCAGTTCCGGTTCACTTTCGCGCAACGTCGAACCATCGGTAACCGGCAAAGTTCCCGGCGTCAGAGAGTGACGCGCTTCGTCTTCCGGGACGTCACGGCGATCGCGCACAGATTCCTTCATTACTTTGTCCTGCAACATCATCACTGCATGAATCAACATCTCCGGCCGCGGCGGGCAACCGGGTATGTAAACATCAACCGGAACGATCTTGTCGACCCCCTGAACAATCGCGTAGTTATCAAACACGCCGCCCGACGTCGCGCAGGCGCCCATCGAGATCACCCACTTCGGTTCCGGCATCTGATCGTAAATGCGGCGCAGAACCGGCGCCATTTTCCGCGCTACCCTGCCGGAGACGATCATGACGTCTGCCTGTCGCGGCGAGGCGCGAAACACTTCAGAGCCAAAGCGAGCCAGGTCGTTGCGCCCGCTGGTCGCATTCATCATCTCAATCGCACAGCAGGCAAGCCCGAAGGTAGCCGGCCACAGCGATGACTTGCGCGCCCAATTGATCAGGGAATCAAGTCGCGTTGTGAGTACTTCCGGAAGAGCTTCGCCGATAATGTTCTCGAGTCCCATTTTTCTTCCGTTTCAAAGTTTCAACTTTAATTCAGGCAGCCCTGGCGGAATTTGAAACCTCAGACCTGGAATCTGAAATTCTGCGTTCCAACAATCGAGCTTCGGCCTCAGCCTCGTCCCGGGCTCGTGCGCTCCAATCAAAGGCACCCTTCTTGATTACATAAATCAGGCCGACCGCCAGCAGCGCGATGAATAACAACATTTCGAGGTAAATAAGATTTCCCATCCCGTACGCCGGTCCGGAGAGCGTCTTAAACACCACCGCCCATGGCACCAGAAAGATAACCTCGATATCGAACAGGATGAAAAGCATTGCGATGAGATAAAACTTCACGGAAAAACGTTCCCGCGCCGAGCCAACCGGATCCTTGCCACACTCATAAGGCATCAATTTCGCCCGCGTTCGCTTTCGCTGGCCGACAAATTGTGAAAGCGTAATAAAAGTTACTGCGAAGCCCGCCGCCACAATGAACATCAGGACCACCGGAAAATAGTCACCGAGACTAAAGCTCATGAACAGACCGCCTCACTCGCGTTGCCATCACACGTTGAAGAAGTTCGCTTGAGAATCATTGTACAAGCGAATCGTAGTGCAACCAATAGGGGGTGTCAAGGAAGTCGAAATTGCGAATGACACGCATTGGAAATATCGATTGACCCTCAAAAAAAGCTTGTGTTAACGTCACAAGAGAGACGTTTCTTTCGCGCTGTGAGCGAAAGTCAATTAAACGGTTGGAATGCGCAAATGATAATTGGCTACAACACGGATGTCGAGCACGAAGGCGTTGTCTATCACGTGCAGACAGAGGACAAGGGCCTTGATACGCCGATCGTTCTGTCATTGATCTATTCAGGAGGCGCCATCCTTGCATCAAAACGCACGCCGTATGACGATTTGATTGCGAGCGGTTTTGATAATTCCAAACTCCTCGAGCGCTTGAACCGGCAACACCGGGTAATTTGCGCCGCCATCCGCGCGGGAAGAATCGATGATCTCAGGAAATTAAGCGGGCGCGGGCCGGTCCGCGAAGCCGAGACAACAGATCAAGAAACTATTGACGAAACTACGCTCGTTCCCGAAGACCATATCGAGGATCTCGAAGTGCCGCCGATACTACCGGACGCCGCGGCTGAGTTGGAAGGATTACCGGAGGGTTCGCCAGACACCGTCGCCACGCCGGATCCACGGTCGCCGGTAACTGAGCCTGCTCCTTTCGATGAGCGTCCCACAGCCGCCGGCGATGTTCGACCTCGCGACGGATTGCGGATCGATCTTACCGGCGAATCGGGAGAATTTCGCAGTGGCGAAATGGTCGACCTTAAGATTGCGGTCGCGAATGTCGTGCAGGGAACCGAACGACCAGCGCCCTCAGTATCGGTTTCCATCAAGGTTTTGGGGACGAGTTTTCGTCCCATTATTCGATCAATGAAGACGGACGAGAACGGCATCGCGGCTATTTCAGGACAAATACCGGTGTTCACTTCGGGCCGCGCCGCAATTCTCATAAGAGCAACCGACGGAGGGTTGTCATCAGAGATCCGGCGGGTGATTCATCCCAGCGTCTAAGGCGAATTCTTGCACATCTACGTTAACGGCGAGCAACACTACTTAGCTGATAATCTATCGCTGGCGGAACTGGTCTCACGCCTCGAAATTCCGTCAAATCGCGTTGCGATTGAATTGAATAAGACGGTTATCCGACGGCAGGAGTGGGACTTGACTCGCCTGCACGATGAGGATCGAGTTGAGATCGTTCATTTCGTAGGTGGTGGCGGCCCGTGAATGATGTGGCGCCCGCATCTTGCGCGTGATTTCAGGCGCCGAACCCGTGCGGCTCTTAGATACTTCCGACCTTCGATCGTTTTTATTTTATCGGGCCGAGGTGTAAAGTCGTTATAGAAATACTGAGAAGGAACTTAGGCGTATATGTCTACTGCAGCACCAGCTTTGACTGATCGATTCGAGATTGCCGGCCGCTCATTCAGATCGCGAATGATTATCGGCACAGGCAAGTATCGAACTTATGAAGAAATGAAATCCGCGCACAAATCGTCGGGAGCTGAGATGGTAACCGTGGCCGTGCGACGCGTGCCGTTGGATCGAAGCAGCGAATCCTTCCTCGATCATCTTGATCCGTCATTACAGATTTTGCCCAACACGGCCGGCTGTTACACCGCAGACGAAGCGGTGCGCACCGCGCGTCTGGCCCGCGAGGCCCTGCAAACGGATCTGATCAAGCTCGAGGTAATTGGTGATCAGACAACGCTGTTTCCCGACAATGAACAGACGTTGGAAGCGGCGCGCATCCTGGTCAAAGAGGACTTCGTCGTTTTGCCTTATTTCACGGACGATTTGATCGTGGCGAAAAAACTCCTGGATATTGGATGCGCGGCCGTGATGCCGCTCGCCGCACCCATTGGATCGGGGCTGGGGATCCAGAATCCCACCAACCTCCGCATCATGCGCGAGCAACTTCCCAATGCCACGATTATCGTTGATGCGGGCGTCGGGATTGCCAGCGATGCCGCGATCGCGATGGAACTCGGCGCAGACGCTGTGCTGATGAATACGGCGATTGCTGAAGCGCGCGATCCGGAGAAGATGGCGACCGCGATGAAGTTGGCTATTGAAGGCGGCCGCCTTGCTTATCTCGCGGGACGGATGCAGAAGCGACTCTACGCCAGTGCATCCAGTCCCGTTAGCGGTGTCATGCGTTAAGAGTTCTCCGGTTTTGAATCAAAGTTCCCTCGACCCATCGATCCATGAACATGTCCTGAAAGGAGTCGAGCGATGAGAATTCTGGGTAATAGGAATTTGGGAATGCTCTTACTGGGCGTTTGGCTGATTTTGACGGGTTTGCTTCCGCTGCTGAATGTGAAGCTTTCCGGCACAGCTGCAACCGGTTTGGCGGTACTTGCGATCATCGCGGGAGCATTAGTCCTGCTTGGCCGCTAGGAGTTCTGCTTTTTTCCTGAAAGTACCAGGAGGCTTATGGACATGGAGCTGCAGCCGAGCTGGAGTTACGGGGCAGTGCGGTCGATGTGTTAACGATCGTGACCGTAAAATCCACGGAATTAGAGTTCATGTCGGCGCAACCGTGATTATTTCTTAGATCAACCTTCGTTGCGCTCAACGCTGCTGTAGCAGTCCCCTCTGCACAATTCGCCGAACCATAACCAAGCAGGTCTGCTACCGTTACTCCGGTCGGGCACCCGGATGTCGTCGTGGCGACTGTCGTTCCGAGAACTAATGCAACTTTGCCATCTGTCGCTGACATATTTATGCCGGTTTTTGTGATGTCGGCGGTGAATGTCTGACCTACCGCGCCGCCTGTGCCGAGCTTAATCAGGAAGTATTGGCCCGGCGCCAACACTCCAGCGGTTAGATCTACCTTGTTTGCTGAGTTAAAGTTGGCGGCGGCCGACGCGTATTGGACTGAGTAAGGCGTGATGGAAAAATCAACCGTTGTGGCGCCGCGGTTAAAGAGCTCAACGAAGTCGTTTTGATACGCGGCTCCGCTGTTTCCGCCGCCACCATACGCCTGGCTAATCACCAGATTCGGCGTGTCGTCGTTTTGAATTGTTCCTGCTCCCTGACCATCCAACAGGCTCGCGCCGGAAACGTTCGTGACATTCACAAAGAAACTTTCATTCGGCTCCGCCACGATGTCGCCGTTGATGGTTACATCGAAGCTGTAGGTTTGTTGTCCCGCTGGTATTGTTTGCGACGCCAGGCTGCGCGCGACGTAGTCGCTGTTAGCGACGGTTGCCGTGTTGTCCTGGGTGGCGAGGTCAAAAGTGACGCCGCCGAGTGGAGCAGGCAATGAAAGGCTGACCGTGAAGGTGAAGATGCTCGTGGCGTTGTTTCCTTCAGCCTGGATGACGTCATTAATACTGAGTACCGGACTGTCGTCATTCTGAATTGTGCCCGTCCCCTGAGCATCCAACACGCTTGCGCCCGAAGCGTTCGTCACATCAACCGAAAACGTTTCGTTTGGTTCGACGTTCAAGTCACCGTTGACCATGACGTCAAATGTATAGGTTTGTTGCCCGGCCGGAATCGTCTGCCCGGTCAGGGACCTGGCGACATAATCGTTATCAGCAACAGTAGCTGTGCCGTTCTGAGTGGCGATGTCGAAGATGACGGTTGCAGGCGCCGGAGCCGACAGGTTCACGGTGAAAGAGAATGTGGTCGGGCCGCCATTGCCTTCGTTATGGGCCACATCATTGATCGAAAGCGAAGGCAAGTCATCATTCTTTATCGCGCCGGCTCCCTGAGGGTCAGTCACGGTTGTGCCTGAAACGTTCGTAACATTGACCAGGAAAGTCTCGTCGGGCTCAACCGCAGTATCGCCATTAACTGTCACAGTAAAAGTGTAAGTTTGTTGCCCGGCGAGAATTGTTTGATTTGTCAGGCTCTTCGCGACGTAATCGTTGTTTGATACGGTTGCAGTGTTGTCTTGCGTGGCAATGTCGAACCTTACGTCTGATCCGGATGCCGGCGACGACAGGCTGACCGTGAAAGTTGCCGTGACGGTTCCACTATTCCCCTCAGTTACCATGACATCATCGATCGTCAAACTCGGCGGCGTCCCGCCTGAGCAATTGTTTGCGGGGGCCGAGCTGTTGCGCGGGAATGGCGTTGAAGCCAGAAAGTCGGCCGCGTTGTCATTCGTGTCGATACAACCGCCTGATCTTCTGAAATCTGCCGTCGTATTAGCCGGTGTGACGGCGTGATTGGATCCTTCGAAGCAGTCGGCGCTGGTTCCATAGCCGACGAAGTCAACGAAACTGCTTGCTGGAGGACAACCGCTGCCGGACAAAGCGTTGGTGGTGCTGACTAACGCGATCTTGCCTGAGGCAGCAGCCAGGTTGGACGTTCCGACCGCGTCCGGCGCCGGCAACGCTGCGCCGATCGCGCCGCTCGATGCCTCCTGCACAAGGAAATACGTGCCGGGAGCGATTATGCAGGAACCGGAGGGGCAGAGCGGAGTTACAGACCAACTGGTGCCGGTGGCCGATGCCTGTTGCACGGACCAGCCGGCAACATTCACGGTCGATGATCCGCGATTAAAGATCTCGATAAAGTCATTTCGGAACGGGGCGCCACTGTTGCCGCCGCCGCCGTAGACCTGGCTGATAACAACCTGGGGAGTTGGTGTGGGAGATGGCGAGGCAACAGTCAGTGTCGCCGGCGCCGATTGCACACCGCGAACCGTCGCCGTGATTTGGCTGGTTCCGGCGGCGACGCCGGTGGCCGTTCCAGCGCAATCAATCGTGGCCAACGAAGTATTGCCGGACTTCCAGGTGAACAACACCCCATTCATTTGCTGATTGTTAGAGTCGAACGCGCGCGCCGTAAACGGCTGCTGCTGTCCCTGAATAATCGTGGCCGACGAAGGAGATACATCGAGGCGAGCAACCGGCGGCCACGGAACAAAAGGAGTTGAGTCAATGTGAGTTCCGGGACTGAAACCGGCGGCCCCACTGCCAATCGCGCTTTGATGCAAAGTGAACACGCCGTTTAGGTCCGGCGAGCGGGTGAGCGATTGGTTGGCATCGCCATCAAGGCCCGTCGACCCGCCATACTCAAAAAAGTTAATGACTGAGTTCGCGCTGTCTTTCAGTGTGATCACCGCGCCGCCATTAATCAGCGAAAGTCCACCGCTCGATGCTTTGACAATCTGCGCGCCGGCAAAAATTGAATTATTTGGATCCGGATTTCCTCCGCCGAATACAACGATCGCAGTGCCAGCAGGAAGAATTGTGCAACCCGCGAATACGTGGCGCGGTGTACCATCCGCGGTGGTATTCGAATTCCGAACCAAGAACTGATAACCACTAATGTCTATATCGTGAGTGGTTGAGTTCACCAGCTCAACGAATTCGTCCTGTGACGAATCGCGCACGCCATCATGATTGGCATCACCTGTAATGCCGTCCGGCGGATCTGCGAGCACTTCGTTTATGACAATGTCGCGCGCGGGATCGCCGGTGAATGTGATGCTGGCGCTATTGCTTGCCCGCCCATCGCAGAGCAGAAAAACGCTGACTGTGCCCGCGCCGCGAAGATCTGAAGGCACGAGAACGTGAACTTCGTCGAGACCGGTCATGTCCGGCGACGCCGCCACCATTTCGGCATTCACGACGCGGCCGCCAAAGATGACTTGCGTTTGCGCGGCATTGCGCGCCCCCGTGGCAAAGATTGAAAGACGAAGATTGCCGTTCGTGGGGTCGAATGGCCCTCGCTGTAAGGTGTCGCTGTTGAGAATGACTCCTTCGCCCGTGCCGTCGCCGTTGAAGGTGAATATTCCGGAAGCGGCTCTAAGTGCCGGCACCGAGCCTTGAGATGGAAAACCGTCGGCGTTTGTGACCACGACAGTTGCGGTCGCAATTTCAGTCGCCGCGGGCACAAGAAAATTAACCTGTGCGGGCGAAACAAAAAAGATTTCTGCCGACCTTCCGTTAACCGTCACGGTAGTGGCGGCGACATTCGTCGGAAAAGTTCCGTCGGCCTGGCGCTGCGACTGCTGGGTGGTATTCGCGAGAGAGCCACCACGCGCGACCGCGATACTGTCGGGCGCTACGGCTTTTGTCGACGAAGGCTCAGCGCCAAAGGATGCGCCGTTCAAGACGGTTAACGTGCCGGACGAGGGGCGTGCCGGCGTCGTCGTGACATAGATCTCGGAATCATTGGCCAGGCTGGGATCGGAAACTGCGCCGGAAAGAACTCGTGGAAAGTTGAACGCTACCGTTGAGCCGTCATCGTTGAGCGAGGAAACAACATCAGCGGTAGCACTGGAAGGCGCATTGGTAATCTTTGAGAAGGTTCCAGACGGGATATCGTACAGATACAGTTCCACGCTGCCGTCAGAGTTTCCACCGATCACACTTCTGCGCGCGGCGAAAGCAATGCGTAATCCATCACCGCTGATTGTTGCGTGCAGCGGAACCTCGGCAACGCGCGAACCGAGCGAGGTGATCTGACGGTTCGAGTTTCCGCCCCGACCGTCGAACAGAAATACTTGCGTTACATTCGGAGCAGTTAGCTCTGAATAAACCACTCGCGCGCCGTCGTCACTGATTGCTCGACCATAGGTCAGCGCCAGCGAGGGCACCTGGCTGGCGACAACCGTTGCCGCTTCGGAAGTGCGATCCTGAATCATCAGGTCGCGGTTAAGACTGGGAGTTGCCCCGGCATCTCTTATGTATGCGACCTTGGTTCCGTTGCCGCTGATCTTCGCATCGCTGAACCCTACGATCGCCGAAGAGTTCGTAAGTTGAGTTAGAGTCGCGGCAATGGAATCGTAGATAAAAATCTCCAGGTTTCCATCGGCATTTTGGTTTGTCAGGTCCCGGTTGGAAGAAAAGGCGATAAAACGTCCATCGTCTGAGAGTGATGGTTGAAAGTTTCCGTTGACGATTCGATTCGAAATATCGCCGGGCGAGGTGTTCGTCACTTGTCGCAGCGTGGCGCCGTCAAAAAGAAAGATTTCTGAGTTGCCGTCGGGATTCATCCCGACAGGATCGTCTTTTGAGGCAAAGGTGATTCGCGATCCGTCCTGAGAGATAGCGGGCGCCGCTGCGCGCGTTCCTCCTATTTGGAAAAAGGCGGGCGGATCGACCGCCACGTTGGAACGGATCGCTCTAAACTGATCTGAGCCACCGGCGCCGGCAATATCCTCCGTCGATTCGAAGGCAATGATTCTTCCGTCGCCGCTCACCGACGGATTGAGGTTGTTTCCCTCTTCGGAGGTATTGGTGATCCGTCGCAATCCGCCGGATTGAGTTTGAGCGCTGCGCCAACCGATCAACGTGAACGCCGTCATGGCGAGCAAAACCAGAGCAAGTCGCTGAGGGCGAAGCAAGATTGGGAGTGCTCCTTAATTGATTCTCAGGCGGTGAACGCCTGAATGAGCGGCGTTCTTTGTTCTAACGACGCAAAAACCGATTCGGGTGCCGGCGAATTCTACATACTCGCCGGCAGAAGACAACCGTTTTCGTGGTTTTCGGACGCAACTGGCTGAGGCTTATACTGCTTGGAAGCAATAGCAAAGTAAGGACGAGCGGAGGATCGAGCCAAATGAAAATTGTGATCAGCGGATCGCACGGTCTGGTTGGAAAGGCGCTAAGCAAAGCGCTCGTCGCCGATTCGCATGAAGTATTCGACTTAGTTCGCCAGAAAGCGCCGGCCGGCCCGCGCGACATTGAGTGGCATCCGAACGAAGGTGTAATCAACTCTGCAAGTCTTGAAAACTTCGACGCCGTCATTCATTTGGCTGGTGAAAATATCGCGGAAGGCCGCTGGACCGACGAAAAGAAGCGGCGCATTTATGATAGTCGTATCAAAGGCACACAGTTATTGAGTAATACTCTAACGTCGCTTGCAAAAAAACCCACAACTTTTCTCAGCGCTTCGGCGACCGGCTTCTATGGTAATCGTGGGGATGAGATTCTGGACGAGAATGCCACGGCAGGATCCGGATTTCTGGCTAAGGTATGCCGCGATTGGGAGCAGGCAACTAAGGCGGCGGAAGAGGCCGGCATTCGCGTGATTCAGCTGAGGTTCGGTCCGATCCTGGCTCGCGAAGGTGGAATGCTCGACAAAATGTTGACCCCGTTCAAGCTCGGCGTTGGCGGAAAAGTGGGCTCGGGCGAACAATTCATCAGTTGGGTCGCGATTGATGATGTAGTTGGCGCGATTAAGCTGGCGCTGGCGGATGGCTCATTGCGCGGCCCGCTGAACATCGTCTCTCCGAATCCGGTGACGAATGAAGAATTCACGAAAGTGTTGGGACACGCTTTGAATCGCCCGACAGCGATGTCCATACCGGCGTTTGCCGCGCGATTCGCGTTTGGTGAGATGGCGGATGAAATGTTGCTGGTTAGTCAGCGGGTCGTGCCGAAGAAGTTAAAAGAGGCCGGATTTGAATTTCAATATCCGGAGCTTGACGGCGCGTTTCGGAAATACATCGCGTAACGTGCCAGGCGCTTCACTTCAAGACCATCGCCAGCGCAAACCGAAACACTCCGGCGCCAATCAAAACCCAGAAAATGTTCGGACGCCAGCGCAGAAGAATCACCAGAATGATCAGAGCCATTGACGCGCCGATGATCGTGTGAATGCCGGCCCGTGCGATGCTCCACGCCGCCGCTGCGAGCAGGCCCGTAACCGCGGGCGCGACGCCGCGCAGGAAAGCCTGCATTTGCCGATTGGCGCGAAAGCGTCGAAATGATGACCCGGCAGTGATTGTCATCAGAAAAGAAGGCAGGAAGACGCACAGCGTCGAGAAGAGCGCGCCCAGAATTCCCGCCACGCGATAACCGACAAACGTAGCCATAATCAAGACCGGGCCGGGCGTGATCTGTCCGAGGGCCGCGGCGTCGGCAAATTCCTGGTGCGTCAGCCAATGATGTGAACTAACCACCTCGTTTTCGATCTCCGGGATCATCACAAACCCGCCGCCGAAAGTGACCGCGCCGATGCGAAGAAAAATAAATGACAGAGACAGGGCCAGACCGAACTTTCCAATCACCGGCCAGGCAGGTAACAACAAAGCTTTGAAAGAGGTTTCGGACCCGGACTCGAATTCGTTCTCAGTGTCTTCGTCATTACTCTCCAGAGGGGCCACACGCATTTCGCTCATCTGCTGCAGGCGCTTTTCAGCCAAAGCTTCGGTCAAATAGCCCCCATAGAACTTGTGCGGCTTTGGTTTCCGGAGGGTCAGCCGGCTGCGAATTCTTTGCTGGCGCCGCGACGCAAATCCGCGAATCCGTTCCAGGCGAGGATGCTGTCTTTCCGCGAACGATTCAAGTCCAATCCCCACCAGGCCGGACAGCAGAATAACTTCAATGACCGTGGCTTTCAGAAAGACGACCGCGCCAAAGGCGAGCGCAATCAGGATCCGTTGCCAGGGTTTGCTCGAGGTGTACCGGCCCATCCTCCACGCCGTCACCGCAATAAGCGCGACGACCGCCGCATTGAATCCATGAAACAACTGGTCAGTGTTCGGCAGGGCGCGAAAGCGGTCGTAAAAAATCGCCAGCACGATCATCATCAGCATTGAGGGCAGAATAAAACCGGCGAGCGATACAGAGGCGCCGCGCCAGCCACGCATTCTGAAGCCGATGTAGGTTACGGCGTTACCCGCACTCGTGCCCGGCAGACTTTGTCCAAGAGCGAGGGCTTCGACGAAGTCATGTTCGGTTATCCAGCGTCGTTCCTGAACGACGACGCTGCGAATGTGCGTAAGCACCGCCAGGCCGCCGCCGAATCCGGTTACGCCAATTTTGAGAAATGAAAGGAAGAGACCGCCGAGGGTGGCTTTGCGCGAAATTCGTTTCAGGGTTCGCTGGCCATAGCGGGCACGGGTCTTGATCTTGCGAACGCGCTGACGCGCATGACTGGTAATGCGAATCTTTCGTTCGGGCACCGCTGCGTCCGAGTGTAACACAGCAAATTGATGCCTCAGGAGTTTTTTGCGAGTGGTAAACTAATTCTGTGGCGCGATTTGATATTGCTCTAACTTGCCGTCCGGCATTTCGTAAGTCCACGCACGCAGGGTCTTCTGCGGAAACCTGACGATGTAGACTCGCTCTTTCATTCCTCCACGGAGGCTCTGGCCAACTTGAACAAACTGCTGCGGGGTCCCGAGTGGTCCGAGACTGGACGCAAAATCCTTCAGCGCCTGTTCGCTGAAATAAGCGTTTGCATCGTCAGTGAAAAGCGTACGATCGATACTGCCATGTTGGAGGCCATCAAAGATTTTCTTTGCCTGCTCCAGCTTTTGCGGCGTCGCCGGATCGTCAGTGGTAAAGAGAAACGGCACGATGCCGCCGGCGATGGCGCCGGCAGCCCCGGCGGCGTCCTGATTAGTCAGGACTGCAACTGCGACCCGTTCGTCAGGAAACACAATATTCTGCGCCGTGAAACCAGACACCTCGCCGCCATGCGATAGAGATCTATGTCCGGCTTGCATTCCCACGTCAACTCCGAGTCCATAATGGGTGGCCACACCGGTGTTCAAGAGCGTATCTGTTCCCATCTGGCCGTAGGAAGCAGGCTTCAGCACTTTTTGATCGATGATTGAAATGTCCCATTTCGCAAGGTCCTGTGCGGTCATCGCCAGCTCACCGGCGGCAAATAGCCAGCCCCTGCCTTCTTTCGGCGCCGGCCTTAATGGGCCGAGCCCGTAACGCAGATAACCCACCGGGTCAGATTCGGTAAGCCTTTCCTGATCGATATTTGCCACGCTTTTCATCTGCAGCGGTAAGAAGACCTTCTCACGTAGAAACTCAAGCAACGGCATGCGCGCAACTTTCTCAACAACCACGCCGGCGATGACATAGTTTGTGTTGCTGTACTGCCATTTCGTTCCCGGCTCGAAGTCGAGCGGCTTGCGCGCCCAGATATCCATGATTTTTTGCGCCGTCACGGGTTCGAGCATCATCGGCATCACGTAGTCCTGCGGCCAATAGTCCTGATAACCGGATGTGTGCGAGAGCAACTGGCGAATCGTTACTTCATTTGCGCGGGTGAGGTTTGGAATAAACTTTCCGACTTTGTCGTCGAGTGAAAGCTTGCCCTGTTCCTGCAAGAGGAGCATCGCTGTCGCGGTAAATTGTTTGCTGATCGAACCTATGCTGTAACGCATTTCCGCCGCGGCTGGTGTTTTCGGATCAAGCCGCGCGTCGCCATAAGCTTTGACATAGACGACTTGTCCGTCTTTGACGATCGCAACTGACGCGCTCGGGACGCCCGTCCTGGCGAGCGCGTCACCGGCAACTTTATCGATCTTCTCAGTCACATCAGCGGGGAGCAGTGTTTGCGCTGTCGTAATGACAGTTGCATCCACCAAGACTAAAACGATGATAGTGCTACAAACCAGCAAACAAAATTTGCGCACGGAAGACTCCTTTGAGGTCCGAATGATTAGTAGTTCGACGTGATTATATAGCAGTCTTAGATCAGCGCAATGAACTCTTCGACGGTGAGACCAGTTTGTCGAATGATTGCGCGCAAAGTTCCACGATCCATTTCTTTGTGATTTGGAATTGTGGTTTGAGCAGGAGGTGTCTTGCGTACGAGAGTGATATGGCTGCCGCGTTGGCGGTAAACCTCGAAGCCAACTTTGCCAAGCGCCTTGAGCATTCAGCGCCAGAGACGACGGGCAATTTACTCACGCAGCGACCTCAACAATCTCTACTTTATCGTCCGGCACAGGTTCGCCCCGTTCGCGCAACATATCCTCATGAAGAGAGATGGCTTCGCGAACGTTCGCCAGGGCTTCGTCGCGGGACGTGCCTTGGCTGACACAGCCTGGCAGGCTTGGCACTTCTGCGACTATGTATCCATCTTCGCCGGGATACAAAAGGACTCGTCTTATCATAACCTCTCTTTTACCACCGTTCTATTTTCTATCTCTTCCACATCGGCAAAACAATGCGCGACGGATTCGCTGCCGAGTGATAGACGCGCTCGGTTGCTTTTTGAAAGTCAGCATCAGTGCCCAACTTGTAGTTGGCCAAATACTTTTGCGGGTTGCGTGCGACCAGCGGGAACCAGGTGCTCTGGATTTGCACCATGATGCGATGGCCCTTCTTGAAAGTGTGCACGATGCCCGGCATCACGTAAGAGATTTTCGTCGGCACGTTCGGCCGCAGCGGCACGGGCTTCTCGAAGCCGTTCCGGAAACGCGCCGGAAATGGCTCGCCGCGCAGAAGCATTTCATAACCGCCGGGCGTCGTGACACAGGCTGCGGAATTATCCGGAGGCCTCACGCCGTCCGGCAAGCGGAAATCATCGGGAAAAACATCAATCAGTTTTACGACGAAATCCGAATCTGTGCCGCTCGAGGAGACAAAGAGCTCTGGTTTGATATTTCCGGCTACAGTGACGTCTGCGGACAACGGATCCGTCTGATAGACGAGCACATCAGGGCGCCGGGCCGCGAAACGCTGATCCTCGGTCATGAAATCGCGCGGATATCTGATAGTCTCGGCGCCCATCTTTTCTGTGTAAGTGACCGGATCCCAGGGATCGCTGACGTATTCGTCGTAAACTTTACTGGTGCTCGGCAGGCGGCGAACACTTGCCGCGTCGCCGAAAGCGAGTTTTCCATTCGGCAGTAGATACATGAATGTACCAATCGACGTGGTCGGCGACCAATTCGGTACGTCACGCCACTCATTAGCGCCGGTATCGAAAACGTTTACCTCCTTGATCTGGGAAATGTCGCCTTTATCCTTCAAAAAATGATTGAAGAATGGCAGTTCGAAATGTTCGCGATAATAGATTCCGGTCTTGGCTCCAAAGTAAGCCGTGCCGAGCCAGTCGCCATCAGTTCGCGCCCAGCACCCATGGCACCATGGCCCCACCACTAACACGTTGTAGATTCCCGGGTTTTGTTTCTCAATGCTTTGATAAGTTCCCAGGGCGCCGAATAGATCCTCGTTGTCGTACCAGCCGCCCACGGTCATTACTGCCGCGTGGATGTTTTTAAGGTTGGGAAAGATATTTCGATCCTTCCAGAATTGGTCGTAGTTCGCATGCGCCATCATTTCGTCCCAGAACTTGATGCGTACTCCGAGTTGCTTTTCATAAGCATCGCCGGAGTTCTTCAGCCCGCCCATCTGCAGGTAGAACTTGTAGCCGTCCTGCGTGCCGTATTCGAAGCGCTTGAGTAGTTCGTCATTGGGAACAGGCTTCGGGCGCGGTTGGCCGAAACGCGTAAAGAACGAAAAGTTCTGGGCCAGAAAAAAAGCGCCGTTGTGGTGGTTGTCGTCGCCGTGAAACCAATCAGACACGGGCGCCTGCGGCGAGATCGCTTTGACGGCCGGATGACCATCGATCCCGGCCATCGAGGTGTAAAAGCCCGGATAAGAAATACCGTAAACGCCGACGCGGCCATTGTTGTTGGGCACGTTCTTGATTAACCACTCAACCGTGTCATACGTGTCGGTTGTTTCGTCGATCTGATTTCCCGTCTTATTGGGAATGTAAGGCCGCACATCTTCGTAAACGCCCTCGCTCATGTACTTGCCGCGCACGTCTTGATAAACAAAAATATAACCTTCGCGGGCGAACAATTCGTCCGGGCCGAGCGATGTTTTGTATTTGTCGGCCCCGTATGGCCCAACCGTGTAAGGTGTCCGGTCGAACATGATCGGATATTTTTGCTTCTTGTCCTTTGGCTCGTAGATGCATGCAAAGAGCTTTACACCGTCGCGCATGGGAATCATGACTTCGCTCTTCGTGTAATGGCTTTTGATATAGTCGGCGAGCTCTCGTTCCTGTTGTGTCAGCTGTCCAGGGCCCTGGGCAAATGAATTGAGAGCAAAGAAAACGATTAGAAAAAGTGGCGACATTAGATTAAACAGACGATTTGGTTTCATAGCGACTCCGGACAGCTTGCGGAATAAACAAATTGGAAAAACGGGTGAATAGTAAATCGTGGGTGGTGATTTGTGAAGAGAAGAGGTTCGGTCGTCAATCTTGAGATTTTCCGCGCCCTCTCTGGCGGTGTGAAGCACGGATTAACTCGCCCCAATAGTAAATCGTGGATTGGAAATAGAGTGGATTGGAAATAGGGAAGAGAACCGGGCGGTGCAATGAAGTTGGGTTGCTCAGGTAAAAGGGAAATGGCCCGGACATTTCTGCCCGGGCTATTTCGGCTAAGTCCGAATCGCGGCGCCTCAACTCAATAGGCGTTGGATCGAAACAGTCAATTACCAACGGCAAACAGGTGGCCGGCGTTCTGCGAGTAAATCTTCCCATCAGAGCCGAGAGACGCCGGAGTGTAGGCTGCGCCCAGGTTCAATTGCTGGAAGATGTTCTGCTTCAGAGTGCCGCCCTGGTTGATCGCATACAGGAAGCCGTCCTCACTGTTCGCGTACACCACACCATTAGCATCGATTACCGGCGCGTTTACGCACCATTCGAAACTGTTTGGGTGGGTTCCATCATCAACGCAGGTTACGGAGTTGTCGGGGTTACGATGGCAGCTCAGTGTATTGGTGTTCTTGAATCTCCATTCAACGTTCAGGTTGTGATTGAGCTGCGTGACGAAAAACTGCTCGGGGTTGTCGGGATAGGTGGCCGTCCGATCCGGCGGGCAAACCGAGTCAACGTCGCAGTACGAGCCGCCGCTGTAGTGGTTCTCCTTGATGACTATTGAGTAGGCGGTGCCATGACCCCAAATTCCCGGAGTGATGTCCCAACCGAACAAAAACGCGCCCAGGAAATCCCCGTTGGCGCTGAAGTGCATCAGATGGCCCTGATTAAAGTTATACCGAGTGTAGGCGCCAAACAAGATGCTCCCATCAGGCGCGATGGTCGGCGTGGACGATTGATCATCGAGCACCCGTCCGGGCGGCGGCTGGTTGATGGCTGGATCGACACCAGGGTGGGCGCCTATGCGGCAGCCACCGGGCGTGCCGTTGAGCGGTATCAGCGACGTGCTGGAATTAGTCCCATCATTGCAGCCATCGTTGAGACGGCCGCGAAGTGAAGCCGCCCACCTTCCGGTCAGGTCTGGATTGACTGCGATCAGGTAGTTGTACCGGGTCACAAAATGGCCGCGGCTGATCGTGTAGATGGTCCCGTCTGGCGCGATGGCAGGGGCCACGTTAAGGGCAGCCCGCTGCGTGCCGCAGGGGGTCGTGCCAGACACGGCATCAGGGCTCGGTGGCCATGGTAACTGGCTGTTGGAGAACGATAATTTACATCGATCATTCGGACCGGGAACGGCCTCGCCGTTAATCCTTGCGGTCGCCAGCAGCGTGGAATAACTCACCTTCGTGATCGTATCGTCCGGCGCTACGCTAACCAACCAGGAGTCTACGACATCCTTGCTATAAAAGCTGGTGCCGCCGGGCGCGAGCTGGACCACGTTGTAATATACGTTGCCAGCAGGGTCGGTTGACAACGGACTGGCGGTAAACTTGTTCGAATCAAGGTTGCCGGGAAACGGATTGATGCGCGTCACGACCGAACCGTCTGACTTGTTGAGTTTGAAGATCGTTCCGCCTGCGCCGGGGTCATAGAGAAATCCGTTGGCGAGCGCAGCATGATAAACTGGTTCCCAGAAATCGTTCTGCGATCCTGGCGGTACCCAGTCAGTGTCAAAGGTCCAAATCTTGACGAGCTGACCGCCGTGCCACGTGAACCGATTCTGGTGCCACGTTTGGGTGCTGTACGTCCTGGCACTGTATGTCCCTGCCTTCGATTCCATGTAGACGTCGTTGCCGTCGGACAGCGGCGTCTGGTAATGGACAAGCAGGGCCTTCTCGCCGATGAGCGGTACCACGGCCTGCATCTCATCGGCAACAAGCGCGTCATAAACGATGTTGGCGAGATTCTGATTTAGGTTCTGACCGGCAACGTTCAAGAAGCCGGTGTGCTGAGGATTCTGGGCCCACTGGGGCCAGCTTGGGCCCTGCTGGCTCAAGACACTTGTTACTGCGAAAGTTGTAAAGACCAAAGCGACCAACAGCACCCAAAGGTAAACTCTGGGATATCTGCTTCTAAATTTCATGAGCTACTCCTTCCTAAACTAATTACCATTTGAGAGATGACGCTTTCATCACGTCGTACGAGGTTCCCGGGCAACAGAGGCAGCGTAGCCGGGACTTTAGAGTAGAGTCTTCTTCGTCCAGGTCGATCCAGGAAATGACTGCTCTCGGGCTTAAGAGGGGTTACCGGGCAAGTGAATCTTGGCCTCTGAGAGCGTTTCTCGCGGTGACGGTTAGACGACCAAAAGGGGGGATTTTCTTAGTGCGGTGAGGAGCTTAAACCCTTGAGTGAAAGCTGTCAAGCATATCTTGCGCGGCTCCTTGCGGACGGCTTCCGCGACGTCCAGGACTATTCCATTCGGGCCAGGAAGTGCGTTCCGAGAACCGTCCATTCTGTGGATCGCTAGAGGATTATTTTGATCAGCGGAGGGCTAATCGGCAACGGCGTTATGAGCCGCAAAGCTGTCCAACACGTGAAAAACTTCCAGCGCATACTTCACGTTTCCGAACGGCGCTGAGACTTGCACTCCCTGAATCAGGTCACAAACTTCGATGAGAGATTCACGCGCAATCTTGAGACCTTCGTCGCGTCCCGCTTCCTTGCTGATTGCTGAGGCCGCGCGCATGCGATCCATAATTTCGGGTGTGACCTGCACGCCAGGTACTTCGTTGTGCAAGAATTCCGCGTTGCGGAATGAAACCAGTGGCCAGATGCCGGCGACGATTGGAATCCGGCAGTGTTCGATTCGCTTCAGGAAGTCGCGCAGTTGTTGGGTATCAAATACGGGTTGGGTGATTGCGTATTCGGCGCCGGCCTCGATCTTCCATTCAAACCGTCTCAGCTCCTCTTCCATGTTGACCGCGCCAGGATTGACACCGACGCCAATAGAAAACGCAGTCGGCTCGCCAATCGGATTGTTTCCGATGTCCAAACCGTGGTTCAGTTTGTTCACCATGTTCGTCAACCCGATCGCGTCGATATCGAATACCGCCGTGGCTTCGGGATAGGGTCCCATCTTTGGCGGGTCGCCGGTTATCAAAAGCAGGTTGCGCAGACCCATCGCCGCCGCGCCCAGGAGATCAGACATCATTCCGAGCAGATTACGATCGCGGCAGCAGTAGTGCAGCACTGCTTCCATTCCGACTTCGCGTTGGACCATTAGCGCAGTTGCCATTGCTCCCATGCGTGTCTGCGCGCGCGGCCCATCGGGAATGTTCACGCCATCAACGCCGGCATCCTTGAGCAGCTTGATTGCGTCGAGCGTCTTCCACGGATTGCAACCTTTGGGTGGCAGGACTTCGACCGTGGTGACGAATTCGCCCTTCGCGATCTTGCGCGCCCAGTTCGATCGCTCTTCGGCGGGTACCACCGTGACGTCGGGAGGCTTCAACTCACTGATGTTTACTTTCGCGGTGCCCGGGACCGCGACCTGCTGAGTTCGCGGACTGAACTGCCGCAGCGCATCGGCAATCATCTTGATGTGGGCAGGTGTGGTGCCGCAGCAGCCGCCGACAAATTTTGCGCCGGCCTGGATGATTCGCCTCGAATACTCAGCCATGTACTCTGGCGAGCACATGTAAATCTGCCGCCCTCCGACATCGCGCGGCAGTCCGGCATTCGGTTGCGCGGAAAGCTTTCGATCCGTCAGAGCGCGCATCTTCTCGATCGCGTTCAGCACGATTGCCGGGCCGACACCGCAATTCAATCCAATGACATCGGCTCCCCACTCGGCGATCTGGGTTGTAAAGACTTCGGGTGTGGCGCCGAAAGAGGTATTGCCGTCCAACTGGATTGTTACCTGGGCGATGATTGGCAAGTCGCACAATTCGCGCACGGCCCGAATCGCCTGATTCAGTTCCGAGATGTCCGAGAAAGTTTCCAGCACGAAGAGGTCTACACCGCCTTCGAGCAACGCGGAAATCTGAGCACTGAAGATCTGTTTCGCTTCATCGAACGAAGTTGGACCGTACGGCTCGATTCGCAAGCCGAGCGGGCCGACCGCTCCGGCGACCAACACTCTTTTTCCGGCCGCTTCGCGGGCTATTCGAGCAGCGTTGACATTAATTTCGCGCAGGCTTGCTTCCAGGCCGTAAGGTTGCAGTTTGTTCAGGTTCGCGCCGAAAGTGTTGGTTTCAATGATGTCGGCGCCGGCGCGAACGTATTCAGCGTGAACCTCGCGCACCAGATCCGCAGCCACCAGGTTTAATTCGTCGTAAGAGCGATTGATATAGATGCCCTTGGAATAGAGCATCGTGCCCATCGCGCCATCAAAGATATAAGCGCGGTCGGATTCGAGTAGGTCGCGAAAGGTTGGCATGGCGGTTTGTTAGTTGTTAGTAGTCAGTGGTCAGTTGGTAAACGCGAACAACTGATAACGAACCACTGACAACTGACAAATGAAAAATCCCGCGCTAAACAACGCGGGACTTCAATTCGTCTGAAGTTTTTCGGGTTCGTTCTTTGGAACTCGCCGAGCTGTTTAGCCGTTTGTTTTGCGTGGCCGCAAGTCGCCTTAACTCACCACGTTTTCAAGTGAGTTTATACGCTCCGGCCGCGAGCGCTGTCAAGGCTTTGGAGTGGGCTTCCGACACTTCTTTGAATAGTCCCAGCCGTCGCGCTTGCCACCTCCACAAGTCTTGACACCATCGCGCGCTTCTGGCTGAATGCTCGCAACTCTCCACGCAAGATGAGTTTAGACTTACGCTCTCTTGAATTCTCGAATGAGGACTCTGGCTGATGAGCACACCGATTGATGGAACTGGCGCAGCCTCCGCGAGCGTAAACGATCGCGGCTTTTTTGGTCACCCGCGTGGCCTGTCAACGCTTTTCTTTACCGAGATGTGGGAGCGCTTCAGCTTCTACGGCTTGCGGGCGATTCTGTTTCTTTACATGACGACTGAAATCGCGAAAGGCGGCCTTGCGTTCCCCCGACCTTACGCCGGGTTGATCATGGCGACTTATGCGTCGAGCGTTTATTGGACGCCGCTAATCGGCGGATGGCTTGCAGATAAGTGGCTGGGCGCAAGGCGCGCAGTATTAATCGGCGGGATCATTATTGCCTGCGGTCACTTCTCGATGGCGATTGAGACGATGCCCAACTTTTATCTTGGTCTCACGTTAATCGCACTCGGCACCGGTTTCCTGAAACCAAATGTCAGCACAATGGTTGGATATCTGTATGACGAAGGCGACGCCCGGCGCGATGCCGGCTTTTCGATCTTTTATATGGGCATCAATCTCGGTGCTTTGCTCGCGCCGCTGGTGGTCGGTTATCTCGGCCAGCGCGTAGAGTGGCACTACGGTTTCGGCGCTGCCGGCGTATTCATGGTGCTGGGCTTGATTCAGTATGTCCTGGGACGCGAGCGCTTGCGCGGCGTCGGAGAGAAGCCGAAACGCCAGGCCGATATTTCACAAGTCACGAAAGGTCAGAGCGAAGGCGAGGCGCAGGGCTTCGACGCCGTCACGATAATTCTGGCGTTGGCCGGTGGCGTGCTGGGGTTTCTCGGCGGCTGGAAATGGGGCGGCGCAGGCCTCGTCGGCGGACTTTTCCCCGGCGTAATGTTTCTGTTCTTCGGCTACATCCTGGGTACGCTGCGGGGCTTGAGTCGCGGCGACGTTTTGCGCGTAGTCGTGATCTTTATTTTGTTCGTCTTTTCAGTCATCTTCTGGATGTCATTCGAACAAGCAGCAACCAGCCTCACGCTCTTCGCCGATAAACTGACACGCCTGAATATTTTCGGCTTCACGTTTCCTTCCAGTTGGTATCAATCAGTTCAGCCGACGTTCGTCGTCTTGTTGGCGCCGGTTTTCGCGGCCATCTGGGTGAAACTCGGAAGGCGCAATCCGTCCAGCCCGGCAAAATTTTCGATCGGGCTCTTATTTGCGGCTTTGGCATTCGCGGTAGTGGCCCTGGTGTCAACAATGATTCCGGCAACCGGTGCTGCGGAGCTGACCGAGGCCCAGAAGGTTGGACCGATGTGGCTGGTTCTCGTTTATTTATTACAGACGTTTGGCGAACTATGCCTCAGCCCGGTCGGGCTGAGCACAGTGACGAAAGTCTCGCCCGGTCGACTGGTCGGCTTGATGATGGGCGTATGGTTTCTATCGATCTCAATCGGAAACTTCATCGCCGGAATTATGGGTGGCATGTTTAATGAGAAGGCCGAGGGCGCGCTATTGAAAATGTTTGGCAGCGTCGCGCTCATTACAATTGTTGCCGCAATTGTATTAGTCGCGCTGACGCCGCTGATAAAGAAGATGACGCCGCGAGTTGAAACTGCGTGATAGAGACCGCGGCCTGGATTCGTGGTTGCGGCTTGCCGCTTGATGTGCGGTAAGGCTTTGCCTTACCGGCTTAGTGTTTCGAATAATCTGACTTCGAGTTTGCGAGGCTAAGCCTCGCAAACTCGAAGCATTTCTATAGCGGCGGGACGGAAAGGCGCAGCCTTTCCGCACATCAGCGGCGGAGCCGCGGCATCAAGGTCAGGCCATGAACAGCGCAGCTTTCCCCACAAACCAACGCGCAGCCACCGCATCGAGCTCGGTCCAAAGGGCGGTGCGCTCTTGAATTATGAGGAGACTCAGAACCTTGAAGATTAGACAATCATTATTGGTTTCTCTTGTTCTGGCATTACTTTCGCTGCCGGCTATTGCCCAAAACAAACTTCTCACTATCGACGATATCTTCGATCCTTCTCCCGCCAGGCGGGTTAATTTCAGCGGGAATCCACTCAATCCGCGCTGGTTGAAAGACGGCGCGCATTACATCGTCGTCAGCAAAGACCGAAATGCATTTCCCAAATTGCTGAAGGTGGACGCGATCAGCGGAAAGTCAGAACCGCTTTACGATGCCGCAAAGATGGAAGCGGCATTTGCATCACTGCCGGGCATCAACAAAGAAGAGGCTCACCGGCTGGCGAACCAAACCTCGTATCAATTCAATCCCGCCGAGACCGCGGTGCTGATTAATTCCGCAAACGATCTCTTCTACTACGAATTCGGCAGCGACCGCGCGATCCGTCTGACGAGCAATCCGGATGAAGAAGTTGGTGAAGGCTTCAGTCCCGATGGCCGGATGATCAGTTTCATTCGCGGTAATAATCTCTACGTCGAAGACCTGGGCCTGCAGCGGCGCGAGCGCGCGCTGACTCGTGATGGGGATGCGAAAATTCTCAATGGCCGGCTTGATTGGGTTTATCAGGAAGAGCTTTACGGGCGCGGCAACTTTGGCGCGTACTGGTGGAGCCCTGATTCGACAAAGATCGCGTTTCTCCAACTCGACGAACATCCCGTGCCCGGATATCCGGTCGTCGACCAGATTCCACTCGATCAAAATGTTGAGATGACGCAGTACCCGAAGGCCGGCGATCCGAATCCGATCGTCAAGTTGGGCATGGTCAATGCGGCCGGCGGTGATGTTCGTTGGGTCGATAATTACAAGTATCCGGCAGAGGACCTGCTGATCGTGCGCGTGGGCTGGTTCCCGGATAACAAAAAAGTCTGGTACTTGGCTCAGAATCGCGAGCAGACTTTTCTCGATTTCAACTCGGCAAATCCTGACGACGGAAAATCGTCAAACGTATTTCGTGAGAGCACCAAAGCCTGGATCGGGATCAATGACGACCCGGTCCGCTGGTTGAAAGACGGATCATTTCTTTGGCTCAGCGATCGCAACGGATGGACGCATCTCTATCACTATGGCGCCGGCGGAAATCTGATTAAACAAGTGACGAAGGGAGATTGGGACGTACGTTCGCTTGACGGAATCGATCAGGAAAAGGGGACAGTCTATTTCAGCAGCAGCGAGCACAGCTTCATCGCCAATCAGGAATATGCGATCAAAATCGACGGGTCGGGCATGACGCGGATCACTACGACCGAAGGAAATCACCGGGCATCCTTTAGCTCGCGCGGGTCGCACTTTATTGATTCCTGGAATGACGTCAATACTCCCACGCAGGTTCGCCTTTACGACTCGAGGGGAAAACTTGTCTGGGCAATCGACGAAAATAAAGTCGATGTCCTGGGGCAATACAAACTCGGTAAGGTTGAATTCCTGAAGGTGAAAACGCGCGACGGCGTCAACATGGAAGCGATGATGATCAAACCGCCCGACTTTGATCCGTCGAAGAAGTATCCTGTCTGGTCTTATACGTACAGCGGCCCGCAGGCGCCTCAGGTGCGCAATGCATGGGGAAACACGCGTTACCTGTGGCATCAGATGCTCGCCCAGAAAGGCTACATCATTTGGATATGCGACAATCGCACGGCCGCCGATAAAGGTCCGAACTCGGCCTGGCCGCTTTATAAGAATTTCGGCGAGCTGGAGCTGCGCGATGTGGAAGATGGGTTTGCCTGGCTGAAGAGTCAGCCTTATGTTGATGCTTCACGGATCGGACTATGGGGCTGGAGTTACGGCGGATTCATGACGAGCTATGCGCTCACCCATAGTCAAACCTTCAAGATCGGGATTGCCGGATGGAAAGCTTCTTCTGATACACGGCGCTATCGATGACAACGTGCACACGGCGAACACTATTCAGTTTCTGTATGAGCTGCAGAAGGCAGGGAAGCAGGTGCAGTTGATGGTTTATCCAAAGTCGCGTCACGGAGTCACTGATCCTGTTCTGATTAAGCACTGGTATCAAATGATGACCGATTTTGTGTTGGGGAATCTGTGAGGAGTTCCATTCACACCCGGCTTCAGCCGCGTGACCGTGGCGCGTCCCGCACGGAAGTATTCGAACCGTTTTAACGGTTTCCCTCATCGCTCCATTCTTGCATGCCTAACCACCCCTTTGAAACCGGGTGAGAATAAGAAACAAGAGAATCGGGTCGGGCCACCACCCGGTTGAAACCGGGTGAGAATAAGAATTACCTTACCTAAGGTTTCGACAAATCTATTATCGCAGCTGACACCGCGGACACCAGTAAGTTGATCTTCCGCCATGCGTCACTCGGCGTATGCGCGCGCCGCAATTAACGCACGGCTCTCCTTCGCGATCGTAAACCTGCCAGAAGTTTTCAAAGGCCGCGCCATATGAAAACCCTTCTTCCAGATTGATCTGCCCTCTGATGTGGCTTACCGCGAAGCTCAGGACATCACGAATAGCGGCGTGAAGGCGCGCCGTTCTTTTCGGCGACAACCTCGTGGCGACCGCAAATGGGCTGATCCGCGCGCGAAATAGAGCTTCCGCCGCGTAGATGTTACCCAGGCCGAGCACCTTGGTTTGATCCAGAAGCAAGGTCTTCAATGTTCGGCGCGATCTCGAGAGCGTCCCGATCAAGTAGGCCAAACTGAACTCGTCTCCTAATGGTTCAGGCGCCAGTTCGCGAATGCCTTTTGTTTGCTTTAAGCGAGAGATCGACACGAGTTTCATCACGCCGAATTTTCGCTGATCTCGAAAGACCAGGCGAATGTCATTGTCGAGATAGAAAATTGCGTGGGCATGTTTGGGCAGAGGATCTTCAGGGTTTAAGTAAAGGAACTTTCCGGTCATGCGCAGATGCACGGCGAGAACCAACAGGTTAGCGCGTTGGGCGGGCGAGGTGCCTGAGCTCCCGGGGCCCGAAGTTCGAATTTTGGGGAGGACCACGTCGGGCCCAAGCTCGATCAGAATATATTTGCCGCGTCGCGAGACGCCGGCAATTCGCAATCCTTTAATTCTTCGGTTGAAAGACGAGGGCGGCGTGGGAGCGATCAGCTTCTTCAGTTTGATTTCGCTGGCGATGATTCGCCGGCCCACAATCGAGCGACGCAAGGCGCGCACCACGTGCTCGACTTCAGGAAGCTCCGGCATGTCACGCAGTTTGATTTGAGACGCGGGCGGGAGTCAACGACTGGCTTCAAATTAGCAGATCTAAATTGGCTAAATTGGGTCTACCTCTCAGTGTCTCCATGTCTCGGTGATGAATAATCGTTAACCGGACGCTCAACACCGAGACACGAAGAACAAAGAAGATACAGGGAGAAAACGATTGAACCGAAGTTCAGGCGCCGGACGAATCTATCCCCCAATCGCCATGCTCTTTGGCTGCGCATCGGCCGACGGTCCATAGATCGCCGGGACCTTGCCCCCCATGGGTCGCAGGTAGGCCATCAGTTGACCACGATGATGGATTTCGTCGAACAACATCGCCCAGAGGAATGGACCGACGGGATCGTTGCGCATCAGCTTTCCCTGATAGTAAAACTCAGCTTTCCTCTCCCAGTCGGTTTCGCTCATTTCCGAGGCGCGATCGGCCAATTCATTCGACCAGCTCTCAAACGTCTTCAACATTTCGTCCGGCGAAGGAGGCGGCGAATCCTTCCATTCCGTTTTTCCGTCCTTAACTATCTCAATGCACGACTTCAGTTGTCGCGTCATTATCCAGACGATCTCCCTGGCTGTGGGCGACTTGTCCGCCGGTTTGTAATCAAGCTCGCCCACAGGCAAGGCATTAAGTACTTCCATGAAAAGAGGCAGCTCGGCCTTTCGACGCTGCACATAAAACTCACAAACTGTCATGAAAACCTCCCGGAACGACCGGCGCGAGTGACATATTAAGCACACGACCGCATCGTTTCTGCACTATTTGAATTCTCCGTTAAAGAAAAAGCGTCCCAGGTTAGAACACGTGAAGCAGCAGAAGGATGATCACGATTACGACCAACAAACCCAGACCACCGCTTGGTCCATAACCCCAGCTTCTGCTGTAAGGCCATGCCGGGACGGCGCCCAGTAACAGAAGAATCAAAACGATCAAAAGGATCAATCCCATGTCTCGGTCCTCCTTAATCCGTTCTTGAAGTCTCGCTCGAAGGATTAAATCTTCGAGCTGCGTGGCTACGACGAGTTAACCAAAGGGCAACCATTGTGCCTTGAAGGACGAGGCATCTGTTTTCTTTATGTTATTTGTGTTTCTGTCCTCGCGGAGTTCGGAGTCCCGCCTTTAGGGGTGTTATTGATATTGAACTCCGCCTAAAGGCGGAACTCCAAACCTTCAGGCGCCCGAAGATTAATGGGCCTTTGAACCGATTATCGCCTCAACGTCAGATTGAATCTTTTCAACCAGGCCGGTCTGACGCGCTTCGATGTTTAGTCGCAGCAAAGGCTCGGTGTTCGAAGGGCGAATATTAAAGCGCCACTCCTTTGTTTCGAGGGAATAACCGTCCGTGAAATCCTCCCTGCCTTCTTTGCTGAAGCGATCTTTAACCGCCGCAATAGTCTTCTGTGCATCTTCGACTCGATAGTTCAACTCACCAGACATGTAGTGGCCTTCCACGTATGGCTGCATCACTTCGGAAAACGGCTTTCCGGTTCGTGAAAGGTGTTCGAGGATCAGGAGGAAGGGAATCATTCCATTATCGGCATAAAAGTTTTCCCGGAAGTAGTAGTGAGCGCTCATCTCACCTGCGAAGATCGCATTTTCTTTTCGCATCCGGTCCTTGATGAACGCATGACCGCTCTTGGAAACGATCGGCTGCGCGCCATGCTGCTCGCAGACTTTTATCGTCGGCCAGATCACGCGCGGGTCGAAAATGATTTTGTTGTTGCCGCCATGCTTTGTCAGCAACACGTCAGCAAGCAACGCGGTAATGTATGCGCCGGAAATGAAGTCACCCTTCTCATCCAGAAACATGCAGCGATCGGCGTCAGCATCCCAGATTGCAGCCAAATCCACACTGGATTGCCTGGCTAAACTCTCAGTCTCAGCCCGATTTCCCGGCAGCATTGGATCGGGAGTGCCTTTAGGAAACGTTCCGTCGGGTTCGAAATTAAGAGTAATGAGGTTGATTCCCAGTCGCTCGGCAATCAACTGCACGCCCCGATAAACGTAGCCAAAGTTTGCGTTGGCTATTACCTTAAATGGCTTGATCGTTTCCTGGTCGATGAAACTCAGAACATGCTCGATGTAGCCATGAAGGACGTCTTTCTTTTCCAGCCGGCCTTTCGTATTTGAGGAAACTTCCTTGTCCTTCCCGGCTTTCAATACGTCACGGATATCGAACAGGCCGGTGTCGGACGAGATGGCCGCCGCTTTTTCGCGGACGATCTTGGCTCCGTTGTACTGTTTGGGATTGTGCGAGGCGGAAACGACAACCCCGCCTGAATACTCATCCGAAGAACCGACGGCGTAATACAGCATGTCGGTCGTGATGCCGCCGATGTCGACGACATTAACGCCGGCATCGAGAAATCCATTCGTCAACGCCTCTTTCAATTGCGGCGACGACGCCCGCGCGTCCATCCCGACAACCATCGTCCTGGGATGAAATAGATAGGTGTAGGCTTTGGCAATTCGATAGTACGCTTCTTCATCCAGGTCGGTTGGGTAGACGCCCCGGATGTCATATGCGCGAAAGCTATTCCAGTTCATGAGTTTAAATCCTTCTTTCGTTCGGAGTACCGGCTTCAGCCGGAATGCTTTTCATTCGACCTAGCCGGCTAAAGCCGGGACTCCAAAACACTCTTGTCACGCGCAGGTCTTTGTGTAGTCGGTCAGCGAAGTTTTGTCGCCCAAAACCGCACCCGGACCGACGACGGCGGATCGGCCAATGTGACAGCCGCGGCCGACGATTGCGTAATCAATTTGCGCCAGCGTCCCCACGCGCGTGTGTGCCCAAACAACTGAATGCTCGATGCGCGCGCGCTCCTCGACATAACACCCGGGACCCAGCACGGATTCGATAATTTGCGCGCCGGGCTTGATCGTACAATCGTCACCGATCATAGACAGGTCATCAATCTCGGCGTGCGTGGCAGAATCAAAGTTTCCGCGCCGGTTCTTTATGTGAATCCGCGAAACGCGGTTTGCCAAAAGGTCCTGATGCGTTTGTAAATACCGGGCCGGCGTGCCGATATCCATCCAATAAGTTCGTTGGGGAATATGCGCAAAGAAGAGTTCACCTTTTTCCAGGAGCTTCGGGAACAAACCGTACTCGAACGAATGGTTTTCACCTTTGGGGATTAGATCGAGAACGGCGGGCTCGAGCACATAGGTGCCGGCGTTAATGTTCTTGCAGGTTGTTTCTTCGGGTTGTGGCTTCTCGAGGAAGCGTCCAACGCGACCATCTGATTCAGTCTCGACGACTCCGTAAGCGCTCGCGTCTTCCACGGGGGTCAGCACGATCGTGGCGATCGCCTTTCTTTCTTTGTGCTGGCGAATTACGGTTTTGAGGTCGAGATCGGTCAGGATATCGCCGTTGAGAACCACCGTCGGCTCGCGAATCAAATCCTCGGCAAACTTATAGGCGCCGGCAGTGCCCATTGGCTGCGGTTCGACCGTATATTTCAGTTTCACGCCGAACTCAGAGCCGTCGCCGAGCTGTTGTTCAATCTTTTCGGGCTGATAAGAAAGCGAAAGCGTGATGTCGATGACGCCGGCGCGCCGCAAGGTGTCAATCTGATAGAGCAGAAAAGGTCGATTGCAAATTGGAACAATCGGCTTTGGGGTGTAGACGGTCAGCGGACGCAGCCGTGTGCCCTTACCACCAGCGAGTATCAGTGCCTGCATGATTGCTTAATTTGGTAAGCGCGAATGATCAAGGGGTTGAATTGCAAGCGTGAGTCTAACACTCGTGAGTAATCGTTTTCAATTCGGTGTCAGAACCGGGAGCGATAGCGACCGGATATTAAACTCAACTTGAGTGGTAGCGTCCCCTCGCTACCGCTTGATGGGGTTCTGACACAGAGCATGGATTTACTTTGCTTGACACACTTTCCAATTAAAAGTAATCCTAACTTAGGCCAGTGCGCCACGAGTTTTTATATGTCGTCGAACAGACAACCAGTAATCATTAGTGCGGTGCGGACGCCGGTTGGAAAACTTCTGGGCGCGTTGAAAACTTTCAAGGCGACTGATCTCGGAGCGATGGTCGTACGCGAAGCAGTGAAACGCGCCGGCGTCAAACCGGAGGATGTCGATGAAGTGATCATGGGCTGCGTCATTCAAGCCGGACTAGGTCAGAATCCTGCGCGGCAAGCGGCGTTGCGCGGCGGGTTGCCGCCGTCAGTAGCCGCGGTGACGGTCAACAAAGTCTGTGGGTCGGGGTTGAAAGCGGTGATGATGGCGGCGCAGGGAATCCAGCTCGGTGACACGGAGATCGTGGTGGCGGGCGGCATGGAATCGATGTCGAATGCGCCCTACCTGATTCCGAAAGGCCGGGAAGGTTACCGCCTCGGTAACGGTACGCTGGTCGATTCAATGATCCAGGACGGGTTGTGGTGCTCATTTGACGATCAGCATATGGGCTGCACCGGCGAAGTTGTCTCGGAACGATTTCACGTTTCCCGAGCCGAGCAGGATGAATACGCTTTGAATTCGCATCGCAAGGCGGCCGCGGCAATCGAATCAGGAAAATTTAAGGAAGAGATCTTGCCGATTGAAATACCGCAGCGAAAGGGTGCCGCGCTGGTTTTTGACACTGATGAGCCGGTGCGCGCAGATGCTTCGCTCGAGGCGCTGCGAAAATTGAAGCCAGCTTTCAAGGAAGGCGGCAAGGTGACGGCCGGAAACGCACCCGGCTTGAATGATGGAGCGTCGGCGGTCGTCGTGACCTCGGCTGACCGCGCGCAATCTTTGGGTGTTGAGCCGATGGCGCGAATCGTGGCGCAAGCGACTTCCGGTATCGAGCCGAAGCTCGTAATGATGGCGCCCGTCGAAGCAATCCAAAAACTCCTGAAGAAAACCGGCTGGTCTGCAAAAGACATTGACCTGATCGAAATCAACGAAGCTTTCGCGGTCCAATTGGTGGCGATTATTCGTGAACTCGATTTGGATCCTGAGAAAGTAAACGTCAACGGTGGCGCTGTCGCGCTTGGGCACGCGATTGGACAGTCGGGTTCTCGGCTGCTGACAACGCTGTTATATGAAATGAAGCAGCGCAAGGCGCAACGCGGTATCGTATCTTTGTGCCTGGGTGGTGGGAACGCGGTCGCCATGGCTCTGGAACGCTGACGACTTCATTGGCTTTTTATGACGCCTGTCGAACACAACAAATACGTGGGACTTTCGAATATTGCTTACGGGATTATCCACGTTCTCATGATATTCGTCATGATTCCGTTTGTTCTGGGGATGATGAGCATGATGGCGCGCAGCCAGGGTGGGCCCGCTCCGCCCATGGCGTTTATGGGAATTGTCATGGTAGTTGCCGCGGTGATCAATGTAATCATGTCAATTCCCTCGTTCATTGCCGGCTATGCTTTCTTAAAGAGGAAGTCCTGGGCAAAGGTCGCGGGAATTGTGGCGGCGACCCTGTCCGCGATGAGCGTGCCGATTGGCACTGCGGTCTGTGTCTATACCCTCTGGTTCGTATTCGGAGATGCAGGCAAATCGCTCTACGACAAGGCGTCGGCTGCGCTCCCGCCGCCACCGCCGTCCGAGTGGGTCGGCGCCGGTCGACAAGGCGAGATCGAATCAAATTATCAACCACCATTGTCGCCGCCGGACTGGCGCAGCTGAACCTTTATGACGGCGGAAGAGCACAACAAGACCCTGGCAACCCTGCATTTTGTGTACGGCGCGGTGCACGGGCTTACACTCCTGGCGCTGGTTCTCTTGATTTTCGTGATCGAGATGGCTGCGCCATTGCCGTTTTCGCTCTCCTCTTTTTGGCTCGCCGTAGCCGCTGGAGTTTTCGTCGCCCTGTTTCTTGGCGTTGGGGTATTGCCGTTGATTGTCGGTTATGGTTTGGCAAAACGACGAAAATGGGCAAAGCGTGTCGGCACGATTCTGGCACTTGTTTCATTAGTCAATATCCCCATAGGCACTGCGCTCGGCATATATACAGTCAAGTTTTTCCGCAGTGATGAGGGGACAAAGCTGTATGGCGGAAAGGCAACTTCAACAAACGAGACTGAATTGCAAAATGCATTACGGCGTGCGCAGCCGTTAGTGAATTGGGCGGATAAACTGAAGTGAAAAGTTTGGAGTCCCGCCTTTAGGCGGTTTCATGATTAGGAGGCTCACCGCCTGAAGGCGGTACTCCAAACGGGCGGCCGCCTGCAGGCGCGACTCCAAACGAGTGCGGAACTCCAAACCGGACTATGAGCCAAACATTCGGCGTCATCGGAGCCGGTACCATGGGCAACGGCATTGCCCAGGTCGCGGCGCGCAGTGGGTTTGACGTGGTAATGGGCGACGTTGCCCAGGAATTTCTGGACCGCGGCATGGCCTCGGTTGAGAAGAGCTTGCAGCGAGACGTTGATAAAGAGAGACTAACCAAAGACGACAAGCGATCGATCATCGGGCGCATTCACACTACTACTGACCTGAGTGCTCTTAGCAAAGCGTTCATCGTAGTGGAAGCCGTAACCGAGAACTTCGAAGTGAAGTCTGAGGTTTTCAAGACCCTGGACCGGCTAACCAAACCAGAAACCATCCTGGCATCGAACACCTCGTCAATTTCGATTACCAGACTTGGTGCGGCCACACAGCGGCCTGACAAGGTCATTGGCATGCATTTCATGAATCCGGTGCCGGTGATGAAGTTGGTGGAGATCATTCGGGGGGCTGCGACTTCTGATGAAACATTCGAAAAGACACGCGGGCTCACGGAAAAACTTGGCAAGCTGCCGCTTGAGTGTCACGATTCACCCGGCTTTGTTTCAAATCGCGTGTTGATGCCGATGATTAATGAGGCAGTTTTCGCATTGTACGAAGGCGTCGCGACCCGCGAGAGTATCGACGGCATCATGAAACTGGGAATGAATCATCCGATGGGACCATTGGCACTTGCTGATTTCATTGGTCTGGATGTTTGCCTCGCGATTATGAACGTGCTACATGATGGCTTCAGCGATTCAAAGTATCGACCCTGCCCGCTGCTGAAGCGCTATGTCGATGCCGGTTGGCTGGGTAAGAAGACCGGACGGGGATTCTACGAATATTAGTACTTTGTCCTTGGCCTTTCTCTTTTTCAAAGCACAAAGCACAAAGTACGTTTCCTGGAAATGAATCAACCAACCATTTCACATTATTGTCAGAAGTGCCGCGCCGCGAACCCGATGGGCCAGGAGTTCTGCCTCCGTTGCGGCACCCGCCTGATGATTGTGGTGCAACCGCCTTCTGTCCGCGTGGATGTAGCTGAAACGACCCCCCAAGAAGAACACTTGCTCGAACGCCTGACCTTGCTTGAAAACACGCTGGCGCGATTGGCCGAACGTCTGGAAGAAGGACTCAAGCTTTTGCTGCGCCATTCGGAAACCTCTTACGTGAATCACGCGCTGGTCAAGTCACTGATCGAAATGTTGCACGAATCCGGCATCGTGGATAGCAATAGCCTGGAAAGTACCTGGCGCGCGGAGTGTGAAAAACTACAGCCGCCGGGCGAAGAAACTAAACCCGGGAAACGGAAACGCCGGCCAAAACAGAAGCGGGAGACCCCAAAATAATCTGGTGTCGTCGTTTGACAGTGGCGGAGTCGCCCTATAGATTAAGAGCTTTGTGCTCAGATCGGTTTATGCGCGCTATAGAGATTAGCGCGCAACTGGCATGAAGATCGAGCTCGACAGACTTCAGGAATTAGGCGGCCGGTTCTCGCATATTTACCAGCCGCAAGAGCTTTCTCTGGACGACGAAGACGCTGCCCTGGCAGAGCCGGCAGATGTTCGGGGCAGTATCAAGCGAAGCGGGGAAGCAGTCGATTTGCGCGGCGAGTTGCGCGCCACAATCGAAGTCTCGTGTGGTCGTTGCTTGAAACCGGTTCGCATACCGGTTAATGCTGATTTCGAAGAACGGCTTATTCCGGCAGTGAGCTGGAGCGGAGAGCCGCAGCACGAGTTAACTGAAGATGATCTGAATTTGTCTGTATTTGACGGCGAGGCAATCGACCTTGACGAGCTCGTGCGCGAAGAAATTTTGCTGGCCGTGCCCGGACATGTTCTTTGTCGTGAAGACTGTCAGGGTCTTTGTCCCGGTTGCGGAATCGACCGAAACCTTGGCACATGTCAGTGTGAAACGAAAGAAATCGATTCCCGCTGGGAAGAACTAAAGGATTTTCGACTTTAGATTTTTGATTTTGGATTTGCGTTCGTTATTAGCTGACAAGTCTGCACGTCTAAAACCTAAAATCGCAAATCTAAACACTTCAGTGGAGTAATTATGCCAAATCCAAAACGCCGCCACTCAAAAGCGCGTCGCGGCAAACGCCGGGCGCATGACGCGCTGCGCGCGCCGCAAACAGTCCTGTGTCCGAACTGCCAGGAGCCGCGTGCTCAGCACCGCGTCTGTCCCAAATGTGGCTACTACAAAGGACGAGAAGTAGTCCAGGTCGATCAGAACGAATAACGGCTCTTGCTGCTTTCCGAAACTTCCCAGAGGCAATTAATGTCGAAAGTCAACGCTGGAATTCTCGGCACCGGTCATTCGTATCCTGAAGGCATTCTAACGAATGCCGACCTCGAAAAGATGGTCGAGACGTCGGACGAGTGGATTACCTCGCGTACCGGCATAAAGCAGCGCCGGAAGGCCGCGCCGGGCGAATACACTTCTCAGTTTGCAGTGCGGGCTTCAGAGGAAGCGCTCGAGCGAGCAGGTGTAAAAGCGGAAGATGTCGACGTCATTCTTTGTGCCACCGTAACCCCGGATCAGATCCTGCCCTCGACTGCCTGTCTTATTCAGGCGCAACTTGGCGCGAATAAAGCGGCGGCAATGGATGTCGTCGCGGCCTGCTCCGGCTTTTTGTATGGATCATGGCTGGCGGACTCAATGATTCGAACGGGCCAGGCGAAATACGCGCTGGTAATCGGAGCTGAGATTCTCACGCGGTACGTGGATTATACCGACCGCGCAACCTGTGTGTTATTCGGCGACGGAGCCGGCGCCGCGATTCTGGGTCCGGTCGAAACAGATCGAGGAATTCTCGCCGCGAAAATTCGTTCGGATGGGCGCTACGAAGACCAGCTTTTCGCGCCGGGTGGCGGCACGAAAGGCGGCTTCAGCGCGGATACAATCGCCCGTGGCGACCACTTTTTCAAAATGAAGGGAAATGAGCTCTTCAAAGTTGCGGTGCGCTCGATGGCTGATATTTCGCGCGAGGTCCTGGAAGACGCGAATCTGAAAACTGAAGACGTGAAATTGTTTATTCCGCATCAGGCGAATCAGCGAATTACGGATGCGGTCGCGAACAAGCTGAACGTCGATAACTCGATCGTGTATTCGAATATCGCGATGCACGGCAATACCTCCTCAGCTTCGATCCCGATCGGGCTCGATGAATGTGTCGAAGCCGGACGTGTTAAGCAAGGTGATGTAATCCTGATGGCGTCATTTGGCGGCGGCGTGACCTGGGGCGGCGTGGTCATGCGATGGTGACGAGCGTTTTCGATTTTTGATTTTCGATTGCCGATTGCCTGTTAACCGAAGTTGTCCGATAAGGAGCAAACGTTTTGCAATCGCAAATCGGAAGTCAAAAATCGAAAATCGCATACGTCTTCCCGGGCCAGGGCTCACAGTATGCCGGCATGGGCAAGGATTTGGCCGACAATTATCCTTCGGCCAGACAGGTCTTTGAAAAGGCTGATGTCGCGCTCGGTTTTGCGATTTCGGAATTATGTTTCAACGGTCCGGCAGAGGAGTTGCAGCTGACGCAGAATACTCAACCCGCCATCTTAACGGTTTCAATCGCTGCATTGCGCGCGATGGAATCGGAAGGCTTTCCGAAGCCGACGTTTGTCGCGGGTCACAGCCTCGGTGAGTATTCTGCGCTGGTCGCCGCTGGATCGCTCTTCCTGGATGACGCGGTACGCACTGTCCGAGCCCGCGGCGCTTACATGCAGGAAGCAGTGCCGGTTGGGAAAGGCGCGATGGCGGCAATACTGGGCGCTGATACATCGACTATTGAAGCGTGTTGTGCGGAAGCGAGTCAGGGGGAAGTTTGCAGCGCGGCGAACATTAACTCGCCCGGGCAGGTAGTGATTGCCGGGAATGCCGCCGCAGTCGATCGCGCAATTGTATTGCTGAAGCAGTGCGGCGCCAGGCGGGCGGTGAAATTGAATGTCAGCGCGCCATTTCATTCCGTGCTGATGGAGCCCGCGCAGGAGCTTTTGGCTCGGGATCTCGAAGCGATTTCCTTTAAAGATCCACAAGTGCCGGTCATCACAAATGTTGACGCGAAGCCGGTAAACACCGGAGAAGAGGCGCGCGCCGCCGTTATCCGCCAGGTCTCGTCGCCGGTCCGCTGGCTCCAGTCAGTTGAATTTTTAGTGAAGCAGGGTGTACAAACTTTTATCGAAATCGGTCCCGGAAAGGTGCTGAGTGGACTTGTGCGCCAGATCGATCGTGGCGTGCGGTGCTTAAGTGTGGAAGATGCCGCGAGTTTAGCGCAGGCCCGGGATGCTGTCGGCCCCTGATTGGGCGACGAAACTTAATTTGTCGTCCATGCAAATAGCGTATTTGACGACACGTATCGACAAGCTAAGGTTTGTCGAACATTTTCACAGAGGAGCAAACTAATGCCCGATCAAGAGATTGAGCAAAAAGTAAAACAAATTATCGTCGACGAGCTGGGCGTCGATGAGAACGAAGTAACGCCCAATGCGCGTTTCATCGACGACCTGGGAGCGGATTCGCTCGACACGGTCGAGCTGGTGATGCGTTTTGAAGAAGAGTTCGGGATCGAAATCCCCGACGAAGACGCCGAGAAAATCCAGAGCGTGCGCGACGCTTACAACTACATCGATCAGCACAAGGGAAAATGAGATGTAGGGCTCCGGTCCCGGCCCGCACTGGCGGTCATCCGTTCAGTTGCGGCCGGGGATAAATTTTGCCCCTGCATTATCTGATGGAGAATTCTGGTTTGAATCGTCGCGTTGTCGTCACCGGCGTCGGCCTCGTTACGCCTGTCGGAAATACTGTCGAGAGTACCTGGACCGCTTTAACTCAGGGTAAGAGCGGGGCCGATTACATCAAGAAATTCGACGCCGAGGAGTTTTCAGTTCGCATTGCCTGCGAAGTAAAAGACTTCGATCCCCTCTCATTCATTCCCAAGAAAGAGGCGCGCAAGATGGGCGCCTTTATCCATTACGCGATCGCGGCGTCCATTGAAGCCGTCGGCGATAGCGGCCTCGCGCTCACTGAGGGGGGCCGGTTTTCTGATGAGGTCGGCGAGAATGCCGGGGTTTACATCAGCAGCGGCATTGGCGATTTTTGGGCAATTGAACGTGAACATTCGAAACTGCTAAACGAGGGGCCCGATCGAGTCTCACCATTTTTTATTGTCTCGGCCATCATCAACCTGGCGGCGGGCCAGGTTTCAATCCGGTTCGGGGCTAAGGGGCCGAATTCCGCGACGGCGACCGCTTGTTCGGCGGGCGCGCATGCCATTGGCGACAGCTTCAGGATAATTCAACGTGGTGATGCCGACGTCATGATTTGCGGTGGCGCTGAATCGGCTATTACACCGATGAGTGTGGCCGGGTTTGCTTCGATGCGCGCATTGTCTACTCGGAATGACGATCCGCAGCATGCGTCGCGGCCGTTTGAACTGGATCGCAATGGATTTGTGATTGGAGAAGGCGCCGGCATTCTGGTTCTGGAAGAACTGGAGTTTGCGAAACGGCGCGGCGCGCGTATTTACGGTGAAGTTGTGGGCTACGGCATGACCGCGGATGCGTTTCACCTGACCATGCCTGACGAGACCGGCTCAGGCGCAATCCGAGTTATGCAGAAAGCACTCCGTGACGCAGATGTGCAGCCCGAGCAGGTCGGCTATATCAACGCGCACGGGACGTCGACGCCTTACAACGATAAGTTCGAGACGCTGGCGATTAAGAAGACGTTCGGTGAGCACGCTTACAAACTTGCGGTCAGTTCCACAAAGTCCATGACGGGTCATTTGTTGGGCGCGGCCGGCGGCGTCGAAGGCGTCATCTCAGTTTTGTCAATTCATAGAAATACCCTCTTGCCGACGATTAACTATGTAACTCCGGATCCTGAATGCGACCTGGATTACGTTCCCAACAAGCCGCGTGAAGCGACGGTTGAATACGCGCTCTCGAATAGTTTTGGATTTGGTGGGACAAATGCGGCGCTGTTATTCAAGCGGTATGAGCAATAAAGACGTTAGAACGTTTAGACGCGGGCCATTGCCCGCCTGTTCGGAATAATCGGCGGGCGGTAGCCCGCCGCTAAACTGGTTACTTTGAGATGAAGATCATCGTTCTGATGAAACAGGTCGCGAACAGGGACGCGATCCTGCGCATTAATAAAGACTCGACCTGGATCGAAGAAGCGGATCTGTCGTTTGAAGTTAACGAGTCTGACGGATACGCGCTGGAAGAGTCTCTGCGGATCAAAGAAAAAACGGGGGGCGAAGTAGTCGTTTGCTCCATGGGTCCGCAACGCGCGAAAAGCATAATTAAAGATGCCCTCGCTCGCGGAGCAGATCGGGCGATCCATGTGATCGGAGACAACCTGTCCCACCTTTCACCTTATACGGCCGCCCGGGCGCTGGCCGAAGCAATCAAAGCAGAGCAGGCGGATCTGATCATGACTGGCTTGCAGTCAGACGATTATGGTTATGCTCAAACTGGCGTGATCCTGGCCGAGATCCTCGGCTTGCCGCATGCAACCATCGTCATTGAAGTCGACGCGACGGGAGAGCAGCTGCGCGTCAAGCGCGAACTCGAAAGCGGATGGTATCAATGGTACACGATGCCCAGGCCGGCGCTGCTTACGATTCAATCAGGCATTAGCCAAATTCGCTATGCGACGCTTAAGGGCATCATGGCGGCCAAAAAGAAAGAGATAAAGGAAGTGACCGCGGCTGCCGACATCGCCAGCCAACCATCGCATCAACAGATCGAGAAGATTTATTTGCCGCAGAAAACAAAACAGACGCAATTGCTCGGTGGTGGTGACGCGAAAAAGGGAGCAGTTGAATTGGCCGAGAAACTGCGTAGTGAAGCCCGGGTGATTTAGTAAATGAACGAAGATGAGAAGATGTGCCGACGACGACCCTTGCTAATCGTAATTGCCTTGCTCTGTCTTTGCGGCTGGACGGCAGCCCAGCAACATCCGAACCCGGAGACGCTGAGATATATGCAGGAGGCAAGCGCGTTCTATTTGAATGAAGACTATAAACACGCCATTACCGGCTACCAGAAAGCGCTGGATCTTGAGAAGAAGCAACGCATGCTCAACGAAACTCTTTGGCGAGTCCTGGTCGACAATCTTGGAATGTCTTATGGCCTCACCGGTGATTTGAAAAAAGCCAAAGAGACCTTTGAGTATGGATTGTCGAAGGATCCAAAGTATCCGATGTTCCACTACAACATGGCGTGCACTTACGCTGAAATGGGCGACATGGATAAGACGGTTTCCTATCTTAGTCAGGCATTTGAGTACAAAGCGAGTGTAATCAAAGGTGAGAAAATGCCTGACCCGTGGAAGGATTCTTCCTTTCAACGATTTATCAACAACAGTAAATTCGTTAAGGCCCTGAAAGAACTCGATCCGAAGTAGATCTTCTTCATCAATCATGAGCAACGGAATTCTGGTTTTCATTGAGCACAAAGCAGGCACGTTGAATAAGACGTCGTTGGAAGCGATTGCTGCCGGACAGAAGCTTGCGGCTGATCTCGGGCAAACCGCCTCGGCTGTTGTTCTCGGTTCCGAAGTCCAAACCTTAGCCCAGGACATTGCGGCTTACGATTTGAGCAAAATAATCTATGCGGACAATTCACAACTAGCGGAATACACTCCCGACGCATACGCGGCGGCAATCGAACAGCTGGTGCGCTCTGCGGATCCTCATTACGTTGTCATGTCCCACACTTATCTGGTGCGCGACTTTGCGCCGAAAGTGGCCGCGCGTTTTGGCAAGGGGCTAATCGGCGACTGCATTCGCATGAATACGAGCGCCGGCAAGGTCACATTCACGAGGCGCATATTTCTGGGAAAGCTTGATGCCGATGTTGTTTCTGATGGCGCGGCGCCGGTGTTTGTCACCTTTCAGTCCGGTGCCTTTCGTCCGGAGCAGGCCGCGAAGGGAAGCGGCGCCCCGGTAGAAGAGATTTCGGTGGACGTCGGCGAAATTCGCATGAAACCTGAGCCGCCATTTCAGGAAGTTAAGGCCGCGGTCGATCTCAGTAAGGCGGAGATTATTGTGGCCATTGGCCGCGGCATAAAGAGCAAAGACAATATTGCGCTCGCCGAAAGATTGGCCGAAGCTTTGGGCGCCGATTTGGCAGCATCTCGGCCAATCTGCGACGCCGAGTGGCTGCCGATCGATCGGCAAATCGGATCATCGGGACAAACCGTAGCGCCAAAACTCTACGTTGCCGTCGGTATCTCCGGAGCGATACAGCACCTGGTGGGCATGAAGAATTCACAGACCATCGTGGCTATCAACAAAGATTCCGAAGCGCCGATTTTCGACATTGCCGACTATGGAATCGTCGGTGATTTGTTCGAAGTCCTGCCCGTCCTGATCGAAGAAATAAAAAAGTTGAAATCGTAAAGTGAGCGTGAGTTGCGCGACTGTTGGGCGTAAAGCGGAAAGACTCGGTAGATGGAGGATGATAAGCCGTCGCGGAGCGACGAGATGAGTTTAGCCCGGCCTTTTGAGGGCATCAACATAGTTGACGCATCAAGTATCTGCCCAAGGCCGCAATTGCCCTCTCCCTTTGGGAGAGGGCTTGACGCTTGAGGCGCTCTTACCTTAAACATTCAAGTGTTAGATCGACGTCCTAAGCCCTCATCCCCGACCCTTCTCCCAGAAGGGAGAAGGGAGAAACGGAGATCCGAATACGACGCCGTAACTCCTGGGCTGGACTCAACACCTTGATTCGTAAAGTATGTCATTACCCTTTTAACGCCGGGGACCGGCAAGATCGCGGTCGCACGCGTCGTGTCAGCGACGTTTGAGAATATGATCACCCGTCGCTGCGCGACGGGTTACCACACCCCTTCATTCACCGAGTCTTCGTACCGATGCGCGTGATCACGGACTCGCTAGTGTTTGCGCCTCTTTCAAAATCTCACCCGGCTTCCACCGATTTCCTCGATACATCTTCACAAAGCGGCCGTTTGAGTCGATGATTGCCGTCCGCAGCGCATGAATCATTTGATCCTGACCTGACTCAGCGTTGTGGTAGTACTGAAGACTGAAATACTGAGTAATGCCCTTAATCTCATCCGGAGTTCCCGTGGCAAACTCCCAATGTTCGAATTTCTCGTTGGCAAAGCGTCCAGTCACACCGGCGCCATAGCTGCGAAGCACCTTGGGAGTGTCGTATTCGGTATCAAAGCTGATGCTCAGCAGGTGGGTTTTGGAGTAGAGCGCGGGGTCTTTCGCGAGCTCCAGGTCAATTTGGCGAAAGTTTTCGCTCATCAGGGGACAGTAGTCAGGCAAGGGACAGCGCGTGTAGATGAACGTCAGCACCAGCGTCTTTCCCCGGTACTGTGCCAGGTGAATTCCCGAGCCGTCCTGATTCGTAAGATGAAAATCAGGGACCTCCTCGCCGTGCTTTGGCTCACCCGGGACCTCGATATTCGGATCCATCGAGACATCATCTGTCACCGACAATATTTCGATCCAGGACGACGGTCCATCGACAACCAAAGTCGCCGTAACTACATTGCCCGGCTTGATCATTTCCAAATCGCCGTCATCTTTGACGTTGAAAGGCATCGTCATTCCGGACATGTAGCCGGGAATGTCTTCATGCGCGATTGTCGCCGTGCGGGCGGTCTTGTCGACTGCAACCACTTTACCTTTCAAGTCATAGCGCTTTTCGTTCGCGGAGTGTCCGCTCTTGCATGACCAGCTCATCAGAATCGCGCCGGCGAATAGTATTGATAGAACAGCTTTCAGGGTGATCGGTTTATTCATATTAGAATTAGTTCGAGCGAAATTGCCGGGAGTTAGATTAGTCGTTTCGCACGAGTCGCTCAAGGTGCGCCTTGGAGGCGAGGTCTCTCCTTTTGAAATCTAACTACGTCTTTCCCTGAAACTGCGCGCTTCTGACGCCGTTACATTTGCACCCTCCCTTACGGTCGGGTTTCCGCCGCCGGATGCGCGTGCCAGATAAAAAGCAGATCACCCTGTGTTACGATTAGCGCCATGGTTTCGGCAGTAACGAAGCAGGCGGAACTCCTCGACGGCCGGCCAATCGCCGAGCAAATAAAGCGCGAAGTCGCCGCGGAACTGGCGCAGCTTTTTGCCGCGCGCGCCGAGCGCCCGTGTTTGGCTGCGGTGCGCGTAGGCGAAGATCCTGCTTCAGCGGTCTATGTTCGCAACAAGGTCCGAGCGTGCGCGGAAGTCGGACTGGGTTCAGAGCTTCATGCGTTGCCGGAATCAACGACCGCCGAAGAACTGCTGAACCTGATCGCAGAATTGAATCGGCGTGAAGAGATTGACGGGATCCTCGTCCAGTTGCCTTTACCAAAACAGATTGACGAGTCGACGATTATCGAGGCAGTCGATCCAACAAAGGACGTTGACGGTTTTCATCCAATGAATGTCGGCTTGCTGGCGATGGGTCGCCCGCGCTTTGTGCCGTGCACGCCCGCAGGAATAATCGAACTGCTGGAACGGAATAAGATCGAAATTGCCGGGGCGAACGCCTGCGTAGTGGGGCGCAGTCAGATTGTGGGCCGTCCCGTCGCGAACTTGCTGCTGCAACGTCATGCCACGGTAACAATTTGTCATTCACGCACGCGCGATCTCGCCGCTGCAACCAGGCAGGCGGATATCCTGGTGGCCGCGATTGGAAAGCCCGCTTTAATCCGGCGTGATCACATCAAACCGGGCGCAACGGTAATCGATGTCGGCATTAATCGGATCAGCGATATCGAAACCGTGGCCGAATTGTTTGGCCCTGAAGCGGAGAGGAGAATCGAGGCAATTAGAGATCGTGGTTACACGCTGGTCGGCGATGTTCATCCGTTGGAAGCTGACTCGGTAGCCGGCCGGCGCACTCCGGTGCCGGGCGGGATTGGATTGTTGACTGTCGCGATCCTGATGCGGAATACCCTGCAAGCTGCAAAGCTGCGCAGAAGTTTGGGGTAATGACATACTTTACGAATCAAGGTGTTGAGTCCAGCCCAGGAGTTACGGCGTCGTATTCGGATCTCCGTTCTCCCTTCTCCCTTCTGGGAGGAGGGTCGGGGATGAGGGCTTAGGACGTCGATCTAACACTTGAACGTTTAAGAGAGATGATTTCGCTCAAGGAGCGAAATCATCTCTCTTAAGGTCACAGGTAAGAGCGCCTCAAGCGTCAAGCCCTCTCCCAACCCTCTCCCAAAGGGAGAGGGCAATTGCGGCATTGGGCAGCCATTGATGCGTCAACTATGTTCATACCGAAATTTGTAAGACAGACGTTGTGCCTGCGCCATTAGGGGACAAAAAAACCTCATCCTTACAAAGCGGGGAAGGTAGTCCGCACAATTATGCTGAAAGTCGGTCTGACCGGTTCGATTGCCGTCGGCAAGTCCTTTGTTCTGAAAGTTCTTTCCGACCTTGGTTGCCACGTTCTGGATGCCGACAAAACGGCGCGGGAAGTTGTGGCGCAGGGAACTGCAGGGCTCAATGCCGTAGTCGATGCATTTGGAAGAGATATATTGCGGACAGACGGCACGCTCGATCGTGCCAGGCTCGGCGCGATCGTTTTTGCCGACGAAGAGAAAAGGCTGCGGCTAAACTCGATTCTTCATCCCTACATCATTGCCGAACAGGACAAGCAATTGGCCGGCCTGGAGCAAGAGGATCCGGACGGCATCGCTGTGGTGGACGCTTCCTTGATGATCGAGTCGGGCGGCTATCGCCGTTTCGATAAACTGATCGTTGTGCACTGCCGATCAGAGGTCCAGGTAGAACGCCTGATGTCGCGTGATGAGCTTTCGCGCGCAGACGCAGAAAGACGCATCGCGGCGCAAATGCCTCAGGAAGAGAAGAAGAAGTACGCTGATTTCCTGATCGACACCTCCGCAGGATTCGATGCGGCAAGCGAACAAACCAAAGAAGTCTTCGCTGATTTGAAACGCGTGAATGGATAATCTCGCGCACTCGCTGGTAGGGCTGACGGCTGCGAAAGCCGGATTGGAACGGTGGTCGCCGGCGACGGCGGTCGTTTGTGTCGTCGCGGCGAACGCTTCGGACATCGATGTTCTCACACTGTTTACCGGCGGCCGCTGGAGTGCTCTCCATTATCATCGAGGTCTCACTCACTCGATCGTGGGCACGGCAGTTCTTGGAATTCTAATTCCGACAAGTTTCTGGCTCGGCGATCTATTGCTTGGCGCGCTAAGAAAGCGAAAACCGGTAATTCGTTATCGCGGGTTGTTGGCGGCGTCTCTGATTGCCGCGGCGACGCACCCACTGATGGATTGGACCAACAATTACGGTGTTCGCTTAATGCTGCCATGGAATGGTAGATGGTCTTACGGCGACCTGATGTTTATTGTCGATCCTTATTTTTGGTTGATTGTCGGAGCAGCCGCTTTTCTGCTTACCAGTAATCGAACTTCCAAACTCATTGCCTGGTGTGTTCTGGCGGCGCTGGTCTCAGCGGTTCTGTTTCTCGCCACCAGCGGGCGAGCGGCTCTGGCGCATCCTTACCTTGTACGGGCGATCTGGTTTGGGACGATATTTTTGATTGCTGTTGTCCGAGCTACTCATACGGGACAGAAGCTGGGCCCGCGGCTGGCGATAACCTCGCTCCTTTTGGTCGGCGTTTACTGGATGATCCTCAGTGGGGCGCACTTGCGGGCCTACGGCGAAACGGTTGCCCGGGCAAACCATCTTGCGTCGCAACAAAACGAACGGGTCATCAAATCGGCGGCGATGCCGACGGCCGCCGATCCGTCTCGCTGGCTCAGCGTAGTAGAAACCGACCGCGCGATTTACCGGTTTTCAGTGGACCTAAGAAATTTAAATACCGAGTCAGGATTTCAGCGTTATGAGAAAAGCGATCCGAACGATGCGGCGATATTGCTCGCGGAGCGGGACCCGCGGGCGCAGATATTTCTCGGTTTCGCCAGATTTCCAGTGACCAGGCTCAGTGATGAGAATTGTATCGGACAGACTGTCGTGCAATTCGCCGATATACGCTACAATGAACCGGGCCAGGCGCGCAGCAACTTCTCGCTCGAGGTGCCGGTGGCTTGCCCGCAAAAATGACATACCGTTCTTTCACGACCATTCATTTGAAGCCCCTCAACAATAATCTCAAGTAAGTAGAAATAATGACCAGCCTGTCATCAGAGCAAATCCGCGAAGCTTTAGCAGATGCTGCCGTCAAGTCGACGGGCGCGGGTAAACGAAGAAAGTTGGCAAGCGTTCGATCTTCGCCGGGCGCATATTTCTCTGTCGGTGCCTTAGCGACTTTTTTATCGCTGATTTTGCTCCGCGGACATTACGAGACAGCCGCGCTGTTTTTGAGTATTGCTACCTGGACAGTTGTTCCCGTGCTGGTTTTCACGGATCGTCTGAGCTTTGATGGCCAGGTCCTCGCGCGCAGCGGTCTTATCTCCAGACTCTCGGGGATCATTCTGGGTCACTCTCTGAGCATCGCGCTGAATGATGTCGAGGCAATACAAGTCAGCGCTTTGCGAACCTTGCGGCGAGGCGGCAGCGTGCGTTATCGCTATCGGGTTGAAGTGACCGCGAACCAAACGGCGCTGGTTTTTTCATCCGGCGGAAGAAGGTTCCGCGAGATTTTGCGATACCTGTTGCCGGCGATTCCGGAAGCTAAGATGGACGCGCGGGCCGCGGAACTTCGCGAGCACCTTCAGGATCCGGGCATGCTGAGCGCTGAGGTGCAGCAGCTGGGAATCGCATCGACCATCGTGCTCGACGCAAGTGACCTGGCGGCAAGCGCCAGAAAAAATATTACACAGGAAGCCCGGCCGAATACTACTAATGAAGACATTGAACGCGCGCGCCAGCTTCGCAAGGTGGCAAACAACTTGCGGCTTGCAGGGCGATTGCGCGAATCAGCTGAGGCTTTTCGTCGCGCCCTGCTGGTAACGCCGCGGAATGCCGGGTTGATTTATGAATATGCGCGGCTGCTAAGGTCACAGGCTAGTGCGTTGGGCGATGCGCGTATGCTGCGCCGTTCTGGAGCGGCCCTGCGGTTAGCCGTAAAGCGCGACAATGGCAATACGGATCTATTGACCCGAATCGGCGAGTCATTACTGGAACAGGGTCACGCGGATCGAGCGAGAAAAGTATTTCGGCGCGCTTTGGAAATCAGCGAGGGAGCTTTCCGGGCCCAATTAGGTCTTGCCGAGGCGTCTTTGAGCGAAGGGAAGTTGGCGCACGTCATCCATCACTTCAGCGAGGCCGCGCGGATCGCGCCGGACAAAGCGACGGTGCGCTTCGCCCGACGCGAAGCCGAATACTATGCGCGGCTAAATGACGACGATGATTATTTGGCTGCTGAGTTGCGGCGAATGAACTGGTTACACCATATTTCTCGCATTCAACAATTCGCTGCGCGGGTAAGTTTTGCCAGCCTGCTGGTGGCTTTGCTGGGCGCGTCGTTTAATCAAGGCATAGCCGGCATCGGGTGGGCGCTCGCGTCGTCTTCGGTAATTGCGTGGTCGAGCTCGCTTGTCGTCACCAGTTTCCTTTCAACGCGAAAAAAGATTGACGCGGTTCCGTAGGTTCTTTTCCGCCTCGAAAAGAACTATTACCCGGGCCTTGCCCTGGGCTGGAATTAGCGAACGCCTTCGGCGTTTGAATTGTCTCTACTTGAAAGTGCGACTATGCCGGCCGCTTATTGAACGACCGCAGCGCGAATCCTGCCGGTTAAGCGGTCTTGCTCTTTGACGAGCCGCGACCTCTTGGCTTAACGGTGCGCGAGGTTTGCTCCGCGGCCGAAGCGACCGCGTCGGTCCTGGCGGGCGCGGGATTGAGGAATGCGTCCCAACGATAGCGCGATTGGCTGCGCGGCTCACGCAAACGTTTGAAAACCAGATTTGTGACTGCTTCCGTTACCCAGTTGTGATAGAACTCGCCCACTGAAGCCAATTCTGCGTCGGGGGCCGGGTTCATAAAATCGATCGCGTACGCCACGTCATCCTTAATCGCAAATTCGACCGTATTAATGTCATAGCCGAGCGCGGTGCAAAGTATGCGCACGTCCTTCGTCACGCGTTGCGCCAACTTTGGACTCAGGTAATTCGGGTCATACACGTATTGTTCGCCCGAGAGGTAAGGCTTGCGCGGATCGTATGGCATGATCATCACTTCTTCCTGGCCAATACAGTAACAGCGAACAAACTGATCAAAGTCGATGAATTCCTGAAGCGTCATGCAAAGTGTTCCGGTCTCGTCGTATTCGGCGATTAACTCTTCCAGGGAATTCACGCGGGAAACATTCTTCCAGCCGCCGCCATCGAAGGGTTTCATGATTGCCGGCATGCCTACATAATCAACGATGCCTTGCCAGTCGAGCGGGAACTCCAGGTTTCGCAGACTTTCACTGACGATGCCTGTTATGTAGTCCTTCTGGGGCAGCAAAACCGTTTTCGGCACGGCAACTCCCAGTTTCGGCGCCAGCGAATAGTTAAAGAACTTGTCGTCCGCGGACCACCAGAATGGATTGTTAATGATTGTCGCGCCTTCCAGGGCCATCCGTTTCAGGGTCGCGCGGTAGAAAGGCACCTCGTGCGAGATGCGATCGACCACCACATCGTAGCGCGGAGGCGCGTCGTGCCGGACTCCACCCAGCTTGATAAACTCCGCGATCACCTCCCCACCGCCGCGCTCGTTGACTCGCTTAATAAGCTCGTCCGGAAAGGTCTTCTCGCGACCGACCAGGATGCCCACTCGTTTCATAACCCAGCTTCCTCGTGTTTGATTATTTATTGAAAGAAACTACTTTTGCGCGAGCCGGTCCGATTGTCAAACGCATGAATCCATTGGCCCTCGGTACAGATCACAACTGAAGGCATCCGGCGGGCGCGAGGACGCATCAATTCAAAGGCTAATGTCACTTTCTCCCTTTTCATATGCTACAATCTCGGCGCAAATTCGCGTTGATCTCCCGACCGAAGCATCCGATGAATATTAGGAGCGTCACTTTGTTTCGTCGTAGTTTGATCGTTTCATTTTCGTGCCTGCTCCTGGCTTGCTGGATAATCCCGGCAAGCCTGCGCGTACGAGCCCAGGACCCGATAACCAACCGGCAGAGAACAAAGGGCCAACCCGCGCTTCCGAAGAAGCCCGAGACGAGCCCGACTCCGGCGGTTGTTACCGGCACCACGGCCAATCCGACCGGGGAAATGATAGCCGAGGGGGTGGTTTTGATTACCGGGGGCCGGCCCGCGCTAACGCAGGTGCGTCGCAACGGCGTGGAAAGCGGGCGCCTCTCGAGAATTCTCGACGACGGTCGCACGGAGGAGGATCGCTACGAAATGAAATTCATTCGTGGCGAGACCGCCGATAAAGACAGGTTGCGGGTCGATCACAAAACACCGCAGCTCGAATATTCGCTGGTAAATAATAACGGCAAAGTCTTTGGGATCGTCAACGGTTCGTCTTTCACTCCTCGTGCCGACACGAGTGCGAATTTCGTCGCCGACCACGTACATAGTATTGATGCCTTGCTTCGTTATAAGGAAAACGGCTCGAAGGTGACGCTCGTCCGTAAAGATAAGCAAAAGGGACTTGATTTCTTTGTTATTGACCTGGTCGACAAAGACAATCAGCAGACCCGCTACTACGTGAGCGCCAAAACCTTGCGAGTGCTTTGGCTGGAATATGAAGACACGCCGGCGGGGGCCAAAACGCCCATCAAGTACGAAAAGCGATTTCACGATTACCGGCTGGCGCAGAACGGTTGGACTCCATTTCGAATCGTGCTGGTTCAGGATGGCAAACCGATTCTAGAGACGCGGATTCTCACCGTTACTTACGGCGTGAAGATGGAAGATGCTCTTTTCCAGACCCCAGAACAAGCGTCAGCGGCCAATCCTTAGAATTCGGCTTAGCTCTCCCGGTCCTGCCTCAATCGTTCTTGCAACAATTCCGGAACCCCAGGGCTTCCCGCGCGTTTGTAAGTCGGGTGGTCCCAAGCGAAGTGTATAATATTTGAATTTAAATGACTGCCCGCGACGAGCCGTGATGATTTAGAGAATGCCGTTTCAGAGCTGAGAGCCTACCTGCCCGATGAGAACGCTGAGCTCGGTCGAAGAACTTGAATTCGCCCCCGCGGCGATGCCTGCGCGTGTCGTGATTGCCCCAATGTCTGATCATGCGCTGCTGGAAGCGACCCGTGCGGGAGACGAAGACGCGTTTGCTGAATTGGTAGGTCGCTATCGAAATCAGATCACGAGTTACATCTATCGGATGACGAATGATTATGAAGAAGCTGTGGATCTGGCGCAGGAAACCTTTGTCAGGCTTTATCGCGCGGCGGGACGCTATCAAACGACGCATGCTTTTTCGACTTACCTTTACCGCATCGCCACGAACCTGGCGATTAGCGAATTGCGGAAGCGAAAACGGCGGCGCCTGGTCTCGTTGACCGGCTTGCTGAACCCGGGTGATGGCGGGGAAGCAGTCGACTTTAATCCCGCCGACGAACGGCCTTTGCAGGATGTGAATCTGGTTGAAACTGAGAGACGTGAAGCAATTTCGAGGGCAATCAGCACCTTGCCGGAAAAATATCGCGCGCCGCTGGTGCTGCGCGATGTTCAGGGAAAGAGCTACGACGAAATTGCGGCAATCTTAGCGACCAGCGAAGGTACGGTTAAGTCACGAATCAACCGGGCGCGAAACTTTCTGCGCGACAAAATGCATGCTTATTTGTAGGAACACCATGATCACACGAACTGATTGCCGCGTCATGCGGCGAATGATTGACGAGGCAGAATCGGGCGAGTCGCTTTCTTCGCAGGCCGCCGAGCATATCGCGGTGTGCGATTCGTGCCGCGAATTTCGCAGTCAACGCGCGCGTTTGCGCGAACTGGTCGGAAGCCTGCAACCGGTCGAGGCACCAACGGATTTCGATATGCGCTTGCGGGCCCGGCTGGTTAGCGAGCGCGCCGGCGCTGCATGGTTCGGTTTACCGGCAGTTTCTTTCGGCCGCCCGGCCTTTGTCGCGGGCGCGGCATTCGTAATTCTGCTCGGCGCGGTGATTCTAATAAACCGAACCGGCTTCTCCTGGAGGTCGTCCGATCGGGCAAAGGCAGTCTCAACGAACGGGCCGAAGCAGGTTCCAGAACCTCCGGAAACAAGTAAACCGGTTGAAGTCCCGGAAGACAAAATAGCAACGGGCGTGTCTCAGCCCTCGAAAGCCCCGACTGGCGGGCCGCGACGGTTGATGCCGGAGCGAAACCGGCCGGGGAATATTGCGGTGAAAACAGGCAGCGGCACATCGAAAGACTTTGCGCTTAGACCAGCACCGGTCTACAGGCAAAACCAATCGGAGCCTAACGCAGCTGAGATTTCCCTAAGCAAACCATTTGAATTCTCTTTGCAGGACAGTCGCGGCGTGACGCACAGGATTTCGTTACCGCCGGTTAGTTTTGGCTCGCAGCAATTGATTCAGAATGGCCAACGCATTCAACCCACAAGCTATGCAGCGAGTCGGGTTTGGTGACCAGTGATTTACTTGAATGATGTTTATGCGTAGTAAGCTGAAGCATACAATAATGATTGGCGTAATGCTCGCGGGCGCGCTTGGCGTGCGCGGTCAGGTAGCAACCACAGTAGATATCAGAACTACAGAAAGCTCGGCCCATGTCCAGGACAAACCCGGCCCACCACGCCGGCCCGCCACGACACCCACCCGCGTAATTGTTGATGGTCAATCTGAGGCGAATGCTCCGCAAGTTGTAACGGTGGTGCACCAGCTAAGCGCCCTGAAGATGTTGCGGCTGTTCTTTCGCGAGCAGGGTGAGAAAGACATCGTCGCAAGAATGACCGAACCGCTTCCCATTAGCGAGGTGCATACCAATATTATTGCTGGGCTGGCGTTTGATGACGGGCGAACCATTGCCGTCTGGTTGCCGCAGGCGGCAGCCGAGATTGATGCGCCGCTGATGTTTGGCCCACCTTCAGGCCACCTTCCGGAAGCGTTAGCGTCTTCGGCTGCCTTTGCACCCAACAGTCCCAACTTGTCGATTGTACTGAGTGACGGCCGCCGCCTTCGGGTTACCTTCGTAGGTCTGGATGGAAATACAGGGATCTCTGTGTTGCGAGCAAATATCCCCAGCGCTGTGCCGGGGGTAAGCGAGGCGGCCGACAGGTTGGTTGTAGGGCAGCGAATGCGCCTTGTCGCCCCGCAACTCACTCAGGCCCCTGCGAACGTCCCGCCGGGGACTGTATATGCGCGCATCGGCGAGGCAAAGGTGGCGCTTGATAAGATCCTCCGGACGTCGGCTGGCAAAGTCGAGCACCTGACAGCGACCGCCACAAATCTCTCAAACGCATTTGTCGGCAGCATTGCTTTGAATGATGCCGGGCAGACGGTGGGAATCGTGGAAGACATTGAAAATGATCAGGCCCGTTTGCTGCCGGTGTCGGTCGTCGAAGCAGCGGTGCGCCGGGTCGTAGGCCGGCAGGCAAGTGTGCCGCGTCCTTTGTTGGGGGTGCGGGGCGAGCCCGTCGACAGCCCAACCTCGCGAGCCTTCTTTCTCGCCCATGGCTGGACAGAACCGGACCTGAACAGGTTGATGGAGAAACCTATGGGAATTCTTTTGACCTCTGTCCTGCCGGGAACGCCTGCAGCACGGGCGAACCTCAAGCCGGGTGATGTGATCGCTCGCGTTAATGAAGACGAAGTAAGAACTGAATCGGACTTTTCAGCCTTGTTGGGCGAAGCCGGGAGCGGAGCGTTAGTCAATTTTACAATTTTCAGTGGAAATCACCCGACGCCCGAATCAGTTGAGGTGAAGCTGGGCGGTTCCTTCCAACCCGTCTTCGAAAAAAGGTTTTTCATGAACTTTCAAATGACGTTGCCGGGTCCCCTGACCGCGCTCGGTATCGAAAGTGTCCCGGTCTCCACCAGGTTTGGTTCAGAGTCAAAAAATCAGGAAGGCCTGCTCGTAGTGTCCGTCGTGCCTGAGAGCGTCGCAGCGACGGGGAACGTGCGAGAGGGAGATGTCATAGAACTGATCGACGGACAGCCGGCGATGCGCGGCATTGCCGTTCGCTCTCAGCTGGAAGCCGAGCATTTGCAGGTGATGCTTTCAGCTCCTCCTTCAAAACCGTAAACTTCTCTTCAGGTCCGAAATACTCAGGGAGAGGCGAGCCAGCGCGTCTCGGTGTAGGATCCTAAAACTGTGTTGTTCGGCTCAAAGGGCGACGGACGGAGACTTCTTATTAACACCTCGCTTCAGCGAGGTGGCAAACGGCGAGACGAAGTTCATCCAGCCGTTTTAACGGCTTCGTTCAGCCGAAAACCGTTAAAACGGTTGAATGATAATCACTGGGCTGCCCCACCTCGCTGAAGCGAGGTGTTAATGAGACTAGTCGTCTCGATTCCGCACGAGTCTGGTTCGCAGTAACACGCTATTAAGGTCGCTACTCGTCTCCCTTTAACT
>WNFY01000586.1_pt1 | contig 61072 bp, 58 predicted proteins | sample 5400091 | NCBI WGS metagenome assembly WNFY01 (sample SAMN13153364, study PRJNA577476) | soil metagenome | isolation source: 60 cm soil or saprolite under grassland replicate 1 | place: USA:California | collected 2016-06-15
AGGCAAACAAATCCTGGGCGAAAAATGCGGCTGTTCTTGTCGTCTTCATTTCGCGAAAGACTTTCGATTACAACAACGAACCGACGATTACGCATTCCTATGATGCTGGCGCAGCGTGGGAGAATTTCGCGCTGCAAGGTTTTCGGCAAGGCCTGGTCGTGCACGGCATGGAAGGCTTTGACTACGATCGCGCGCGCGTGCAGTTGCGCATTCCCGATGAATTCCAGGTGGAAGCAATGGCGGCAGTCGGCAAACCGGCGCCAAAGGAGGTGCTACCGGAAAAACTACAGAAGCGTGAGAGCCCCAATGACCGGCGAAAGCTGACGGAGAGCATCTGCGAAGGCCCGTTTCGATTTTGAAGCGAGCACCGTTACAGTCTGGAAAAAGACGAGGACAGTTTCGTGAAAAGACACCTGTGAAAGGAAAATCAGGTTGGTCAGAGTCCGTCGGTTAATCAACCGAAAGATCAATTAAATTCGCAATTACTGCATACTCAGTCTGCCGTAATCGCGTTCGTAGGTGCGAATTGCGCGACGGGTTGCTGGCCCCATTATCCCATCGATCGCGCCATGGTAGTAACCAGCTCGGGCCAGCCGCATCTGCAATTGGGCAATCGAAGATCCATTGCCGTGTCCGTAAGCGGGGCCGCTGTAGTAGCCATAATCGTACCCATACGAAGGATAATCCCCATAAGAATCATAGCCATAGTTAAAGGCGTAAGGAACGCTCCAGGCCCAAGAGGGGTACGAATCCCAGTAGTACGGATAACCAAATTCGTACCCATACGAAGGATAATACCCATAAGAATAATAGCCGTAGGTAAACGCGTAAGGAACGCTCCAGCCCCAAGAGGGGTACCAATCCCAGTAGTACGGATAACCAAATCCACCGATAAAGATGAATGGGCCACCGGAGAATCCATAATGCCACGAATCGCCGCTCCAATTACCGCCGCTCCAATTGCCGCCGCTCCAGTTTCGACCTCTCGAGTTGCCGGATTTTACCGATTTGCCTCGGCTGGATTTCGACCCGCTGCGGCTGAACGTGTGTCCGCCTCGCGGTGAACTCGAGCTAAAGTGTTTGCCCTGTCCGCCCTGTCCGCCTCGCGGCGATTGCGAGCTAAAATGTTTGCCGTGTTTGCCATGATTTCCGCTCTGTCCGCCATGTTTCGCCAGAGCAGTGCCAGTGGAGACGGCGACGGCGAGAATGATCGACAAGAATATTTTCATAGTGAGGCACGCACGACCGCCGCGGCCCTGAATCGCCGATTCAAGCTCAATAGACGCAGTCAGCTTTTCATCGACGGGTGATAACGCGGCTTTGATTTGATTTCCGATGTGCTGCCCTTTGGTCGTCTGTGGTACGGTGAGCCGAACGCGGTCAGCAACGCAATCGAGTACGCAAAGTTTCGCAGTCGCTCACACGATGCTGTGATTCGCGTTTACGATGCAGCGGGCGGCGTAATCGAAACGCACGAGCACGCGGGCGAGTTCAAAGAGCCGTAGTGGCTTGTAACCGCTGGATTCCGCTGGCGTCTCTTTCCGTTCCGATCAAGCCGGTTCGTCTTTCACCCACGTCGTCTTGTGAGGAGCGGGGCCGCCGCTGAAAGTGCACATGGGAAAAGTCTCACCTTCTTTAATCGTTATTTTGCTGGCCGTATGTGTCTGGCAGTGATACTGGCCGCTGGACACGCATTTATCGCCTGTTTTTCCTGTCATCTGGAGTCACCTCCTTCCTACGCAGTTCGCATACCTGATGGTATGCCGTAGCGTTTTGGGGCAACGGTCAGTTTTGAAAAATCTCGACGGCTAGTCAAGACAATTCTGCAACCTCAAATCGCCGATTCGAGTTCCAACAAACGCGGTCCGCTTTTCATCAGCGCGCACAACGAAACGCTTTCCATCGTCGCGACGTGCGTCTGCAATCCAGATCGTTCGGAGCGGCAGCGATTTTACCCACATCGCACAATACTCGCTCAGTATGTTTTCCGGCTTGCTGTGGCCGACGCTCGTTGCTAAAGGAATCTTCCATGACCGAGACAAGTTCAGGCATGTCGGAAGAGGTCGTCTGGCGCGGCACATCGTCGCAATGGAAAAATTTCGGCGTATATCTTTTGTGCGGCATCTTTTGCTGGCTTATCGTGCCCATCTTTTTCGCGCTAGCCCGTTATCTCCAAACGAAATGCAAAATTTTCGAGCTAACCACCCAGCGCTTAAAAATCACGTCTGGCGTTTTTACCAAGGTCACGGAGACGCTTGAATTGTATCGGGTGAAGGATATTGAAACGCGGCAGCCGTTTCTTTCTCGATTGGTCGGCGTTGAGAATGTGCAGATGAATACGTCAGACACATCGTCGCCATTTGTTTTCATCGAAGCTGTTCCGTCGAGGGTTGGACTCGCGGACAAATTACGCAATCAGGTCGAGATCATTCGGCAACAAAAACGGGTGCGTGAGATCGACATCGAGTAGCGACGCGCCGAGTGGTTTTTTTGCGCGCCGCACCAACGCGCGTAAAACGATGCCCTGGAAATCGGCTATGCAAAATTTAGCCGCTCACATCGCGCTGCGATCCGCGTTTACGATGAAGCGGGCAACGTGCTTGAAACGCACGAGCTGGTTCGAGGAGCCGTCAGATCGCTTTTTTTCCTCGCCTAGGCATCTCTTCTTTGGTAATATCGCTAGATAGCACAAATGCTGCCATTCTTCTGGACTCAGAAGCAGGACATCGGTCCGAGCAGCCGAACGAGCCACGGACTGACGTACGACGGCGTACGCAAGCGCGTTCTGCTATTCGGCGGCGATGCCGGCGGACCGCCGTTCGCCGACACATGGAGTTGGGACGGCACGCTCTGGACGCAGGTCGCCGACACCGGACCTTCGGCCCGGCAGGGCTTGGCGATGGCCTTCGACTCCGCCCGCGAGCGCGTCGTTCTGTTCGGTGGCGCGTCCGGCTTCGACCTCTTTGCCGACACGTGGACTTGGGACGGCACGGAATGGACGCAGGTCGGCGACACCGGACCTTCGGCCCGGCAAGGTTTGACAATGGCCTTCGACGCCGTACGCAAACAGGTGGTGCTCTTCGGGGGACGTACCAAGGCTAATCCGCTCGGCGATACTTGGGAATGGGATGGCACCGAATGGACCCAAGTCCAAGATGTCGGCCCGTCTGTGCGCCACGCCCACGCGATGGCTTTCGACCCGGCCGCCGCCCGCGTGGTCCTGTTCGGCGGAGCGGGCGCGAATGGAGCGGGGCTCAACGACACGTGGCTGTGGGACGGGGCGGAGTGGACGCAGGCCGCCGATACCGGGCCTGATCCCCGTGCCGCCTCCGCCATCGTCGCCGCCGCGACCATCGTTCTCTTTGGCGGTGTCAACTCGATCGATCCAGAATCCTCTCCGGCCAACCGCATTATCTATGGCGATTCCTGGCGCTGGGACGATAATGCCTGGACCAAGGTCCAAGACATCGGACCAGCTCCGCGCTGGGGGCACGGCATGGCGTTTCGGAGCGACGCCGGCCAGATCGTACTCATCGGCGGATCGTCTGTCTTCGCACCCGCCCAGGACGCGTCGCTACAGTCGGGCGTCATGCGCGATACGTGGGAGCACCCTGAAACGGCGGCCGAACCGCCTCCGCAGGGCGTCGAGGTGGCGACCGTCGCGATAGGCAGTCGCAATTATGTGTCAAGCTCGGGCTGGGGTTTTATCGGGGAACACTTCGCGACCGAGCTACTTGAGGTGACAGTCGATTTGACGGGACCGGCGCCGGTAACCGGCACCACCTTGAACGTGTCCGTGGTCTCGGTCCGTGGAGACGGCGGCTATGATCTGATCGATCCACCAGGGTTCGGTTTGGACGACCACAGTGCGAACAATTTCCTGCTTCCGATCACGGTCGCCGGCGGCGCCACCTCAGCCCACTTCACGATGCATCGCAGGGTGTATCCTCTGGCGTTAGGCCCCTACGCCGTCGCCGTCATAGTTGAAGGCGGAACCGTGACGAAGACTGCCGGCTTCACTGTCATGTGATCGCTCCCGTGGCGCGGGAGAGCTCGACGCCCGGTGCTTCAAAGACTTTCCAGCCCCAGCGGTGCGGTCTGATTTCAATGATTGTCCGCTCGCGTCCGCGAACAGTCCCCGGACGAACAGCGGACGCCGTTTGTCCGTCCGGCCGCACCCCCTAGGGCAATGAGCGGACGGACGGCTATAAGGCGATGGTTGAGCGTGCAGCTTACTGATCGTTGACGACCATGTGTGACGAAGGTTTGCTCAGTTCAAGCTGGTCACTGACTTTCTGGAGGCCCTTCGTGAGAGCGTCAACTTGCTTCTTCAATTGCGCGATGGTCGCTTCCTGCTCGTGCACTGTGCGGTGTTCTTTAAGAAACTCATTGAGCAACATCGCGTTCACCGCTTCGTAGCGCACGGTGTAAGGCTTGTCTTGCTCGTCACGGGCCACCAGATCAGGGTTCACCTTTTCTACTTCCTCGGCCACAAGGCCAAACTGCGGGATGCCTTCGGGGTCAACATCTTTCTTGTAATGGAAAGTGACCGGTTTGAGCGCCAAGATCGCTTCGCTCGTCTTGTCCATCGGCTTGATCCCTTCCTTGAAACGCGCCGAGGATGTGGTCGTCCCGAGATGACCGTTGGCGTCCACGATAACTGCTACACCTGTTGGAACGGTTGCCCCACTGATGCCGGCGATAAATGTGGCTCTGTGAGTTGGTTTCGTGCCGACGCGAATGGTTCTGGACTCACCCGCAACACCAGCGTTGCCGATGTCGATATTGTTACTACCGGTGGTGAGATTTATCCCGGCTTCAGACCCTAATGCGATATTGTTGTTGCCCGTTGTGTTGTTTTGGAGCGCTAAGACACCATTGGCCACGTTGCCGCTGCCCGTGGTGTTGACTACGAGCGTGGCCCATCCCGTGGCGGTGTTGTTATTGCCGCTAGTGTTGCCGTTCAGTGCATTAATCCCATCGGCGGTGTTACTGTTACCGATGGTGTTGTTAAAGAGCGCAGAGTAACCGGTGGCCGTGTTGTTGAAGCCGGTTGTATTGTTGAGCATTGTCCCTGAACCGAAGGCGCTGTTGAGGCTTCCAGTCGTATTGTAATACATAGCCTCGAAACCGTTTGCGGTATTGTAGCTTCCCAACGAGTTGCTAGCATTCCCTCCTATATTGCTAAATAGGGCTCCAGCGCCCATCGCCGTGTTAGCATTGCCAGTTGTGTTGCTATAAAGCGCTTCATCACCGTTAGCGGTATTGCAGCAGCCCAACGTCTCGTTAGGATTCCCTCCTACATTGCTAAATAGGGCTCCAGCGCCGATGGCGGTGTTTTGGATGCCGGTTGTGTTGCTAAAGAGCGCCTCAAAACCGATCGCCGTGTTGTCGGTGCCTAGTGAGGTGTCGAGGTTGAAGAGTGCATTGTCACCCTCAGCGGTGTTGTTGCCGGGATAGCCTCCATCCGGTGCTGGGACAACCGCTTGCGCTTGCGGCGAAAGCGCAAAGCAGGCGAGCACGAACGGAATGAGAAGGAACGCGCGCAAAGGCGAGCGGTTCATTAAATTTCTTAATGGGAGAGTTGTCGTTTTCATATGCGCAGAGTCTTGAATAATCTGGCCAACTTGGCAAGACGAATTGAGACGCCGTCATTCGCGCTTACGACGAAGACCGAAAAGCACGAGCACGCGGGCGATTTCAAAGCGCGGTGAGCTAATGGTGTTTGGCATTTCGAGCCAAATAAAAAGCCGCCACGTGCTGAAACGTGACGGCTGATTGTGAAATGCCGCTATGTGTTAGGGCACGGCTTTTACTGACTATTGCCAACCGTTCGCGGTACAGGTCCGCTCAGTTCAATCTACGCGCTCACTTTCTGCAATCCCGCAGTAAGCGAATTAATTTGCTTGATTTAATCACGCTCGTGCCTGCATGCTGCGCGCTGGTCCTGCCAACTGAGACACCTTTATGAACTTCATCGCATCCCTCTCTTTAATCAGAAGGCGCATCCCCCTGTTTGCAGCCATCGGTGCATTATTCGCTCTCGATGCCGCGGTCGCGCAAACGTCGCCTATTCAAGTCTCACCGCCAGGGGAAATCGTCGCGGAGTTTTCCTCTACTACCGCACCCAACAATTCCCAGCTCATGGCAGCAAGCGCGATCAAGGAAATTACCGCAGGCCTGACGCTCTGCGCTGTGTATGTCTCACGTGACGGAGGAAACGCGTGGTCCGAGGTTCCGGCGTGGCCCGACACCGGTTTCCAGCCAGTTTTTGATCCATGGGTAGCGATTGGGGTTGACGGTACCATTCACGCTGTGGGCATTGCGAGAACCACCGAAGGCGGACGAGCTGTTTACACTCAGAGCCGGGATCAGGGCGTTTCCTGGTCTCCCGCGCTCGCCGTGACACCTTTCCCAGGTAGATTCCACCGGCGCAGTGCGGACAAATGTTGTCTCGCCGTGACCGATGATGGCACCATTTACGTCGCGTTCAGTCAGGTATTGACATCCCCGGTCGGCACAAGCGAATTGATCGTCGCCCGTTCCACCGATGAGGGTCTCACCTGGCTCACGCGCGACACGGGTGCGGCCAGTGTCTCAAACGGGATCATTGCCACTCCGGGCGGCACCGTGACCGTCGCTATCGTCGGCGGAGCAGTCCCGGGTTACGGTACTATCACGAGTACCGATGGCGGGGACACTTGGGACGCGCCTGTTCCGCTCGGCGAATTCAACGTGACGCAAGGCGTCCCACTTCCTTCAATCGTCTACGACTCCCTCGGCCGAATTGTGATCGGCGACGTGGGCGGTTCAACTACTCCGCAGCTCGATGTTTCGGTAGAGAACGCTGATGGCAGCATCGCCGAGCAATGGCAGCTACCGCTGCCGGATTCAAATGCCTGTGGCAGCGGTCGCCTTATCCAGCCGGCACTCACCGGCGGGCCAAATAGATCGCCTGCCTTTCAAATAGCATGTAAAGTCGATCCCACAGCATCGACGGAAGGAAGTTTGGAGGTTTGGCTTTATCCAACTGTTGATCAGCCTGCGTTGGCCCCAATTCTGGTGGAGAGTATTCAACTGCCAGTCCAACACCCTTCACGTGGTTTCTTCGCCAGACGCTACCAGGATGGTGGAGATTATTGGTCATTCACCTGGAGAGCTGCTGGCTGGCTTAGCATGTGGGTGGATCCGCGAAGCGCCGGTGGCCCCGGGGTGCTGCTAGCCGCTCCCGTCACGCCGATGGATTAACGAACGAGCTCGTGAAGGCGCGCCAAATATGTCCGCGAATCGCGACCATCCGGCAGCGGTGTTCGCGTGGAGTGCGGACTTGCCGCCATGGAGTTCCGGCTGAAGGTAGATTATGAAAATATTAAATTACGTTTCACTTAAACTAATCATGATTCCAATCGCATGCAGCTTTGCTGCAAGCACACGCCTTCAGGCTCGAGAGGCCAGATCGAACTCTGCGTCGGCCCGTTCTGAGGATGAGGCTCGTTTGATTGTGGCCAGGGGAGCCAATTCTCCGACTTTCGAGAACGTCCACTTGTCCGTCGACGGTGTCCAGGTTGCGAATTTGGGGTATCTTCGGACTTACGAGGCGGTGTTGCCCCCTGGGCGGCATGTATTGTCGGTAACCCAGAGGCTAGATTACTGTACGCATACAATCGTTAACGCAAAACCCGGCAGGACCTACGCATTTACCGCGTTTTGGGAAAGCTATGGTCGGGTTTACCTCCAGAGCGGGAACGGCGCTTCCAAGAAAATCGTCGCTACGGGAATGCCACCAGCCACAACTGTCAGCAGTTGTGGCCGCGGTCGCTGACACGGTTTTGTTCCCTGCTCGGCGTCACATCATCGCCTATGATGGTAGCGCAAACGACGAAGGATGATTCGTCAGTTATTTTCGGTAGGCCTCAATCCACTGCGGTGCCGTACCGCCGATTCTCGTTCGAGAAAAGCCGTCAACTTTTCATCTACGCGCACAACGAAACGCTTTCCGTCGTCGCGATGCAGGGATTTATCAGGAATCTCCGGAGTAGCACTTGCTTCAGCGCGACGTGAAGGGCCAGAAGATTGGAATGAGCACGCTGGCGGCAATCCAGAGAATCAGGTTCAATGGTGCACCCACCTTTGGGAAATCGGCAAAGCGATAACCGCCCGCGCCGAAGACGTAGGTGTTCGTTTGATAGCCAATCGGCGTTGCAAAACTGGCGCTGCAGCCAAACATTACCGCGACCGCAAATGGCCGCGCGTCCAAGCCCATCGTCGCCGCGATTTCAAAGGCGATCGGTGTTAACAACACGGCCACCGCGTTGTTACTGATCAACTCGGTAAGAAGCGTCGCGAGCAGATACATGGCCGAAAGTGTCCCCCACGGCCCGAAGCGCCCGACCAGGCCGGTTACTCCCCGGGCGATGAGATGCGCGGCCCCTGTTGTCTCAATCGCGGTGCCGAGGGCCAGCATCCCGAAAATAATGAACAAGATGCGCCACACAATCGCCTCTCGTGCTTCTTGCATATCGAGGCAGCCGGTCAGTACCACAAAGATCGCGGCGATCAACGCCAGGGCAGTGATCGACAACACATCAAAGGCAGCGATCCCCGTCACCATCACAATCGCTGCGATCGCGAGGGGCGCCTTGTGCCGGCGGAAGGCGCGCTGTTTCGGTTCGGTGAGACTAACAAAATCGCGCTCCTGCATGAGCCGGTGAATCCCTTCCGCGGGTCCCTGCACCAGAAGTGTGTCGCCAAACGCGAGTTCCACGTCCTCAAAATTCTCGCGCAGGTTCTCCCCCTGTCGATGCACCGCGAGGATGAGCACGCTGTAACGCTGCCGAAAATTCAACTCACGTAGCGTCTTGCCGGCAAATCTCGAGCGGCGCCCGATGATTCCCTCCATCAGGACTGCTTCACGCGCGCCGGGCATTTCCACACCCGACTCGGTCTCGGGTTGAAAGATTACGCCTGGCATTTCTTTGATCCCCTTGACGCCGGCTACCGGAGTCTCAAGCAGTAATTGATCCCCAGCCTCCAGGCGCAACTCGTTGAGCGGGCTCTCGACCCGCTGGCCCTGGCGCGTCACATCAATGATGTGCACTTCCCGCAGACGCACCAGAGGGGTTTCGGTCAGCTTTCTGCCGACAAAGGGCGACATGCGACTGATGATTGCCTGAGTCAGAAATTGTCTCGGCATGCTGCCACCGATCAGGGCCGAGAGCGTTTCGCGGCGCGGCAGCAGCTTGCGCCCAATCGTAAGGAGATAGGTCAGCCCGATCGCGGCATAACAAATCCCGAGCGGCGTAATTTCAAAAATCCCAAACGACCTCAACCCGTGCTGACGAACGATCCCGTCCACCAACAGGTTCGTGGAGGTGCCGATGAGCGTGCAGGTGCCGCCGAGGATGGCGAAAAAGGAAAGCGGGATCAGGAAGCGGGAAGCTTTCAATTGAGTCGTCCGCGCCAGCGCCATCACCACGGGCATAAAGACGACGACGACCGGTGTGTTGTTAACGAAGGCCGAGAGCGGTACCGTCAACAACATGAGGGTCAAAAGCGCGCGCAGTTCATTCGCACCAGCCAGCCGCAGGAAGATCCGCGCCAGCGCATCGATGGTGCCGGTGCGTTCCAGAGCTGCGCTTAAGACAAACATCGAACCAATCACGACCGGCGCGCTGTTACTGAATACCCGCAGTGTTTCATCCATGCTCAGGACGCCGGTCACGAGCAGCAACCCCATCGCGCTCAGCGCGACCAAGTCGGGCGCCAGCCATTCGCGCAAGAAGGCCGCGAAGACGAGCACGATCAGCGCGAAAACGATGAACAAATGGATGGTATGGGCGTCCATGAGATCAAATGCCAGTTAAGCGGCGGCTTCGTTTTTCGCCGACAATCCCGCCAATCACAACCGCAAAATTATTTCCGCACTGAAAGACTTTTCCCCGGCTCGACTGAGTGTCGCCCTACCAAAGAAACGATCGGCCAGTAAAAGTTGGACGCGAAGCCGATCAATCGTTAGCCAGCAACCGCGGTGAAGATTTCCTGGACTCGATCTGCTCGCTAACCTTCTGGATTTGCGAAGCCTGCTCTTTGAGACTGGTCGTGAGAGCTTCAATTTGCTTTTGCTGGTGCGCGATCTTCGACTCAAATTCCCTCTGTAATTGCGTTGTAGTTGCTTGGAAGTGCTTCTGTTGTTGCGCGACAGTCGCTTCCAGATTCTCCACTTTGCGATGCTCCTTCAGAAACTCGTTGAGCAACATCGCGTTCACCGCTTCGTAGCGGACGGTGTAGACCTTCCCGTCTGCGTCGCGGGCCACCAGAGCGGGGTTCACCTTTTCCACTTCCTCGGCCACGAGGCCAAACTGCGGGATGCCCTCGGGGTCAAGGTCGGGCTTGTAGTGGAATGTGACCGGTTTGAGCGCGAGGATCGCTTCGCTTGCCTTGTCCATCGGCTTGATCGCATCCTTGAAACGCGCCGACGATGTCGTCGTGCCAAGATGACCACTGCCATCAACGATAATTGCTACACCCGTTGGAACGGTTGCCCCACTAATCCCGGCGATGTAGGTGGCAGTCTGGGTTCCTTGCTTGCCGATACGAATGACGTTTCCCTCGCCAGCAACACCTTTGTTGCCGATATCAATGTTGTCATTGCCGATTGTGAGATTGTCACCGGCCAAAAAGCCCAATGCGATGTTGTTGAAGCCGGTTGTGTTGTGATTGAGCGCACTAACACCGCTGGCCGTGTTTCTGCCGCCGGTTGTGTTGCTATAGAGCGCTTGAAAACCGTTGGCCATGTTGTTGTCGCCGGTTCTGTTGAATTCGAGCGCCCCAACACCGTTGGCCGTGTTGTTGAAGCCGGTGGTGTTTTGAGCGAGCGCAGCAACACCGTTGGCCGTGTTGTTATTGGCAGTAGTATTGCTAACGAGCGCACCATTACCGTTGGCCGTGTTGTTGATGCCGGTTGTGTTGCTAAAGAGCGCATCAATCCCGGTTGCCGTGTTGAAGTTGCCGGTGATGTTGCTGTAGAGCGCATTAGCACCGATTGCCGTGTTGTCGACGCCGGTGTTGTTCAAGAGCGCATTATCACCTAGGACTGTGTTTTCGTTCGCTAAGCAGCCTTCTTGACAAACCGCTTGCGCTTGCGGCGAAAGCGCAAAGCAGGCGAGCACGAACGGAATGAGAAGGAACGCGCGCAAAGGCGAGCGGTTCATTAAATTTCTTAATAGGAGAGTTGTCGTTTTCATATGCGCAGAGTTTTGAATAATCTGGCCAACTTGGCAAGACGAATTGAGACGCCGTCATTCGCGCTTACGACGAATCAGACACCGCGAGGCGCGTTCTAGTTTAGGGGACAACCGTTAGGGTGAGGTCGTTGCCATCGCCGCCTTCGTAGTTGGCTTGGAAGGTGTTGTTGCCGATTGTGACAACTGAGCCGTCAGGAACATTAGCGAACGTTCCAGCGATTGGCGTGGCTGCAGTGTTGTCGATTGCTGTGAAAACAGTGCCAACTGGCAGCCTGCCTGAGCCAATCGGGCCAAAGAAGAATTGCGCGCCGCTTTCAATCGTCACCCCGCGCACAACAATCTTATCCGCTGTGGCGTTACTAATTTTGTATCCAAAATGAAAGGTCCCGTCGGCTTTGAATCTGACTTTCTTGCCGATCGTAAGAGTAGCCGGAATGTTCGGGTTTGTTCCAGGTGTCAGGAATGCTCCCGAACTGCTTCCTGTTCCGATCGTGACACTGCCTGCTATTCTGCCGGTGCCGCCTAGCTTGCCAGCGTTCACCCGCACTGACCCTGTGCCCGTAGCAGAGCCGAGCCTGTTAGCGACAAGGAGATTACCAGCATTAACCATTGTACCACCGGTGTAGGTATTCGCGCCAGAGAAAGTCAATTTGCCGGTGCCGATCTTGGTTACCGATCCGCTGTTCTGAATGATTCCGCCAAAAGTGGTGGTGAGGTTGTTACTTCCGATTGTAAGGTTATTCGCGCCAAGTAATACTGACCCGTCTCCTTCGAGCGAACCGACGGTGACGCCGGGGGCGAGGCGGAAGCCAATGTCGAGCGTGCCATTACCAAACAACTCGCATCGCGCCGTGCCGCCGGTTGCGCTTTGGAGGAAAAGCACGAGGCCACCGCTGGCTCCGTTAGTGCCTGCGTTGGCGATGATGGTGGCATCACCCGCCGTCGCGGTGTCCCAAAAGGTCGTCTGACCGGGGCGCGCGCCGCTTACCGCTCCACCCTGGTTGGTGATGGTGGCGCTGGCCGCGGTCGAGTTGCTAAAGAAGTCAAGGACGCCCCCATAACCGAGGGGGATTGTCCCGCCAGTCATGGTAATGCTCGCATTGGCCGCCGTCGCATTATCCGTGAAAAACACATCAGGCGGGCTCCCATAATCGGCGCCGGCCGCGCCTCCGTTCACATTGATGGTGGAATGGTCAGCCGTGCTCGAATTCCTGAAGTCGAGGATACCGCCGAAGCCGTCGCCGTCCTCGCCCCCTATGTCGGAGCCGCCCGGGGCGACTATCAAAGTCGCGGTCACTGCGGTGGCGGTGTCATTAAAAATGAGCTCGCCTGGGCGGTAGGCGCCGGTATAGCTGCCTCCGACTGTCCACTGCGTGAGGGTGCCAGCCGTGGCGCTGTTAATAAAGGAGACCATGTTATTAGTCTCGTCTTGGTCGCGGAACTCGCCCGAAGCCGGGATGCTGAAAGCTTGCAGGATGCCGGAGTTGTTCATTACGCCCGCTCCGATCATTGCCGGGTAGAGGTTATTGGCAAAGTTGATCGAGTAGGCGCTCGCACCGGGGTTAAAGGCAAACGTTCCAAGGTTTGTGAGCAAGCCACCCGGCGCATAGTAAATCGCCGTGACATTAGAGACTCCAAACGTCGCGGTGTCGGAGATGGTGTTGGGAACCGTGGCGGGCGTCCAGTTCGACGCGCTATACCAGGTATTGTTGGTTGGGTTGAGGTTCCATGTCGCGCTGCCGGCTTGTGCAGTTGGCGCCGCCACGATCATCACAAGCACGAGCCCGGAAACGGCCGACAGATGGCTAAGGGCGCAGACGCTATCTAAGCGCGTCCAGCTGGCGAACAATCGGCCGATTGATTGGCCAACGAATTGGTGACGTGACACTATCGCTATTTGTTTCTTCATGAGTGTTTCCTCCGTCGATTCTGTGATTCGCGGGTCCGGAAGGGGCGAAGAACCTAGCGGGGCAAATGTCCTCCGCCTGATTCGGATCCGTTAGAGGCGTGCAGTCTGGAGAAAATTAAGCCAGCTTGTCAAGCAGAAAACCCGCAACCCAGAATCGCCGATTCAAGCTCCATAAACGCAGTCAGCTTTTCATCTGCGTGCACAACGAAACGCTTTCCGTCGTCGCGATCTGCGTCTGCAATCGGTTTGTGCATGTGGGTTTCATAGTTTTCGGGGAACCCACAGGCACGCTGGCGATTTGAAAGAGGGGTAAACCAATCATGTTTGGCATTTCGAGCAAACAAAAGCCGCCACGCGCTGAAACATGACGGCTAATTGCGAAATGCGGTTTGTCTGCTCTCCGCGGCTCTAATGATTATCCAGGACCGTTTGCGGAGCAGGGCGACTCATCTCGACTTGCGCGCTCACTTTCTGCAATCCCGCAGTAAGCGCTTCAATCTGCTTCTGCTGTTTTGCTATGATCGCTCCTTGTTCTTCCACCTTGCGGTGCTCTTTGAGAAATTCGTTGAGCAACATCGCGTTCACCGCTTCATAGCGCACGGTGTAAGGCTTGCCTTGGTCGTCCCGAGCCACCAGATCGGGATCGACCTTAGCGACATCAGGGGCCGGTGTATTGAGTGACAAACATGCGTTGGGCTGTCCCGATTGTGCCGACCTGGGCCAGGTTCTCGCTGTAAACCCGCGGTGTCTCCGTGCTGCTTCCGACCAGCAGGCTGTTCGACTCCGAGAGGAAAAGGTCATCGGCATAGGTGAAGGTGACACTTTGCTCGAATTGACCTGTCGAAGCGTTGATCCGCATCAGTTGGAAGAAAAAATTGGTATAGCCAAGTTCCGTGACGAAGAGCTTGTCGGTAGCAGGATCGTACTCGATGCCGCGGATGTCGACAAAGGACGGGCCGCCGGACAAGATAATGTGGCGGACCAGGGTTCCCTGATTGGTGATCTCGTCGATTGCGTAGGCGGATGCCACGAAGAGGTTGCCGCTGGGAAGCACTTCGACATCGAAGACCTGATTGTTCGTGTAGATCGAGCGTCCGGAGCGCGGCCTACCGAATCTAAACCTGATCAGCTCATCCTGACCGGCCACATAGATGAACCTGTGATCGATTGCGATCTTGCCGTAGCTGAGATTGCCCGCGACGTACACAGAACTGTTGCGGTAGGTTTGCTGAACCGCGCCAATGCTGTCCAAAGCATATACGGCAAAACCCGAGCCATGCACCATCGTGACGTAGAGCAGGTTATCGGGCCCGAAGGCGATGCCGCGAGTTTCACTTCCCAAGCTGGAGGGCAGGGTGATGGAATCGACAAAGTTACCAGCGGAGTCGTACTCCATAATGTCAAGTGAGAAGTAATTGGTGGTGTAAATGTGGCCGGGTGTAAAACTGAACGCTGCCGCGGTTGTGCCGAGGCAAGCGCAAACACCGAACAGAATGATGGCGACAAGATGCGCTGTAAGACGTGGTCTATTACTCATAAGATTGCAGGTGCTGCTGATCGGGTTGACGGCGAAGGTCAAGGTATAGTGGATTCGGTCACAGTCGCAAAGCGGTATTTTTGTCGAAGTGGACGCTGCGGTGGCGTTGGTCGATTTGTCAGTTGGGACGCGGCCCGCGTCAGTCTGGCGGTTCAAAACCGAAATGGTGATTTCACCATAACGGTTTCCCTCGCGCGCGTGGCAAACCCGGGCGATATAACCACAACCAATGCATATTTACGAAGTGTACCCGGGCAAAGATCATCGCGGCGTTGATTTGATCTCCGATGCGCTGCCATTCGGTCGCCTATGGTACGGCGAGCCGAACGCAATCAGCAACGCAGTTGGCTACGCAAAGTTTTTCAGCCGTTCGCACGATGCCGTGATTTGCGTTTACGATGAAGCTGGCAGCGTGATCGAAACGCACGAGGACACGGGAGATTTTCGCGAGTTTTAAAGTAAGAACAACAGCAACCGCGAGGCCGTCCGCATCCGTTTTGTTAGAGAGGGAGGCATGAACTCTCTGAGCGTCGAGGAAATTCTCGGTTTGAGCTCCCTCGCAAAACAACAACCAAAAGAAAAAAACAGATGAAAAGGCTTCTCTTAATCGCTTTGATCGTAAGTGGATTGGCTTTCAACGGTGAGGCGGAGCCGCCTGATTTCTGTCGGCGGACTGCGCAGGACGTCTTGACGTCATGTCGGGAGGCAGCCCAGAGTGATTATTCGCTCGCTCTGGCGAAGTGCGACAACCTTGCTGATCCGGCCGCACAGGCGCGGTGCCAGAACCAGGCGTCGGTGGATCTGAATGACGCGCGGCAGACCTGCCAGGAACAAAACGACGCGCGGCTCGCAGCTTGTGAGCGGCTCGGCGAAGCACCGTACGACCCGGTGATCGATCCGTCGAACTTTGTTGCTCGTATCGACAATCCTTACTTCCCTTTAACGCCGGGCACGACCTTCATCTATGAGGGTCAGACCGCCGAGGGTTTTGAACACGATGAGTTCGCCGTGACCCACAATACGAGAGTGATCCTCGGCGTTACCTGCGTCGAAGTCCATGATACGGTCATGACGGATGGCGAACTGACAGAGGATACGCTTGATTGGTTCGCCCAAGACAGGGATGGCAACGTCTGGTACTTCGGCGAAAACACCCAGGAGCTTGAGGATGGTCTGATCACCACGATCGAGGGCACTTGGATGGCTGGTGTCAACAGCGACAAGCCGGGAATCGTTATGAAGGCCCATCCGGCCATCGGCGACTTTTACCGTCAGGAATTCTCCCTGGCCAATGCCGAGGATTTCGCGGAAACAGTCAGTCTCACCGAGCGTGTCACGGTGCCGGCTGGCTCGTTCAACCACTGCCTGAAATCGCAAGAGACCACGCCCTTGGAAACCGACCTCCTCGAATACAAGTTCTACGCCCCGGGCGTTGGAAATGTCCTAACGGTTGATGCCAGAACGGGAGATAGGGAGGAACTCGTGCGGATCAGGAGAGATCGCTGATTGCTGATTCAAGCTCCATAAACGCAGTCAGCTTTTCATCGGTGTGCACAACGAAACGCTTTCCCTCATCGCGATGCGCGTCCGCGACAAAAATCGCGATAAGTTGCGGACATTTGCGCATCGCTTTTCACCAGTGCGTATTCGGTAACACTCGACTTCTAGATGGATCACGAGGCGCTCATTTTTCTTCGGCGCGCGCACGCTGCTACGGCCTACCCGTTTTGTTTGAACATGATGACCGACGGCATGGCGGACACGCAAGGAGGGGAAGATGTGAAGGTGCTCGACATCGCCGAGTTGCTACTCAGCCGACAAACGTCGGGTAGTCGAGGAATATCCTAAGGCGGCGAAGCCGAATCGGGACATACGATTCGATGTTCCGGTGAGCGGAGTGGAAAATCGTGCGGGTCCCTGCGCAAAACGCCGTCCACGTCATCGTCGTCCGATGCCGGTAAGGCTTTGCTTCCCGAAAAGGAAACAAGAGAACGCTAATCGATCTGGCGAATTCGACCAACCGTCTCGATCGTCGCTCGTTAGTTGCGATCGGCGATCTGAAATCTACAATCCAAAATCTCTTCGGGGCCTTAGCTCAGTTGGTAACCTCTAACTCCCGCGCCGAAGTGAAGTCTTATAGACGACCCCAACTCTTTTTTCGCTCACCCTCGACGGCGTGTTGCCAGGACTCAATTATCCGCGGCGACACCCGCGTGATCGCCTCCCTAAAAACTTCGGAGGGTGCAGGCCGAGCGAACCGGCGCAGCGTCATTCGGTTGGTTGAGAGTCTTCGACGAAGTAGAGAAAGGCGAGGAAGTCGAAGGTATTGTTCGAAAAGTTGCACGTCAGACATGTGGGATTGGCGTTATCGCGCTAACGATACTCCCGCACCGCTTTTGTCGGAAAATCGTTGCGTTTGAACCGCTCACGGCCGATTTTCGGGAACCCAAAAGCTTCGTCCGCCATATGACGCAGAAAAATCAGCAGCTTCGTCCCAGGCTTGGCCGCAACGCATGGTTAGGCTTCATAATCCTTGCGATTGCCCTGTGCGGTACGACAGCGCAACCGGTCATGGCGAGGGGTCGCCCTGTGGAGATCGCTGATGCGGCGATCGAGCGAAATTTCGTTTATAAACGCATCAACGGTAGAGCGCTTACGCTTGACCTGTATCGTCCTCAGAAGGCCTCCAGCCCATTGCCTGTTATCTTTTGGATTCATGGTGGAGGCTGGAGCCACGGCCGAAAAGAGCAACACAGTCCGGCTCTTAGTTTTTTAAACGACGGTTACGCTGTGGCAAGTGTCGAGTACCGTCTTTCTAGTGAGGCACTTTTCCCAGCGCAGATCGAAGACTGCAAGGCGGCCCTGCGATGGCTTCGGGCTAATGCGGCCAAGTATAATCTCGATGCCGACCGGATCGGCGCCTGGGGACATTCCGCGGGCGGACATCTCTCTGCGCTGCTTGGCACTTCCGGTGGAGTACAGGAGCTGGAGGGCAGCGGAGATAACATGTCTTATTCGAGTCGTGTGCAAGCGGTGTGCGATGTGTCCGGCCCGTCAGATCTTCTGCGTCTCTACCACGACGCATCGGACGCGTCGACCGGGACGAGGCCCCAAGTCGTAGCTTACATCGATGCGTTACTGGGCGGGCCGGCCGAGCAAAATAAAACGAAGGCGATGGCTGCGAGCCCAATCACTTACGTTTCGAAAGATGATCCGCCTTTTCTCATCATCCACGGAAAGAAGGACTTTTCGGTGCCGGCCAGTCAAGGCGAGTTATTAGCCGCAGCGCTCAAGGCAGCCGGGGTGGAGACAACCCTGGAGATAACTTCACAAGGACACACCGTGAGAGGCGAAAGGATTCTACCGATTGTTAAAGCGTTTTTCGACAAATATCTCAAGAAGAGCCAGTGAATGCATCGCGCGCCGCCTGCGTCGTCTGGTGGAAGCTCGTCGCGTCGAGAAACAAAAGGATAGAGGGTCGACCGCAACCTTCTCTTAACTCGAGTAACTCTCGTTCGCCCCTTGGAATCCACTGTTGCGACGCAGCCCCAACTCCAACCGGCCCGGCTGAGATTGTCAGCGATGATTTTCCAGTACTTCACGCGCGGCGACTGTGCGTTTACTGATTGTTCTTCGCGACTTGCGGCTCAGCTCCGCCAAGGCGGATTCGCCCTGTGGCGAATTTGCTCAGTTCAATCTGGGCGCTCACTTTCTGCAATCCCACAGTAAGCGCTTCAATTTGCTTCTGCTGCTCAGCGGCGGTTGCTCGGAAGTCCTTTTGCTGCTGCGTGATGGTCGCTTCCTGTTTTGCCACAGTAGATCTTAGTTCCTGCACCGTGCGGTGTTCTTTGAGGAACTCATTAAGCAACATCGCGTTCACTGCTTCATAGCGCACCGTGTAAGCTTTGCCGTCAGCGTCGCGGGCGACCAGATCGGGGTTTACCTTTGCCACCTCCTCGGCGACGAGGCCGAACTGCGGGATGCCAGCAGGGTCAAGCTCCGGCTTGTAGCGGAAGGTCACTGGTTTGAGCGCGAGGATGGCTTCGCTCGCCCTGTCCATCGGCTTGATGTTGTCCTTGAATCGCTCCGAGGAAACGATCGTGCCGAGTTGACCATTCGTATCTATGACCACCCCAACCCCATCAGCCACCGTTACTCCGCTGATACCGGCAATATATGTGGCCGTCTGAGTTCCGACTGTGCCGACGCGAATCGCGTTCGACTCGCCAGCGACGCCTTGGTTGCCGATATTGATATTGTTTCTGCCCGTGGTGTTGAAGCCTGCACTATCGCCCAACGCGATATTGAAAGCACCGGTTCTGTTGTTATAGAGGGCATTAAAACCGTCAGCCGTGTTGTGGCTGCCGAATCTGTTGGAATAGAGGGCACCAGAGCCATTGGCCGTGTTCCCGCCGCCGGTTTTGTTGGTAGAGAGCGCGTGAGCACCGTTGGCCGTGTTTTCGTTGCCGGTCGTATTCTGAATGAGCGCGGCAGAACCCATGGCGACATTGCCGGAGCCCGTTGTGTTGAAATAGAGCGCCTGATAACCGATGGCTGCGTTTAAGGAGCCGGTGGTGTTGTAAAAGAGCGCTATTTCGCCAATACCCGTGTTGTAGGCCCCGGCGGTGTTGTTTTCAAGCGCACCAGCGCCCGTGGCCGTGTTCTGAAACCCAACCGTGTTGCTAAAAAGCGCTCCATTACCAATCGCCGTGTTGGCGCCGCCGCCGGTATTTCCAGCGAGCGCATTATAGCCGACGGCCGTATTCGCAGAGCCAGCGGTATTGGCAGAGAGCGCACTAGGACCGATGCCCGTATTTACATTGCCGATGGTGTTGGCCGACAGTGCGCCCGAACCGATAGCCGTGTTGTAGGAGCCGGTGGTGTTGCTGTAGAGCGCGTCAAACCCGACGCCCGTATTGTTGCTGCCCGTCGTGAGGCTGAAAAGCGGATCGGTACCCTCAGCGGTGTTATTGCTGGGATAGCCGCCATCCGGCGGTGGATCGACTGCTAGGGCGGCCGGGGTGATGGCAAAGCAGACAGCTCCGAAAAGAAAGGCGACTTTTATTAGTGGAAGTAGGTTTTTCATAGGGTTGCTCCTGAGATACGGTAGTTTGATCAGCCGCCCTGCGACTGGTCAAGACAATTCGGGGCTCAGCGAGCAACCGTCAATCACCTACGGATTCCCCGAGGCTACCCGTTAAAGTAGCTTCTCTCCCGTTCAGTTGTTCACTGACTTTTTGGATTGTTGCAGCCTGTTCTTTGACGATCGATTGTAGCTGCGCGACGGTCGCCTTAAGCTCGTTTTGCTCCGAAACTGTCGATTTCAACTGTCCAACAGTCGCTTCCAATTGCTCGACCTTGCGATGTTCTTTGAGGAACTCGTTAAGCAACATCGCGTTCACCGCGTCGTAGCGCACGGTGTAGGGCTTGCCTTCATCGTCGCGAGCCACTAGATCGGGGTCCAGCGCACGCGCGTAAAAGGTAAAAAACCTTCGCGGGATGAAGTAACATTCTATCCGCCATGGTCAGTTACGATGCCGATTTCGCCAGTGTGTTTCGAATATGTCGCTGGTGGCTAGAATCAACGAATCGATCGTGCCAGATGTGACAAACGGCGACAAATCGGTCGTCGATGTTACTATGGAATACACCACCAACGTTCTGGCCGGCTGGGCAGGTATGGCTGCCGAGTAAGTCATTCCAGAGCCAACCGCTTCGACGAGGTGCGATGAGATAAAAAAATCCGTTGACCACCGGAGGTAGATGCGCTCCTCTACCGCTTTGGGCTGGCTCGTGAGAATACTGACGACTACCGGTTCGTTAGGTGCGGGGGTAGCTGGAGTTTGGCCACTCCGGCTGACCGAGACTGGTGGCGCAGAAGTTTTCATCACCGCAAGCACCAAGCTTGCACGGAGCGGTAGCAACGGCTCAACAATTCGGAAAGAGTAGTAGAAACCATCTTCCAAAGAGATAGTATTTGTCGGTCCTAACGAATTGCCCGAGAAAAATGGCATCGAAGTGCTGTTATCAATGTTTATTGTGACCCCTCCCCATTGATTCAAATAGCTCCCCCGACCAATTACCGCGAAGGAATGCATTCCGGGCGTCGTATCACCGCCCATCATGGCCACATGGACAGTGCTGGTAAGCCAATTAAATCCGTCTGGCGTCCCATTCACCCCAGGCGCAGTAATTCTTGTCACAGCCCAAGGCAAGGTCGAATCGTCTCTGTTGAATCCATTCCAGTCCCCCGCCAAGACCAGCGGTTCAGCCTGAAAGTCAGTGCGCATTTGCCAGAGCCGAGGAACTGTCCCGGAATTCCATTGGGCATATAGCTGCGTTAGAGAATCCACGTCTCCAGGCCGGGTCGCAGCCAGATTTTCGTTCTCGCTAATGTCATTGGGTAGATTATAGAGCGCAGGGGGCTGGCCCACTGCAGCCCTCTCCGTGACAAGCTTGAGTGAACCACTGCGCACAGCCCATATCGTATCCACCGATCCCGAGGGGCCATCCGGACCGAAACCGAACCAACGCCAAAACAATGTTCTTTTTGGACTGACTTGTTCTCCCGCCAAATAGGGTATTACGTTCAAGCCGTCATAAACGCGATCCGCCGGAAGTGGAACTCCTGCCGCGGCGGCTACCGTGGTAACGATATCCAAAGACGAGACCGGCTCATCATAGGCAACCTGCGCCGGCAGCCGTCCGATCCATTGGACCGCGAAAGGCACCCGAATACCGCCCTCCAACGTATCGAATTTGTAACCCCGGAGAGGATAGTTGCGTGTGAAAGCCCGTTCTGGAGCTCCGTTGTCACTCAGAAAAAAGATCAGGGTTTTATCGAGGAGGTTCTGGGCCTGGAGCGCTTGCAGCACTCGCCCAACACCGTCATCCAGCGCGACCACCATTGCCGCGTAGAGTCGTCGGTCGGGGTCGGTAATGTTTGGGACGCGATCCAGATATTTCTGAGGAGCTTCATAGGGTGCGTGCGGAGCGCTGTATGGTAAGTAGAGAAAAAACGGCTCTGTGGCATGACGATTAATAAAGGACTCTGCCTCTCGTGAGAAGGCATCTGTTAGATACTCGGTCTCGATGACGGGCGTCTCGTCTCGCAGGAGGTGGGCATTAAAGTAGTCGGACTGTGCGTCTATGAAACCAAAGAACTCGTCGAAACCGCGCTGGATCGGATGAAAGTTAAGGGCGGCGCCTAAATGCCATTTGCCGATCGCGCCGCAAACGTAACTCGCTGGCTTTAGTATTTGCGGTAGCAACAACTCCTCCATAGGTAAGCCCAGACGCGGATTACTCGCGTCTTCCGTCGGTTGATTTTCGTGCCCGAATCGTTGCTGATAACGGCCCGTAATTAAACCGGCTCGGGAGGGGCTACAGAAGGGGTGCGTAACGTATCCGTTTGTGCAAAGAACTCCATTAGCCGCTAAGGAATCGATGTTTGGTGTCGGGATATCCGGGCAGCCATTGAAGCCGACATCTCCGTAACCAAGATCGTCCGCAAGAATAACAACAATATTTGTGCCGCTGCCGTGGGACGATGGGCTAACCGCTTGAGCTGTGGCCGAAAGCGCAAAGCAGCCAAGCACAAGCGGAATTAACAGCAAAGCGAGCCGGCAAGGCGCGCAGCTTATCGAATCTGGTGATGGGAGAGTTGTCGTTTTCATGTACGCAGAGTTTGAAAAAATCTGGCCAACTTGGCAAGACGAATCTGGCCGTGCGCTCTATAGCAACACAACCGCCGGGCTTAATGCTCCCAAGGCGAAAAAGCGTCTCCGCCAAATCCAGATTCTACGACAGCAAGATTCCACTGATTTGGCCGCTTGTTGTCAATCCAAAAGTTGCCCGATGGAGGGGTGTCCGCTGTGGCGTCCGTGACGGGACAACGCCCCCGTCCCTCCTACCCTTTTGGAACCAAAGCTGGCGGAACCATGACAGAAGTTTTTATGGCGACGGGTCGAATCTTCCGATGATCCTTGACTTTTCGACATTCACACCGGTAGGATTGTGACCATGAAAAATTCGTCAGAGCCGATAACATTGACCGCTAGATGCCGACCACCTGCGAAGTTTCGCGGAGCTTTGCTCATCGCCCTCGCCGCCTTAGGGTTGACAGTCGGCGCTAGTCCGGCTGCCGCTACTGACTGGCCTATGTACGGCTTCAACTTGCAACGGACCGGCGAGAACCCTTTTGAGACAATCATCACACCCTCGACGGTCGCGGGCCTCCACCAGTTGTGGAGCTTTGACCTGGGCGCGGTGACAATCATGCAGCCAGTCCTGGCGACCGACGTGATCGTTAATGGATCACCGAAGGAGCTCGTTTACATAGGGGCCGAACATGGCGACCTCTACGCGATTGACGTGGCCTCAGGGACAATGGTCTGGCACCGGAATCTCGGATCGCAGCAGACCGGATGCGGCGATATGCCTGGCGGTATCTTTGGAGTGAGCGGTTCACCGTTCCTCGACCGGGCCCACAATCGAATGTTTGTAGTGGGCGGTGACGGTAATATGTACGCCCTCGACTTGTCGACAGGAGATACGCTCTCGGGTTGGCCGGTGGCCGTCACGACCGACCCCACCCACGAGCACACGTATGGAGCGGTCAATATTAATAACGGCATTGCCTACGCGGAGATCGCGAGCTACTGCGACTTCACGCCGTATCACGGCAAAGTCGCAGCCATTAATATCGCCAACCACGCGGTGCGCGCATTCTTTCCGGCCGGCCCCAGAGTTAACGGCGGCGGCGTCTGGGGACCCGGGGGTGTTTCGATTGACCCGGCAACCGGCCACGTGTTTGCCGCGACAGGCAACGCGCTGAGCAACCCGGAGAGCTACCGATATTGTGAGAACGTGGTCGAGCTCTCGTCGGCTCTGCGCGTGCTTGGTTCGAACTACCCCGGGTTAACAGGTAACGACGTGGACTTCGGGGCAACTCCCATTCTCTACCAGCCACCGGGCTGCACTCCCATGGTCGCCGCGAAGAACAAAACGGGCGTTCTGGTTACTTACGAACGTGGTAATGTCTCGGCAGGGCCCAGCCAGCGGCTGCAGGTTGCGAACGTTAGCGACTGGCAGTTCAACGGCATTCCGGCGTGGTCTGACACGACGCATCTGCTCTACATTGGCAACTCGTCAGACTCAAATTCGGGCGAGTTTATGCACGGCATGGTGGCCCTCACGGTGGGCGCAAACTGCCAACTCAGCCTCGCCTGGCAGGCGACGATAGGACCGAATCTCGCGTCGGTCTCGCCGCCGACCGTCGCTGGGGGCGTGGTCTACTACGGAGACGGGCCAGGTAGACAGCTCCTGGCCTTCGATGCGGTCACCGGGACCCAGCTCTGGTCAAGCGGTTCGACGATACGGGGCGCGATATATGGGGCGCCGATGGTGGTCAATGGAAGGGTCTTCGTAGGCGCGTGGGACCACAAGCTCTACGCGTTCGGGCTATAGCTCGGCTCCTGAGACGAGGCTTTCAATCGCGTAGGCCCTATGCCTTCACGACGAGGTTGTCGATGGTAGCCGACGAAGCGGAATGGACTTGTGTTTATGCATTCTGACATTTGGCTCCGACGGTCTTGGATAGGTGCCGCAGGGAGCCGATAAGCAAATCTTAGATTGTACCGACGCGAGCCCGTTATTTGTTCACCGCACCTTTACTGATTGTTGAGGACGATTTGCGGTGAAGATTTCCTCGCTTCACGTCCGCCAAAGGACGGACTCGCTGCGGCGAGCTGGGCGTTCACTTTTTGCATTTGGGACGCCTGCTCGTCGAGACGCGCAGTAAGCTGCGCAACTGTCGCTTGGAAGTCCTTCTTCTGCTGCGCCACCGTAGACTCTAGTTGGCTGATCGTCGCTTCTTGTTTTGCAACGGTCCCTTTCAGCTCCTGCACGTCGCGGTGCTCTTTGAGGAACTCGTTGAGCAACATCGCATTCACCGCTTCATAGCGTACAGTGTAGGGCTTTCTTTGGTCGTCGCGAGCCACCAGGTCTGGATCGACTTTCGCTACTTGCTCGGCCACGAGGCCAAACTGCGCGATACCATCGGGGTCAAGCTCGGGCTTATAGCGAAACGTGACCGGTTTGAGCGCGAGGATAACTTCACTGGCCTTATCCATCGGCTTGACCTCGTCTTTGAATCGCTCCGAGGAAACGACCGTGCCGAGATGACCGTTGGTGTCGATGATTACCCCTACGCCTCCAGCAACGGTTGCTCCACTAATACCGGCGATAAGAGTATGCGTGTGAGTTCCTTTTGTGCCAATGCGGATGTAATTGGACTCGCCAGCTTTACCTTTGTTGCCAATATCGATGTTGTTACTGCCGGTGGTGAGATTGGTTCCGGCTGAATCACCCAAGGCGATGTTGCTGTTGCCGGTGGTGTTATTAAGCGCGTTAAATCCCAAACATGTGTTGCTATTGCCGTTCGTGTTAAAAAAGAGGGCGCCATTACCCATCGCAGTATTGTTGTTGCCGAAGCCGTTGAGGCCCATGGCCGAGGCCCCGACTGCCGTATTGTCGTTGCCTGGGCCGTTCTGGAAGAGGGCTTCAAAGCCAATCGCAACGTTGAAGTTTCCCGAGCCAGCGAATTCCATTGCCTGCGAGCCGACGGCAGTATTGCCGAAAGTAGTTACGGCAAAATGCATTGCTTCGAAACCGAGCGCGGTATTATCCGTGCTGCTGTTCACATCGAGATCAAAGAGCGCGTTTTCTCCCTCGGCGGTATTGTCATTGGGATAGCCTCCGTCTGGCGCCGGGGTGACGGCTCGCACACTCGGTAGCAATGCAAAGCAAGCGAGCCCGAGAACAAGCGGGACTTTCACAAAACCACCTCGCCAAAACGAGCGGCTTCGCGAGTCTTTGAGATGGTCGACTGAATTGGCTGATAAGACTGAATATTTCATGGCTTTTTCCTTCTTCCTGGTGGGTTTGACCTTCGCGTTTGCGGTCTGAAAGAGGGAGAAAGCCTCCCAGGACAAAAGCGTTTCCGCCAGATCCAGGCCCTTTGCCAAAGTCGATTTTGTACGGCTCCGTGCAACCGCGTGTCAAGAACTAAATTTCCTGCGATCCTCTGCCGTCGGTCCCACCTCCCTAGGAAATGCGCGGACGAGAGTCAAGTTGCAAGACTCAAAGACTGACCTTTCCGACCGAATCACTGCTCACTTTGGAAGTGCAGGCGGCTCGGCCTAAACATCGTCAGAAAATGCGGCCCCCCTCCGGTGCGAGCGAACACACCCAGATCGACCCCCGTGGAAGAGAACTTCTCGATCGTTGAATTGCCATTATTGGCCACATAAAGGTTGCCGCTGCGGTCGAACATCATGCCGTGGGGCAAGTCTAAGCCAGTGCTGGCGAATACACCCAGGTCTTCTCCAGTGGGGGAAAACTTCTCGATCGTGCTACTGCTGAAGTTTGACACATAGATATTGCCGTCGCGGTCTAAGGCGAGGCCGTACGCAGTGTGAAACCCGCTATCGGCGAATACCGACGCGACGCCGTCAGGCGTGAACTTCAGGACGCTGCCGTTACCCGCCGGCCCCCCATAGGCGTTTGTCACATAAAGGTTGCCTGCGGTGTCAAAGGCCAAATCGACTGGAGTGTCCAAACCATCATTCTCATCAGCAAAAACGGTCCCGACACCGTCTAGCGTGAACTTCTCGATGGTATCGTTAGCCGCATTTGCGACATAGAGGTTCCCGGCCCTGTCGAACACGAGGGCGTGCGGACCGCTTAAGCCGCTATCCGCGAATACCGATTCCGAGCCGTCGGGCGCGAACTTCAGAATCGAGTACTTGGGACGGTCGTCGCTCGACACGTATAGATTCCCGGCATCATCGAAGACCAGACCCGTCGGTTTAGCCGCCCTGGCAAACACCCCGAGATCGGAACCCCTCAAGGAAAATACCTCGACCGTATCGCTGCGATAATTGGTTTGGTAAATTGTGTTGGTCTTTCGCAAGATGCGGTCGGCGGTATTCAAGTTACCGCTAACGGCGCTGAGGTTTCCCGCCACACTTTGGGCAAAGGCGGTGCTCCGCGCTGCGAGCAAGAGCATCAATATGGCTGCGGCCAGGAAGTAAGCCGGCGGACATAGGCGCAGGTGTAAAGGAATAATCTTTCTGATTTCGCTGCGCAGAAGCGAACTCCACAAATGTTGCGTGATTGTCATAGCCACTACCTCAAGTTGTACGAGCGAACCCCGTCATTCGCGATTTCTCTGCGGCAAGAGGGTGAGGTGCTGGTTGGAGACGCCTAACGGACTTGGCGCACAGGCAGAGTTTCAAGTACGCTGGCCAGCGTCAAGCCTTAATTCTTGCCGCCCTCTGACGTCCGTCCGTCCACACCCCTAGGGAAATGAGCGGACGGCAATAAGGCGATGGTTGGGCGCGCTGCGTTACTGGTTGTTGAGAACCATTTGCGGCGCAGGCTTGCTCACTTCAAGCTGTGCGCTCACCTTCTGCAATCCCGCAGTAAGCGCTTCAATTTGCTCTTGCTGGTCCGCGAAGTTGTGCTTTAGCTCCGCGATGGTTGCTTTCTGTTCCTGCACGGTGCGATGCTCTTTGAGGAACTCGTTGAGCAACATGGCGTTCACAGCTTCATAACGCACCGTGTAGGGCTTACCCTCATCGTCACGAGCCACCAAATCGGGATCCACCTTTTCCACTTCTTCGGCCACGAGGCCGAACTACGGGATGCCATCGGGATCAAGCTCGTGCTTGTAGCGAAAGGTCACCGGTTTCAGGGCTAGAATCGTCTCACTCGCCTCGCCCATTGGCTTGATCGCATCCTTGAAACGCTTGGACGAGGTGATAGTTCCCAAGTGTCCAGCCGTATCGATGATTACTCCAACGCCGCCCGCGACCGTGACTCCGCTGATACCGGCGATGAAGGTACTCCTGTGCCCCCCGTTACCGATCCGAATCTTCGCCGAATCACCTGATTGGCCGAGGTTGCCGATAATGATGTTATTGTTGCCTGTTGTGAGATTATGCCCAGCCCCTTCCCCAATCGCAATGTTAAGATTCCCCGTGGTATTAAGAAGAAGAGCGTCGTCGCCAATCGCGGTGTTACCCATGCCGGTAGTGATATCCCCGGCAGCAGCAGTGCCGACCGCGGTGTTAGCATAGCCGGTCGTAGTGTTCGTGAGGGCAGCATCCCCAACCGCAGTGTTTCTCTGGCCGGCGTTGTTGGAATACAGGGCGTGAAAGCCGACCGCCGTGTTTTGTCTGTTGGTGGTCAGACTAAAGAGGGCATCCTCTCCCTCCGCCGTATTTTCATTTGGATAGCCTCCATCCGGTGGTGGATCGACTGCCCGAGCCGTGGGCGAAAACCCAAAGCAGATGAGCGTTAGTGCGATGAGGACTGGCAGAATTGTTGTGTTTTCGGACTTAGTCAGTGGATTCATGGTTCTTCCTTTCTTTTTCCCCGCTACGTTGATTCTGCGATTCGCGGATCCGGAAGGGGCGAAGAACCTAGCGGGGAAATGTTCTCCGCCTGATTCGAATCCGTTAGAGGCGTGCAGTCTGGAGAAAATTAAGCCAGCTTGTCAAGCAGAAAACCCGCAACCCAGAATCGCCGATTCAAGCTCCATAAACGCAGTCAGCTTTTCATCCGCACAATGAAGCGTTGACTGTCGCCGCGATTCGCATCAGCAACCAAGATTGGTTCGCCCGCTGGAATCCACAGTTGCGACACAATCCCAACTCCAATCGGCCTTGCTGAGATTGTCGGCGATGATTTCCCAGTACTTTCATACTCCCAGCACCGGAAGTGCGAGGAGGGCTAAACATCCCAGCTCCCGCCCCGGCTTAACAAAGCCGGAGGCGTACTCTACCAGCCACGCTTAGAGCGCCGGCCCGGCCGCCTGCGACCTTGGGGGCGGCGGCCCGGCCTGCGATGACTGCCTCTGCGGGGTCACGCCCGGCGTCGACTGATCCGTCGCACTGCGGACGACGCGGGCGATGATCCCGTGCCCGATGCCGCTGGTATCCAGGTACCAGCCAACGATCTGTCCCTGCGCATTAATCCCGGTGAGGGTAGTGGAGGTTGAACCGGGATAATCGTAGGTGATGTATTTGTTCGGTGGAATAAAGAGCAAGCCATGGGTTAATCCGCCGCTGTCGTCGTATCTGCCTACCATCCAGTTACTGTCATTGTTTCCAACGATGACCGTCAGGGTCGATCCCACGACATCGATCGGAGCATAGATCGCCCCATCGCTATCCCGGAAATAGCCGTGGTTGTGGTAGAATGAGTCGTCGATAAAATAGCCGCACACCTGGTTCGAAGAGTTAATCTGACAGGCAACACTCGCGATCGCGTTTGGCACCGTGAACTCGGTAATGACTCCGCCAACGCTGAAAAATGCCGACGGCACCAGGCTAGCGGGAACATCCTCTCCGCAAAAGTCGCCGGCATTGTTTAGTCCCAGAATGAGCGTCGAACTCGACCCGGGAACATCGAAGTTATGGAACATGCTGCGCCTCAGGAAAAACCCGTGAAAGTTGCCCAAGGATGCATCGAGGTAATCACCGCACACCAGTCGTGAATTATTGATGCCGCGGCCTTGCGTGCGGCCACTCGTATCGTTGGGATGGACGATGGGTGCACTGAAGCTCCCGTTTCTGAGCCGGATAAAACCGCGCTCCACCAGGCTTGAATCGATGTAGGAGCCGACGATATCGCCCAAGTCGCTGATTTTCTGTGGTTCGGTCGAGTTTCCGCTGCCCGGGTAATCGAAAGTTCTGACTAACTGAACACTGAATGCGGCGGGCGCTTCTGCAGATCGTCCGAGCACCGGAAGTGCGAGGAGGGCTATCAAACGACAGACAATGCATTTTTTTATTTTCATTTTTTTTGTTGAGGTTGGATTGTTGAACTGCTTTAACTGCAATCCAGTTCCGCGCGGAACTAGGAACCATCCTCACGAGGCGCCTTGAAGAAGCGGCCTCACTTCGGCTGGACTCGGGGCTCCAGTTGGGATCTGGTGATCGCGCCAGGCGGTGTCCCAGCGAAGACCCAGCCCCACGAACGCCTTCAGCGCGGCTGAAGATTCGTTGCAACGTCGGGTGACGTAATCAAGAATTGTTTACAACCACCACGACCATTTTGTCGAGCTTTATTTATGCACTGGTCGGGCCTGTGCTCCCGGACGCACTACGCGCGCGCGAGAGAAAGACGATGAACAGTCTTTAATCCAGCTTTTCCGAGCCGGAATACTGAATGTCCGGTCGGTGCTTGTGGTCGGTATGGAACAGCACTTCGTCCCGGTCTATTATGTTCCGATAACGCCTCGATGAACCAGGGAAACAAACACGCCGGCAATCTCATCATTGTCTCCAACCGCGGGCCTAACGACTTCGTGTGGCAGGATGACCGCTGGGTGGTGCGCTCCGCTACAGGTGGGTTGGTCAGCATGATCGATCCGCTGGCGCGGCAACCGAATGTGACCTGGTTTTGTTGCGTTTCGGAGCCGCCCCCGAGTAGCGAATCTCGCGCGGCGTTGTTTACGACCGCCGGGGATCAAACAAATCCTGAGCACCACGTTGTGCCGGTGCCGCTGCCGTCGAAAATCTATCAAGCCTATTACGGGGCGATCAGTAATGAAGTGCTTTGGATGTTGCAGCATCATTTGGTGGGTCAGTTTGGTTATTCTTCACTGGACGCCGAGCGGCATCGGGCCTGGACCGATGGTTATCTGGAAGCGAATCACCGTGTCGCGCGGGCTATCCGTGAGTCAGGGATCAAACCGCGCGCGTTCCTTATTCAAGACTACCATCTTTACCCATTGCCTGAGTTATTAAGGGAAGCTTTCCCTGAGGTGCCGAGCTTGCACTTCACGCACATTCCGTTTCCCGATGCCGCGACGCTCAAATTGATTCCGCAAAGCTGGCGCGACACCATTCTGCACGGTCTTCTCGGGGCCGATGTGGTGGGAATGCAGACCGACTGGGACGCGCGACCGTTCCTCGGCTGCTGCGAAGAATTACTCGGCGCAACGGTCGACTACAAGAATGGCACGGTGGTGGCTCGGGATGGACGAATCGTTAGGGTGCGTGCGTTCCCGGCCAGCACCGATCCTGCGGCGGTAAAGCAATCGATGCAATCTCCAGCAGTCGCGGCCGCGCGCGCGCGGCTTGCTTCCCTGACTGACCCACAGGACCGAGATCGCAGCGATGAAACCCAGCACACGATTATTCGCGTGGATCGACTCGATCCGAGCAAGAACCAGATCATCGGCTTCCGCGCTTTCGGACGACTCCTGGAACTGCGGCCTGACTTGTGCCGCAACCTTCGCTTTCTCGCATTTCTCATTCCTTCGCGCACCGATTTAAGCGTCTATCGAAATTATCGGGATGCTGTTTACGCCGCCATCGATGAAGTGAACATGCGGTTTGCGGCGGAGTGCGGAGGCGAGCCGATCGAGGTTTTCTACACGAACGATCGCGAACAAGCGCTGGCGGCGATGGAACAATGCGATGTGCTACTGGTGAACTCGCGCGAAGACGGGATGAATCTCGTGGTGAAAGAATGGGCGGTGGTCTCGCAACGACCGGGAGTGGCCGTAATTTCTGAGACGGCAGGCGTCGCTGCGATTACGGCAGAGGCCGCGTTGCTCGTTTCTCCGCTGGACATTGAGGGGACTGCTCGCGCGATGGAGCGCGCGCTGAGCATGCCGGAAGAAGAACGCGCTTCGCGGCTGGCAAATTTGCGCGAGAGTGTTTATTCGTGGGACGCTTCCGACTGGCTCTCCGCCCAGTTGGCGGAGCTTAAGGTCAATCGCGATGATTAAGCCTTATCAGGCACTAGCGACCGATTACGACGGGACTTTGGCGCATCACGGCACCGTGAGCCCTGAAACTCTGGCCGCCATCGGACGTCTGCGCGCTTCGGGCAAAAAGCTGGTGCTGGTAACCGGACGGGAACTTGAAGAGTTAAAGCAGGTCTTTCCGGACATCGGGCTTTGCGATCTGGTGGTTGCCGAAAACGGTGCGTTGCTTTATTGGCCAACCACTGGTCGGATAAAACTTTTGGCCGAGCCTGCTCCGGAAAAATTTGCCCAAGAATTGAGAGCGCGTGGTGTACCGGTGACGGTCGGGCGCGTGATCGTGGCGACAGTCGAACCGCATGAGATGGCGGTTTTGCAGACGATAAAGGAGATGGGTCTCGAATTGGAAATGATTTTCAATAAAGGCTCGGTCATGGTGCTGCCGACGGGCGTGAACAAAGCGACCGGCTTACGCGAAGGATTGTCCCGTATAGGTCTCTCCACTCGGGAGGTTATCGGGGTCGGCGACGCGGAAAACGATCATGCCTTTCTCCGCATTTGTGGTTGCGGCATCGCGGTGGCCAACGCCTTGTCCACTTTAAAGGAGCGCGCCGATTTCGTCACGGAGCATCCCCGTGGTGAAGGTGTCACCGAACTAATCAATCAACTGCTCGCCAACAATTTCCAGCCGCACGTCGTGCTCGATCAAACTATCCATGGCTTGACAAACAGACCGCGGTAGGTGCCGAACTCTCGCAGCGGAAAGATGCGGAGCCGTGCGGGTGTCTTCATATTGATACTTCAATCTACGCGTTCGCCTTGTGCGACTCCTTACGGGCGGATCGGAGCCGGACTAACCGGCCAATGGTCGCAATGAAACCGCTGGAATCCATTGTTGAGACACAGCCTCAACTCCAACCGGCTTTGCTAAGTTTATCAGCGATGATTTCCCATTACTTCACGCGATGGATACCGCGGGCATGGCAGACGCCTTCGGCTGGCCGTTAATAACTCCCGGATATCCGAATTGCGACTGCTCAGTGCTCGCGCTTTTCCAGTTCGCGTTCGATCCGAGGGTCGGGAATCAACCAAAGAAGCGCGACCAACACATAGATTCCGCTGGCGATCCATGAGTTGAGGAACGCGAGTGGAATGGCGATGAGGTAAAGCACTGGTGAAAGTTTTCCTTTCCAATCGAAGCCGACGGCCGACGCGAGGAGGGACTTGCGCCCTTCCTTGGCGATGATGGTGCGTTGCAGAATATAATAAGCGATCGCCGCCATCAGTAGAACGAAGCCATAAACGGCGGTTGGCGTGGGAGCGAGATGGTTTTCCCCCATCCAGCCCGTGGTAAACGGAAAGAGCGAGAGCCAAAAGAGAAGGTGCAGATTTGCCCAGAGAATGCCGCCGCTAACTTCTTTGGCCGCTTGGAAAAGATGATGGTGATTGTTCCAATAGATGCCGAGATAGATAAAGCTTAGTACGTAACTCAATAAAACAGGGAGGATGGGCTTTAATGCCGCCAATTCGACGGCGTGCGGCACTTTCAAGTCCAGCACCATAATCGTGATGATAATGGCAAGGACACCGTCGCTGAATGCTTCGAGCCGGCTCGTTTTCATCTGCGCTTCATAACTGTAGGGAAGCTGTCAGCTTCCCCTACAAACTACAAATGACTTCGCCAGTTTTCGTGAGTTGACCAACCCTCCCATATTTGAAGACTTAACTAAGTCCTTCGAGCCAGTGCCGCGCTGTTTTGACGTCAGCGTCGGTCAAGCCGTGAGTCGCGTTTGCATAACGAACCGTCACGTCTGCGCCAGCACGGCGAAGAAGTTCCGTCAGGCGCTGGGCCTCGGATGCTGGAATGATCGGGTCCTGATTTCCTGCGCCGATCCAAACGCGCACAAGTGAAAGGTCGGGCAGGTTCTCGGGCACGAGCGGCACCATCGCGCGGAAGAGAATGGCCGCGTGCAATATCTCGGGCCGGAGCAACAACATGCTTGCGGCAATGTTCGCGCCGTTAGAGTAGCCGACTGCGACGAGTTGGTCTGCCGCGAGTTTGTAATGCTGCGTTGCTCGGCCGACGAAATCCGCCAGCTCGTTCGTCCGTTGTTTCAAATCCTCGACGTCGAACACACCTTCGGCGAGGCGGCGAAAGAATCGCGGCATTCCATTTTCGAGGATTTTGCCGCGTGGGCTAAGCAATGCGGCGTTCGGATCAAGCTCGCGTCCGAGCGGGATGAGATCCCGCTCATTACCGCCGGTGCCGTGTAAGAGCAACAATGTGCGCTCCGAATTCCCGGGAACGAATTCATGAATAAAACGCGGCTGCGGTGTCACGATGTGTGCGGCGCTCGAATCGGCGGTAGAACCCGTTCGATTTGTGAACGCGCGGATTCCATCCACGGAGGAAGTCGCAGGCCAGTTCCAAGTTTTTCGAGTGTTTCGTCGAGGGTGAATCCTGGCGGCTCGGTGGCGATCTCGAAGAGAATGCCACCAGGCTCTCGGAAATAGATTGAATGAAAATAGATGCGATCGATTACTGGAGTCACGTTGTAGCCGAGTTCGACGAGATGCTCGCGCCATTGCAACTGCTCGGCATCATTCCTGGTGCGGAATGCGATATGATGCACCGATCCCGCCGCGACGTTTCCGGGCCGGCCATCTGGCATGCAAAGCAAGTCAACGATTCTTGAAAACCGTGAAGCGCGTGCTCTGGCAGAATGGGACTGTCCGGCCACGGCTCAACTCGCGCGGGAGAATCCGAAACGATCAGCTCGAGCAAAAGTCCATCAGGATCAATAAACCGAATTACTTCTTCTCTGAACCGCGGCAATGTTCTCTCGGCCGTGACGTGATGTTGCTTTAAACGCTCCAACCAATAACCGACGGAGTCTGGTGAAATCGCGAACGCCGTCGCTTCGATTTGACCGATGCCGCGAATTCCGCGTCGCGCGCCCGGCCACGGAAAAAATGTCAGGATCGTTCCCGGTATGCCGCGTCTGTCGCCAAAATAGAAATGATACGTTCCCGGATCATCGAAGTTGACCGTGCGTTTGACAAAACGCAGACCAAGAAGGCCCACGTAAAAATCAAGATTCCGCTGCGGATCGCTCGCGATCGCAGTCACATGGTGAAGTCCGGCGACTTTCTTCTCCATAGGGTTACATCGTAACCAGGCCGCTTTAACCCGCGAAAGCTTTCGGAGGTCGAGAATATTCTCTTTGCCTTGCGGTGCCAATGAAAATCAACGCAATGAGTGCGCTGGCGAGGGCGAGCGTTGCCTCAATCGCTATGATGAGTCTAAAAGCATGCCCAAAAGATTCATTGATCGCGCGACCAATCATCTCTTAGGTTAATGCGCCAACTCTTCTGGGAGTGCGGCGGCCGCGAGCTTGCTGCGTTAAGTGGGCAACGATTGTCATGCGGAGGCTGGCAGTTTCCGGTCTGATAACTGCTGGTCGATTGCGTGATGCATGAATGACAAATCTTTTCGTCCGGAGAGTGGAACCTAAAAAGCTGCGGCGTCCGATCTTTTACAATGAAATTTACAATTCCGGAGGTCCGAAGTCTTTAAGTACGAAGTGGACGATGACCCAGCGAGTGCCGGGTGAAACCTGATAACAAACCAAGAAGGAGAAAACCCATGAATGAGAACCTCGAAAAAGTGAAGTTGCTGGCCCGCGATCTGCGGGACGGCAAACATTTCCCGCGTAGCCCGCGTCAAACGCTGGCAGACTATGTACTGGCGGCACGCGCTGTTGATAAATGCCGTGCGGTGCTCGCCGGCTGGGAAGGCGAATACCATTCCAACTGCCCGCTCGATCAGCGCTGGCTAAAGTTCGCCGAGATTGATTACGACGAATTCCGATCGTTCGTGGCCAGTGGCGCGACCGACGACGAGATCGCAGCGTGGATCGGCGAGTACGCCAAAAAACGTCCGCGCGCAGAGATCATTGCGTGGAACAATAAAGAACGCGACCTGCACCTGAGTGATCTGCCTTTGGAACTTCAGGAGCACATGGAGGATTACATCCAGCAATTCATTCCGCGGAACCGGGTGGTGCACCACTGGTTTGACGTCTACGATTTGGAAGAAGAACGGATCTGAACAGCCGGGGCCCCTTCAAAGGCGAGATAATCGGACGACCACCTCAGCAACACACAATCACATCGAAAGTAGAAAAATCATGTCAACAAACACTATTCGACTTCACCGGGTGCTCCGGACGACACCGGACAAAATTTATCGCGCGTTTCTCGATGCTGAGGCCATGGTCAAATGGCTTCCGCCAAACGGATTCGTCGGGAAGGTCCATCGGATGGACGCCAAAGTGGGCGGCAGTTATAAAATGTCGTTTACGAACTTCACGACGGGCAAAAGCCATTCCTTCGGCGGAACTTATGTCGAACTGACGCCGCCCGAATGCATTCGCTACACAGACAAATTCGACGATCCAAATTTGGCCGGCGAAATGCAGACGACGATCACGCTCAAAAAAGTTTCGTGTGGCACGGAACTGAACATCGTGCAGGAAGGCGTGCCCGATGTCATTCCCGCCGAAGCGTGCTATCTCGGCTGGCAGGAATCGCTGACGCTATTGGCGAAACTCATCGAAGCTGAAATTCCAGATTAAGCGCAGTATCCAGGAGAAACTCCCTACGCAAAAAATCACTCCATTCTTGTGGTTCAACGACAACGCCGAAGAGGCGGTGAAGTTTTATGCTTCCATTTTCAAAGATTCCAAGATCGGAAGAATTGCCCGCTATGGCGAAGAAGCAGCTCAAAAAACCGGCCGGCCAAAGGGATCGGTCATGACGGTTGAATTCGAGCTTGAGGGGCAGCAATTCGTCGGACTCAACGGCGGTCCGATGTTCAAATTCACCGAGGCCGTCTCGTTTGTTGTGAACTGCGAGACGCAGGAAGAAGTCGATTATTTCTGGGAAAAACTTTCCGAGGGTGGAGAGAAAAGCAGGTGCGGCTGGCTGACAGATAAATTTGGCCTGTCGTGGCAGGTCGTTTCCACGGTTTTGATCGACATGTTGCACGACAAGGACCCTGGAAAATCACAAAGAGTCATGGAAGCCGTGCTTCAGATGGACAAAATTGACATCAACAGCGCGAAGCAGGCATATCAAGGATGATCTGCGACAATCTTGTGGTTGGCGGGCACACGCGCCGCTTGCTGTAGATTGGGACCGATGACAATCGAACTTCGCCTGCTCGCATCATTCTCGGCATTGTGCATCTCATTGCCGCTTCGCACTTCATCAGCAGCCAATACGGCTATCGATGGACGGCTGGCAATCGTGAAGAACAAATGCCGCCTTTAACGGGGATGGCCGGAAGGATAGATCGCGGCGTGATGAATTTTCTCGAGACATTTCCGTTCTTTGCTGCGGCAGTGCTGATCGCGCACGTCGTCGGCGCTCACAATGCGCTGACTGTTTGGGGCGCGCAGCTCTACTTTTGGGGTCGCGTTGCCTACGCAATCATCTATGCGATCAGAATCCCCGTGGCGCGCTCGATTGCGTGGAATATCGCCGTCATTGGCATTTTCTTGATTGTGATTGCCTGTTTGTAGATGTAGCAATTTTACAAAGAAATCTGTGTCATCCGCGTAATCCGCGGTTAAGAATCTAGTTCATGAGTAACATACGAGTGTTAGTTGGCACGAGGAAAGGCGCATTCATCCTAACGTCGGATGGCACACGAAAACGATGGAAGGTGAGGGGACCGCATTTCGCGGGCTGGGAAATCTATCACATGAAAGGTTCACCGGTTGAGCCGAACCGGCTGTATGCGTCACAGACGAGCGCTTGGTTTGGTCAGATTATTCAGCGTTCTGACGACGGCGGCAGGACGTGGGACACGCCCGGCGGCGGGCCGGCGACGAATCCGCAGGGTATGCCGATGGGCGAAAGTAACCAATTTGTTTACGACGGTGTTCCAGGTACTCACCAATGGTACGACGGCACGCAGCATCCGTGGGAGTTCAAGCGCGTCTGGCATCTTGAGCCATCGTTAGACGATCCCGATCACGTTTATGCGGGCGTCGAAGATGCCGCGTTATTCGAATCAAAAGACGGTGGCAAGTCGTGGCAAGAACTGTCAGGTCTGCGCAAACACGACACCGGACCGAAATGGCAGCCGGGCGCAGGCGGGATGTGTTTGCACACCATCCTTCTCGACCCGAAGGATCCCAAACGAATGTCCATCGCGATTTCGGCCGCAGGCGCGTTCCGGACTGACGACGGGGGCACAACCTGGAAGCCGATCAATCGGGGTCTGCATTCGCAATACATTCCCGATCCGAACGCGGAGGTCGGCCACTGCGTGCACCGGATCGCGATGCATCCGTCGCGGCCGAACACACTTTTCATGCAGAAACACTGGGACGTGATGCGGAGCGACGATGCCGGCGACTCGTGGAGCGAAGTCAGCGGCAATTTGCCGAGCGATTTCGGATTTCCGATCGACGTTCACGCGAATGAGCCGGAAACAATTTACGTTGTGCCGATTAAGAGCGACTCCGAGCATTTCCCGCCTGATGGAAAACTGCGCGTCTATCGCAGTCGGACCGGCGGACAGGAGTGGGAAGCCCTCACCAAAGGACTGCCACAACGCAATTGCTACGTGAATGTGTTGCGTGATGCGATGTCGATTGACGCGCTCGATCCGTGTGGCGTTTACTTTGGAACAACTGGCGGGCAAGTTTACGCATCGACTGACGCAGGCGATATCTGGAAGCCGATTGTGCGCGATCTCCCGGCCGTTCTGTCCGTCGAAGTACAAACGCTTACTTGAGCAAATCTCAAATCCCAGGCTCCAAATCCAAAATAAGTTCCAATGATCAAATCCCAAGAGGCGCGTTTCTTTTTGGCGGCGGGTATTAGATTTTGGGATTTGAGATTTCCTTGGAGCTCGGAATTTGGGCAATTGGGATTTTTACGATGATACGCATCGTGCTGCCGCCTCATTTGCGCACGCTCGCGCACGTTGACGGCGAAGTGGAACTAGAAGTTCCCCTTCCAGTGACTCAGCGCTCGGTGCTCGATGCGCTGGAAACTCGATATCCGATGCTGCGCGGGACGATGCGCGATCAGGTTACGCAACTCCGGCGGCCACTGGTGCGATTCTTTGCCTGCGGAGAAGATTTGTCTCATGAATCGCCGGATGCTGCGCTGCCGGACGCGATTGTGAAGGGGTCCGAGCCGTTTCTGGTTATTGGGGCGATCGCTGGCGGTTAGTACGGCTGGCCAGTGCGGCCGACGACCGAAACATCATATTTTATCTCTTTTCCCGTCGACGGGCTCAAGTCGAAGTCGATTATGGAAAAGGGATGCGTCCCCGAGTGCAGCGCAGTCGTGCCGGTTTCCGAGACCAGCAGAGTTCGGCGCAAAGAGCCGCAGCAGGGACGCTGCGGCTCAATCGCGAATAGTTCTTCGAAGGGCTCCGGCGCTATCTATTCAAACCGCGTCCCGGCGGCGGTCGCGCAGCCGGTGGCGATTAGGTTACCATTGGCATCGAAAATTTCGATTGTAGAGTTCGTTGTAAACTCATTACCGCTTGCTCCGAGTAGCAAAGCAGCCGTAATTTTTTGCGAGCCGACGAAAATACCGCTCGCGTCATAGCGATAGAATATGAACGTGAACGAGTAATTGGAGCTGTTTTCGCGCTGCCAAACTCCATGGCCGGGACTGCGCAGGACCGGGGTCTGCATCTGACCGGGACTGATGCCGTATTCCGACATTGTGCCGCCTTTGTTAAAGGTGAACAGACCGTTAAAAGGGGGAGCGATCGGGTCGCCAGTTGTACAATCAACTGGTGTAACCATCGTTCGCCACACGCCTTGGATCGTTCGGGCGGACGACTGGTTTTCGTCAGCCGTTTGACCGGAAGCGAAGGAAAGCGCCACGGTCAAAGCCGCAATCGCCATCAGCGCGCTGCTGGATGTTAGTTTTGAGATTCTTGTCTTCATTAATTTCGTCTTCATAAGTGTTATTTCTTTCTTTTTTAGTTTTGTGATTTGCCTTTCACTGCCACAAACAGGAAAGCCCGATCGAAGTGCTCATCTAAATTCAGATTTTTTGGGAGAAGCTTCCGCGTGCAGAGGACTTCTGAGAGTGATACGATCCGATGAAGAGTTTATGAATGCGCCTTCGCCTTCTCCGCAGGAAGTGACCCAGCTGCTGGCGCATTGGAGTCAGGGGGACGATAACGCCCTGGCAGAGTTAACCCCGCTGGTCTATGAGGAGCTGCGGCGCCTCGCTCATCATTTTATGGAGGGACAGCGGTCCGATCACACATTGCAAACGACAGCGTTGGTCAACGAGGCTTATCTGCGCCTGGCCGACCAAACCAATCCAAGCTGGCAGAATCGCGCTCACTTCTTCGCCGTGGCCGCCCGGGCGATGCGTCAAATCCTGGTCAATTACGCCGAGAGTCATCGATCCCAAAAACGCGGTGGGGGCGCGCTCAAGGTGGAATTAGACGACGTGGCGCTTGTCTCACCGGAGGAATCAAAGGAAATAGTTAACTTGCACGAGGCACTGGAGAGACTGGCCACACTCGACCCAAGAAAAGCTCAGGTAGTCGAGCTAAAATATTTTGGCGGGCTCAACTATGACGAAATGGCAGAAGTGCTCAAGATTTCACGTGTAACGGTGCGGCGTGACTGGGAATTTGCCAAAGCTTGGCTGTACGCGGAATTGCACTACGCCGACTGACAGAAATGACGAAGCTCGAATGACGAATGACGAAGGAATGACGAAATCGGAAGCCCGGGATGCGCTCGCCGACGATTCGTTTTGGGATGACGGCGCGGGACTTGTCCGCGAAGAACCAGAGACAAAACGCATTTACGATTTGGAAGAACGAACGGCCCGATTTGGCGAAGCAATTATCGATTTTGCGAAGACGATCCCAGTAAATCCGGTAACCAATCGAATCATAACTCAGCTCGTTGGAGCCGGCACTAGTGTTGGCGCTAACTACGTCGAAGCCGACGACGCAGTTTCCAAAAAGGAATTTCTGAAAAGCATCGGAACTTGCCGGAAGGAAGCGCGAGAAACCAAGCATTTTCTTCGGATGATTGTTCGGGCGGTGCCGGAATTGAAACCGCACGCTCGAACGCTCTGGCTTGAAGCAAAGGAACTGCATCTTCTCCAAAATTTGGAGAAACAAGTAAAAAGACGGACCGCGATGCGAACATCGAAAGCCGGCGAAGCCAAATGCCTTCGTCATTCTGGCTTCATTATTCTTTCATCATTCGACATTCGGATTTCGTCATTTTCCCGCATATGACGCCGGCGCGGTTACAAACGATTGAGGAACTCTTCCGTGCAGCGCTGGATCAAGAGCCTGACCAGATTAGCGCGTTCCTGGACACCGCCTGCGAAGGTGATGAGCTTTTGCGCCGTAAAGTTGAAGTGCTCGTAGCCTCACATCAACGAGCAGGCAGCTTCATTGAAACGTCAGCTATTGGTCTCACGAAGAAGATTATTCAAAAAGGGCGAGCTGATTTTCTCGTCGGTCGGACGATCGGCCACTACAAACTTTCTGAACGGATCGGCACCGGCGGGATGGGTGAGGTCTATCTTGCGACCGACATTACAGCGGGACGCAAGGCCGCGCTCAAACTGTTACCCACGCGCTTTACCGGCGATGCGGAGCGCCTGAAGCGGTTTCAACAGGAAGCGCGCGCGTTGGTTGGGCTTAATCATCCAAATATTGTGACGGTTTACGAGATCGGCGAGGATCGTTCCACTCACTATATAGCCAGCGAACTGATCGAAGGCGAGACACTGCATCAACGTCTCGCGCGTGGGCCAATGGAAACGGATGAAGTGGTCGACGTGGCGATCCAGGTGGCGAGCGCGCTGGCCGTCGCGCACGAAGCAGGCATTGTCCATCGCGATATCAAGCCCGAGAATATCATGCTCCGCCCTGACGGGTACGTGAAAGTGCTCGACTTCGGAATTGCAAAGCTGGTCGAACAGGACGTGCCGGTAACGATGGCGACAGAAGAAGCGGTGTTACTGGTTGAGACCAACCTGGGGTCAATATTGGGAACCGTTCGTTACATGTCGCCGGAACAGGCGCTCGGCGCGCCGGTTGATAAGCGTACCGATATCTGGAGTCTCGGCGTGGTCCTTTATGAGATGGTAGCTAGGCATGCGCCGTTTACTGGCGATACACCGCACGAGGTGATGAATTCGATCCTGGCGACCGAACCGCCGCGGCTCACGAATTACGTCGCGCAAACTCCGGGCGAGCTTCAGCAAATTGTGAGCACGGCGCTGCTCAAAGAGCGTGAGGAACGCTATCAGAGCGCCCATGAACTCCTTGAGGCTCTGAAAAGTCTCCGCCGCGAAATGGAATTCAAGGATGGGTTGAAACGCTCCACTGCGGCTCCTTTGTGGCTGCGCTGGACGCGATCGCCCACGGCTCTGGCGCTCGTATTCTTAGTAGCTGCTCTGGCGCTGGCATTTCCATTCTACTGGCATCGGAACGCACCGAGCAGCCCAATTCCAGAGAAGAGCATTGCAGTTTTGCCTTTTGAGAATCTCAGTGACAACAAAGAAAACTCCTATTTCGCCGCCGGGATTCAGGACGACGTGCTGACGAGTCTCGCGCAGATTCACGATTTGAAAGTAATCAACCGCACGAGCGTGATGCCTTATCAAAAATCTAACGGACGCAATATGCGGCAGATCAGCCAGGCGCTGGGCGTGGCGAATGTTCTCGAAGGGAGCGTCCGCCGCACGGGCAACCGCGTGCTGGTCAATGTCCAACTGATCGACGCACGCAACGACCGCCACATCTGGGCGGAGCGTTACGACCGCGCCGTGGCCGATTCGATTGGCCTTCAGGGCGAGCTGGCCACACAGATCGCGGCCGCTCTGAAAGCGGAACTCGCACCGGAAGAAAAGGCGCGCCTTGATGCCAGACCCACCGCTAACTCGGAGGCCTACGTGCTGTACCTGACGGGGCTTGGGACTGGAGATGATATCGAGGCAGAGCAGTTCTACATGCAAGCCATCGCGCTTGATCCAGGATTCGCGCTGGCTTACGCGCAGGCTTCCATGCGCAATAGCGGGATTGCCGGCGATGACCGGGCGCGGAAGGCGAGAGCGCGCGCCCAGGCGGAGGAAGCTCTGCGATTATCGCCAAACTTGGGCGAAGCGCATATGGCTTTAGGTCTTTGCCTCTATGTGGGGGCGAAGAATTACGACGCAGCGCTTAAGGAGTTCGAGGTCGCCGCCGCGACTTCTCCCAATAACGCCGAGACCTACTCTTACGTTGCTGGCATCTATCGCCGGCAGGGGCGCTGGCGCGAAGCGGTGGCAAGCTTCCAACGCGCCATGTCCCTCGATCCTCGCAACAGACGTAGCGCTATTCTCGCCGGCAACAATCACCTTTTCATGCGTGACTGGCCTGCCGCTAGCGCCGATTACAATCGCGCGCTGGAGATCTCGCCGGATTTCTTGGGTCCCAAGATCGGCCTTGCCTACCTCGAAGTGTTTCGTAACGGCAATCCCGTTGCCGGCAGAAAAATTTTGGAAAACATTCCCGCCGCCAGTGATCGTGACGGATCGTTAGCTGCGGCGCGCTGGGACCTGGCCATTCTGGAGCGAGATTATGCCGCAGCGGAAAAGGTTCTGACTGATTCTCCATTGGAAGATTTTCCTAGCGCCGGAGACGCCCCGAAGAGATTTTATCAGGGCCGCATCGCCCTCGCCCACGGTGACATCGAATCGGCCCAGCGCTATTTTGCCGCGGCGAGACCAGCTCTCGAAGGGTGGGTGCGCGACGATCCCGACGATCCGGACCACCACGCTCGACTCGGATTACTCTACGCTTACATGCAGAGGAAGGAGGAAGCCATTCGAGAAAGTCGTCGCGCCGTCGAACTCGAGGCAGAAAGCCAAAACGCATTTCATGGCGCCCTTTGGGCGGCCAATCTGGCGCTGGTTTATGCACTTGTTGGCGAACCGGACCAGGCGCTCACGCTGATCGAGCGCCTGCTTTCCACTCCCGGCGCGGCCACGTGGCAGGATTTTCCGAGTAGCATCACGCTCGCCGAACTTCGCCTGCGTTGGGAATGGGATTCGTTGCGAAGCGATCCGCGTTTCCAAAAGATTCTCGCCAGCCCCGAGCCGAAGACCGTCTATTAAAGGTATTGTGAATTTGGGAATTTGGTCAGGAAGACTGGCGCGAGCCTCTGGTCCGCCAATCGGACGAACTCGTGTCGCCGCGGCGACCGAGCTTGCGAATTTTGAATCGCAAGCGTGGAAGCTTGCTGCTTTACTCGAACACGTGGAGCCAATAGCCGCTCGACAAAGGATAAGATTTGGCGAACGATTGGAAGATTGAAAATACCGGCGGAAATGCGCGGCATCGATCAGGTGCGCGGTAAAACCGTATGGTGGGAGAAGAACATGGAGGTGCACAGCGCGAACGTCGGAGACCCCTTCGTCGCTGGCGACAAGTTCGTCGTGCAGTTCGATGTCGATGTAACCGACAAAACCTCCAATAAACGAATGCAGATGTCCGAGGTAGGAATCTACACCGTCAAAGATGGCAAGGTCGCGCGTGAGGAATTTCTGCCGCTCGCCCAAAAGGAAGAGTAAGCACTAGAGCACGGAGCAGGAGAGCGGTTCGCCTTCGACGCGCAATGTCGAACGACGAGTGCTCTGCGCTTGATCCTAAAGCGTACTGCTGGTTACAACATCTCGCAGGTATGCTCAGCCTTCGCGCCCACGCCATCATCTGCGTCTGCCTCTTCGCAGCCCTGATTGGCCTTGCGATTCTCGGTAACGTACTCCAGGCAGCAGGGATGAAACCATTGGAAGGCCGCGCATCAATCGTTGCGCTGTCCTTGTTTCTTGCCCTGTTCGTGGCGGCGGGAATGTCCGCGATTCCCGTGATGGTGAGGGCGGTGTTGCGCGTTCAGGAACGGCTGGGCAATCAGAACGCGCCGGTGATCGGAGCCATGGTTCGACATCAAGCAGCCATCGTCTGGGTGCTCTGGGGTATTATCGCGGCCGGAATTGCTGTGGCGGTCCCCGCCATGATCGCGAACGGCTTCTTCGGCAACGGCCCGGAGCAAGCAGTTCAGCACACGATCAACGCAATCGCCGAGGGTCCCAATCTCGGCCAGCTCAGCGCCCGGCCAGACATGAGCGTCGCAGAGATGGTTAAACAGTCCGCGATGAAGCTCGACACGCGCTATGCCAGCTCGGCGATCGCGGGCGGTGGTGTGTTCGACTACGCAATCCCGGGCACCGGCATAGTGTTTCCCCATGCACGCTACTATTTCATCACGACATACGACAAAGACCCGACCCGCATCCGCTGGTTGACCGTGGGCACGTCGCCGCGCAAAGTCTCGCGCGCGGAGCTCGACACGCAGGATGCTGCGCTCCGGGCGCGGTTGATCAAAGATGGTTGGCTCGCAGGGCATGAAGTCTATCGCGACGAACAGGATCGGGTGCTGCATGGCGGGGCGACCGAAGGCCCGGAAGGTCGAAGCTGGCTTAAGGACGGCATGGTCCTCGACATCGAAGGCAAACGAATGGACGAAGAAAAGCCTGGCGACGATCCGAAGACCGCAGGCGAATGGATCCAGTTCATCGAGGTCTGGCCGGAAAAGGAGTCGCCGGGCCTCGATCGTATGATGTTCCGTCCAGCCCTGGAGACTGGCAAATGACTCGCAATCTGTTGATTGTTGCGCTGGCGCTGGCCCTCTGCGCGGCAGCGCCGCCGATGAAAACCGACCGCGAACGCGATGGACTGAAAGGTCCAGTCAAGACCATTTCGATGCGCTGGCAGGCTAACCACCAGAACGATTACGGAGAGATGGAAGAGCGCGAGCTTGGCAGCCGGACCTACGACGAGAAAGGCAATTTGATAGAGAACAAGGATATCACGCCGGACTTCATCGCCGACAAGAAGGTCGAACATGTGAACGCCAACACCGCAATATTCCGCTCCGTCATGGGTAATTCCGTGGAGCGCTATGTCTTCGATCCACACGGCAACCTGATCGAGTGCAGTCGATGGTACAGCGAGAAACCTGACGGTCCACCCAGCATCATTGAGCGAATGAAATACGATTCCGCCGGCGCGCTTGTCGAGAGCCAGGCGCTCGATGGTGACGGCAAACTATTCTCGACGACGCTCTACACTAACGATCCCGCCGGAAACGTCGCGATCGAAGAGGATCGCCCGTCCGGCAAGGAGCCGCCATTCCCGCGCATGCACTATACCTACAAGTTCGATGCGCACGGCAACTGGATCGCGAAGTTCGTCAGACGCGAGAATGTGCCGGAGGATTCCTACGATTATCGCTATCGCGGGAATCTGTTCCGCACGATCGTCTATTTTGCGGATGCTACGTCTGCGCCCTCCCGGTGACCTTCGTGATCGAGGACCGCGTTCAGATCACCAACAGCTGATTGCGGGACGAGGGCGGACTCGATATGCTCGCCCCATGTCTGGAAGGACATACTCGAACTCCAGCGCAAAAAGCACAAACGGTTCCCTAAATGTAATCCGCTCCGAAGTCGCGCTGCTCTTTGGCGTGGTCACAGCGGCGATTATTTTCGGAACCGGAAATCAGCTGGTCGAAAACCTCAGGCAGCCATTCCTGCTGGCGATTGTTTTGCTCTGGTTTTTTGCCGTCATCTTGTGGTGCGCAATTTCCGTAGTGCGGCACGCCGATTGCCTTGCCATTAAATTCGGCGAGCCTTACGGGACCCTGATTCTGACGCTTTCGGCCATCTCCATCGAAGTGACGGTGATTTCCATGGCAATGCTGCATGGCGCGAATAATCCAGCGCTCGGGCGCGATGCGATCTTTGCCGTTGTCATGATTGCGCTCGGCGGGTTCGTGGGCCTGTGCTTGTTGACAGGCGGATTGCGCTATCGCGAGCAGCGTTACAATCTTCAGGGCGTCAATTCATATCTCAACGTCATCATGGCGCTGGCGGTGCTTGGATTAGTCCTGCCGAACTTCACAACTTCTACGAGTGGGCCAACGTTCTCTGCGACTCAGAAAATTTTCCTCGTGGTAATGTCGTTGTCGCTTTACGGAATTTTTCTGCTCATTCAGACGCTGCGGCATCGACAGTACTTCATCGAATCCGAGGATGTCACGATGAGGTCAGCCACGGCATCTTACCACCTGCCAATGCGCTCTACCCCGTATCACGCTGCGATGTTAGTGATTTATCTTATTGTGGTCGTCTTGCTTGCGGAAAAATTTGCCATCCCGTTGGACAACAGCATCGAGCGCTTCGGCATGCCGCAGGCGTTCGGCGGAGCGATTATTGCCGCTCTGGTGCTTGCGCCGGAAGGAGTGGGCGCCATTCACGCCACACTGAACAATCAGCTGCAACGTTCCGTAAACATTCTGTTCGGTTCCGTGCTGGCAACCATCGGACTAACGATTCCAGCCGTGCTGACCATTAGCCTGATTACAAAACGACCGATCATACTCGGTGTGGAGGGCGGCAATCTTCCGCTGCTTCTTTTAACCCTCGGTGCAAGCGTGGTCACATTTACCAGCGGTCGAACAAACATTTTACAGGGCTGCGTTCACTTGCTGCTCTTCGCCGTATTCTTGCTGCTGATATTTTCGCCCTGAATTTGTTGGCTCATGACAACGGAACGCGATTACGTCCTTGGCACGCACGAAGAGGAGTTGGCAAGACTCGGCTTGCAACATCGCGTCTGGCGTCCGGTTGTTTTGGATTGCTGGCAAAGGGCCGGAATCACCGTGGGAAAACGCGTGCTCGATATCGGCGCCGGCCCGGGGTATGCCGCGGTCGATCTTGCCGAGATCGTCGGACCGACCGGTGAAGTGATCGCGCTCGAGCGTTCGAAAAACTTCGTCGACGCGATGGAAGACGCCTGCCGTGTGCGTTCGCTCACGAACGTCAGAATTCACGAACTGGATTTGATGGCCGATGAATTGCCCAATGCAGATTATGATTTTTCGTGGTGCCGATGGGTCCTCTCGTTCGTCAACGATCCCGCGCTATTGATCAAGAAACTCGGCGCCGTGATGCAAAAGGGCGGCGTGGCTATTTTCCATGAATACGGTCATTATGAGACGTGGCATTTTTTGCCGCGCCTGGCGAATCAGGAACGGTTCCGCGAACACGTGATCGCAACGTGGCGTGAATCTGGCGGTGAGCCCGACGGCGCTGCTGGGTTACCGGCATTGCTTTCGGCAAACGGTTTTATCATTCGCTCGGCGACGCCGTACATCTTTTGCGTGCGTCCCAGCGATTACATGTGGCAATGGCCTGCGACATTCATCGACATTTATCTTCCGCGCCTGATCGAGATGGGACGGATCGATCAAAAATTCGCTGACGCGCTGCGTGCCGACCTGGCTCACGCAGAAGCGAGCCAAACTTCGTTAATGATTACTCCGCTGGTCTTGGAAATTATCGCTGAAAAGCTGTAGCCGCGTCGTTCTGTGGACGCGTTTTTCTTCCTCCTTCGGTATCCCTGGGGGGATTTCACAAATGTTGTAGCCACCGGCCTGTGGCCGGTCAATGAATGCGTGGGAATTACTCGATCCTGCTTGGACGGCCCACAGGGCCGTGGCTACAGCGGCTACAGTTCTTATACTCGTTCTAACTCACATTTCCCGCAAGTCCAAGCCGCTCGGCATCTGACTTTAGCGCGTCGATGACTCCGGCAATCACGTCATCGAGCGGCGTGCCCAGTTCGGCCGCGCCGCGGACGATATCGTCGCGGTTCACCGCGCGAGCGAAAGCCTTGTCTTTCATCTTCTTTTTCACCGCTCGAACATCGACATCATGAATGCTCTTTGTCGGCCGAACCAGCGCCACCGCAATAACGAAACTGCTTAGTTCATCGACGGCGTAGAGTGTTTTCTCGAGCGGGGTCTCGCGCGAAACGTTCGCGTAATCCGCGTGCGAAAGAATCGCGCGGCAAACTTCCTCAGTCCAGCCATGCTCACGCAGCCACAAAACGCTGACGAACGGATGACCTTCAGTCGGGCTGTGCTCCAGATTCGGATGGCGTTCGTAATCCATGTCGTGGAGCAGGCCGACCGCCTCCCAAAGATCGACATCGTCAGCCGCCCCGCTAAGCGGGGCGAAATGCTTCATCGAATCAGCGACTGCGTAGCAATGTTTCCTCAAACTCTCGGACCGAACCCATTCGTGCAGGATCTTCAATGCGCGACAAGCGAGCGTTTCACTCATAATATGATTTGCGGCTTCGCCGGTGTGTTAAACATCGAGCGACGGATGGGACAAAGCTAACGCGCCCTCTGCGCTTCACAATCTTACCCATTCTAGTTAGCCTCAATCCCATGGGTGAATCGAAATTGGCTGCGCTTTTAGTTTTTCATAGCCAATTACTTCCTGACCTTTCTGATCATGGGTTTACTTGCCGCCCTAATATCGCTGATAAACAAGCCAAAACCGCTGACAATTAACCTAGTCGCCGAAGCATTGTTCTCTTACTACTTGCTTTTCACGATAGGCATCAACAATCTTGTTAACTTCGTGTCTCATGTTTTCTTCGGAGATTTTGCTGCAAAGTTCATTGGTTGGGTGCCCGTTTCAGGGAGAGGTAGGATTCGCTAGTCTGGGTTTGGGAATCGCAGGAGTGATTGCTTTCAAGCCGAGCTTGCCATTTCGTTTCGCGACACTCATTCCGCCATCTTGTTTTTCATTGGGAGCAGCCGGAGGACACATCTATCAGATGATCGCGGCGCACAATTTTTCGCCGGGGAATGTGGGAGTAGTTCTTCCAAGTAATTTCCTCATACCCATTGTGGGATTCCTATTGTTGTGGCTCTCATATAAACATCCGAAACCCGGACCGGCCAATCGCAAATCAGCAAAGTGTGTTAGCGCTCATGGTTGGCGGCATTTCCCGGTCCTGTCGGCATCAAAGATGGCCTTGATGTCGGTCGGTGAGACTACATCATCGAAGATTTCGATCTCGTCGAGCGCCACCTCACAACTTTTGCAGGGTACTGCATTTTGGCGATAGGCTCCGATTATCAGTGGGAAACCGTTGTTCACACTAGTCGCCGGCGGCGTAAACGTGCCCTCCTGGGCACCGTTAATATAGAACGTACCGACGAATGACACGCCAGTTCTTTGCACCGTGACTGCGACGTGCTGCCACTGATTGTAGGTGAATTTGGGATTACTGGTGAACGTCGCGGGAGATAAGGTGCCATTGCCCATGGTGAATTGCAGGCGCTTGTTGTTATCGCCAACGAAGAACGCAAAGCCCTTAGGTGGAGGTTTCGAGGCAAGCTTGTCAACGATTCCCAGATAAATTCCTGGATTATGGTCTCCGCCTCTAACCCACCCATCAATGGAAAAACTGCCGGTTCCAAAGTTATAAGGGTTGCCGGGAACGCTCGCATTTGAATAACTGAAAAACAATGCGCTGCCAACCTTCGGCGCCCAGTCGATGTAAGGATCTGAGCCGATGGTTGCGGACGTCGTGCCATTGTGGCCTGCGATGACATCCATCACGGTGTTGCCACTCGTTTCGTCCAGGGGCCACCAACTAACCATGTGTGCCGGCCGCGACGCGCAGCCAGGCGTACAACCTGTATTGATGCTTGCCTGACCGGAGGCATTGTAGATACGTTCGCAGTCCTTTCCGTTGGCGACCGGCAGGCAGGGCGTCACGGAGCCGGTGCTGTTGGGCTGCGTGCCGACAGGAGCAGCGGGATCACTGTTAATTCCTCCCGGAAGACTTGAATAAGTCACTTGGGCGGTGTTGGTGAAGCACTGAGACGTAGCTTGGACCGTGAATGTTAACTGGACGGCACAACTCGAGGCAGCAGGTATCTTCGGAACATCGACTGTGATGGTACTACCTGAAACCACCGGCGTGGCCGGGGCCGCGCAGCCGGACGGAGAAACGGTCACCGATGGGGAACCAGATATGCTAAGTCCAGTCGGCAACGTGTCAGTCATGTGGACGTCGAAAGCGTCAGTTGTGCCGGTATTGGTGAGGGTCACAGTGACGGTGTTTAGCCCGGTCGCTAAGTCCACAGGCCCGATGCCCTTCTGCAAAACAAGGTTCGGTTCGACAACTTTGGCGTCGACGGAGATCGAGTTGTTTTGATCAAACGACTGACCGTTTACATTGAATTCGAATGTGTTAGTCAGCACCGTGCCGTTGACGTTGCTCGGGATATTGTTCACCAAAGCATTAAATTCGATCACGACGAGCTCCAGATCCGGATCGTTTTCGATGTTGGTGAGGGTGCCCAAGTCGAAAGTGACAGTGTCTCCGCCGCTCCCTGAAACAACAGTCACGGCACCGGACGGAAGCGGGAAAGTGAGAACAGGCGCGGGATTGGGCGCACATTTTGTCGTGCTCTCATTTCCTGAAAAATTCAAGCCTGCACCGGACAAAGTACTGGAAGTGAGATTTGCGGGGTTTGTGGAAACAAATCCGACTGTGGGGTTATCCAGATAGCTCAAGCCCGGCGGCAGAAGATCTTTGATTTGATAGCTGGGCGAGACGCCTTCTGGCACAGAAGCGATCAATCGATACCGGACGATCTCGCCGATAGCCACTGGAGGAGCTCCGGATCCCGAGTTCTGGGGCGCGGTGTGCGGCTCGGACGTCTGCACGATGCATTTGGCGAGAGCTTTGGGTCCAACACAGACGGTCGCGGTGTCGCTGAAGGGCGGCGTAAATCCAGCTCCGACGAAGTCCGGTCCACTGGATGTCGAGCTATAGTGCAACAAATCAGTTCGATTATCACAACAGCCGGGCTGGATATCGGGTACGGGTAGGAGCTGGGCGTTAAAGGTAATAATAATGATGTTCGTCCCGGTGCCGGCCGTAATAGACGTCAAGGGATCCAAAGGAGTACCGGTCAAATCGATAATGGTACGACCGTGCCCTCCTAGATGAGTGGTGAACGGAATCTGTGTACCACCGCCGCTCCCCCGACGAACACAAAGAGTCGGGTAATCGGGCGTAAAACACAAAGGCCCGCTGTCATTGGCGTTCAGGGGAATGATATCGTCCAATTGGATGTCGTAAGCCGGAGCGCCGCCAGTGTTCTCGATAGCAATAGCAAATGTGACCCAATCGTTGGCGTCAACGTTGTAAAGGTTGCTATTGATTAATCCTCCGAGGCTGGCGGCGCCGCTGATCGAGGTTAAGCCAACCGCTGAAACGATAGTCCCATTAAAGCGAGGGCAGGAACTGCCAACCCCGAACGGCTTCCACTTTCCCGTAGGGATGAGAGGCGGATTGAACACGCCATACGGGTTATCAGTTGCCACGACCCCTTTCTTAATCACCAGTTTCGGTTCTCTCACTTTCACCTCCGCAACGGCCTCCTGACAAAATTGGTCGCCGAAGGTGTTCGTTTCGCACTCCTGCATCTCGTTCGCCATGGATAGGCCGTCGGCAAAAGGCTGGTACGTGATCGTGCTAGTAAACAGCAGATCTATCCTTCGCGGCTGGTTGCTCGGGTCGTTAAAAGAGCCATAGTCCACTTCGATGCTGTTGGCGGCTGTTTGCGCAGGTCCAACAACAAGAGTCGGCAGCGTCGGAAATGCCGTAGACCATGGCAGTCCTAGTGTATCCGACGGTGTGAACCGGCAGACGTTTCCTGGTCCTGGCGGAGCAGGAGCACAAGGAGGTATTACGCCAACGTTCCAGCTTGGACCTAGAGCTCCATTGGCGTCAGGATCATTTACATCAAAGACGGGCAACGGCAGCCAATCCTTTATTGTGAGATTCTCGGCATCGCTAGTCGGAATTGTTTTTTGAATCCGGAATGTGACTACATCACCCGGACGCACCTCTTGCGGCGGACTCGGAGAATTAGAACAAACTGGGCCGGAAGGTCTGCACACAAAGCTGCCGCCACGCTTAACTGAATAGACCGTCTTCTTCGGAGTATCCCTAACAATCGTGATGTTAGTTTTGCTGTCGTCGTGCGCATTGCCGGTAATGACACTTGGTATGTTGGGACGGTTCACGTTCTGATAAACTTGGCCATCGATGACGATGCAGTTGTTTATCGGATCGTCCTTATCCACGTACTTGTCCGCCCCTGTTGGAACAGGGAATTGGAAATCATCTCTAATTTTCGCACGGAAGATGACGGTGCCGATAGCAGATTGGCTCGACATCGGTGGACCGGCTGCGTAGCCGCCAGTCAAGATGCCGGCGTTTTGTGTGGGTATGACAGGTGGGAGTAATCCCATCGCCTGTGAGATGCGGAAAGTGAGGATTGTTCCACCCGCCGGAGTTTGGAATGGAGGCAGGACCGGCGGCCGACAATATTTCAACGCGCCGGTCGGATCCGGTGTGCTGCTTATCGCGGCAGCTGGAAAAGTCCCGGTCTTGGTACCGAACTGGTCTTTTACCGTGAGTTGCGCGCTTCCTGGCACCAAGTTCTGACCGTCTGCCAGGAAGTCTGTAACCGTTAATCCTCCAATAGTCAGGTAATCCGATATTTGAAAAATGTAAACGTACTGCAAGGTATCGCCCGGCTTGGGCCTCAAGCCGGTGGAGATATCGGTTACCGTCTTCCGAATGGTTAGACATTTGTCCGAAAAAGAGCAGGCCGAGGCCACATCATTAATGACATGAATAGGCGGAGGCGGCGTTGTATCGCACGGATCGGCAGGCGTCTGCGTCCAGTCGCCCTCAGCATGAATACCGTTTACCGAGTCCACTGGCGTGCAGTTTGCCGGCAGCACCGGATTTCCGCTGGCGTCCTTGTCGGGAACATAAACCTTAAAACTGATGGTGACATCGTCGGGCGGAGCTGGCGCGCCAACGATCGGATTACAAAAAGCCACCGTCAGAGTCCCGCCGGGACCAGATCCGGGCGGCGTTAGAATGTATTCTTTAAGACCCGCGCCGCAGGCGGTCACCTGAGTAGCCGTCTGACTGTGAATCTTCACCTGAAGGGGGCTTCCCTGATATTGCACATTATTTGGCAGAAGATCCTGCACCGTGAGGTTCGCGATCGACTGACCGTCAGCGATGTCGATCGTAATTGTGTAGGTGCGCGGGTAATTCGGCCCGGTCGCAGTTTCGCTTTCGGGCGCAAGGCATTGTTTCTTGATGACCATCACTTTGGGAGTAGTCGTTGCCTGTGCGCCCCACATTGAGCTGTCGGTCTGTTGATCGCTCGGCGGCATGTTGCCAGAAATCATATCGCTGACGATCGGCCAATCCGGAGGGGCATTGTTCAGCGCATCCGCGCCGTACTGAAAGCCGCCACGCGCCGAAATCGTAAGCGGAACACCCTCATCGGCGAGAGGGCTTACATGCGCGGTGACTTCGACAACGATCACAGGTTGCGTGGGGTCGTAACTTCCAAAGGGAAGCTGTATGGCGATGAGTTGACCACCAGCCGGAACTGTTACAGGCAGAAGCTGAATTCCGCTCGATGCAAACGGGTGCGTCAATTGGACCTTCGTTGGCGTTGGATTGCAATTTGCGGAGACGTGGGGAGTGGCGAACGAAACGGGGCCGCCATTTATTCCGATTACTTTTGCGCTAAAGAAAGAGATACCGTCACACGTGTTGCAGCTTTTCTTAAGGTTGGCGCCACCGGCATCCAGAACCACGTCAATGAACGGCCCGAAGCCGATCGCATTGCCCACGTTCTGGAAGGTCACCTTGAACTTGAAATCTTCTCCGATAAGCACCTCCGTCGGCACGTCGGTCAACGTGACTTTAGGGACAGGCGCGCCGTCGATCCTGTGAAGAGCAACTACGAGCAAGGCAATTGAGATAAATAGTTTCGAACGCATTAGAGGCCCACGATCTAATGAGAAATAGACGGGATAACGCCGATCTATCACGACTTGCTTTTCGGCAGATTTTTTTTGGGGGTGGCGGGAATGCCGCGAATCGTAGCCGCCCTGGCACGAGCAAACAAGACAAATCGTATCGACCAGGCAGACGAGAGGGTTGTGGCGCTGCGATGATCGAGGACGGTGGCCGCTACAACGAAAAGGGCAAGCGGCCGCCTTCGCCGAGGGTACGGTGTGCCATGGGAGCGTTTGCCCTACGATATTTCTTTCGCCTAAGTTGGCGCCTATGCATCGCCAAACGTCTTCTTCCCTCTTGCTCTCACTCCTGCTCTTGCTCTCGCCCAAAAATTTCGCCGCTTCTCTCGTTCAGGAGCGCGCGGACCGTTTTCTCGCACTGGCAAATGCCGGGTATCAAGCGCTCTTTCGCGTGAACAGCGAAGCGCAATGGCTTGCGGTCACTGACGTAACACCGGAGCACGATGCCGCAGCCGAGGCGACGGGCAAAGCGTATGCCACGTTTAACGGAAACCCGGCAATCATCACCGAGGCGCGCGAACTCCTCGCGCACCAAAAAGAATTGAATGAGCTCACCGTTCGGCAGTTGAAACAGCTTCTCCTAAACGCGGCCGAAGGGCCGATGACCAATCCCGATCTTGTGTCGAAGCGCGTTACAGCCGAGACCAAACAGGCGTCGATCCTCAATAGTTTCGAATTCAAACTCAACGGGCATCCGGTGCGGGCTGGTCTTGTTAAACATCCGGAAGAGTGGCCATATCAGTTTCAGTTCAACACTTAATGAATTTGGCGCCTGACACAGACGCCCTACAATTCCAAAGACGCGGGCGCTCGCTGCGACTGGCGTCTCTGCAATCCTACGCTTGAGTCATGCGCGTTCTTGTAATTACTGGCGCCGGCGTTTCTGCTGAAAGCGGGATCCCGACTTTTCGCGGCAGGGATGGTTACTGGCGCAATCTCGATCCGGCAAAGCTGGCCACTCCGGAAGCGTTCGCGCGAGATCCAAACTTGGTCTGGGAATGGTACCGCGAGCGGCGGCAGCGCATCCGCAACGCACGACCGAATGCAGCGCACGAAGCGATCGCGAAGCTTGCCGAGAACGTAGACGAGTTCCTGCTCGTCACGCAGAACGTGGATGATCTGCACAAGCGTGCGGGGCTTGCGAAGGAGAAGATGGTGCAAATTCACGGAGACATCTTCGTTACCAGATGTTCGCGCTGCGATTTTAGTTTCAGCGAATGCAACCAGGAAAGACAAGAGATTCCAAGATGCACAAAATGCGGTGCGCTCATGCGGCCTGGTGTTGTTTGGTTCGGCGAGCAGCTGCCTTGGAACGAACTGCAGCGGGTTGAAAACTATCTTGATCGCGGAGCTTGCGATCTTGTGATCGTTGCAGGGACGACCGCGACCTTTGGATACATCGTCGATTGGGCGCTGCAGGCCGGCCGCGATGGCGCTGAATTCATCGAAGTGAATCCCGAGGAAACACCGCTCTCACAATTTGCGACGCAACGAATCCGCGAGCCCGCCGCGATCGCCTTGCCGCGTCTTGTCGATCAAGTGATTAGCTGAAGATATTATGCGCTTGCATCGCGCTAAACGGCGTCGATGCAGTGCTACTCGCGGATCCACGCTTCTGCATCGGGAAGTTTTTGGCCGATGAAAACCTTCACCGGACACGGAATGAGGAAGCGAAAAAGTCTTGTTGCCTGAACGAGCCAGGGCACGTCGGACACGACGGCGATCTTTTCGAATGCCGTGAGATGTCGAACTCCCAGCTTTGCGTCGCCCCACATCGCTCCAGCCGTATAGCCCGAGAAATCCTTGGCAGTGCGGAACAGGAAACGAATTTTCTTGTGTCTTTTGAGCACATCATCCACCGCGGGCAAAAGTACGTTGTCATAATCCTGGGCCGTTACCGTTCCATGGGCGGTAACGGCCAGAATGTTGTCCGGCGTTCCAGAAATGATCTCAATCATTGTTTCGGGACTCCGTGGATTTCGCGCCCGGCGTTTCTTTATTGAAGAGCTTACTTCTCATCAAGAAAAGTGACAGCCCCCGTGTCCAGACTGTAATATGCGCCAACCACTCGGACTTCGCCGGAATCAACTTTGGGTTTGAGCACCGGCGTGGACGAACGCAGTGCTTGCGCGACATCCTTGACGTTCGCTTTCACGGTTGCTTCGAGATCCTCATGGACAGTAGCCTCGACCGCGGGCTGGATCGCGGTGACCAGCGATTGGATATGCGCCGGCGCCTTGCCTTTGGCGGCAATAGTTTCCTTTGCCGCCATGACCGAGCCACAGCGTTGATGTCCGAGCACGACGATGAGGCGCACGCTCAGGTGATCAACCGCATACTCGGCGCTGCCAAGGCTGTGATCGTCGATAACATTGCCGGCAACACGCAACACAAATAGATCGCCTAGTCCTTGATCGAACACGATCTCGGGCGGTACGCGCGAGTCCGCGCAACCGAGAACGACGGCAAATGGATGCTGACTGTTCGCCAACTCTTCGCGCCGCTTTGCCGCATCAGCTGCGCTCATGCCCAAGTTTTCGTGGCTCTTGGCCGCCATCTGTGTTCTTTCCTCGCGCGACTCATGCGGATGCTGAGGATTGCCGCTCGTGTAGCGCCCGTTCCCCTCTTTGAGCCGGGAGATCGCTTCTGATGGAGGTATGATCGACTGCGCGGCATGGGCCGGATCGGCGGCTCGGGCTATTTGGATGCCGCTCAGTATGCCTGCCGTGAGCACGAGAACTGCAATGCGTGTCTTTGTCATAAATGTTTTTTCAAGTGAGTTTGGAACGTCTATTATTCTTTATCGAGATTAAAGCGGTGCAAAATGCGATGGGCAAACGGGGCTACGATCAGGGACGCTACGCCGATAAAAACTAGTCCGGAAAACAAAGCGTAAACTGAGGCAAATATTTTGGCGGCGGACGAATGAAGAGTATGCACAGGTCCCATTCCGCCCAGGATCATCGAAGCATTCAGGAGTGCATCGATCAAATTCAGCCCTCCCAGGCAGTGATATCCCAGGACTCCGATTCCCAAACCTACGGCGAGGACAAGGAGCGCGAGGCTGAAATGCCGAATTACTCGCCTTGTAAACTTAGCCGCGCTGAGGAGAGGTTGCTTTCGATGTTCGTACATGAGGCGTTTAATAACGGTTTGTTACGGAGAATGCGAGGGGCTGCCCGCCGCTACGAGCATGCGTTAATCTAACACTTCTACCGGATCGCCTTTGTGCAGCATGCCCTCCACCATCACTGCACCGTAGACACCGGCCATGCCGTCGTGAGCCTGGGCCACCTTCTTTAATATAGCGGGTTCTTTTTCTCCGGTGTGGGGATCGAGCGTAATCATCATGCAACGCGCGTCGCGCTCCAAAACCGTGACGACCGCCTTCGGTCCGATTCGCAGGGAGCGACCGACGAAGTCATTCTCGGCGAAACCTCCGGCCGACGCTAAGTCCACATAGACGTTTGCCCGGAAACGGCGCTTATCCATCGGCGTCCCCATCTCTTCGCCCAGTTGCCGCGCCGATTGCAAACTGAAGATCGACACCGGACGGCAATCGGTCATGGCGCGCTCCGATCGCATCAGTGTGAGCTGATGCTTTTCGTCGATGCCGGCTCGGAGCGCGTCGATCAGAGCGGGATTATCAATCGCCAGCGTTTTTCCATTCGGAGTTTCAACATCAACGATCAGCTCTGCAAAATCGGCCGAGAGAGGATTGGCGCCCATGCTCTCCGCTTCGGTTAAGTTAATCGGTCGCGCCGCCTTGTCGGGATAACGGAAGCGCGGACGATATTGCAGAAGTCTTCGCTGCTCGCGGGCTGTCAGATAGGGGAATCCCGCGGGGCTGGCCGAACTTCTGAAGGCGAAAAGGCGATCTCCATAAACTCCAGAGAAACCTGCAAAAGCTTCATCCAACTCTTCGCCACGCATGCTCTTGACGGGGTAACGCCAAAGGCTGTCCACTTTTCCGATGACGCTCATGTCTTAATTTCCTTCTTGGACATGCGTGGATTGTGTCACAGTTTTCGTCTTCAAATCAACTCGGTAAATCTTGTCGCGCTCGGATGTGACAATCAGCGCTCCATCTCGAATGTTAAGCGCCTTGATAAAAATCGACTGAACGTCTTCCTCCCGGTTTGGATCAATGCGGTTGGTAAACACAGTCAAATCCCAGAGTTTCTTGTTGGTTTGGACATCCCACGCTTCGATGTATGCGCGACGCCCATCGTCATTCGGCGCGACATACCGAATGCCTTCGTGAATTACAGGCTCGACCTTTGCGGGTGCGGCGCGCTTCGCAACTACCAAACACGGCAGAAACCCCAGTGCAAACACTATGAGGATGAATCGTGCCATAAGCGGGAAGCCATCTAACGATAATTGAGCTTTCGGAGTCAAATTGTCCCGCGATTGCGGGACGGATAGGAGTACGAGCCGCCTGCCCCGGATATCTTCGGGGCTGGAAAAACACCAACGAGCAAAAAGGAAGAGGAAGCGCTCCAACAAAACCTTTCACCCTAACCAATCACTTTTATGATCTAATCACCAATCCCACCCAACTCGCCCGTCACCCTTGACACCTCTCATAGGGGTTAGACCCTCTGCGACTCATTTGATTTCGACCGACCTCATGATCCGCTCTGAGTCGGCTTTGCCTGAGTTGGAGCTCGAGTCATAGCTGATGTCAACTATGACAAGTTGATCCTTGGCTTTCGTATCGTCGATGATGGTTGCTTGCCTTGCTTCATGCGTGCGGCTTGGTTTGGTCGCGATGTATCGCGCTGCGCGTCCAGATACAGTCGTCGATTTCCATGGCATGAGGCTTTCTTCGCCCAATGCTGCCTTGAGTTGCGAGCTCATGTTTGCTGTTGCGCCATCAAGATTTCCGACCATTCCGGGCGGAAATGTGAGAAACACCAACTCCAGATCAAGCACCCGAGTGCGGAACGAATACTTTGTCATTTTCTGCACGGCGCCGCCGGCGCCGGGCGTGTTCTGCACGTTTGTCTTGCTGTCGCCCGGCACTTCGATTCGAACAGCGCTGATGATTTTTTTCTCCCAGGCGGAACCAGCATGAACTGCGGCGACCAGCAGGAGCAAGAGCAACGAAGTTACAAGCGATTTCATAGGTCTAACGACCCCAAGCTCAGCGACCGCGGAGTGCGGCGCGGCACCTGCCCGCATGGCGGGCGGAAAGGTAGTGGTGGAAGCAGGTGCTGTGACGCACGGAGCGGTTCGCTGCAGTGCATGGTTAGGCCCAGAGGCGTTCATTATTCTGACGCACGATTCGGAAAGAGCGAAATGCAAGGCGAGCCTTCCACGCCGAAACAGACGGTGCAAGCTCTCCTAACGCGTCTCGAACCTGTGCTCGCGTGATCGTGGAAGCAGCTCCGACGATAATCTCTCTCGGCCTCAGTCGGTCGGAGAACTCTGCGAAATAAAGGCCTGTTTCGGGATCGCGGTCTTCGAGCGTGACAAACGCCCGCACCTCGTCCTCGTAGCTCCAATGGGAGAACTTCGTGAACAAAAGCGAAACCGCCGTAGCTTCGTCGAGCAGACGCGGTGCGGTAAGCTGTTCGATCCTCGCAGCAATGCGCCTCCCGGAGTAGGTGACAGGCCCAATGGTCTCGTCCGGCACATCAAAACCCAAACAAAGGCCGCGATGCTTCTCGGCGTAGTGACTCCACTGGACAGGGTTGTACCAGTCACGGCTGAAGCACAGCAGACCTCGCTTTCGTGAAAGCTCTTCCTTCATCTTTCGGAACGCGCGACGAACAGCGGAATCGGACAGAGAGACGGCTAGAAGCTCGAATGGGTCGTTAAGGTCGCTAAGCGTAGCAATCTTGAGCCGCCTCTTGAGCAGGTCATCCATGCCGTATTGCTCGCTTAGAAAGTGATAGACGCGCATGTTAAGGGCCTAACGAGAACAAGATGAGCGACGGCGGACCAGAGGGCGCGTCACTCGGAGTGAAAGTGTGGAAATCATCTTAAATGCGGAGCGTACGGCGGTCCGCCGTTCGCTCCATCGCATGGTTAGGCCTTTACGTGGTAAATCCGATCCAATCGTTATCGGCACCGAACCGGAGCCATGTGTTGTCGCGTGCATGAACGAAGAACCCAACAAACTCGTTGTCGAGGTCGTGAACCGTGAAGAAATGCTCACGAACGCCAATGGCCACGCCGACAAACGCTGCCGCGTCGTCAAACAGCAACCAAAAGCGGGAGGAGTGAGAGACCGTAAAGCCGACAGCGTGACCGTCGGTGTCGAAGATGTAGAGCCCCGGAATGTTTGAGGTGAGAGCCGGATTAAGCGATGACGTGAGTTTCGGATTAAGGCTACTTGTGAGCTTCGGATTTTTGCTGGAGGTGAGTTTGTAATTTAGCGAGCTGGTGAGCTTTGGATTGATGCTCGATGTCAGCCGCGGATTCAGACTCGATGTGAGTTTTGGGTTGAGACTGGATGTGAGCTTTGGGTTCAGGCTGCTCGTCAAGCGCGGATTGATGTTGCTGGTCAGCTTCGGGTTCAGGCTGGACGTGAGTCTTGGGTTTCGACTGGATGGGATGTTCATAGGACGTGACGCCGTGGGCCTAACGAGACACAAGATGAGCGACGGCGGACGAGGGCGCGCGTTGCTCGGAGTGAAAGTGCGGAAGTCATCTCAAAAGTGGAGCGTACGGCGGTCCGCCGTTCGCTCCATCGCCTGGTTAGGTCTTTGTGGGTTTATTGGCGGCCGTGG
>WNFY01000728.1_pt1 | contig 60984 bp, 60 predicted proteins | sample 5400091 | NCBI WGS metagenome assembly WNFY01 (sample SAMN13153364, study PRJNA577476) | soil metagenome | isolation source: 60 cm soil or saprolite under grassland replicate 1 | place: USA:California | collected 2016-06-15
AATCCCGTGAAAATCGCGAGTCTGCCAAAAGTCTGCCAAATTCTGAAGGCTTCGACGAGGGGAGGACGAAAGTAACGAATTAACTCAAGAAAAATGGTAGGCGCGTGGGGATTTGAACCCCAGACCCCTACCGTGTCAAGGTAGTGCTCTACCCCTGAGCTACGCGCCTAAAATCGATCTATCTTTCCAAATAACGACGAGGGCGAAAGTAGCAAACGCCTGATTGAGGTGTCAACCTCAACTCTCGTTTCTTTGTCTGAGCCAGCTGCAGCCGCGCGTGGTTACTTTGGGTTGAGAACAGATCAATTGCTCACTGCCGGAGGCACGCTGACCTGTCCGCCCAAAAGCAGCGTTGGTGGCATCTACCCGCTTCGTCTAGATTGTGAGCGTGAAGAAAACTGAAGCACGAAAATCTCTCGCGATAGTGCGTCCTCAAGTCAGAGACCTGCTTACCCGTAGCGCCGCCTTCCACTCGCTTCCTCCGGATACGCGCCGGCAGATCGCTCACGACACTACGAAGATCGTTAACTACCTCGTCGGGTCGGACCACGGAGATAGAGTCGTCACGCAGGTGGACTTTCCCGATTTCGTTTCCAGTCTAATCAAAGGTGTCTTCGAGGCGATCGTGGATGCGTCGATCAGACAGATGGAAGCTTACGCAGAACTGGTAGCCGGAGTGGCGAAATCTTTGGATGAGTTCAGTGATTCGAGTATTACCGACAAACAGGCTCGCGACTACTTGCTTCATCGCATCCCTTATTTCTTCCGTAGGGGACGCAAAACGAAACGCTTACGGGTGCGTCTCGCTACCAGCCGGCAACAGCTCCTTGCAAGGACGTTGCTAATGGGAATAAATCGAATCGTCGTCACTGATGGAAAGATACGGGCGAAGAAACGTTGAGTCAAAACCGTTGGCTCAGCGCCGTTTCTGAAAACTTTGGGCGGTCTCTGCGCGCTCCCATTCATCAAGTAACTCAGCCAGGCGAGCTTGCGCCTGCTCATACTCATCGTTTGCTTTAACGAGTTTACTGATGTCGCGCGCTACTTCAGGTTTCGTCATTTCCTCTGACAGCTCAGCAATTCGCTTTTCCAAATCTGTGATCTCGGACTCGATTGTTTCAGGATCGCGAGGCTTCTTAATCACTTTGAGACGTTTGGATCCATCCGCTGACGCGGATGGTGACCCGTGCGACGATTGTTTTTTAGACCGCACCCTCCCTGACCGCCCCACCCCAGCCGGGCTGCCCGGCTGGGGGGCCCGGGGTCGGGTTTCTGAATCGCGGCGGTTCGATCCATCCGCTGACGCGGATGCTGACCGATGCGACGATTGTTTCCTGGATTGCACCCTCCCTGACGGTCGGGTTTCTGCCACAACTGACCGATCTGCCCCCACAACCCGGGATTCCGACCTGGCAGCTTTCCAGTCGTGATACTCCGTATAGTCGCCGTTGTAATGTTCGACGTAGCCGAGGCCGTCAAGAGCCAGGATCTGGGTCGCGACTTTATCGAGAAAGAACCGATCGTGGCTGATCGTGATAATCGTTCCTTCATAGGCTTCCAGCGCTTCTTCCAGCGCCTCGCGCGAAGGTATATCCAGATGGTTGGTCGGCTCGTCGAGCACCAGCACATTGACACCCGAGTAAATCAATTTCGCCAGCGCCAGCCTTCCCTTCTCTCCGCCTGATAAATCGCGCACGTGTTTGTAAACGTCGTCATCGAAAAATAGAAACCTGGCGAGAAACGATCTCAGCTCACCCGCAGTCGCCGCTGACGGAGCGACCCGCCGCAACTCCATGACGACCTCGTTACGCTCGTCGAGATCTTCAAGCTGTTGCGCGTAGTAACCAATCTCAACTTTGCTGCCCCAACGAATCTCTCCGGACAGCGACGCGATCTTTCCGAGGACCGTTTTCAGGAAAGTCGTCTTCCCTGACCCGTTTGGACCAATCACGCCGAGACATTCGCCGCGACGCAGGATCAACGAAATGTCACGCGCCAGAACTTTTTCTCCGTAACCAATCGCCGCTTCATTTAGCGTCAACACGTGCGTGCCGGCGCGCTCGATGTCCTGAAGACGAAAATCGCCCGAGGCCTTTTCGCCGCGGACTGCGTCGACGCGATCGAGCCGTGCGAGCATGGTACGTCGCGACTTGGCCTGCTTGGTCTTCTGTCCCGCCAGATTGCGGCGAATAAATTCTTCGGTCTTTGCGATTAGCCGTTGTTGATTTTCGAATGCGCGCTGCTGAATTTCGCGCCGCTCTTCTCGTTCAACCAGGTAGGCAGAATAGTTTCCTTTGTAGCCGGTCGCCTGGCCATTTTCGACTTCGATGATGCGACGGCAGGCGCGGTCAAGAAAATAACGATCATGCGAGATTATGACGAACCCCGAAGGGTAACTCTGCAAAAACTCTTCCAGCCATTCAACCGCGCCGACGTCGAGATGGTTCGTCGGCTCGTCAAGCAACAAAACGTCGGGTTCGGACAAAAGTAAACGCGCCAGTCCCAGACGATTCTGCTGGCCGCCCGAAAGTATTTCCGTCTCCATCTGCCAGGTTTCGCGATCAAACCCGAGACCCTGCAGGATAGCTTCGGCCTTCGCCGAATATTCGAAGCCCCCTTCACGTTCATATTCGTGTTGCAGATCGCTGTAGCGCGCCAGGACCTTTTCCAAATCATCGCCGGCGTCGCTCATGCGATGTTCAAGATCGTGCATCTCGTGTTCGATCTGTTGCAGGCGTCCGAAGGCGGCAAGCGCCGATTCATGCACCGTAGATCCTTTTTCAAAATGAACATGTTGCGTCAGCAGCCCGAGTTTCAATCCGCGCGCGCGCACAACTTCGCCGTCATCGGGCGCCTCCTCGCCGGTCACGAGGCGAAAAATTGTTGTCTTGCCGGCGCCATTTCGACCGACCAGACCCACATGCTCGCCGGGATTGATTTGCAGCGACGTGCCGCGCAAAACATCCTGAACGCCGTAGGATTTATGAACGTCTGAAAGTCTAAACAGCATAGCCCGAAAAGAGGTTTAATGCCGCGCTCGTGCGGTCCTGCTTCCGTTAGAGACAACAAAGGCGCGGCGCCCAATTACCCGGCACCGCGCCGTTCCGCTGTAAAAATAACACCCAGGCGTGCCTAATAAACAGGAGACGTCATGCCAATCAAGGGCGGCTCACCGCGGCGACGCTGACTTCGCCGGCGACGTTGCCGGTTTGGCCGTCGCGACTGGCTTTGTTACCGATGCAGCCGGTTTCGCTGCCGGCGTCGGACTGGACGCAGTCTCTGAATTTGCAGGAGTCGCCGCCTGCGAGGTTGCCGGACGCAAGCCTAGATTGCTCGGATTATTTAGCATGTCGGCAGCCAGATTATTGGCCACCTTGGCCTCGTTCATAGACACCTCAACCAGGGCAGCGTTGAGGATATCCTTCCGCTGATTCGTCAAAGCCACAGTGATCTGTTGACGCACACCCTGACTCTCCAGTGTCAGGTTTTCCGTTTGCAGTCGCTTCTCCTGCAACTTGAAAATGTACCATCGCCCACCAGGAGAGTTGGGCGATCCAAATTTCACCGGGGGCGTAATGCTTCCAACCTGCATCGGCCCAAACAACTGGCTGACGAGATCCGCGGGAAATCCGTTTTGTCTCAAGTCATCTTCAGTGGCAAAACCGATGTCTCCGCCGCGCAGCAAGCTCTGATCTTCGCTTTTCGCCCGCGCAACTGTGGCAAAGTCCGCGCCCGTCTTTAATTGCTGATAGATGTCGTCGATTTTTACTTTGGCATCGGCGTCACCCTTCGCATCGTTGGTGATTCCCTGCTGGCTGTTGTCGGCAGGATCAACTGCGATCATTGCCAGGGCCACGCCACGTTCGTTCTTAAACTGTTGCTTGTTGTTATTGTAGTAATCCTCGACCTCGCGGTCGCTGATTGTGATTTTTCCGGCGTACTTGTCCTGCAGCTTTTGGATGGCAATGTCTTTTTTCGCTTCTTCGCGGAGGGCTTCGGGTGTCAGATTTTGCTCTTTCAACTTGCGGGCAAACTCTTCATCGGTCGTTCCGCTCTCTTGTTTCTGTTTGTTTATGGCGGCACTAATCTCGTCTTCGCTCGGCAAAAGCTTTTCCTGCTCGGCGCGTTGGAAGAGAACTTCGCGCTGAATCAAACTGTCCAGCACCTGCATCCGAGCTTGCGCCAGATCGTGGGCCGAAAGCTGAGCCTGTTTCCCTTTCGCCTGCTGAGTTACCAGTCGTTCAACTTCCGACATCATGATCTTTTTGCCGTTGACAGTAGCAGCGACGGTCGTGTCCGCTGTGCCGCCGCTGGAAGAACAGGCGGCGAGCGCGAAAATCATTACTGCGCCGAGGGATAAAAGGGGTAACTGTTTTGACAATCTACTCACTTGGTTTTTGCTCCTTAAGAATTCAGGACGATAAGATCTAGGCAGCTTTAGCTACTTTGCCACCTTTGATGCAACTGGTGCAGACTCGCATTCTGCGCGCGCCGCCCTTTGGAAGCTGGACGCGAATTGACTGCAGATTCGGATTGAACTTCCGCGGCGTGCGATTGTTCGCGTGTGAAACGTTATTGCCAAACTGCGGACCCTTGCCGCAAACCTCACAACGTTGTGCCATGATAATTACCTCAACTGGAGCGCCGACATCCTGTCGGCGGTTCGCGGCCATCCTGCCCGCTGTTCTTGTTCGTAGTTCCTAACCAAGCACGGCGATAGCTTCTATTTCCACCTTCGCATCGCGCGGCAGGCGCGCCGCCTGGATCGTGGCTCGCGCCGGCGGAGTCTCGGGAAAGAATCGCGCGTAAACCTCATTCATCGCCGTAAAATCGTTCATGTCCGCCAAAAACACGGTTGTCTTGACGATCTGATTTAATCCTGAGCCCGCCGCTTCCAGGACCGCCGTTATATTCCGCATCACCTGTTCGGTTTGTTCGCCGACACCGCCGGCGACAAACTCTCCGGTGGCCGGATCAATCGGAATCTGCCCGGACGCGAAAATAACATTGCCGGCCCGGACCGCCTGTGAATATGGGCCAATGGCTCGGGGGGCCTGGTCAGTGGCTATAATCTCTTTCACGGTCAGCTAGGCTGGCTTCTCGACGTCCAAAACAAACCCTGTACTTTAGCAGAAACATGCATAAAATGGGAAACCTCAAAAGTCCAATTCCGAAGCGAAAGGTCATTGAAACATGAAACTCAAGATCATCGCAGCCGGCCTTTGCGGTTTAATCGTGATCACGTTTGCAGCATTTAGCCTCTCCCCGTCACATTCAAGGGTGCCGGACGAGAACCAGCGTTTAAAGGGAAGTTATCGCCTTGAACGCAATGGCTGGGTCTACGTGCATCTCGAAGGCACGCCCGAACAGTTAGGTTATCAACATGGATCTTTGCTGGCGCCCGAGATCGCTGATCTCCTGCGCGTGGTCAAACCGCTGCTGGCGCACGAGACGAAGCACGATTGGGAATTTTATCGCGCGGCATCCCGCGACATCCTCTGGCCAAAGATCGACGCCGAATTTCAGAACGAGATTGATGGCATCGTCAAAGGCGCCAACGACCATGGCGTCAAGGCAGATCGCCTGGACATTGTCGCGCTGAACGCGTTGGAAGAACTTCCTTACTATTACGTCCCCTGGCTGGATAAGCAAAATGGCCGCGTCGCATCAACCCATGCGCCGGGAAATTGCAGCGCTATGGTCGCCACGGGCAGTTACACGAAAGACCACCGGATTGCGATGGGCCATAATGCCTGGACGAACTATGTTGTCGGCGAGCGCTGGAACATCATCTTTGATATCAAGCCGGCGCGAGGCTATCGCATCCTGATGGACGGCTTGCCCGGAATTATTACCAGCGACGATGATTTCGGAGTTAACTCAGCCGGCTTGATGATTACGGAAACCACGATCACGGGGTTTACATCGTTCGATCCGAAAGGGACACCGGAATTCTATCGCTCGCGCAAGGCGATGCAGTACAGCAACTCGATCGATGATTACGTCTCTATAATGCTTGACGGCAATAACGGAGGATACGCAAACGACTGGTTGATCGGAGACAACAAGACCGGCGAGATAGCGCTCTTCGAACTGGGACTGAAGGAGCACAGCGTGCGACGAACAAAGGATGGTTTTTTCGTCGGCTCTAACTTTCCGGTCGATCCAAAACTTGCTCGTGTTGAAACGAATTTTGATTTCAAAAATCGAGGCGGATCGCCTTTGGCAAGGAAGAGCCGCTGGGAGCAACTGGTTAATCAAAATGCGCGCGCGATAGACGCCAACGTCGTGAAGCAGATGGAAGGCGATGTTTATGATGCGTATGAGAAACGGCAGGGCCCGAACGAGCGCAGCTTATGCGGTTGCGTGGACATTTCGCCGCGCGGCATTCCGGAATGGGATTGGGGCAAGTTCTATCCCGGCGGCACCGTGCAAGCGAAAGCCATCGACGCTCACATGGCGGAGCAGATGCAGTTTTGGGCCGCGATGGGTCATCCCTGCGGCATGGATTTCGTTGCCGCCAACTTTCTCAAACAACATCCGGAATACGATTGGATGCGTGATCTGCTGCAGGACATGAAGTCGCAGCCCTGGACCATATTTACTTCCGGGATGAAATGACCGGATTTGCGCTGCTCTGCCTCTGCCAATAAAATGAACCCAGCCACCCCAACCGACGTACAGAGTTCTTGAGACAAGCTTGCAGGAGCCAATTAAATGAGTACTTCATTTCAACCACAGCCTGAAGATAAGGAATCGGAAAGAAAGGAATTGATCGTGCAGGAGAATGAACCGGAAGATAGCAACGAGCGGAGCGTAGGTTCTTCGGTCAAGGAAATGGCGGCCCGCCTGCCGGAGCAGCTCTCGGCAATCGGCCGCGATATTAGCCGCACGATTGAACGGGCAATCTCGGCGAAAGATGATTACATGCTGGCGGTTAAGGTTTCGCAGGACGCGCAGGTCAAACTGGGCCAATTGGTTCAGGCCGGAGTTTTCGGGACCCGCGCCGAAGCGGCGTCATTCTTAATCGATGAAGGCATCAAGACCCAGGGCGCGTTATTTGAACGGGTCGAACAAAAATTGACGGAGATTGAGCGGTTGCGCGCAGAGTTGCGCGGACTGGTAGGCACCAAGACCGAGAGTAAGCAACCTTAGAGGGCCGCGTCGGAAAAGAACGTCTCGAAGAAAGCCCTCTCGGCTTCGGGCCTTCGGAAACAAATGCTCCAGCGGTAAAGCGAACTCGCTTTGCAACTGGAGCATGCTTCTTAATTGGGTTAGGATAGGTTCATTAGCTCTGTCATAGAATTTTGAAACGCCATCATGACCCCGATGCACGGCGACAAATTGAGGAACACGTGCAGAAACCTTTTCAGCTTCCTAAAACCTCAATAGAACAGTTCACTTTAGATAATGGTTTGCGAGTGGTTTTGAACGAAGATCACTCGGTGCCGGTAGTGTCGGTGGCGGTTTATTACGACGTGGGGTCACGCAACGAACGCACGGGCCGCACCGGATTCGCCCACCTGTTCGAACACATGATGTTCCAGGGTTCAGAAAACGTTCCCAAGGCCGCGCATTTTCAATACATCTCGAATGCCGGCGGCACGATGAACGGTACAACCTCCAGCGAGCGCACCAACTATTTTGAAACGCTGCCGGCTAATCAACTGCCGCTGGCTCTCTGGCTGGAGAGCGATCGCATGCGCTCGTTAAAGGTCACCCAGGAAAACCTCGACAATCAGCGTGAAGCAGTCAAAGAAGAGAAACGGCTGCGTTACGACAATCAGCCGTACGTGAACGGGTTTCTGCGTCTATTTGAGATGTGTTTCAAGAATCCCAGGAACTCTCATTCAACGATTGGCTCCATGGAAGATCTTGACGCGGCGACAGTGGGGGACATTCGCGAATTCTTTCGCATCTACTACGCGCCCAACAACGCCGTGCTTTCGATTGCCGGTGATTTTGATTCTGCTGAAGCTCGGGCCTTCGTCGAGAAGTATTTTGCGGCCATCCCGCGCCAGCCCGATCCTCCGCCAGTCGATGTCAGTGAACCGACCGAAGTAGCTACTCGGGAGGACGTCTTTCGCGACAAACTCGCGCCCGTCCCCGCATTTGCGCTGGGCTGGAAGATTCCGGCGCGGCGAACACCCGATTATTGCGCGCTCGCACTGGCGAGCCATTTACTGTTTGAGGGCGAGAGCGCTCGTCTTTATCAGAAACTTGTGAAAGGCGAAGAGTCGGTAGTCCAAATTCAGGGCGGCATAGATGAGCGCCGTGGCCCGTCAGGGTTACTAATCGTTGTGATTCCCAAACCTGATCACGATGGCTCGCAAATTCGCGAGACCATCTTTGCAGAGGTCAATCATCTGGCAACATCCGGCCCGAGCGATGAAGAGATGGAGAAGCTGCACAACAATCTCTGCAATGAAGCGGTACGAGGCCGACAATCGTCGCTGTTTCGCGCTCAGGGCCTTGCCGAGTTCGCCCTTTACGACGGCGATCCCAAATTATTCAATACGGACTTGCTGAACTATCTGAAGATCACCGCGAATGAGATCCGTGATGCGGTGGGGCGCTATCTGGTAACAAACAATCGCGTTTTCCTGGACATCGTGCCGGCGCCGGAAGAAATGAGACTAGCCTCCGCAGGACCTCAGCCACCGGGCGAGCCGGCTCAGCCCGGGGCGCCTCCAGCGCAGGTACCTCCGCCGCCAACCGATCAAGTTCGCGTCGAGCCAACTGCCGAACTTGCGCCCGAGTAGATATTGTGGCGCCGCCGAATCTGCGCCCAGGAAACAAAATGGTAACTGAAACCTTTCGCCGTGAATTGCCTGCGCCGCTGGCGCTGCGACCTTTGTCGCTTCCAGAACCCATCACGACCAGATTATCGAATGGGTTGGAAGTCGTTACGGTTGAAGACAAACATTTGCCATTGGTTAGCTTTCGCCTCGCCTTTCGCAGCGGTGACGCCAATGATCCCCCGGCGATTCCGGGTCTCAGCGACATGATGACTCACCTGCTGAACGAGGGCACCGAAACGCGTTCGAGCAAGCAAATCGCTGAAGAGATTGAGCGCATTGGTGCGACTTTGTTGGCCGGTTCGGGTTCTGACTTTACCACGGTGTCGGCGTCGGCACTTTCAATCTACACCGATGAAGCGCTCGAATTGATGGCCGAGATCACCCTGCGCCCTTCGTTTCCCCAGAATGAAATCGACCTGGCCCGAGAAAACACGAAGCAACTGCTAATCCAGCAGCGCGCGCAGCCGACGTTTCTGGCAACCGAGCGCGTCGCAAAGGTCATCTTCGGAGATCATCCTTACTCGCGCATCTCAGCCACGCCGGAATCGCTCGATGCGATGACCCGAGATGGGCTGCAGCACTTTCATCATTCAAACTTTATGCCGAACAATGCGGTGATGATTGCCGTCGGAGATATCGAACGGGCAAAACTTCTGGATCGGCTGAATGAACTTTTTGGAGACTGGCCTCTCGGCTCGGCATCGGCAATCAGCTTTCCACCGCTGCCGAATCATCCGGTCCGGGCGGCGTACCTGGTGGACCGGCCCGGCTCAGAACAATCGAATATTGTGATTGCGAACCGGGCGATCGCGCGCACCAGTCCGGACTATTTTCCGATGCTCTTAATGCACACAGTTTTGGGAGCCAACGCTTCGTCGAGGCTGTTCATGAATCTGCGTGAGGAAAAAGGCTACACCTACGGCGCCTATTCGAGCCTCGATACCCGCCGGGTCGCCGGCAGTTTTCGCGCGACCGCCGAAGTCCGAACGGCCGTAACCGGGGCATCTTTGAAAGAGTTTTTCCTTGAACTGGAGCGAATCCGCAATGAAGCGGTCTCTGACAAAGAACTGGCCGACGCAAAATCCTATTTGACGGGGGTCTTCCCGATCAGGATAGAAACTCAGGAAGGCTTAATCGAACAGATTGTAAGCATTCGCATGTTCGATCTCCCTCACGACTACCTGAATACCTACCGTGATCATGTTAACGCCGTCACCGCGGCGGACATTCAACGCGTGGCCCAACAATATGTTACGCCGGACAAAGCCGCGATCGTAATCGTCGGTGATGTTGAAACGATTAGCGACGAAGTCACACCGTTTGCGGACTCCCTTGAGTATTACGATACGGAAGGGCGTCGCAACAAATAATAGCGGATACAAAAAGACCGCCCGGCGTGCCCCCACACCGGGCGGTACTCACAGGAGGAACCGAGTGTTATCTTGTGCCCCTTACTCTCAGCACTTCGCTTTGAGCCAGGCCGACTGATTGCGGCCTCGGGCACTTACGGAATAACCTCAATCAATCAGATGATCAGAAAATAGTCTGAGGTTGCTTCACTCGTCATTTCTCGAATCGCAGGATCAATCCGTCCCCGCCGACTGCCCAGCCATTCTTTTTTTCGAAGTACAAGGCGTACAGGTTCTGTCTTGTCGAGCTTTCCTGTTGCGCCCAGGTGCGCCCACCGTCTTCCGAACGCAAAATCACGCCGCCACGCCCGACGATCCAACCGTCATCATTGTTAATAAATTGGACACTCAGCAGAGTCGAGCGAACGGGTGATTTGACTGGAGACCATGTCTGGCCGCCGTCATCCGTAAGCAAAATGGTGCCCCGCTCGCCGACCACCCAGCCGTGATGTTCATTACGAAAATCGACGTGAAATACTGTGTTTGTCGTGCCGGATTTTTGGGTCGTCCATGTCTCGCCGGCGTCGTCGGTGTGCATAATTGTGCCGCCGGCGCCGACAATCCAGCCGTGTTTGTCATCGACGAAGTCGATGTGGATCAATTCTCGTCGCGTGGGCGCTTGCAGGACTTCCCAGGTATCGCCGCCATTCTTAGTGAAAGCGAAAATGCTGTTTACGACGTCGTCACCGCGGCTGGCGGCACCCACCACCCAACCTCTTTTCTTGCCGTTAAAGCGGAGGCTATATAGCTCGGCCGTGGCGCCTTCGGGGTTGAACGTGCGGATTTCACGCCAGGCGTGACCGCCGTCGACGGTGCTGTATATGCTTGCGCCCGCGAGAATAAAACCAACGTCTTTGCTCGTGAAGTGTACGTCATTGATGTTACGGTCCGTGCCGATGCGGTCCGCGATCCATGTCTGCCCGCCGTCGTCAGTGTGACTGAAAAAACCACCATCACCGCCCACCCAGCCTCGTTTCGAATCCGCGAAATAGACCGCATTAAGATCCTTTCCGCCCGATCCGATCTTCTTCCCGAGCCAGCCAGATTGCGCGTAACAGATGCCGGCGGCTACCGTGAATAGTATTGCCGGACCGATGATTCCCGGTCTTCTGGTCTTTATTTTCATGTCAGTTTCCGAAAGTTTCTCACTGATATGATCAAAGCGCAAATTAATCTGCCGACAACTAAAGCTCCCGCAGTCTGGGACTCCTTAGAGCAGTGATTCCGACGAATACGGTGATAATCAACCCTCCCGCCGCCAATGTGCGCGGCACACCGAACCGATGCGAGGCAGCGCCCGCAATCAAATTACCGATGGGCATCGCGCCAATGAACGACAACATGAACATACTCATTACGCGGCCGCGCATTTCGTCGGTCACCAGCGTTTGCAGCAGCGTGTTACTCAAGGCGACTGAACACACAATTCCAAATCCCAGCGCGAACAGAAAAACAAGCGAAAGCACGAGGACAGTCGAAAGCGAAAAACAGATTAAGCAAATTGCAAAACCAAATGCGCCCGCGAGGACAAACATTCCTTTGTGCTTGAAATCGCCCATATAAGCCAGAAATAGAGCGCCAAACAGAGCGCCGGCTCCGGCCATCCCCATCAGCAAAGCCAGGCCCGTTTCGCCGAGATGAAATACGTCGCGCGCAAACACCGGCGTCATCGAAAGATACGGCGCGCCGAACAAACTGGTCACCGCCGAAATCATTAGCAGCAGTGACACCCGCCGGCGATGGGCAACATAACGAAATCCAGCAACCAGATCCTGGACAAATGCCTTTCTGTCCCTGACTGAACGGTCGGGCGCGGCGCTGACATGTGGCGCCTTTTCAAATCTGACCATCGCCAGGCCAATGCAGACGGCGGCGAATGACAATCCATTTGCAAAGAAGCATCCGGCCAACCCAAAAACTTTGAATCCGATTCCCGCGGCCACCGGTCCCAGGACGCGTGAGAGTTGAAACTGCGTCGAGTTCAGCGCGATGGCGTTGGCAAGATCTTCCCGATCAACCAGATCGAAAACCAGCGCGAGGTAAGACGGCCCGGCGATCGACATGCAGCATCCGGTAACAAAGGACAGACATAAAATCATCCAGATTTGAACCACATGAGTTACTACCAACGCACCGAGTGTGAGGGCAGAGAATCCGGCAATTACCTGCGAATAGATGAGCAGCTTTCGTCGATCGACAAGATCGGCAAAGACGCCACCCGCCAGTGTCAGAACCAATCCCGGCGAAGTCGCCATGAATCCGTCGACCCCAAGCCAGAAGGGTGAGTTTGAAAGTTGCAACACGAGCCAGCCCTGGGCGACTGCCTGCATCCAGGTGCCCGTGTTGGAAAGGAATGCGCCTGACCAGAAGAGCAGAAAATTCCGGTGCCGCAGCGAGCGAAACATTACGCTGACACCACGACCAGGATCTTTCTGCGTTCTGATTTCGGTGGACATTTCAATGTTAATAACACGCCTCGCGCGTTGCACCAAAGGAGAGCGCGATGGAGCGTCCGCACGCTTGTGTGCGGGCGCAGGCATCCGCCTGCAAAATGTTGAGGCGTCTCAGCAAACAATTGTCATCCGAAACTATTTTCGCTGGATAGCCGTACTTGTGTTCCAAGCGCGAGATTCCAAATGGGATGGAGGATTGAAACTATGAAAGACCTGCACCGGTTGATAATAGTTCCTGCTTTCTTAATTTTGGTTGCCGGTATGGAAGTAGCTAAAGCACAAACACAAACTCCGGGGACACCAACTCAATCAGCTCCGGCGCAGATGCCGGCGCCCACGGCAAACCCCACTGATGTGGCCACAATGGATTCAACAATCGCTGCGCTTTATGATGTGATTTCCGGCCCGCCGGGGAAGCGCGACTGGGATCGCTTTCGCTCGCTATTCATTCCGGGCGCGCGGCTAATCCCTACCGGCCGTCGTCAAACTGGTGAAGTCGGCTCCCGCGTCCTGACGCCGGACGAATACATTCAACGCTCTGCTCCACTTCTCGAAAAGAACGGTTTCTTTGAACGTGAGGTTTCGCATCGCGTTGAAAAATTCGGAAACATCGCGCACGTCTTCAGCACCTACGAGTCGCGCCACGCGAAAGACGATGCGAAGCCCTTTGCTCGGGGCATCAACAGCATTCAGTTGATGAATGATGGCAAGCGTTGGTGGATCGTGACGGTCTTTTGGCAGGGAGAGGACGAGAAAAACCCGCTGCCGGCGGAATACCTGCGCCCCGGGAATTAACGGCGCCGCCACGAAGATAGCGGCGCGCCTGACCCGCCTCGCCGCTGGGCAACGACCTCAGCGAGAATCGCGAGGGCAACTTCTTCCGGAGACACAGCACCGATGTCCAACCCTATCGGCGCGCGTACTTTCTTCAATTCATTTTCCGGAGCGCCTTCTGCACGCAGTTTATCCAGCACGAAATTCGTGCGCCGCTTGCTGCCAATCATGCCGATGTAATCCGGCGCAGCGGCGATCACGGCGCGCAGGCAGTCTTCGTCCTGCTTATGGCCCCGCGTAACTATCGCTACCGAAACACCGCGGCCATTGCCGATGGCCGCGCCGGTAGCTTCAGACCAATCATCTGCCAGGACCAGCTCAACGTTATTCTCGCTTTGCCCACTAAACAATTCGCGACTTACGAATTCGGCACGATCGTCAATGAGCGTGACGCGATAGCCGGTGAGCGTGGCCAAACGAGCGAGCGAGGCGCCTACATGGCCGGCACCACAAATGATCAGACGCGGTTCGGGCTCGATTCTTTCCAACAGGACCGAAATGCCGCGTAACGCCAAAATCTCGGGCGCGAATTCTTCAACATTTAATAATCTCGCTTCATCCCGCCCCCGGAGAAATGCCTCAGCGTGGCGAGCAACCGTTTCTTCCAATGTTGAATTGCCGAGACTGCCGGCTCGCTCGCCCGATTCTTTGATAATGAGTTTGCTACCGACTGTTGAATCGCTTGATTCAATACCTGGAGCATTAATTAGGGTCACAAGGATGGCTTTCGCACCGCTCTCCACGATGTCGCGGAGAGCATTGCTGATTAGATTTTGTGACTCAGGATTTTCAGTGGTCATCGCGCGGCAAATTTCGCACCCTTACTGACGGTCGGGTTTCTGCTTACTGCCTGGCGCACCCTCCCTCACGGTCGGGTTTCTGCAGGAATTATTTTGACGTGGAAGGCTTGAAAAGACCAATGGCTTGCGCGGCGCGGCGGACGAACCACCACGGCCCGATCACGAGATAGATCGGATTGCGGAAGAAGGCCGGCTGATTACCCTCGATGGCATGACCGACCAACTGGAGAGTCCAGCCGGTTACAAACAATCCAAGCGCCCAGCGCCAATTGAAAAAGAAAAGCGGCCACGAAACAGTGATCATCGGAATCCCGATCACATGGCAGAGCTTATTCAGAGGGTGCTGATGCTTGGCTTTGTAGTTGTCGATGAACGAGGTTTCCATAAAGCCTTCGAATCCTGATAACCACTTCTATTCACAAATTACGATTTACGATTCGCCGTTGTTCCAGACATCGATGAATATGTCCATCGTCCCGCCGCACACCATGCCTTCTTCGCTGGCTTCTTCCGCGGTCAATGTGAAGTGATGAAGGCCCGGCATTCCGGCGTCCATGGCCTCGCGGGCTTCGGCCCAGACTTCAGCTTCCACGCAACCGCCACCGACTGTGCCGGCCGTCTCGCCATTCTCAAAAAACAGCATCTTTGCGCCGCGCCGCTGCGGCGTCGATCCTCGTGTGTTGGCAACCGTCGCCACCACGACACGCTCACCGCGCGCATTTGCGTCGGCAATCAATCGATAGAGATCGCGTTGTAGAATCGTGCCCATGAAGTCAGCAGGCAGTGAGCAGTAAGCAGTGAACTGATCGAATCGCGAAATACTCTTCACTACTGCGGAAAAGGACTCGGCGACGGTGTCGGACTCGGGTACGGCTGGGCCGGCGGTGAAGTTGTTCCTGTCGATTGCCCGTTAGTCTGGGCATTCTGAATCGCCGCGGCATCGGCCGCGTCCATTTTCTCTCTCAGTCGATCGACTTCGACCTCCGCCGCGGCGATTGCGGTTTCCAAACGCGTGCGGCTCTTCTCGAGCGTGTCCAGTTGGGCGCGGACCTTCGCCTTCTCGCCTTCCAACTGCTTGCGGCGTTGCTCACGCGCTTCTTCCGGATGCGTCGTGCCGTACATGGCAACTGCGCGTTCGATATTCGCCGGCTGCAAAGCATACTCAAGCTCGTCGGCGCGCCCCTGGATCTGAGTTTCCTTTTCCTGCACGTCGCGTAGTTGGGCCCGCAGGCTTTCGCTTCGCTGCTCGGCCCGCGTGAGCCGCTCAAGATCGACCAGAGACTTTTGCGATTCCTGCATCTGACTGAGTCTTTCGTTCAGCTTATCAACCTGAGTTGACAGCGAACGAATCGTGCGCCTCACCTCGTTGGGGTCAGTCTTTTGTTCAGCCCCAGTTTGATTATCAGTAGTCGTGGTCGAATCCGCGGCGCTGCTCGAAGAGTCAGACGGCGGTGTGATGATTGCCGGATTCGTGATCCGAGGCGTGGATGGCCGGCGCCTGCGATGACGGCGCCGTTGCGCGCCCGCATCAATCAAGCAACCGGCTATCAGCACGATTGCCACCAGCCCGATCACCATTTGTCGCGTGATTTTGATTCCCATTTCTTTTTCAACCACCGTAGAAACTAAGTCTGCTCAAATTCATGCCATTAGTTTAACCCCGGATGCTCATGAATTCCACGCGGCGGAAAGCGAATAGTTCCCCCGAGAATCCTATCCCGGTTGGATTTGAAAACTGATGTCCATGGCCCGGATGGACTGGGTTAACGCGTCAACCCGGATCAGATCTGCGCCGGCCTCGGCATATGCACGCACATTTTCCAAAGTGATCCGGCCGGAGACCTCGATTCCGACCTGCCCGGAAAACTCGCGCGCCCTGGCGATCAAATCCGCACATTCCTCGGTATTTAATCGCGCAAACGCGAGCACATCTGCCGAGGCCTCGATAGCGTCGCGAACTTCCTGTTCACTTCCAACTTCGACCGCCAGCTTGTGCACGTGTCCGACCCTCTCTCGCGCGCTCTTGAGAGCCGCACCTACGCCACCGGCAATCGCCGCGTGGTTCATTTTGATCAGGATCCCATCATCCAGCCCGAAACGATGATTAACTCCTCCGCCCAGCAACACCGCATACTTTTCCAGCATGCGCATGCCCGGGGTGGTCTTGCGGGTGTCGGCGATCCTGGCGTTTGTTCCTTCGACGGCCCGAACAAACGCCCGCGTGATCGTCGCAATGCCGGACAAGTGCTGCAGCAGATTAAGGGCCACGCGCTCGCCGGCGAGCAAGACATCGGCAAAGCCGCTGGTCCGCGCGATGACCTTTTCCGCCTCGACTTCTTCACCATCAGAGGCAAAGGCTTCGAGCTGTAGCTGCGGATCGAGCGAGCCGAAAACCTCTTCCGCCGCTTCCAATCCGGCAATCACCATTCTCTCGCCCGCAACGAAACGTCCGCGAGCCCGCGCGTTGCGCATGATTGTAGCCTGCGTGGTGATGTCTCCGCGACCGAGATCTTCGCGCAGGAACAAACCCACACTTGAATACATCGCGCCTTCGTCAAGCCAGTTCACGAAAGCGCCTCCAACATCTGATCCAGAGCCGTCGTCCGTTGTGCAATATCCGCAATTCGCTCCCGCAACTCTTCAACTTTTTCTGCCGGCGCCCGCGCGATAAAATCAGCGTTATCCAACTGCGTCTCCAATTTCGCGGCTTCCTTTTGCAGCTTATCCTTTTCCTTCGAAAGCCGGGCGCGTTCCTGCCCGAAATCGATCAGACCTTCCAGCGGGATTGCCACTTCGGCGCCGCCGGCAAGCACAGCTCGGGCAGATGCCTTACCTCCGTCCAACCGGTCATCAATTCTTATCTCGGAAGCTCGCGCCAAACGGGCAATTTGATCAGACGAATTTGAAAAGGTATTTCGCAGCGTTTCGTTTGCCGCGATAAATACCCGCACGCGTTCGCCCGGTTTAATATTCATTTCCGAGCGAATATTTCGCACGCGCGATATCAAGTCAATGACGGCTTTCATTTCTGATTCCGCAGGTTCGTCGATCAGCGATGGCTCGCCTTTAGGGTAAGCGGCGAGCATGATCGTTGCCTCGGCGCCGGCGTACGCGCGATCCAGCAACTGTGAATGCTTGATCGGCAGTTTCTGCCATAACTCTTCGGTAAGATAGGGCATGAACGGATGCAGCAAACGCAGCGCCTGCTCGAGAATCGAAATCATTCGGGCCCGCGCCGTGTCTCGCTCCGGTGAAGAAACGTCCGCGGTGACACTTGCCTTAGAGAGTTCGATATACCAATCGCAAAAATCGTCCCAAAAGAAGTGATAAAGCGTCTGCACGGCGCCATGAAAATCGTATTCATCAATCTGAGCACTCACCTCCGACGCGGTTGTATTCAGCCGCGACAAGATCCAACGATCGTGTAACGCCAGCCCGCGCCGATCCGCAAATGGCTCGAAAACGGATTCAGCGCCGCCGGCATTCAGTAAACAAAATCGCGCCGCGTTCCAAATCTTATTGGCAAAGTTACGATACGATTCAACCTGTCGCTCGCTCCACCGCGTGTCGGTTGAGCCAACTGACGCGAGCGTCAGCCGCGTGGCATCAACACCGTACTTGTCGAACACTTCGAGGGGATTGATGCCGTTACCTTTCGTCTTTGACATGCGCTGGCCATGTTTATCGAGCACGGTGCCGGTGACATAAACATCGGCAAACGGTTCTTTGCCGATGAACTTCAATCCGGTCATCATCATTCGCGATACCCAGAGAAAAATGATGTCCCGCGCCGTCACCAGCACCGACGTGGGATAGAAGGTTTTTAAGTCCCTGGTCTCGTCCGGCCAGCCCATCGTGGAAAACGGCCACAGCGCCGCTGAAAACCACGTATCGAGCACGTCTTCATCCCGGGTCACTTCATGCGTGCCGGCTTTCTCACGCGCCTCTTCGACAGAGCGCGCGACAATCACTTCGCCGTCCTTTGTGTACCAGGCAGGAATCTGATGCCCCCACCAAAGTTGTCGCGAGATGGTCCAATCGCGCAGATTTTCGAGCCAGTCAGAGTAGACTTTTTCGTACGGGACCTTAGGCACAAATTGCGGCTTACCTTCAGCGCGCAGCCTGGCCAGTGCGAGATTGCGGAGTTCGTCCATGCGACAGAACCACTGCGTCGAGATCAAAGGTTCGATTACTGTCTTGCAGCGTTCGCATTTCGAGATGGCAAATTCATAATCGATTACTTTGTCGAGCAGGCCCAGCTCGCCAAGTTGTTCTACGATTTTCTCGCGGGCCTCATAGCGATCGAGTCCGGCAAACTCCGGTCCCGCCTCCTCGGTCATGCGCGCGAACTGGTCGATAACGCGCACTTGATCAAGCTGATGGCGCAAACCCATTTCATAATCATTCGGATCGTGGGCCGGGGTGACTTTCACCGCCCCCGTGCCAAATTCCGCCTCAACAAACTCGTCAGCAATGACCTGGATCTCTCGATTAACCAGCGGCAGAAGCAGGATTTTGCCGAGCAGGCTTTGATAGCGATCATCATTGGGATTAACGGCGACTGCCGTGTCTCCCAGCATTGTCTCAGGCCGGGTGGTGGCGACCGTCACACTGTCGCCATTGTCCTTGAATGGGTAGCGAAGAAAGTAAAGCTTCCCTTTTTGCGGCTCTTTCTGGACCTCCAGATCGGACAGCACCGTCTGGTCGTGAGGACACCAATTCACGATGCGCTTACCGCGGTAAATCAAACCTTCGTCATAAAAGCGAACGAAGGCCTCGCGCACTGCACGCGAAAGATTTTCGTCCATGGTAAAACGCTCGCGCGACCAATCGACCGACGCGCCCAGCCGGCGGATCTGCTTCAGAATCTGTCCGCCGTATTCGGCCTTCCATTGCCAAACCCGTTCTACGAATTTCTCGCGCCCGATATCATGACGAGTCAAACCTTCTTTCTTCAGTTCGCGGGTGACCATCAACTGCGTCGAGATCCCGGCGTGGTCCATTCCCGGCAGCCACAACGTCCGATATCCGCGCATGCGTTTGTGACGGGTCATCACGTCCATCATGGTGTGTTGCAGCGCGTGGCCCATATGCAACGAACCGGTCACGTTCGGCGGTGGAATTACAATCGAAAAAACCGGCGCATCCGGATCTTTATTGATCTCAGGCGCGAAAAGGCCGAGCTGCTCCCACCGAGCGTAATGGTGTTGCTCAGCTTCTTTCGGATCATAAATCTTCGGGATCTCGGTCATTTAACATTCCGTCTGCTAACGTTAGAGGCGGGCTCCTGCCCGCCAATACCTGCAATCCTAAACATTGTTGCCTTGCGATTGTAAATCATGCCGCAGGCTTTTCATATTAGTACGTCGAGCTGTTATCTCTCGGGGAAAAAGAAAGGCGGGCCGTAGCCCGCCTCCGCAACGTCTGTTGAATCAACTATTGGCTATCGATTCTGTTCATCCAGTCTTTGCTTGATTAGCAATTCTGACAACTCAGGCACCACGTCCCAGGCGATCTCGCGCACAACTTTTTCAGACAAATGCTCAACGACGCGGCGAGCAATGGCGTCGATTGCTTCCGGCGATAGCTCGTGCAAGCCAATCTGGCGCCCGGCTGCCGCTGGAGTCTTTGTTTCGGCAACTTCAGGTTTGACCGGCTCTTCGACCGCGACTTCGTCCTCAACGATAGTCCACGATGACTCCCTGGGCTGAGACGAAATCACTTCGGGCATCCGGTATTCCTCAACTGCTGTCGCCGCGGGCGTGGCGCCCGCGAACTCAACGGACGGTTGGAAGGTTTCAGATGCGACGCTCGCGTTAACAGTCACCGGAGACTCATATTCCAGATCAAGAACCGTGTCATCACTTTCGGGGGCGACAATGTCGGCATCCAGATCATCAAGATCGAGAAGGGCGTCGTTAAAGGTCTCCAGCGATGTTCGGGTTTCGCTTCTTACTTCCATGGGGGTTGTCTCGGCTGAGTAGGCGTTTGCGTTCGTGAAGGCCGGCTCGCGCTCAAATCTTTCCTCGGGTTGGTCCGGCTGAAACCTCAAAGTATCAGCTGTCTGTAATTCCATCTCCGGCTCGTCGAATTCGTTGGACACCGCGGTCAATGGCGCAGTTTCAATTCTGTCTTCGTGATCCGGTTCCGGCGCAGCCCCGGTTCCAGCTAGACCAAGTGTGGACCGTTCAGAAGTTACGGCTACGTCGTTCGCCGGCTTGCCACCAAGCAGCGAGCCGACGCGATTTACAAGTTGTCGTATTGATTGAAACGGTTTTGTCACAAAATCATCCGCGCCTACCCGGCGCGCCTCCGCTTCGTCAAAGGGTTCAAACGAGCCGACCAAAAGCATGACGGGGATTTGACCAAATCGCTCGCTTCGTTTCATGAACTCGCAGAGACGGTACCCGTCAAGGCCGGGCATCAAAACGTCCGCAAGTACGATGTCGGGAGTAAACTCTTCGAGCTTCCGAATTGCCTGCTCACCGTCGCCAACCGTGATGACCTGCATGCCTTCATCCGTGAAGGTCAAATCGACCACTCTCTGGATGGTGACCGAATCGTCGGCGAGCAGAAGTTTTCGTCCGGTCATCTGACTTTCATCCGGAAGGTTTTGAAGGCCTGCGCGAATCTGAAGCGGATGGGCTGGAGCTCGCGCAGCACCAAGGCTGATCCGAACCTAGCATCCGCGCGGAAACCGCGTCAAGGCTTTTTTCAAGAAACGTTACAGGCAGCGCAGGATAGCGCGGCAAAAACAGGCCAGAAAGCTCAATGCGTACCGTTTGTGAACATGACATCGTCGGGCGTATTAGGCTTTCGGTCGGGACCGGCCGACCGCAGAATAAAGCCGGTCCGCGTGCCCTCATACAGGTAAGGCTGATGCCACGGATCGACGCGGACTACCTGCGTCAGATACCGGGGGCTCAGCTGATCTACGAGAACCGATTCGCTCTCAGACTCAACATAAAAACCACGCTCGCGGCGATAGGATTCAAGCGCCGTCGCGATTGATTGTAGTTCAGCGCGGGCACGCCCGGTCTTTTCAACGTCGAGCGCCTTGATTAAAAGCTCGACATCTTCCCAGCGCCGGTCGCCGGTTCGGATTTCCGCAACCCGCCATTTGTCCTGATCGCCTTTGACCAAACGGAAAGCAGTTTCAACCTGAGCCACTACCACGGCAGAATTCCCGAACGCCGAGATCTCTTTTATTCGGACCGCGTCGGACGGCAACTGAATTCCCGCTATGCTGGCGATCAGCCGGCGAGCTTGTTTCGGCGTCAAATCCGACGCGGCACGCGTACGGCCGGCGACGAACAAAGCACAGCAGCAGGCAAATGCGACAACCGGGATCATTACGAAGACATTTCGCTTAATCATGATTAACACTCCTCGATGGCAAGTCGATGATCTTTGACGCCCGGGATAAACAAACTAACTTTGAGCTTTGCCCACCAGCATCCTGAGCATGGTTTGAAGCTGAATGGTCGTGAACGGCTTGGGAAGAAAAACGACGGCGCCCGCGGCAAAACTATCCGAAGATAATTTCGGATCCTGCTCGGCAGTCATCATCATTACCGGAATTTTCATCAGACGTTTTTCAGCTTTCATGTGGCGCACCAGTTCGGGGCCGGATATGTGAGGCATGACGACATCAAACACCGCGGCCGTAAAATCCGCATCACTCTGCAAAGCCTTAAAAGCCTCGCGGCCATCTCGAGCCGTGACAACCTTAAAACCTTCTTTCGACAGGAGCGTAGTCACGAGCCGCAGGATTGCCGGATCGTCGTCAGCGACCAGAATGCGCCGGTTCTCTCTCGCTGCTTCGCTCATGTCCTGGATGACCTCAAGCAGTCTCGACGGCTTTATCGCTCTCTCCTGCTTTCATGGAAAGCTCGGCCGCGAGTTTTATCGCCGCCACCATGCTGGAATGTTCCGCAATCCCCTTTCCTGCAATGTCGAAGGCGGTGCCATGATCGACCGAGGTGCGAATGAATGGCAAACCCAGCGTTACATTAACCGCCTCGCCAAACGAAAGACATTTAACAGGAATCATGGCCTGATCATGATAGCACGCAATGACACCATCGAACTCTCCATGCGAGGCGCGTAAGAAAACTGTATCGGCAGAGAAAGGTCCGCGCACATTTATCTCGTCATTGGCGCGACAACTTTCAACCGCGGGAAGGATTTCTGACGCTTCTTCGATGCCGAACAGGCCGCCTTCGGCGCCATGAGGATTCAGCGCCGCGACGGCAATTCGCGGGCGTTCAATGCCCCAGCGGGAAAATTCGCGATGTGCGAGGCGAATAGTTTTTTCTACGCGCTCGCGAGTAATCAGGCGAATCGCTTCCGAAAGCGGGACGTGTGTCGATACCAGGACGATGCGCAGATTCGCCGCGACAAAACCCATTGCATATTCTTCAGTAGCTGTAAGGTGCGCGAGAAATTCGGTGTGTCCCGGGAAGCTGTAGCCGCCCAGAAAGAGAGCGCGTTTATTGATCGGCGCGGTGGCAATGGCGTCAATCTCGCCGGCGGCGCACAGCTCGACAGCCGCCTCGATGTAACCAGCCGCAGCCTTTCCCGCCAGACCCGACTCAATGCCTGGCGCTACCGGGGCATTGAGGTTGTCGAGATGGAAAATTATCGGTTGGTCAATTTGGTCAGGGAGTTTTTCTCCCTTTCGAATGATCTCGTAACCGCACTGCAAATCGAGCTTACGCGCCGTGTGCGACAGTAGTTGAGCGTCACCAATAATTACTGGTGTTGAGGTATCGCGGACTTCGCTCTCCGCAACCGCCTTGAGAACCACTTCCGGGCCAATGCCCGCCGGATCGCCAATGGTGATTCCAATACGCGGTAATGTTCGTGATGACCGTGGACTTGAGGACGACAAGGGTTGATGACGCTGGTTAGTCATCGCCTAAGTATAACTGTGATGTATCTTCAGATTAATTCGTCTTGGTTACGGCGAGATTATCAGGCTTCTGAAAGCTGCGGTGCTGCTGGCGCGTTCCGCTCTTCGGCTTTGTACATGTACTTAATATTGCGCTTCAGGATCAATAGATTTGGCGCACTCCGCCGATTAATTTTCAGGGCGCCGCGATCGTACCATTCAATTGTACCTTCAATCTCTTCGCCGTTTTGCAAAACGATTACCATGGCCGTGTGCGCGTCAATCTGTTTCTTGTAGTAGTAAATCTCGGCGTGGGTCTCGTTTGGTGGCGGCTGACGCTTCCGAACCTGAACTGCCGCGGGCTGAAGTCCGCGTGACGGCGCAGGACCGCCGCCGCGATGCGGATTGCCGTTCATCCGGTCGCGGTTTTGCGCCGCCTCGCGCTTGGCTTTGACGTCGGCCAGCGTAGTTCTAATTAGTTTGCGATTCACTTTATTACCTCCGAATGTATATAGGACAGTGCTTCTCGCTCGCCGGACACATTCCCGCCGCGATCTTGCGTGAGACGCGCGCCGCTGGGTTACTGGCCGCGAGCCATTCGAGGAGAGAAGCTATTTAACCCGTAGTGAATATCCTTCAGGGAATGATGGACATGCTACACGACGGACGAGAAAAACGCAACGAGATTCAAACCGTGGAATCTGTCACGAAGGCGAAGCAACCTCAGAGTGCACGGGCACCTGCTCCAGCTCTGTCAGCTTAGTCAACCGGTTTCTAGTCCGCCTTCTTGCGAATAAAGGTCGGGACATCAAGGTCGTCCGAACGCCGGGCATTGGCGGACGGAGCCATCGGTTCAACCGGTTGTCTGGGCGCGTAGCGCGGCGCTGTTGTCAGCGGCATCTGCGCACCCACGGCCGCGCTGACCACTGCAGCAGTTCGTTGGAATCCCGTCGCGATGACCGTGATCTTCATTTCGTCGCGCATCGTCTCATCGATAACCGCGCCAAAAATAATGTTCGCATCTTCATCAGCTTCGTTGTGGATGATTGTCGACGCTTCGTTGACTTCATAAAGCGTCAAATCAGGTCCACCGGTAATATTGATGAGCACTCCGCGGGCGCCCTTAATGGTCGCTTCTTCAAGCAGCGGAGAGGAAATCGCCATTTGCGTCGCGTCAATCGCACGGTTCTCTCCCCGTCCGTGTCCGGCGCCCATCAAAGCCATTCCCATCCCCGCCATGATCGTGCGTACGTCGGCAAAATCAAGATTTATCATCCCGGGCACGGTGATTAGATCGCTGATTCCCTGCACCGCCTGACGCAACACATCGTCTGCCGCTTTGAATGCATCACCCAGCGAGGAACCTTGCGGCACGGCGCCAAACAAACGCTCGTTGGGAATGGTAATCACGGTATCAACCGACTCGTGAAGCTCGCTCAATCCCTGTTCCGCCTGTTGCATTCGATGGCGGCCTTCGAACTGAAACGGCTTGGTGACGACCGCCACCGTGAGCGCGCCCAGCTCAGTGGCGAGCGACGCAATGATCGGCGCGCCGCCGGTTCCCGTACCGCCCCCCAGGCCCGTGGTTACAAAAACCATGTCCGCGCCTTCGAGCACCTCGATAATTTTATCGGTGTCTTCGAGCGCGGCCTGGCGCCCAACTTCCGGATCAGCGCCTGCGCCCAACCCTTTCGTTAATCTGCCGCCCAGTTGAATCTTCACCGGAGCGCGAGATCTCTTCAAAGCCTGAAGGTCGGTGTTTGCTACTACAAACTCGATGCCTTCGATTCCCATTTCGATCATGCGATTGACCGCATTGCCGCCGCCACCGCCGACGCCGATCACTTTAATGCGAGCGCCGGTGACCGGCGGCTCGTCATCGATGAAAATATTTATGCCTTTGCCCGATTCGCGGACTTCAGGTGTCATGGTCATTTCCTCTCTCCCCGAGCCTGAAGGCTTTAGGGACCTTTTTCGTCTATATTGGGCTGACCTCAGCGATGGCATCTATATGTTGCGGACAAGATATTGTGCCGCCGGCGCGCCAGCATACAACACTTTGTCAGAAAATACTACTGAAACGATTTCGAAATTTCGCCACAAAATGCGTGAGCCTTCCACTACCGCCGCGTTTCGCGCCACCAGCTCGCTGTTCGATCGCGTGCGCGCGCTGTGACACCAATGCGAGGCCGGCAGCGGCGGCCCACGCCGGACTCTGAATGTCTTCTACCAAACCGCCAAAACGATCGCGTTCCGGATAACCGATGCGTACGGGCGCATCAAAAACCTGCTCAGCGATCTCAACCAGGCCACCGAGCAACGCGCCTCCACCCGTGAGCACAATGCCGCTCGACAGTTGCCGGTCCCATCCGGAATCCTTAATTTCGTCAGCCACGTGCATCAGGACTTCTTCGGCGCGGGGCTGCAAAATGTCGCAAAGAATTTGTCGCGACAATTGTCGCGGCGCGCGTCCGCCGACTGACGGCACCTCAACAACTTCGCCGCGTTCCGCATCGCTAAGCGACGCGCTGGAAGCACAACCGACTCTGCGTTTGATTTCTTCGGCCGCAGGAATTGGCGTCCGCAGGCCAAACGCGATGTCATTCGTAAAATGCGAACCACCCAGCGGAAAGACGGCCGTGTGGTGCACGGCGCCACGCTGATAAACGCAAAGGCCGGTGGTTTCGGCGCCCACATCGACCAGCGCCGCGCCATATTCCTTGTCGTCGTCGGTTAATGTCGCTTCGGCAGCGGCAAGTTGTTCCAGGACCATGTCTGCTACTACCAGTCCAGCGCGATTGACGGCGTTAATGGCGTTTTGCCGGGCAGTTACCGGACTGGTTACGATGTGAACTTTCACTGCCAGCCGGGCGCCGGTCATGCCGACGGGATCGTTGATTCCGTCCTGATCGTCAACGATAAATTCCTGTGGCAAACGATCGACAATTTCGCGGCCGGCAGGCAGTTGGATGGCGCAGGCTGAATCAATTGCGCGGCGCACGTCGTCCGAAGTAATTTCGCGGTCGCGATTGGAGACTGCGACGATGGCCTGCCCATTGAACCCCATAATGTGCGATCCGGCCAGGTTTATTGCCACTTCCTCTGCCTGCAATCCGCTCATGCGTTCGGCTTCTTCAACCGCGCGCTTAACGGCTTCAATGGCCGCGTCCGGGTTAACGATCACTCCCTTGCGCAACCCCCGAGCTTCGGCCTCGCCAACGCCGACGATTTGAAACAGTCCACCCTCGTCCGGCGTGCCGATGATGCACGTCACCTGGCTGGTGCCGATGTCGAGTCCGACCATGTGATTTCCGCGCTTAGCCATGAACGATTTGTTTCTGACCTTTTCAATGCCGCGACCGCTGCGCCGGCTTTGGTTTCTTGTCCGGCGCCGGCTTGTGATCCTTGTCGGCAGCTTGAACAGGATTAGCATTGCCAGCAGCGGTCGTCTCGACGACTGGTTGAGTTGTTACCCTGGCACTCGCCGCCGCGTTATTCCTGGAAATTTCTTCGCTGCCGTCTCGCGCGGTCGACAATTTGCTCCCGGTACTAAAACCAATTACGGCGCGCCGTCCCTGAGTTAGATCGATGTAGGTAATCAGGGCAGCTCGCGGACCTTGCTTTTGCGAGTCCAGCACCTCAAGCGCATCTTTCAGTCGCTCGCCAAAGTCCTGACTTCCCAACCGTACCTCAATTTGTGAATCGTCGCCGGCAAGTTGCGCCCGCACGTCGCGAATGTCGATCAGGTTGACTTCGCTGATCCGTTCCGACAAGCCCACCGGATCCCATGCGCGCGTGAGCTCGAGATATCTCTGCAATCGTTGAGCATTTTCCTTGCGCGGATCCTCAACCTCGTCGTCACTCCAGCCGCGAATGAAAAACGCCGGCATGTGATCGGCGCTTTTCATTTCGCCGAGCGCAACCCCTTCCTCGTCGACCCAGACGAAGTGTCCGGCGGAGGTCCGGACGACGGCAACGGGCACGCGCTCGATTACTCGAACTCGCAACCGATCGGGCAGCACGCGAGTAACGATCGCCCGGCGCACCCCCGGCAGGCGCTGAAGTTCAGCGCTGATTGCAGAAAGATCCGCGCGCCAGACACCTGTGCGCGCAACCGCGCGTCGCGTCACGGCGGAAACCTCCTCGGACGAAACGCGAGTCGCGCCGGTCACGTCAATGGCGCGGAGCTGGAATAATGAAGCAGATGCTGCCGCGCGGTAGGCGATCACCAGCGCGATCACGGTCGCAAGAATCATTACGTACTTAAAGACAGCCGGTACATACCTCAAGAGCGTGCGAAGCTGAACTCGGCCACCCCCGGCGCCTTGGCGCCGGCTCGGCCGCTGCACAAAACCTCCTGGGGAGGTCGCGGCCCGGCGCGCTCCGGGCGAGGCAATGACTTGTTCTCTCATAGGTTTTCCATTCAGCGATTTTCTGATCGCCAGACTTCGACTTCGTATTCGAGATCGATTCCGTGTTCGCGTTTTACCCGCTCGCGAATTTCTTCGGCCAGTTCAAGCGCGTCAGAAGCTTTTGCGTTTTCACCTTCGGTGACTATGAAGTTAGCGTGCTTTTCAGAAACGACTGCTCCTCCGCGCCTTGATCCCTTAAAACCAAGTTCATCGATTATTTTGCCGGTGCCAATCGAATCCGGTGGATTCTTGAAGAAGCAACCGGCGGAACGCGCGCCGTGGGGTTGGCTGCTCATGCGCTTGCCCTTCGCCTCGGCCATCCGCTCTTGAATCTTTCCAACGTCGTCTTTTCGCAAAATCAACGTCGTGCCCAACAGCAACTCTCCTTCGCGGAACGACGTGTGGCGATAATTCCATTTCACATCGCTGCCGGGAATTTCGACGACTCGACCATCCCGCGCGACCCGCACCGACTCCACCACGGTTCCGATTTCCTGCCCAAACGCGCCGGCGTTCATCCAGAGTGCGCCACCGACAGTGCCGGGAATTCCATTCAATCCCTCGATACCGGATAGGGCCTGGCGCGCGGCGTCGACACACAAACGCGGAAGCGAATACCCGGCGCTCACCGAAACTCGCTCGGCATTAAAAATCGGAACAGCTTTCAATTCCTTCAAACTAACAATCAAGTAATGATGTTCTCCATCATCAGCCAGCACGTTGCTTCCGGATCCGAGCGGGCGCCAGGCGATCTCCTTTCGATCGAGCTCACCAACGAATGCTGCTGCCTGTGTTTCGGTTTCCGGGACGGCCACCCAGTCGATGGCGCCGCCCACATGCAAGCTGGTCAGCTCCGCAAAACTCCGTCCGCGCTCAACCCGCACGCCCAGTCGCGCCGCGATCTCGTTTATCGCCGCGTCACGCTCGGCCATCTCGTTTACTTTCGTCATGACAACTGAAACCATCAATGCTTGCGATGTAAACCCATTCTCACCCGCTCGCTGTCGCAAGCGTTACCGTATTAGGCGCTCTGCGCCGCTTTATTGTCGCGCAGCATGTTCAATAATTGGTCTCCAGCGCGATGAACGGATCCCGCGCCCAAAGTGATCACCAGGTCGCCTTCGCGAACATTCGCATGCAGAATCTGCGCCGCATTATCCAGCGCCCCAATGTATTCCGCGCGCTTATGACCGTAGCTCTTTATCCGCTCGGTCAACACATCGGCATTTATTCCTTCAATGGGGGTCTCGCTGGCAGCATAGATATCGGTCACGAACAACACGTCTGCGTTATTAAAAGCACGGGAAAATTCTTCCAGCAGATCATGCGTGCGCGAGTAGCGGTGCGGCTGAAACATCACCACGATGCGACGATTCGGAGCGCCGATTCGCGCCGCACTCAGCGTCGCCTTGATTTCCGTGGGGTGATGTCCGTAATCGTCAACCACGGTGACGCCGCCCTCTTCACCTTTGAATTGAAATCGCCGGTCGGCGCCAGTAAACTCGCTCAGCGCGTGGGCGATTTGATCGAAAGGCACCTCTAATTCCAGTCCGACGGCGATCGCTGCCAGCGAGTTATACACATTGTGTTTCCCCGGAACTCGCAAGGTCACGCGGCCGAGCACGTCTACTCCGCGCCATACGGCGAAATTCGATCCGAAGGTCTGGTCGTAAGATATTTCATGCGCGGAGACGTCAGCCTGCGCACTCAAACCGTAAGTGACGCGCCGGCGTTCGACCTTGGGAATCACTGCCTGGACATGTGGATCGTCCAAACAGAGCACCGCCGCGCCGTAGAACGGAACTTTGTTTACAAAATCCGCGAAGCATTTACGGACATCGTCCATATCGTGGTAATAGTCCATGTGTTCGCGATCGATGTTTGTCACCACGGCAATTGTCGGCGTTAACATCAGAAATGAACGATCGCTTTCGTCGGCTTCAACCACCATCAAATCGCTTTTTCCCAGCCGCGCATTGGACAGGTAGCTCCGTACGATTCCGCCCACGACAAACGTCGGGTCAAGTCCGGCAATCCCCAGCACTGTTGCGACCATCGAGGTCGTGGTGGTCTTTCCATGCGAACCCGCGACGGCCACGGTGTGCGGTTTCATCCGCATCAATTCAGCCAGCATCTCGGCGCGCGGAATGACCGGAATTGAACGCCGGCGCGCTTCGATAATTTCTGGATTGTCGTCACGGACCGCCGTTGACCTTACCACCACATGCGCATCACCAACGTTATCGGCAGAGTGTCCTTCAGTTACTTCGACGCCGAGGTCTTCAAGGCGCGCGGTGACTGATGATTTCCTCAGATCGGAACCGGAAACACTGAAGCCGAGGTTAGCCAAAACCTCCGCGATGCCCGACATACCAATGCCGCCGATGCCGATAAAATGAATGTGTTGAAAGCGACGAAACATAAAAATCAGTAAGCCGTGTGCAGTAAGCAGTACGCCGGGCCAACTTCCGGGCGGCCGTCTCCATCCTTGTAATTTCATCGGGAGACTCGATCAACAAACTGATTTCCTTTGCCAATCGTTCACCGTTCAGGTCGTCCTGCAAGATCATTCGCGCCGCGCCGGCATTCGCCAGGACTTCAGCATTGCGCCTTTGTTCCAACTGTCCCGGCAGCGGAACCATCAATGCCGGTTTTCCGGCCGCCATCAACTCGAAACTGGTCGTGGCGCCGGCCCTTGAAACTATCAAATCATTCTCCGCGAACGCCTTCATCATATTGTCGATGTATTCGCTGATCTCCGCCCGCGTTTTCCAACCCGCAGCGGCATAGCCTGCACGGACTTTTTCAAAATCCAACTTGCCCGTTTGATGAGTTATGCGCATTCTTTCTCGATAGTCTTCAAGAAACGGCACCGCCGCAATCATCGCCTCGTTGATGGCTCGCGAACCCTGGGACCCGCCAAAAAGCAACAGCGAAAACTTCTGCGGGTCTCGCTCTTTGGCTTTGATTTCAAAGAACTCAGACCTGATCGGATTCCCCGTAACTACTGCTTTGTCGCCAAAGAACGGCAACGCTGCTTCAAACGATACGGCCGCTGCGTCGACGAAACGGGCCAGCCGCCGATTCGTAAATCCCGGCACGGCGTTGGACTCCATCACCAGAGTCGGCACATGCATCTGCGCCGCCATTAACAGGACCGAACCCGTCACATAACCCCCTGCGCCCACCACGACGTCAGGCCCGAACGACTTGATCAGGCGCCGGGCGGCCAGAAAACTCTTCGGCAGGATTAGCAGTCCCCGCAAGCGCTGCCCTAACCCCATGTTTACCAATCCTGCGCTTTCAATGATCGAAAGTTCAAAACCCGCTTGCGGTACTAAACGGTTTTCCAGTCCTCGCGCTGTCCCGACAAATCTGATTACTGACGAAGGATCGCGTCGCCTGATCTCATTCGCGATCGCAATTGCCGGATAAATGTGACCGCCGGTGCCGCCGGCGGCGATCAGCACTCGCATCGGTCACCCGTAACGGGCGCGCGCCACGGCCGCACGGTATGGCGCCGATCTTCTTCTCAGGCCGCGACCGCGCGCGAATTCCTCTTCGCCGTCATGCCATGCGGCTCTGTTTGCACAGTTCGCGTATTGCGAGATGTTCAGGAGAATGCCAACGGCCGCCAGCCCCGGCACCATCGACGATCCGCCGTACGAGATGAATGGCAGCGGGATCCCCTTGGTTGGCACCAGCGCCAGCACCACACTGATATTAAGCAAGGCCTGCGCGACGATTCCTACGACAATGCCGAGACCCAGTAACATGCCGAAACGATCGGGCGCTCTTAACGCGGCCCGTAAACCTCGCCAGAGAAAAAATCCAAAGACAAAAACTACAATCAAGGTTCCGACTAATCCCAACTCTTCGCCAACGATGGCAAAAATAAAATCCGAGTGCGCAAATGGTAAGAACAACAATTTCTGTTTTCCCTGCGCGAAACCGAGCCCGTGCGGCCCGCCGGAGCCGACCGCGATTAATGATTGCACTGCCTGGTAGCCGGCGCCCTGTTGATTTGCCCACGGATCGATAAAAGCCGCCATGCGCGCCCAGCGAAATGGCGTCAGAATCATCATCAGGAACGCGCCCACTACTGCCGGCAATATGCCGATGGCCAAATGCCTCGGTCGCACTCCCGCCGCATAACAGACGACAAAGCAAACGATCGCCAGCATTAACGCCGTCCCGAGATCGGGCTCTTTAACGACTAGTCCGGCAAGCACAGCCAGGACAAATACACACGGGACAAAGGTCTTCCAAAACAGGCGCTCTTCACCAGCTCGTCTCTCTAAAAAGTAAGCGAGAAAGATTACCAGCGACAGCTTGGCAACTTCTGAAGGCTGGGCTGAGAATCCGTTAAACCTGATCCAGCGCCGCGCGCCGTTTACGGGAGCAAATCCAAACACGGCGAGCAGGAGAAGCACCGTGATCATCAGGAGCGGGTAAACTATCCACCAGCGACGCAGTTGCTGATAATCAAATTGCATTGCCACCAGCATCACGAAAAAACCGATCATGGTCCATACGCTCTGCTTGATCACGTAATAAAACTGATTGTGGCCCTCCTGGACCGCGATGACTGCTGAGGCGCTATAAACCATGACGACGCCAAACAGCGCCAGACCTGCGGTCGCCACGAAGAGCCATCTATCAGCTTGTAATTTTTGGGCCATAACCAAAAAACAAGTCCAACGTCCGAAGTCAAACGTCCAAGGTCAACCTCGCGGACTTTGGACTTTGGACTTCAGACTTTGGACTTCTTCTTTAAAGACACTTCCGCGGTGTTCGAAGCTTTCGAACATATCGAAGCTGGCACAGGCGGGCGCAAGTAAGACGATGTCGCCCGATTCTGCTGCTGCCAGAGACCGCGCAACTGCGTCCTGCATATCCGTCGCATGCTCGAACGGTGCGGCTCCTTTCAGGTCGGTTTCGATCGCAGCAGCGTCTTCGCCGATCAGAACCATCTTGCGCACTCGCTGGCGAATAAGCGGCGCCAGCGGCGCATAGGGTGCTTTCTTACCGCGGCCGCCAAGAATCAAAACAATCTTTCCCCGGTCGTCAGCGAACGCTTCCAGGGCTTTCAACGTAGCATCGACACTCGTGGCTTTCGAATCATTGAAAAACCGCACGCCATTGATCTCAGTCACGAATTCCAATCGATGCTCAACAGGTTGAAATTCGGCCGCCGTCCGGCGCAAGCTTTCCGGCGCGGCGCCGCACGCCAGGCCCGCCGCTAAGGCCGCCAGCACATTTTCGACGTTGTGCAATCCGCGCAGCTGCATTTCTTCACGCGTCAGCAAAACGCGCTCGCCGTTGCTTGTGCGCGACATCAGGTCTCGTCCGCGCAGAAACAAACCCTCTTCCAATTCGCGTCTGACACTGAACTCAACAACATGGGCACGTAGCCCGGCGTCCCATGATGAAACGATTTCGTCATCGGCATTGAGTATCGCCACGTCGGAAACCGTCTGATTCATAAAGATCCGGTGCTTCGCCGCCGCATAGTCCATCAGTGACTCGTACCGGTCCATGTGATTCGGTGTGACGTTCAGCACCGCAGCCACCGTGGGATGGAAACCCACGATTGTCTCCAATTGAAAGCTGGAAACTTCGACTACGTTCCAACCCTCATCGTGCGACGATTCAATCATTGAAATCAGCGGCGTCCCGATGTTGCCGCCGACTTGAACTTTCATGCCTGCATCTTTCAGCATCTGCCCAATCAAAGACGTCGTGGTAGTCTTGCCGTTAGTTCCGGTGATGGCCATGATGCGGCCGCGGAGAAAACGTGACGCCAGCTCAATCTCGCCGATGACTTCAACGCCACGCCGCTCGGCATAGCGCACCGGAATACTTTTCGAAGGCACGCCGGGACTGATCACTACCAGATCGATCTGGTCGAGTAGCCACGAGGGAACGTCTCCGGCGACGCAGCCAACGCCTTCACTTTTCAAATCGAGCGCTTCTGCCGGCCATTCATCCAGCGGCTTACGATCGTTAAGCGCCACGATCGCCTCACGTTGGGCCAGAAACCGCGCGCTCGCAATACCGCTGCGGGCCGCGCCCATTACCAGAACTTTCCGGCCCCGTAGCTCCAATCAACTCCCAATACCTTCGCTGTGTTTAGAGGCGGGCTACCGCCCGCCATTTTTTCCACCGCTCACTCGGTGGGCAGTCGCCCGCCGCTAAACATTTTCATGTAGTGTCAAAGTTGAAAGATTCATCGCAACTTCAAAGTTGAAAGACTCAACAACGCGAACAGTATCGCCAGAATCAAAAACCGAAAGACGATCTTCGGCTCCTTCCAACCCAACATTTCAAAATGGTGATGCAACGGGGTCATGCGAAATACACGATGCCCGACTCCCGTGCTCCGCTTGGTCATCTTGAATACGCCGACCTGCAACATCACAGACAGCGCTTCGATCACAAATACGCCGCCCACCATCAGCAACATGAATTCCTGTTTGGTGAGAACCGCGATCGTCCCGATCGCCCCGCCGATCGCCAGGCTGCCCACGTCGCCCATGAAAATTTCTGCCGGCGGCGCATTGAACCAGAGGAAGCCGAGACTCGCTCCGGCCATAGCTCCGCAAAAAACCGTCAACTCCGCCGCTTCGGCACGATGCGTCAGGTCCAGGTACTGTGCCCATCGCGCGTCGCTGGCGAGATAAGTGAACGCGGTCAAAGCAGAAGTAGCAATGAACGTGACGCTGATTGCCAGGCCATCGAGTCCGTCCGTTAAGTTCACGGCATTCGTCGCCCCCAGTAATACGACGACGATCAATATCAGATAAAAATAAGGACCGATGTAACTGATCCCGTTTGGACTGGGATCGGCGGTGTTCTTGAAAAATGGAATACTTACATTCCATGAATACTTGGTCGCAAAATATCTGGTCGAAATAAACAGGATCGCCCAGACTCCGAACGCGATCACCAATTGGAAAATCAGCTTCTGGCGGCCCGTAAGGCCCAGGCTGCGGCGCTTTACTAACTTCAAGTAGTCGTCGGCGAAACCGACGGCGCCGAATCCCATCGTCGAAACTATCAACACCCAAACGTACACGCTCGAAAGTCGCGCCCATAACAGAGTTGAAATCAGGACCGAGCCGCCGACCAGCAGGCCACCCATCGTCGGCGTGTCCCGCTTGGCCATGTGGGCCTGCGGTCCTTCTTCGCGAATTTGCTGGCCAATATTCCAACTCTTCAGCGCCTCGATGGCCCGGCGGCCAAACAACAACGTAATCAAAAGTGCGGTGATCGTGGCATAGGCAGTACGAAACGTGACGTACTGGAAAACATTCAGCGCCTTTACGAGATACCACTCCCTCTCTTTGAAGTGGTTGTAAATCAGCTCGTAAAAGATCCAATAAATCATTCCATCAGGAGCGCCGTAATTTCCCGGCGTTTCGCGCGTCCGCGCTGCTTACGGCCCGGTGTTTGGAACGCTCAGTGCAAATCGTTCGCGCAATGCCGTAACCACCTTGTCGGTCTCGACGCTGCGCGATCCCTTGACCAGGATCAAATCGCCGGCCTGTACTTCGTCCGGCAGAATCGCCGCGACTTCTTCAGACGATTCGAAGAAGACCGCGCGTGCCAGGCCTGCTTCACGCGCACCCTCAACCATTTCGCTCGCCAGGCCGCGCACTCCCCAAAGCACATCAATCTTCAGTTGCGCGATCTCCCGCCCCGCATCGTGGTGCATGTCAGCCGCCTGCGGGCCGAGTTCCAACATCTCGCCGGCAATTATCACCCGGCGCTTGACGCCTGCAACTGCTTCAGCAATGGTGCGCGCCATGCTTATAAGCGACCGCGGATTCGAATTATACGAATCGTCAACGACCGTAAATCCCTTGGCGAAATGCAAAACCTCGCCTCGCATTCTCGGCGGCTTAGCGCTCTGCAGGGCCATTGCGATTTGTTCGGGTGCAATCTTGAATGCCGTAGCTACGGCACTGGCTGCCAGCGCGTTCATTAAGTTGTGGCCGCCCGTCATTGGGAGTTCTGCGTTTGCCTCGCCAAGTGGCGTCCGCAATCGAAAGCGGATCAAACCAAATTGCGCTGCATCGATATCAGTGGCCATTACGTCCGCAGCATTTTCAATGCCGAAAGTAAGCACCGGACCAGTGGTTTTTTCTCGCATAGCTGTTACAAGTTTATCGTCTGCGTTTAGAACGGCGGTGCCGCCCGGTTTTAGACCTTCTATCAACTCGGCTTTCATTGCTGCTATCGTCTCGATCGTCCCGAGATATTCAAGATGAACCGGCGCGACCATTAATTCAACACCTACATCCGGCGGCGTGATTTGCACGAGCCGCCGAATCTCGTGCGTCGGCGACGACATTCCCATTTCGAGCACCGCCAGATCGAACTGCTCCGGGCGGCGGCCGTTGCTGACCATTTGCAATACGGAAAGTGGCAAACCCAGGTTGTTATTGTAATTTCGTTCACTCTTCAAAACCCGATAACCGGAATTCGCAAGCACGTGCGCAGTTATTTCCTTGGCTGTAGTCTTGCCCGCACTGCCCGTGATGGCGACTACTGGCCGGGCCCATTGCTCGTAAACTTTTCGCGCGAGAGTCTGCAGGGCGTGAATCGCATCATCGACAAGTAACAGGCGGTCTTTCAGAGCTTCCAGTTCCTTGTCGCCTGTCACGCGGTCCTTTCGAGCCACCGCTGAGACTGCGCCGCGCGCGAAAGCTTGCGCGATGAAAGTATGGCCATCTGCAAACGTGCCATTGAAACCCGCGCGCTCGTAATCCGGCTGCGAAAGCGCAAAGAACAAATGTTCCCTGCCTATGGTGCGGGAATCAATCGAGAAGTCGTCTATTTCTTTGTCAAATAACTCCAGACGCAAACTTTCCGCAACTGCGCCCATCAATTCTGCTGCGGTTCTAAGATTCACGTTGCCTTGCGACGGCGCATGACCCTGAGCGTAACAAGTTTCGCCGATTTCGTTTCCGTATTTGCGCCCATTTCCATTCTAAGTATTCAATTGGACCTGCCGAAATCCACGCTCACCAACTGACCGGTCTGCACTTCAGTGCCCGGCGCCGGACTCTGCCTCCACGCCCGTCCGTCACCGCGAGCTTCCAATTGCAAACCAAGTTGGGCGCAGAGGCGCGCTACGTCGCGAACACTCTGACCACGCAAATCGGGCATCAACGCGCCGTGATTGCTGGCGAAAGCATAAACCACTTCCGTCATGCGACTGCTCGAAGGCCGCGCGTCAACTTTCGGCAGCGTTGCCTTGCGCTCCTGAGTTTGGCGTTCGTCGTCAAGGCGCGCCTTGGTAACTTGCAGTGACGATTCCTCAGCTCGGGCTGGCGCCCCCGGCGTGAGTTTGATTTGTGCATCGGGCGTCACCGCCAGATCCGGAAGAATCTCTTCCGCTATTTCGCGGAAGACGGGCGCGGCGACATCACCGCCGTGATATGAGCCCTGTGGCTCGTCAATGACCACGATGATTACGACCGCGGGATTAGTTACCGGCGCGAACCCAACGAAGGAGCCTATAAACTTGGTACTCGAATAAGCACGAGTTCTGGGATCGATTTTTTGCGCCGTTCCAGTTTTTCCTGCCGCTGTATAGCCGTTCAATTGAGCTTTGCGCGCTGTGCCCCGCAGCGTAACGCCTTCCAGCATTCCGCGAAGGGCCATCGTTGTTTCGGTTTTCAGCGCCCGGCGCGATTCAGTCCTGGCCTGAAACAGTACGGTTCCGTCCGGTGAGCGCATTTCGCGCACCAGATGGGGTTTTACCAGCAATCCGCCGTTAGCCAGGGCTGAATACGCAGTTGCCATTTGCAGTGGGGTCACGCCAATCTCTTGTCCCATGGCAATCGATCCAATCGAAGAAGGCTGCCAACGTTCGAGCGGGCGGAGAATCCCGGCTGACTCGCCCGGTAGATCCACGCCGGTGCGAGATCCAAAGCCAAGGCGCCTGATGTAATCAAACATCGATTCGTTACCGACCCGCAGTCCGAGTTTGATCGCACCGACATTGCTCGACTGCGCCAGGGCTTCGGCGACCGTTAACACACCGAACGAATGATGATCATGAATCACACGCCCGGCGACCGTGATTTGTCCCATTTGGCAATCAATCTTGTCATCCGGCCTGGCGAGGCCTTTCTCGATTGCGGCCGAGTAAGCTACGATCTTGAACGTGGAGCCCGGCTCGTATGTATTCTGGAGCGCTCCATTCGCCCGGCGCTCTTCGGCATCGCGCGGTGGTTGGTTGGGATTGAAAGCTGGAGCATTAGCGAGGGCCAGAATGTCACCGCTCAACGGATCCATGACGATGGCCGTTCCCGACTTTGCATGGCTCCGTTCAACAGCCGCAAACAGTGCCTGCTCGGCGCGGTATTGAATCGTCTGGTCGATGGTCAGAACTACGGTCTGACCGGGATGCGGTTGAATCTCGTAACTTTCGAAGGCCCGGCGTTGGGCATCGGTCTCCAGATACAACTTGCCGGATTCGCCGCGAATTCGGTCGTTATAAAACTGCTCGACTCCGCCGAGTCCCACTTCATCAGTGCCTACAAAGCCCAGCACGTGGGCCGCCAGCGAGTCATTTGGATAAAAGCGCTTCGGCTCTTTGCGAGAATAAATACCTTCCAGGTTCAGCCCATTCAGTTTGGCGGCAACGCCCTCGTCGAGGCGCCTCACGATCCAAACGAACTTCTTATTTGTCTCTTTCCCCTCTTTTAAATGATCGGCGAGTGAGACACGGTCAAGGTTGGTCACTGAGGCAATTCGCCGGGCAACATCCTGGGGGTTTTCGATTTCGCCGGGATCGGCAAAGAAAGATTCCATATCGACGCTGCGCGCGAGTTCTCGTCCATGCCGATCGAGCAACTGTCCGCGGGTGGGCGTGGTCTCAACCGTCCCAAGTTGTTGTTTGCGCGCACGCCCGGCGAGATCATCATGCTGTGTAACCTGCAGGTGAACCAGACGCGCGCCGATCAGAACCATCCAGCCTACGAGCACCAGCGCAATCGTCAGGGCGCGTTTCCGTAGCCTATCCGGCTGGGTAATGGCGATGGAGCGTGCGGGCATTTGCAGGAACCCTGAACTGATTCATCCGGCGATTTAGTAAGCTTCCCGAGGGCCGGGCCACGAAATCTAATTGCTTTGACGATCGACGCAAACAAAACTCGCGCCCCCTGAACCTTCAATCAAGTCCCGCGCCGGTAGTCGGCGCTGCTGTAGAGTTGCTGGTTGCCGGCCCGCTTGGTTTCGATTCTTCTTTAGCCGAAGGGCTGTGCTCTCGCGCCGGGGCGACCTGCGACGGCGAAACGGGTTGCATCCCAAGTTGGCGCGCGGCGCGCTCCAATTTCACGGGCGAGGCTGCTTCTTCGCGATCCAAAAGAAGCCGGCGTTGTTCCTCGAGCAACTGCTGACGCTCGCGGCGCAGATTTTCACTTTCATAACCCAACTGCAGCGCAGCGAAATGCTGGCGAGCTGCATAAACAAAGCCTGAGCTAAGCACCAGACCGCAAACGAGCAAAGCGACGAGTTTTCTGATTAGACCTCGGTCACGCTCGCGAAGGATAAGGGAATTTCTCTGTTTAGAGGGAACTCTTCGAATCATTGGGTCAAGCTCAAGTCTTGATACAAGCCCGCAGCTTAGCGCTTCGCGAGCGAGGGTTTTCGGCAACTTCGGCGGCGCTTGCAACGATCGGGCGACGCGTCAGGATCTTCACCGCCTGGCGCGCTCCGCAGGAGCAATGGGGCGCACGCGGCGGACACTCGCAGTGTCCCGACAGCCGCCGCAAAACGCGCTTGATAATTCGATCCTCAAGCGAGTGAAAACTGATTGCGACAAGACGGCCGGCCGGTTGTAAAAGATCGATTGCTGTTTCGATAAACTCGTCGAGACCTTCGAGTTCGTGATTGACGGCGATGCGTAATGCCTGAAACGTCCGCGTCGCCGGGTGGATCCTCCTGCCTCGATGACTGCCAACTGCGCGCTCAACCAGATTCGCGAGTTCGTGAGTGGTTCGTACCGGCTGGCCCCGGTCGCGTTGCTCGACAATCAGGCGAGCAATACGGCGTGACCTTCGCTCTTCGCCGTACTCGAATATAACTCGCGCAATTTCAACTTCGGGAAGACGACCAAGCAGCTCAGCAGCTGTCTCCGCATCGCTTCTCGCGTCCATGCGCATGTCGAGCGGCGCATCCTGACGGAAACTGAATCCCCGGCCTGGCGAATCCAGTTGTAACGACGAAACGCCGAGATCGGCCAGAATGCCGTTTACGCTTTTGACTTTCGCTGTCGCGAGGACCCGCGTTATGTCGCGAAAGTCTGCGTGCACGGCGCGGAAACGCGAGCCGAATCGCGCTAAACGCTTCCTGGCCAATTCGAGCGCTTCGTCGTCACGATCAATTCCGATCACCTGCGCGTTGTCGGCTGCCTGTAGGATTGCTTCGCTGTGCCCGCCAAGACCCAGTGTGCAATCAACGTACAGGCCGCCACGCTCCAGAGCGAAGAGCTCGATCGTTTCCCGAAGTAGCACGGGGCGATGGGGCGTGCCCATGCCCCCCAAAGGCGCCGCCATCACCACCGCCCCGTGATCTCGTTCAAAGAACTAACAGTGAGCTGTAAGCAGTAAGCTGTAAGCTGTTCGTCTGTGATAATCGGTTGAATTGAACTCGGTAAGCTCATCGGTTTTCCCGACTAACTGCTCACTGCTTACCGCTGACTGCTCACTGTCTTCAGATTCCCAATCTCGCAATTGCTGCTTCGTCTGCCTCGGTATAGGGATCGGAAAGCAGCCGCTGCTGAAACTTTTCGTGCTCCCAGACTTCCAGATACGTCAGAGCGCCGAGCACCACCACTTCCCCGGCAACCCCTGCGCTCTTTCGCAGGAGCGGGTGAATCAGCACTCGCCCCTGTGAATCCATCGACGACTGCTGGCCGTAATAACTGGTGCGGTCAACAAACTTTCGCCGCGCCGGATCCATCGAAGGCAACAGCGATAGCCGCTGTTCGATGGCTTCCCATTCCGGCAACGGGTAAATGCGCACGCACGCGCCGTCCAGGCTGGTAACATATACCGTTGGCGAACTGTGCTTCTCTTCCATGACCCGACGAAAAGGGGTCGGCACTTTCAGCCGGCCCTTCGCATCGATTCGCGCTGTATGGTTGCCGCGTAACATTCAATCGCGTCGGAGGGATACAGAAGCGGGCCGCCTGCCTCAATTCACCTGGTCGATTTATCGTATGACCTGTTGTGGCCACTTGGCTCCACTTCACTCCACCGACGCATAGTACGCCTGTATTTACAGGCTGTCAATACATAAAACATCGTTTGTCGAAGGTTTTTTTAGGGTCTGGCTAAGGTCTGAATCGCGTGCGGATGAGCTGAGTAGGAAGGACGGATTCCTTCTAAATCAAAAACCACGAGAACTGCACATTGCACAATGATCACAAGGCTTGCCACTGGGATCCACTGAGCACTTTTTCTCATTCTCGAAAAATTCAACCAACTCGGTGACGGCGGCTTCTTCTACGCCAAACCGCTCTTGAGATGGATGATCGACGCTGCCCGGGAAATTCCGGAGCCATGGCGATTGGGTCGGTGGCACGAACTCTCGCGAGCTCTCTGCTCGTTCAACTGCCGGCTTGCTTGTAGGCGGATAGCCGATGGATGGTGAAATTACAACTGGCGGTGACGATGAAACGAAATCAATGACGCGTGCCCGCTGTCGAGAGATGTTGTTGCCACCCTGGACTATTTTGGATTCAATCCGATCAAGTTTGCTTTCGAGATCATGAAGCCCTTCACGTATCGCCGACAATTCCTCGCGTACCGGCGACTCATTCGGCAAAGCGGGTTTTGCACCTCCCCCACTAGATCTCGGTTTGCCAGCGTCCAGCACGCGGCGCGCTACGCGCTCGGCGATCAATCTTGCTTGATCTTGTTCTGTCGACACTACTTCACCAGTAAATCAACTCGCCTGGTCAGGTAATAAATCAATGCGGTCAACTACGCCGACAATGGCTGAATCGATTGCCGCGCCCGGCTTGCCTGTCGCCACGGTTGAAGCGCTCCAGCCTTCCTGCACAATCAAAACGGTGTCGCCGACACCGGCGTCAACCGCGTCGAGAGCGAGTACCGTATGTCCCGTGTCTTCACCTTCCGGCGTAATCTGCTCGCACAGCATCACGCGCGCGTTTTCGTAGCGCACGTTTTTTTGGGTGGCAACTATGTTTCCGAGAACTTTTGCGAGAATCATCCTGGAAAAACGATCTTTGGACTTTGTGCTTTGTACTTGGTTGTCAATTTTGACGTTACGCGCACCGTCGAATAGCGAACAAAATACAAAGCACAAAGTACTAAGTACGGCTCACGTGTTTATCCGAATCAACAATCCCCACGATGGTGCAGTCCGTCGGCGTATCTTCGCGCTTGAACGGAAAGCTTGCTTCCTTTCCGCGACACCAGAAAACGAGTTCGCCGATGCCGGCGCCGACTGAATCGACCGCTACCAGCGGCTTACCCTGGGGCGCGAGATCTTTGTTGAGGGATTGAATGACAAGAAACTTTCGACCTTCCAGTGATTCGTTCTTCACTGTCGCGACGACTGTTCCGATAACCCGGGCGAGCTGCATAGACTTACTGGCTGGTTATATCCACGGTATCGATAACCCCAACAATTGCCGCGTCAACGGGGGCGTCTTTCATGCCCTGGGCCAGCCGCGCGCTTGATCCGGCGACGACCAGCACCCGCTCATGAAAGCCGGCGCCCACTGTGTCGACGGCCACTACATAGCCACTCGTGTCCGTGCCGTCGATGTTAATGGGACGAACAATAAGTAGCTTACGGCCCAGAAGTCGTTCATCTTTTTGGGTCGAGACGACTGTACCCACAATCCGTGCGATGATCATCCGCGCGCCTGGAGGCTAACCGGCATGGCGTCATCGACGCTGCCGTGGGGTCGCGGTATTACGTGTACGCTTACCAATTCGCCCACCCGACGGGCAGCTGCAGCGCCCGCGTCAGTCGCGGCCTTTACCGCCGCCACGTCGCCGCGCACGATCGCCGTGACAAAACCCGCGCCAATTTTTTCGTAGCCGATTAGCGTCACATTCGCGGCCTTGACCATCGCATCGGCCGCTTCGATCATCGCCACCAAACCCTTGGTTTCCACCATTCCGAGTGCTTCTTGCATTCAGTTTCTCCTGTGAGAAGTCCGGCTGGTAAATCGTAAATGGTAAATCGCGAGTTAGAATAACACGTTCCCCTGAATTTGCGATTCACAATTCAGGATTCATTGGTGGCCCGGACGTCTTCCCATGAACTCACGCAAAAGGTGCGGTGCCACATAGGAAATCAATCCTTCAAACGCGCAGCCTCAGTCAATAATTCAACCAGCTCCTCGCGTGTCAACGAGACTTTTCCCGCTCCGTTTGAAGGCGGGGCCGAACGATATGCCGGCGACACACGATCGCCGCTCGGACATGCCAGGCTGGTTTCATGAAGATAGCCACAAGCCTGGCAACGCGCTCCTTCGTTGAGATAGCCCGCTGCCTCGCGCACATTTATCAACTTTTCGATGGCGTCCGGGGACAGGTTGCGTGAGCCTCCGAGAATGCGGGAAAGGATCGCAATTTTGGCCGTATGCTCCAGGGTCTCCAGACGATCCCAGGCCTGCCAAAGGTCCGCGCCGTAGGCAACCGCGCCGTGATTAGCCATCAAAAGCGCGTTGTGATGCTTGACCAACGGCCGCATTGCATCAGTCAATTCTTCCGTCGAAGGCGTCCCATATTCAGCCAGCGGCACACAACCAAGCGTCAAGATGACTTCGGAAAGAATTGGTTGATCGATAGGCAGTCCGGCGACGGCGAACGCTGTTCCATTTGGCGGATGAGCATGACAAACAGCTTTAACGTCAGGCCGCTCGCGATAGATTAAGAGATGCATCGCGAGTTCGCTCGAGGCGCGACGATCATTCAAGGGGCGACCTTCAAGATCGGTAACCGCCAGCATGTCTTCCGTCGTACGGCCTTTGCAGGTCATTGTCGGGGTCGCCAGCACCCGGCCGTCATCCAGCAGGACACTGACATTGCCATCCGACGAAACGACGTAGCTGCGCTCGTACATCAACTTGCAGATGCGCACTAGATCCCGTCTTGCGGTTTGTTCGTCCATCAATTGTTACTAACTTTACAGGTCGCGCTTGTCGTTGACGACCTGTCTCTTCAATTCAGCAGCGACACGCCGTGCATTTGTCACCCGAGCCTTCTGCGGCAGCGCCAAAAAATATGAAAGGGACTCGAGTGATGTTGTCAGGTCAACAGTCTTCACCTTTACACCCAGACGCCCCACCAAGGGCGCCGGCGCAAAGTTCAACACGGCTTTCACGCCGGCGGCCATGATTTGATTCAGCACTCGCTGTGCGACGCGCGCCGGGACGGCGATGACCGCGATATCGATTTCTTCGTCATGTACGAGCTTTGCGATCTTCTTCACATCGTAAACAGGTATCCGATCCACGCCGATTGTTTGGCCGATCTTCTGCTGGTCATTGTCGAACAGGGCTATCACCGCAAAACTCGATTTCGCCAATCCGTTGTAATTCGCGAGCGCAGTCCCCAATCTTCCCGCGCCGACGATGCCTACCCGGTGTACCTTGTCCAGCCCCAGAATCTTCGTGAGATGCTGCCGAAGATCTTCTATGAAATAACCGGTGCCGCGGACACCAAATTCCCCAAAATAACCCAGGTCTTTCCGAATTTGCGCCGAATTGAGGTTGAACTGATCGGCGAGCTCCTGTGACGAAATCGTCTTTATTCCAGCCGCCCTGAGTTCATTCAGGCAACGGAGGTAAACGCTAAGCCGATTGGTGGTGAGTTCCGAGATTTTTTCTCGTTTCATGATCGTGACGCGCTTGCAAAGTATAACGCTGAGAGTGCTTCATCGGAAACATGGATTTGCGATGAACGCTCGCCTTCCATCATAATCTTGCGCCATCGCGTCGATTGACGCGGGCAGGATGTCCGCGAACCGCAGGCGAGGATGCCTGCGCTCTACAAGGCGCTACGATATGATCGCGCATCTTTCCGGAACTTTACTCGCAAAGCAGGCGACCTCAGTGATCGTCGATGTTGCCGGTGTCGGCTATGACGTGGCGATTCCGCTTTCGACGTTTTACGAATTGGAGGAGCTGGGCTCTCTGGTGCAGCTGCGCATCTACACCCACGTGCGAGAGGATGCGCTCCAACTGTACGGATTCAAGACCTCCCGTGAACGCGAACTCTTTCTGCAACTGATTTCGGTCAGCGGCGTGGGCCCGGGGCTGGCAATCAAGTTGCTCTCCGGCATGAACGCCGACGAAATGATTGCGGCTATTCACACCAATAACCTTGCCCGATTAGTTTCGATTCCCGGGGTTGGCAGGAAAACTGCGGAACGCCTGGTCGTCGATTTGCGAGACAAGATCGCCACCTTGTCTTCCCGTGAACTGGAGGAGGAATTTGCCGCGAAAGCCGCCGCCGGCGGCGCTTCAACTTCTCCGGATTCGATTCATAGCGACGCGCTCTCAGCATTGCAAAATCTCGGTTATCAAAAGTCCGCAGCCGAGAAAGCCGTTAAGAATGCGATCGACGAAGGCGGAGAGATTTCAGTTGAATTGATTCTGCGCCGAAGTTTACGGTCGCTGGCAAAAGCCTAGTCCATCTGTGTCCTCCGTATGCCCCTGGTGATTCAAGACGGTAATCACCAGGGAGGTGGAGATCACTTAGAAGTTGACCAATCAATCCGTCACGTTCAGAATTCAGGCGTCCATGGCGAATGCAAGTCACGCAACCGAAGCTCTCAGCGCTGTCGCAACTGAGGAAGATCGACAATTCGACCTTTCCCTGCGTCCCACTCGTCTTTCCGAATACATCGGACAAGGTAAAGTCGCCGGAAACCTTCGCGTTTACATCAAGGCCGCGGCTAAAAGGCGCGAAGCTCTCGATCATGTTTTGCTGACCGGGCCGCCGGGCCTGGGAAAGACGACTCTCGCCCACATCATCGCGAATGAGATGGGGGCGCAATTGCGCTCAACCTCCGGCCCGGCAATTGAAAAAACGGGCGACGTCGCGGCATTGCTCACAAACCTTCAGGAGGGCGATGTACTTTTCATAGACGAGATCCATCGTCTCCTACCGGCGCTGGAAGAGAAACTTTATCCCGCCATGGAAGACTTCAATCTGGATCTCTTGATTGGCCAGGGACCGGGCGCGCGCTCGATTAAACTGGAATTGCCCAAATTCACTCTGGTCGGGGCTACGACCCGCGCCGGATTAATCACCGCGCCGTTACGCGGAAGGTTCGGAATAGTTTTCCATCTGGACTTTTACCCGCACGATGATTTGGAAATCATCTGCAAGCGCTCGGCGAGTATTCTGGGAGTTGAAATAGTTGATGGAGGCGCCAACGAGATCGCCAGGAGATCGCGCGGCACACCGCGAATAGTCAATCGGCTGTTGCGCCGTGTTCGTGACTACGCTGAGGTTGATTACGACGGGCGCATAACGCACGACGTCGCCAACGATGCACTTAACCGAATGGAAGTTGATACCTACGGCCTCGACGAAATGGACCGGAAACTGCTCCTGACGATCATCGAAAAGTTTGAAGGCGGTCCGGTCGGCGTCGGCACGCTGTCGGCGGCAATCCATGAAGAGAAAGACTCTATCGAGGAAATCATCGAGCCATACTTAATTCAAATCGGCTTTCTCAATCGCACGCCCCGCGGCCGGATGGCAACCCAACTCGCTTATCAACACTTCGGGATTAAAGCCGGTCATCAAAGGCCGAGCTTGTTTGACTCTGCATAACTGAACTTTGTGCTTTGTGCTTCGTATTTTGTTTTTGATTGCTCTCAGGTCGCTGGATTAGCATCGGTGAAATTCAAAGCACAAAGATCAAAGAGCAGAGTACGGTTTTTCGAATGAAGGGAATTTCACGTCATTCGTTCGGAGTTCGTAATCGCGCGCCGTGGTTTCGCATGGTCAGGCACGCCGTGGAACAGTTTCACGAAAATGACTTATTCACCTCGGCCGCGGCGATGAGCTATTTCGGACTCTTGACGCTGTTTCCCGCGTTGCTTCTGCTTCTCGCTGTCAGCAATCGAATCACCGCCGGCAACGAGATGATTGCTCATATCGTTCAGGTCTATCCTGGGTCAGGCAAGTTCCTGCATGACACTATTCGATCACTTTCCGGCGTAGGCACCGAGGTCATGATTACCTGCGCCCTCGTCGTTTTGTGGGCGGGTTCGTGGGTTTTCGCGGTGGTCGAAAGGGCAATGAATCGCATTTGGGGAACCACGGCGCGTACCTTCCTTCATGGACGCGCATTGACGCTCGGCATGGTGGGCATCGTGGGCTTGCTGCTTTCAGTGTCGGTCATGCTTACTTCGATTCTTGTGGGATTACAGGAGATTGCCGGTCGTCTTTCCCCCAGGCAACTCGAGCACTACCCGCTGCTGTCATCGGTGGGAAGCGCATTCTGGCAATTAATCTTCGCCATAGTCAGCTTGCTGGTAACGTTCGCGCTCTTTGCTATTGTGTATCGCTTTATGCCCAACGCGCGCGTGACACTACGCGACACAATTCCCGGCGCCGTCATCGGAGGGCTGCTCTGGGAGGCCGCAAAATACATCTTTGCCTGGAGCCTTAACTATTTTCATTACGATCAAATCTATGGCTCGGTAGGCGCAGTGGTCGCGGTCTTGACGTGGGGCTACGTATCGAGTTTGGTGCTACTCTTTGGCGCTCAGTTGACCGGCGTTTTCCATCGCGAGCACATGGAACATCCGATTTCGTCAGCGAATATCAGTGTCCCGTCAGCCTCGTTCTCCTGATTAATTCAAAGCAGCAAATATTGTCTGAGTTCGCCATGATGCGTGTTTCAGACTTTGACTATGAACTTCCTGAGGAGTTGATTGCGCAGCAGCCGCTCGCTCGCCGCGACGCCTCGCGCATGATGATTATTGACCGGCGGGGCGAAAACTGGACTGATTCCGACTTCATCAATTTTCCTGCTTATCTCAGTTCCGGCGATCTCATTGTCTTGAATAATACGCGCGTATTTCCGGCCAGACTTCGTGGGAGACGACTCCCGTCGGGGGGCCAGGCTGAACTTCTGCTGCTCAACGAAGTCAGCCCGAATACCTGGGAAGCTCTGGCTCGTCCGGCGCACAAGCTGAACGCCGGCGCGCTTCTCAGTTTCGGCGCTAACGAATTGCAAGCGGAGGTCGTCGGCGCGAAACCCGATGGCGTGCGCGTTGTGCGGTTTGATGACACCGGCGATTTGAAGAGTGTCATCGATCGCATCGGCGAGACACCACTGCCGCCGTACATCAAGCGCAATCCTTACGCCGCCGGTAACGACCGCAATCGCTATCAAACCGTTTATGCAAAAGATCGCGGAGCTATTGCCGCTCCGACAGCCGGTTTACATTTTACGGAAGAAGCGCTCAATCAGGTCAAAGCAACCGGGGCAAGTATTGCCGAAATTACGCTGCACGTTGGCTATGGGACATTCGAGCCGGTGCGAGTCGCGGACATCAGTAAACATCGCGTGGCTGCTGAGCGCTATACGATACAGGACGATGTGGCGAATGCGATTAATGGAGCCCGGGCGAGCGGACACCGCATCATTGCGGTTGGAACGACCACGACTCGGGCCCTGGAATCAGCAACAAACGAGGCCGAACGCACCGCCAGCGGCGCGGGCACTGCAGATTTGACGATCGTTCCCGGTTACCAATTCCGCGCGGTCGATTGTCTCTTAACGAACTTTCACCTGCCACAGTCTTCACTTTTGATGCTCGTGAGCGCATTTGCCGGGCGCGAGCTCGTTCTGGCAGCCTATCGTCACGCAATAAGAGAAAAGTATCGGTTTTACAGTTATGGGGATTGCATGCTCATAATTTAGAGCCCGCCGCTGGGCCCGATAAGTTTTTCCGGGCAAGAAGATGACGGCGGGATTAGAACTCGCTATAATCGGCGTGTCCTTCCTCTACCGATGAAGCTATGGCAGTTTTGAGCAAATTTCGATCTCGCTGGCGGACGACTCGCCCTGAAGCAATTGAAGAACGCGAGCGCCCAAATATTGTCCTTGTTTCGTCGCCATTAAACGCGAACTACGAACTTCGGGGGCTAACTGTGGCCCAGCTTGAAGATTGCTGGCGGTTGGATCAGCGGTGTTTTCTTGACGGTGAAGCTTACAGCCGCGAAACCTTCGAATATCTTTTGACCGCGCCCGAATCAGTCTCTTACCGGATCGTCTCACAAAACAACGCGATGGCTGGGTTTGTGATTGGACTCGTCGAACCCGATCACACAGGTCATATCACAACGATCGGAATTGCGCCTGAGCACCGGCGAAGACATCTTGCGAGCCGATTGATGGAGAAGACGGAAGAAGGCTTTCGGCAGCGAGACGTGAGAATTGTCCGGCTGGAAGTGCGCTCGGCGAATATCGCGGCGCAAAATCTTTACCTGAGTCTGGGTTACTCCGCAACTCAGAGACTGCCCAGGTATTATTCAAACGGCGGCGACGGTTTGTTGATGGTAAAGTCTCTCGACTAACGCCCGCCTCTAAGTTTTTCTTAATTCAGTTAATACTTGTTTAGCGACGGCCTTGAGAGTGTCGAAAACACCATCGCCGCTGGACGCAATCGCCTCAATTACCGGCTCGCCTTTTCTTTGGAGTTCCGAAACCATATCTCCCATCGGCACCACGTTAGGCAGATCTCGTTTGTTGAGCTGCAGCGCATAGGGAATCTTAATCAGGTCGTAACCGTGTGCGCGCAAATTCTCTTCGAGGTTATAAAGAGACTCGATGTTTGCGTCCATCCGTTCTTCCTGCGAATCAGCCACGAACACCACGCCGTCGACACCCTTGAGAATTAATTTACGAGAGGCCTCGTAGAATACCTGGCCGGGCACGGTATAGAGATGAAAACGAGTTTTGAACCCCCGAACGGTACCCAGTTCGAGCGGCATAAAATCGAAGAAAAGGGTTCGATCGGTTTCGGTAGCCAGACTGATCAGCTTGCCTCTGGCTTGAGGCGCTGTTGAATCATAGATGTGCTGCAAGTTTGTGGTCTTGCCGCACAACCCCGGACCGTAATAAACGATCTTGCAATTGATTTCCCGCGATGCGTAATTAATAAAGGTCATAAGCTCGAGCGCGTTCCGTTACAGCGCGCCTATCTTAGGGTTGAGTGAACAAACTTTCAATGTCTTCATCGGTGATCTCACCAAACAACGAGGACTCCGGATCATTTTCGCTCGAGTCCCGCTCGATCGCCGCAAAGACAGCCGACAAGTCCTGGGAGACTTGCTTCGAACGCAACTTCACCAAACCAAGGCTGGATCTCTCGTCAAAAACAACCACCAGTAAAATTCTACCAATAACACTGATGTGTATGCTTTCTCTCTCGCCCTCGTGCGACAGGGTTGGAAACTCATCTTCGCCGATAAGCTTGGCCATGCCGCCGGTGGCCGCCACGTTGCCGGCCGCCAGCGATGCCAGGCTGGTAGTATCCAGATCGCCTAATTCACCATGCACGGCAATCTGTTGGCCGTCCTTTTCCACCAGGACGACGACCCGCGCGAACGAGTCCATGCGCAGGCGTGCGAGTACTGCCTTAATCTCGTGATAGCGCTCCTCGCGGATCAGAATTGGACCATCAGCCATGAAAAGTTAGCCTCTTGTAGTATGGGGTGGGGTCAAGATGAACTCGCGCTGTTTAAGCAATTTTGGACAACATCGAAAAACAATTTGCTTGCGCTCGAATTGGAGCCGGGCAAGTGCGCGAGACCCAAAAGACTTGGCGCTGGAGGCGCCACGAGTCAGACTAACACAGCCTTTGAGACTTGTTCAAGTATTTTGCTCATAGTAAAAAACTTTTTATCCCAGGCATCGAGCCGGGTGAGATCCGCCGCAAACTATACTGTTACGTTGATTTACGCGGAAAGCTGTGCTAAGCTGTCGCGAGTTTTGCCGCAGGTTTCTTCCATCTGAGGCCTTGTGCTGAAACTGAGAGGTTTGCGCCGATGAGCGTATCGACAAAAAGGTCTTCCTCGCGTTCTGGCTCGCGCCACCTATCTGCGAAGATCCGGAAAAAAGTCCTGGCCGGCAAAAAGTCTACTCGCCTAAAAACGGCGACTAAGCGCTCGCCTGCTGGAAAGGCACCAGCTCACAAAGCTACAAAAGCGAAGCCGAAAACGCGCCGCCTAACCGCAAAGAAAAGGGCCTCGGTGGCACCGGCAAAGAAGGGTGTCAAGAAAGCGGCTCGCGCAGTGCCTGCTCGGCAACCCCAACGGGTCAAGCTTAGCCAGGTTCGAAAAGCTCTAACTGCCAAGAAGACACCGCCACCACCTCCACCGCCATTAACCCACGACGAGGCAGCAGCGCTACGGCTTTTCGAGCAGGCACACAAAGAGTTTTCGCGCGGGCATTTTGCTGAAGCCAGGAGTCAATTTCGGTCTCTGGTAGAGAAATACCCGAACGTTTCAGAGGTTGCCGCGCGCGCCCGGACCTACCTTAACGTGGCCGAAGCACGCCTGCGCAGTGACCTTGCGCTGCCTCGTGATGCCGACTCGCTCTACGACCGCGGCGTGATCGAGCTCAATCGAGGCGAGTACGTCGCCGCTCAGGAGTTGTTCGAGAGAGCTCTTAAGCGTGAGCCCGACGCCGCCCACATACATTATGGACTCGCGGCCACGCGCGCACGTCTAGGTGCGATCGATACGGCATTAGTTTCGCTGCGCCGAGCGCTTGACCTGCAACCGAACCTTCGCATTCGCGCGCAACGAGATCACGATCTCAGCGCCCTCCACAGCCAACCGGAATTCGAACAGCTGGTCTTTGCCGGCCGCAGTTGAACAGTTCGTTTACTCTTTAGATTTCCGGCGAGCACACTTTCGACTCTGCGCAAACTCCGGAGCCATCAAAGTTCAAATGAGAGTCTGTTTCAAAGCTCAGTCCTTTCGGTTATGATTTTCTCCGTTGGCAAGCAATTGAAAGAACCACAACAGGATCGTGGCTTAAGACTCGTCGCCATCGGCGGTGGAACCGGACTGTCTACTCTGTTAGCCGGATTAAAGAGCTTTACGATTCAGGAAAAAGAGAGAGCCTGGGTCGAATCACTGTCTGCCATCGTAACCGTCACGGATGATGGAGGAAGTTCAGGCCGGCTGCGCGAGGAATTGCAGATGCTACCGCCAGGCGATATTCGAAACTGCATGATCGCCCTGTCGGAGGATTCCACGCTCCTGACTCGTTTGTTTCGATATCGATTTGGGGGCTCGGGTGATTTGGCCGGACACAGTTTCGGCAACCTTTTTCTCGCCGCCTTGACCGAGGTCACGGGTGATTTTGTGGAAGCGGTAAGGCTTTCTTCTGAGGTGCTGGCCAGCAAGGGTCACATTTTCCCCGCGACAATAAACGACGTTCGACTTGTCGCTGAATTGGAGGACGGCACCCAGGTCCAGGGGGAAACTGAGATCACGAAGTCCCGAAAACCGATTCGTCGTTTGCGACTGAAGCCGGAGCGATGTTTACCTCTGCCTGAGACCATGGCAGCGATTCGCAAAGCTGACGTCATCACTATCGGCCCCGGTTCGCTGTACACGAGTATCCTGCCGAATCTCCTGGTCGCCCGGGTTGCCGACGCGATTGGCGAGTCAACGGCAATCAAGGTTTTCATCTGCAATCTGATGACGCAACCCGGCGAGACTGATGGATACAGCGCTCGGCAGCATCTCGAGGTAGTGAACAGCTATGCACCGCAAATTCACTTTGATTATGTGCTCGTCAACGATCGGCCCATCAGTGACTCGCAAGCGAAACTTTATCGAGCCGAAGGCGCATTTCAGATCGGACTCAACGATGATCCGATCGAAAGCGGTTTCGGCGCCGAAACTGAATTGGTACACGCTGATCTGCTCGACGAAGGCGAAATGGTGCGCCACAATTCCGCGCGATTGGCCCGAGTTGTGATTGCCTGCGAACAGAAGGCGCACTTGAGAGCAACGGTTTCAGTAGAATCCTGAATGAACCCAAAGGAAACGATCCGCAACAAACCAATCAATGTTTTGATCCTGGCGGCGGGCCTTGGCACCCGCATGAAATCCAGGACGGCGAAAGTCCTGCACCAACTCGACGGTCGTCCATTGATTGCGCATGTATGCCGAACTGCAGCGTCCATAAATGCTGAAACCATCTGCGTGGTAGTTGGTAATCAGGCAGAGGAAGTAATCGCGGCGGTAAAGCGTGAACTGGGCGATAACGAAGTGGTATTTGCGACCCAGACAAAACTGTTGGGGACCGGTGACGCGGTAGCGGCGGCGAGTAGCCTGCTGGGACGCAAAGATGCGACGGTGCTGGTTCTTTCAGGCGACGTTCCGCTGGCAAAGAAGGAAACACTGGAAGGGCTTATTCAGATACATTCAGAGCAGGATGCTGCGTGTACCATGTTGACTGTGCGACTTGAGAATCCGACCGGTTATGGACGGATCGTGCGTAACGAGGCCGGAGAATTCCTCAAGATCGTCGAACAAAGGGACGCGACTGACGAAGAACGGAAAATTCGCGAAATCAACGCCGGGATTTATTGCTTTGACGGCCGGAAACTCTTTGACGCGCTTCAGCGGCTGCAACCAAACAATAAACAGGGCGAGTACTATCTCACCGACGTGCCGGCGATTCTCGCCGGCAACAGCGAAAGGGTCAATATTTACCTGCACGGCGACGCCCGCGAAGTCTCTGGCATCAATAACCGGGCTGATCTGGCGGAGTTTGAAAACTTATTGCGGCGTAACAAGATCCGGCAACTGATGCTTGACGGTGGCGTTACGTTCCTCGATCCGTCGCACACCTACGTCAGCTCGGAATCTCAAATCGGAGCCGATTCTGTTATCGATCCTGACGTGCATGTCGAAGGCAAATCGGTCATCGGCGAAGCCTGTGAAATTCATCATGGCAGCCGGATTACCAACTCTCGAATTGGGAACCGGGTTGTTGTCAAAGATCACTGCGTGATAATCGATTCGGACATTGCGGATGATTGCGCGGTGGGACCGTTTGCCCATCTGCGCATGAATGCGCAAATGGAAGAGAGCGCGGTCGTGGGAAATTTTGTCGAGGTGAAGAAATCAAAGATCGGACGCGGGACCAAGTCGATGCATTTGACCTACCTGGGTGATGCCACGATTGGTGAAGAGACGAACATTGGCGCCGGCACCGTCACGTGCAATTTCGATGGGCAGCACAAGCATCCGACGGTGATCGGAGATCACGTCAAAATCGGATCCGACACCATGCTCGTCGCGCCGGTCACCGTCGGAAGCGGCGCCGTCACGGCAGCCGGATCAGTCGTCACCGAAGATGTGCCGCCTGATACTCTGGTTGCGGGCGTGCCCGCGAAGATTAAGAAGAAGTTGAAGCCGAGGTCGTGATCATGGCCCACTTTTTTTCCTGCTTACTGCTTACTGCTCGCTGCTCACTGCTTACTGTTAACTGACATGTGTGGAATCGTCGGATACGTTGGAAACAAGCAAGTCGTCCCGCTGATTATTGATGGCCTGCGAAAGCTCGAATACCGCGGCTATGATTCAGCCGGTATTGCCGTCGTCGACGAAAACCAGGAAATGCAGATCCGGCGTGCGGAAGGCAAGCTGCGCAATCTGGAAGAAACACTGCGCCAGAAACCCATTGCCGGCAGCTATGGTATTGGCCACACGCGTTGGGCCACACATGGTCGCCCCACCGAAGAAAACGCGCATCCTCATCGCGACTGCACGGGGCGCGTAATCGTAGTGCACAACGGAATTATTGAAAACTATCTGCAATTGAAAGAAGAGTTGCGCCGGAAGGACCACCAGTTCGTCACTGAAACTGACACTGAAATTGTTGCTCACCTGATTGAAGAACACCTCAAAAGCGGAGTTGGTTTCGAGAATGCCGTCCGGAAATCAGTCAAGCAACTGCGCGGTATTTTCGCGCTTTCAATCTTAACCGCGGACGAGCCCGACACGATCATTTCTGCGCGCCTGGGCCCGCCCGTCGTGATCGGACTCGGCGACGGCGAATACTTCGTCGCCTCCGACATTCCCGCAATACTCGAACATACTCGGGATGTTTTTTTTCTCGGTGACGGTGAGATTTCAGTGATGACGAAACACGGGGTGCGGGTCACCGATTTTGACGGCAACAAGATCGAACCCGTGCGCCAACGGATTACCTGGGATCCGATTCAGGCGGAAAAGGGCGGCTTCAAGCATTTCATGCTCAAGGAGATTTACGAGCAGCCGCGCGCAGTCCGCGAAACAGTTGAAGGACGCATCTCGCTGGATACTGGCCGCGTATTTCTCGATGATTTCAAGACTCTTGCGGAGGAGGATTTCAAACGCTTCAGCTCGATCAAGATCGCCGCTTGCGGGACGTCGCTCCATGCCGGGCTTGCCGGCAAATACATGATCGAGCAACTCGCCCGCATCAATGTCGATGTCGACTACGCTTCTGAATTTCGTTATCGCGATCCGGTGCTGGACGAAAACACTCTCTTGCTGGTCATTTCCCAGTCAGGTGAAACCGCGGACACGATTGCCGCGCTCCGTGAAGGGAAAGAGCACGACGCGAAGGCGCTGGCGATTTGTAACGTGCAGGGCTCAATGATCACGCGCGAAGCAGACGGCACAATTCTCACCCACGCCGGACCTGAGATTGGGGTGGCATCGACAAAAGCCTTCACCTCGCAAATGATTGCGCTGTATCTGCTGGCACTCTATCTCGGGCAGGTCCGAGGAACGCTGTCGGCGGCTGACAGCCAGGCGCACGCGCAGCAATTGGCAGCCCTCCCGTTAAAAATGGAACAAGTCCTCAACGACGCGGACCAAATCGAAGAGTTGTCAAAGCAATTCTTCCGGGTGACGGACTTTCTTTACCTTGGCCGGGGCATCAACTTTCCGGTCGCTCTGGAGGGCGCGCTCAAGCTCAAGGAAATTTCTTATGTTCACGCAGAAGGCTATCCCGCGGGAGAAATGAAACATGGGCCGAATGCGTTGATTGACGAGAGCCTGCCGGTGCTTTTCGTCAACACGCGTGAAGAAGGTAATCGCGCGTCGGAACTGCGATACGAAAAAACCCATTCAAATATCGTTGAGGTCGAAGCGCGCGAAGGAATTGTGATCTCAGTATTGACTAAAGGTGACTCGATGTCGTCGCTGGTTTCGGATCACGTAATCGAAATCCCGGCATCCAGCGATCTTCTGTCACCGATTCTTTCGATCATTCCGCTACAGCTGCTCGCTTATTACATCGCCGTCCGTCGGGGATGCGATGTCGATCAACCCCGTAATCTGGCCAAGTCAGTGACGGTAGAGTGATCAAAACCCCTGAAAGGGAAACTCGGGCGAACGCTGCAACCAATTACTGTTCGGATATTCAACTGAAGCATCCATGATGTGAAGCGTGTAGGCCTGACGCGATTTTGGTGAAAGGTTTTCCCGGCTCAGGTGCGGCAGCAGTGGATGCAGGACGATTAGACTTCCCTTCTTTACTTCATGTGGCTCTAGTTGTTCTTCCGGCCACCGCGAATCGTCAAATACTTCGAAGCGGGTGCCGCCGCCTTCAGCGCGAACAAAGCGCGATTTCAATCCGAGCTTGTGCCCGCCCGGAATTACCCAAAGGCATCCGTTTTCAACGCCGGCGTCTTCCAGGGCAAACCATAATCCGACCATTCGCAAAGGTGTGGTGTAAAGAAAAGTCGCGTCCTGGTGGCAAGTCACCTCGCCTCCGATATTGGGCTGCTTGAAAATATACATCGATTGCACCAGTAAAGGTTCTTCAATTCCCAAATCAGAAACCAACTGCTCAATCGCGGGCAAACGTGAAAACTGGTCAAATACCGGATCGAGATCGTGTAACGCGTGACCAATTTTGTTGATTGATTGCGCTTTGCTCTGGCTTAAAGATCCATCCGAATCAAATGCTTTCTCTTCGAAAAAGAATCGAATCTTGTCACCTGATTCAAGGAAGTAATCATCGCTGGTACGCGTTTGTTCGTGCGTAGAAAAGATTGACATGATGCCCGCAGGGTCGAACTCGCGCACAAGTTCTTCGGCGCGCGAGCGCAGCCGATCGCAGGTACCGGGGTTGAACCGGTGACCTTGCGATTACGAATCGCACGCTCTACCAACTGAGCTAAGCCGGCCTCAATGCATCTGACTATACGAACCGGTTCTTTTCACTGTCAACTCGACGAAGCAATCAAGGGAGGAATTATGAGAGACCAGACCCGGAACATCGAGACTTTTAAGGTTGGCGCGGCACGACTTAATGAATTCGAGTTTCATAAACATCAGGGTGAAATGAGCGAGCACATAACATCGACCGAAGAACAGAGCCGAGATGGACTCAGGACCAGGAAGGAGCATGTTGCTCAGTTGACTAAGCAAGCACATGAAAAAGTCCTGCGTCGAAAGAAACGACGCTAAGAACCCCTTCGCCGAGGCATTCGCCGACTAATTTGAGGCGGACTGCGGAGGCGAAGCTTTTCCGCCCAAATGAACGATATCATTGTCATTGGCGGTGGACTGGCAGGCGTCGAAGCTGCCTGGCAGGCGGCGAATGACGGCGTGCGGGTGCACTTGTATGAAATGCGCCCCGTGCGACCGACACCGGCGCATCGCACGGACAAACTCGCAGAGATCGTCTGCTCAAACTCGCTGAAGTCTGATGAACCTGGAACCGCATCTTATCTCTTGAAAGAAGAACTGCGCCGCGGCGATTCGCTGGTTATGGAGGCAGCCGCGGCCAGTCGCGTGCCGGCGGGTGCGGCCCTCGCCGTCGACCGAGATCGATTCGCGGATTACGTTACAAAGCGCATCGAGTCGCATCCGAACATCGAAATCATCCGGGAAGAATTCAAATCAATTTCTCGCGACGACGTCACGATTATCGCCACTGGTCCCCTCACGTCAGATACGCTGGCAAACGAGATCATGAAGCTGACGGGCGACGATCAACTTTACTTCTATGACGCAATTGCCCCGATCGTGGCGGCGGACTCTGTTGACCAATCAATTGCGTTTCGCGCGGCCCGTTATGGCAAAGGTGGCGACGACTATCTCAATTGCCCGCTCGATGAAAGTCAGTACGCGCGTTTTTATCAGGCGCTGATTGAGGCTAAAAGCGTCCCGCTTCAGCGGTTTGAAGAGACGCGCTGGTTCGAGTCATGCCTGCCGATCGAGGAGCTGGCGCGACGCGGAGTCGATACGCTCCGCTATGGTCCGATGAAACCGGTCGGGCTGATCGATCCTCGGGCCGGGCGCCAACCTTACGCGGTGGTGCAACTAAGGCAGGAAAATCTGATGGCTGATGCGTATAGCCTGGTCGGATTTCAAAATCATTTGCGTTATGGCGAGCAGGCGCGCGTGCTTAGGATGGTTCCCGGACTCGAACACGCCGAGTTCCTGCAATTCGGTCAAATTCATCGTAATACTTATATAAACGGGCCGCGCGTGCTCGCGGCAACCATGCAGATGCGCGCGCATCAAAACATCTTCTTTGCCGGACAAATAACTGGTGTCGAAGGTTATGTTGAATCGGTGGCGATAGGATGGCTGGCGGGTAAGAATGCCGCACGGCTTGTCCGTCACAACGAACTCCTGGAAGCGCCGCTTCGTAGTGCAATTGGGGCCCTGGCACGATATGTCTCAAGCGCCGAGACAAAGAATTATCAGCCGGTGAATATCACGTTCGCGTTGCTTGAACCACTTTCTGACAATGAGCGAGGTACCGTCAAGCGCAAACGTGACCGGCACCAACTGCAGGTTGAATTAGCGCTGAAAGAATGGAACGAGTGGTTAAGTTCAAATCCGAAACAAGATGCGCTCGCGATGGCGACATAGCCGTCACGAGCTCGCAAATGCGCGTGCTAAAGAGCGCGGTTTCAAGATCATTGGTCATCGCACCGCTTATCGTTCTGTTTGCTTTAGCGGCAACAATCACGCATTCACAGTCAGGAAGGCAAAAGCAAAAACCTGACCCCAACTCGAATTCAGGTTCGAACACCAACACCAACGCGAAAGCCCGCCAGGTAACGCGATCGACCAACTCCTCACGTTCGGCCTCGCAACAAAACAACTCATCCGTGTCGGGCGCTCCTAAAACGAGTACCGACGATTCAGCGGAAGTAGTGCGCGTCACCTCGAATCTGGTGCCGGTTCCAACCACCGTGTTGGACAATCGAGGCATCGCCGTTACCAACCTGAAACTGGAGGACTTCGAGCTTCGCGTTGATGGACAAGTGAATACGATCAGCGATATCAGCCGTTCGGAAACTCCGGTGCGAATGGCCATGCTGTTTGACAATAGCGGCAGCCTGATGGAATCGCGCGAGTTCGAAAAGCGTGCGGCGACGCGGTTCTTTCATAACGTCATGAGGCCGACGGATCAGGCATCAGTTTACTCGGTATCGACTGAGGTCGAGCTCTCGCAACCGATGACCAATGATGCGCGACGCCTGGAGCAAACGATTGAAAGTTTCGGCAAGCCGGACGGCGCCACGTCGTTGTATGACGCTATTTTTGAGGCGATTGTATATCTCAAGCCCTATGCCGGTCGTCGCGTCATCGTCATCGTTTCGGACGGCCGTGACACCACCAGCCATTACGATTTTGACACCACAATGCAGCGGCTGTTGACGGAAGAATGTCAGGTCTATGTCGTGCAAACGGGAATCTACGACAACGCCAATGTGCGCGATCTGGCAGCCGAAAGGCGCATGCAGGAATTTGCTTCGCAAACCGGCGGCGCCGCATATATTCCGAAGTCTGTGGGCGACCTGAATTGGGCGTTTTCACAAATTGCTGCGGATCTCGCGCAACAGTACATCCTCAGTTACTATCCTGCTCCTGACAAACGCGACGGCCGCTATCATGTGATCGCGGTCAGCGTGAAAACTTCGCCTAATGCTCATGTTCGCTCGCGCAAAGGGTTTTTGGTCAAGTCTCGCGATCGGGTGTAGAGTGGCCAAAGACTTCACTCTGTGATCCATGGGCTTAACTAATCACAGACCACAGTCTACGTTATATGCTCGAGGAACTACTCACTCAATTCCTGGATCATCTGCGCTACGAGCGCAACGTCAGCGCGCACACCCTCCGGAATTACGAAAGCGACCTCAGACAATTCATTGATTACCTAGTTCCTCCTCAACCGATTAAGCCCGTCGCAAAGCAGAAAAGCCCCACAGTCGCCGAACCCGACCTGAAACAAATCGACCATCTCACCATCCGCGAGTGGCTCTCGACCTTACACTCGGACAAAAAGAAGAAAACTTCCATCGCCCGCAAGCTGGCCGCCTTGCGCACTTTCTGTCAGTTTCTCGTGCGTGAAGGCGTAATCGAAGTAAATCCCGCAAAGCTTGTCGCCACGCCGCGCAAGGAAAAGAAGCTGCCGGTTCATCTTTCAATCGAAGATGCGGTTCGCTTCATTGAAACTCCGGATGCCGAAACGGACTTTGGGAAACGCGACCGGGCGATTCTGGAGTTGCTCTACGCGACGGGCGTCCGCGTCTCTGAATTAGTTGGTTTGGATCTTCGCGATATTGATTTCAAGAACCGTTTATTGCGCGTCACCGGCAAGCGTCGTAAGGAAAGGATTGTCCCGTTTGGCGATCCGGCATTGAAAGCTTTGCAGGATTATCTGGATGTCCGTGATCGCTTTCTAATGAACGCGCCCGCCACGAAGCGCGACGCGCAATCCCTGATTCTGAATTATCAGGGCACGCGCATGACGACGAGGTCCGTAGGAAGACTGATCGAAAAATACATTCGGCAGTGCGCCGGCATTCACGACATCAGCCCGCATGCGCTCCGCCATTCCTTCGCCACCCACCTACTGGACAGCGGCGCTGACTTGCGCGATATCCAGGAACTGCTCGGACACGCACGCCTCTCAACGACACAAATCTATACGCACGTTTCGATGGAAAAACTGATTGAGGTTTACGACAAGTCGCATCCGAAAGCGTGAGAATCAATGGACGCGGGGACGCGTTCAGAGGCGGGCTACCGCTCGCCTTTATCACAATGTGACGGCAGTAGCCCGTATCCAACAGGAAGAAATATTTTACCAGCCGCTAATTCTTTCGGGCGCCCGCGACCACTGCCTGCGCTTCGCGCTCCAGCGCAGCATTGACGCTGGCGTCCTGGTTGTCTTCCTTGCCGGTTGCTGAGGATTGAATTGCCGGCGATGAATTTCCGGTGGGGTATAGTTTGAAATCGAACTTTGCTTCGGATTTACCCGAACCGCCCGTATCGGCGCCCGTAGCTCGTCCGAATATCCCGCC
>WNFY01000394.1_pt1 | contig 60822 bp, 61 predicted proteins | sample 5400091 | NCBI WGS metagenome assembly WNFY01 (sample SAMN13153364, study PRJNA577476) | soil metagenome | isolation source: 60 cm soil or saprolite under grassland replicate 1 | place: USA:California | collected 2016-06-15
GGGATGGGCCTCGCTTCCCGGAGCCAAACGCATTCCACTCGAACAAGCACTGTCGGTCCCAAAAATCATGGCCCTGCCACTTTCCTGGCACGATGCTGAACCCATTCTCCAGAATCTCGGCGGACCGCTTGCGCCGGCGGATTGGCAAGGCGGCTTGCCGATTCAATATCACCTTGGCGGGGAGCAGGCGAGAGTCCATGTCAAGATCGAGATGGATAATTCGATCAAGCCGTATTACGTAGTGGAAGGGCGCATTCGCGGCTCAGAATTGCCGGATGAGTGGGTCGTGCTTGGCAATCACCGCGATGCATGGGTGTTCGGCGGAGTGGATCCCAGCAGCGGGTCCGCCTCCCTGATGGAATTGACGCGGGCCATGGGACAACTCGCCAAACAAGGCATGCGTCCGCGCCGCACGCTTGTGTTTTGCAGTTGGGACGGAGAAGAAGTTGGGCTCACCGGCTCCACCGAATGGGGGGAGCAATTCGCCGACGAACTGCGCAAGAAAGCGGTTGCATATCTGAACGTGGATTCGTCTACTTCGGGGCCGAATTTCGAAGGCGACGCGGTGGGATCGTTGACACCCATGTTGGTTGAGACCAGCCACAGGCTGAAGGACCCGGCAACCGGAAAGCCTCTCTATGAGGCCTGGAAGGATTGGGCTACCCGCAAGCGGCAGCAGGAGAAAGACACAACCGAGGTTACGGATTTCAATCTGGCGGACACTCACATCGGCAGCGGCTCTGATCACACGGTGTTTTTGAATTATGTCGGGATGCCCATGATTGGCTTGCAATTCGACGGCGACTACGGCGTTTATCACTCCATGTATGACGATTTTTACTGGATGAATCACATTGGCGACCGTGGCTATCGCTATCACACCCTGATGTCGCAATTGTGGGGAATGCTGGCTTTGCGGCTGGGGAATGCCGATCTGCTGCCATTCGACTACGCCAGCTACGCGGCCAACCTGCGGCAGTTTGTCACGGATATGGCCAAGGGGAAGGATTTGAGCCAGCTCGATCTGAAGCCGGTGATGGACGGCATCCGGGATTTCGAGGCAGCGGGCAGAAAGCTGGATGAATCGATTGCGGCGGCACTTGCGTCCGGGAAGGTGGATCCCCAGTTAGCGGCAAAAATGAATGCCGGATTGATGCAGGCCGAGCGCAACTGGCTCAACCCCGACGGCATCCCCGGGCGTCCGTGGTTCAAGCACATTTTGTATGGCGCGCGCTACACCTATGCCCATCTTGAATTGCCAGGGCTGACTGAGGCGGTAGAAAAAGGTGACTGGGCAACCGCGAGGCAACAAGCTGAGATTTTGCAACAGGCCTTGGCGAAGAATACCGCCCTGCTGAACCAGTTGAACGCGGAACTGGCCGCCGCGAAGAACTGAGCCGCGGACTCAGCGGATTCATCCGAAACCCGAATCAACTTCTTGCTCTAGACAAGTTTTCGAATTCTGCCACTCACGTCATTCGCGAAGCGCTGAACGAACCGGCCGATGTATTCTGCGGGATCAAGTTTGTCGTCGTAGACTAACGGCGTCAAATCCACGCCAAAATTGATCATCTGCGCCGCATCCACCGAATGGCTTTGATGATAGGTCGCGTGGGCCCGCCGCCGCGCCATGGTTGCCAGGTCATAGCGTTTGCCTCCGGCAATCTGGGAATCGAACACTCCCACCAGCGATGCCGCAATGTTTTCCCGTTCATCCAGCCTGAAGACTACTTTGTCGGCATCCACCAGCCAGTCCAGGTCCCGCCAGACCTCGCATCCGCAGAGCTTTTTCGGCCGCTGCTCGGTGGGCAACTGGCGGAGCGCGGCGATGGTACGCAGAGCAACGCCGATGTGAGTGTCATGCTTATCCGCAAGATTGTGGGTATAGATAATCTCCGGGCGGGCAGCCGCAACCATCGCCTTGATGTCATTGATGGGACCGTAGCTGCTGGAACCTTTTACCGCTGAACTGGGGTGATTCAGTAGCGCCACGGCGGAATACTCACCCACGAAAGCAGCCTTTTTCTGTTCCAGCTTTCGCACGGTTTGCATCTGTTCGTCCGTGTATTTGCCGTAGATGCCATCGCGGGGACTGCCAGCGCCGTTGGTCACAATGACTGCGGTGAACCATTTCTCAGGGTTGCCAAAGCCGGCCAGGATGCCCTCCAGAGCCATGATCTCGACATCATCCTGATGGGCAGCGATTGCCATGTGCGTGGTGCGCTTGAGCGCAACTTCTTCGCTTACTCCATCCGGGACCCAGATTTCGGCGGAGTTCTCGGACAATTTCATTTACTTTCCTCCTTGCATCGCAGGCAGGCTGGCGGCGGCGATGGATTGGCCCACCCGGCGGCTTTTCTCGTCGGGCAAAGCGATCGAAATATTTCCGGCAAGCTCGGGAAACTCCCGCTGTAAGACTTCCAGTGCCTTGCTGAGAATGATATCGCCGCCCTTGCCGGTGGTCACTCGTCCGAGAATCAGCACATGTTTCAGTTCATAGAAATCCGCGTAATGTGCGACGCCGTAGCCGACATAGGTTCCGATGGTTTCATACACTTGCGCAACCCGCGGATCCCCGGCGGCCACCTTTTTCTGCAATTCAACCAGGCGTTCGGGCAGCCCCATTTCCGCGGGAAACTTCATGCCTGCGCTGGTAGCCACGCTGTTGGTCGCCTGTTGTGAAAAATACTGTACGCCTCCACAGTCGCCAGACCATTCATCCTGCGGTCCGTTCGGACGATAATCCACCGGGGCAAACGCCAGTTCGTTCAACCAGCCGGTGATATTGCCGTCATGGTTTACGTATCCAGCCGCCTGGCTTGAGCCGAGCGCAATTCCCAGCACAGGATTTTCTCCCAGTGACATGGAGCCGGCCAGGGCCGTCACCTCACCGTCGTTGACCACTTCCATCGGCACGCCCAATTCGTCTCGCATCCGCAGGAACATCGGAGCGATTTTTTCGGCAAACAAATTTAGCGGGACCGCGCGGTACAGCGACGCCACCCGAGGCCGGTTGTTGATATAGACGCCTGCCGCACTGCCTCCCACTGCGTCCAGTCTGGGCAGGTGCGAGGCGGCGCGGCGAATTGAATCCATCACGCCCCGGTAATGATAATCAGGGTCCGCGGAGCCTTTCGGGTCCCACACAATCTCTTCGCTGAATACAGCTTCGCCGTTGATGACCGCGCTGGCCTTGCGGTCGCTGGCGCCGAGATCGAATCCCACCCGGCACCCGTCCAAATGCCTGCCCAGCGGAATGGCTGTTTCTTGCGCCGGGGGAACCGCGTCAGCAGAGGTTACCACCACCTCAAACGGGCGCTCGTATACCGTTCCCATGAAGTCAAAATCAAACTTCCGCGCTCCCTGCGGAGAATAGACCGACTTTATGTATTGACCAATCTTGCCGGGACCGCCAACGTACAACTTCCATCCTCCGCGCTGCCAGAGCAGGAACTTCACCATGCGCTCGACAAAGAGAAATGTTGCTTCCAGGTGATCGGGTGGCGGAATTACAGATGTGTCAAAGCGCGAAACCGATCCGTCAGCGCGTTCTAATGCCAGATGAAGTGGAACCGCGCCAGAAGCTTTCGCCAGTCGCCGATATTCGCGGTTGAACAATGCAGCGGGCAGAAATTCCGGATCAAGCGGGGCTACGACTGCTGGTTGGACTCTAATTCCGGCGACTTCCAGGTTCATGGCTGGTTCGTTGGACGCAAGTGTGGATTGTAACGGAATATGAATTCTGTACCAATGCGTAGGTGCAGGCGTAGACAACTTGCGCAGAATGACAAAATAGCGGCTTGATTCAAACTTACCACCACCAACATGGCCAAGCGGTATTGCCAGCTAAAAGCGAATCACGATTCCGGCCGAGGCGCGGAAATTCTTGTTGCTCTTGTTGGTGAAGTTGGAAAAGCGCGTAGCCATCCAGTCGGCCTGGACTACGCGGAAGGCGAACATGCCGCTGCCGAGATCCACACCTCCACCGATCATGCCGACAAATCCGTCGGCACTCACGCCGCCACCGGAGGAGCGCGCGCCTCCGACCAGTCCGTGAACAAACGGCTTGATCATGGGCAAGTTTGCTCTTAATTCCGGGCCGACCGCGATGGTGTGAAACTTGAGCCCCGAGTGATAGGAACCGCCGCCGTCGACGGTAATTCCCAACCATCCCTTCACATTGCCCGTCAAAGCGACGTTCCAGCCCTCCATGTTAAAGTTCGGATCCAGATGGAGATACTGCCCGCCGCCGAAGACCTCGACACGCGAGGCACCTGCGGACGCCAGTCCGGTGAACAGGCACAGAAAAAAGGCCAGGCTTGCTAACTTGCGCATAATGGACTCTCCTCGCGGACGGGATCTTTACTTCTGGCTCGCCGTTGGGGAGGAACGGTATTCCCATTCCAGAACGCACCTCGGAGAACTCTGTTCTGTATTGGAAATGGCTTGCAATATCACTGCAAGTGACGGAAGGGAAAGGCAGAATCTTGCATCTCAGGTTGAGATGCAAGACTAAAGTGTTTTCCCGTTCTCTTCTCAGTTGGGTGTAAAATCCCGCGACTTCGTTTCTGGGTCTTGGCCGGGGGCCAGAAGAATCAATGGAAGGTTTTCTTCTAGTCTGCTTCTTCGTTCTGTTGGTGATGGTTCTGGTGAATCGGTCCCGGCAGAAAAATGAAAGGGCCGAAGACCGGCAGACCATCCGCGACCTGATCTCCCGCATTTACTTCCTGGAAGACGCGGTCACCAAACTCAAACGGGTGGAGAAAGAGTCTGCCACGCCGGGCGGGGCAAGCCCCGCCTCCACACCATCGGCTAAGCCGTCTGACGAAGTCGCAACCGCAACGGTGAAGGCTACGCCACCGCCCGTTCCATTGAAGGCGCCTGTGGTTGCCCCCCCACCTCCGGCTCCAAAACCAGTCGAAACTCCTGTAACACACCGGCCAGGGAGCGTCACTCCTGCCTCGGTTCCGGTTCCTCCACCCGTGGTCAGTCGGCCTGCCGCGCCGCCCGCGCCGCAATTTGCAGCCGTCCGGACACAGCCTGAAGTTCCGCTGCGAGAGCAGCTCAAATCATGGCTGGACGTTGCGGAAGAAAAGTTAGGCCGAAACTGGCTGGGGAAAATTGGCATCAGCCTGGTGGTGCTGGGGGTCGCCGCTTATCTGGCAACCAAGATCCCGCTGCTCCCGCCCATGGGCAAGGTCCTGGTTGGCATTTCCATTGGCGCGCTGATCCTGGGCGGCGGCATTTGGCTGGAACACAAGGAGCGTTATCGCATCCTGGCGCGTTCCTGCATCGGCGGCGGGTGGGCCATTCTGTTCTTTCTTTCCTGGGCCGTCTATTACCTCGAGCCCACGAGGATCATCACTTCCGGGGCAATCGATTTTGTGTTGATGCTGAGCGTGGCGTTAGTCATGGTATGGCACACGCTGCGATATCGCTCACAAGCGGTCACCGGACTCGCCTACCTGTTGGCGTTTCTCACCGTGGGGATGAATCACGACCAGGTCCCTTTTGTCGGAGGCCTGGGAGCGGGAATCCTGTTGGTGCTGGGCTTGGTGGTAATTGCCGGACGGCATCAGTGGTTCGAGTTGGAGTTGTTCGGGATTCTCGCCAGTTATCTGAATCACTTCTTCTGGCTCCAGCCAATCATCCGGGAAATGCATGGATCGCTTCGTCCTTTCCCCGAATTTGCGCCTAGCGCGGCCGTGCTGGTGGCGTATTGGTTGATCTTCCGGGTTTCATACGTATGGCGGAAAACCAAAACTCCACAACAGGAACGAATTTCGACGGCATCCGCATTGCTGAATCCCGCGCTGCTATTGGCGCTGCTGAAGTATCAATCGGTCCACAAAGAATGGGCATTCTGGGGACTGCTGGCGATCGGCGCGATTGAGACTCTGTTAGGGCAACTGCCGATTACGCGCCGTCGCAGGCCGGCGGTGATCGTACTCTCCACCCTGGGTGTGGTGCTGTTGGTGGCGGCCTTTCCCTTCCGCTACTCCGGGGCGAACCTGTCAGTCTTGTGGCTGGTGGAAGCCGAGGCACTGGTCCTGATTGGCGTATGGACAGCGGAGATTGTATTCCGCCGATTGGGTCTGCTGGCCACACTGCTGGTTGCAGGACACATGGTGGTTGTCGATGCCTATAGGGTTTATGCCTCTCGCATCGAGAGCGCTGGAATCAGCCATCTGCCTTTAGCTGTGGTCTTTGCGGTCGCCGCGATTTTGTTTTATGGAAATGCGCACTGGGTATCGCAGCGATGGCCCGATCTGTTCTCCCGGAAACTCGACCGGTTCCTTCTGCAAAGACTGTCCTATATCGCCGCCTTGATGGCGTTTGTCGCGGCATGGCTGGCGTTTCCCGAAGCGTGGACGGCGGTGGCATGGTGTGCCCTGGCGGCGTCGCTGGCCTGGGCGGGGCGGCGTTTTGTCGTCAATGAGCTGTTTTATCAGGCCAACGTGCTGTCGGCAGCCGGGATTGTGCGCGTGCTGGCGATCAATCTCGATGAGACAGCGAGTTATGGCCACTTCAGTGTGCGGTTTATCACGGTTGGTCTGGTCGCGGCCCTGCTCTACTGGACGGCCCACTGGAGTTGGGAAACTGGAAAACCCGTCCAGCCTTCGCGGTGGCGCAGAGTCTCTAACGCCGGGTACACGTGGACCGCCTCCTTTCTTCTGGCTCTGTTGGTCTGGTATGAACTGCGCGAGCACTACTCGGCAGCGGTGGCTGTAGTGTGGGTTTCCGGCGGACTGGCGCTCGGGTGGATGGGACGAAAGTTGGCCAAGCGGGACCTCACCTACCAGGCGAACGCGGCAGCCGCGGCGGCGGTGGCGCGCGTGTGGCTAGTGAACTACGATGCGGGCGAAACCTACCATCACCTGAGCCTGCGCCTGATCACGGTGACGCTGGTCGCCGTGCTTTTGTATGTCAGCTCAAGGTGGAGCTGGGTAGACCGGGCCAATTCTGTTTCCCAACCACGCTGGGTCGCGGATATCTACACCTGGGCTGGATCCATCCTGTTGGCAGTGCTGGCCTGGTATGAAGTCCAGTTCGCCGCGGTGGCTGTGGTTTGGGCCTTGGGCGGATTGGTATTGGCTCTGGTCGGACGCTGGCTGGCCAACCGCAACTTGACCTATCAGTCGAACTTGCTGGCCCTGGCTGCGTTCGTTCGCACCATCCTGGTGAATTATCATGCTACCGATTTATTTCACGGTTTCACCGAACGACTCATCAGCGTGTTGCTGACCGCATCCTTGATCTACATAAGCTCGCGCTGGAGTTGGGAGGAAGAATCCGGTGAACGTGAGTTTGTGGCCGGTTCGTATTCATTTCCTTTCAGCCACGTGGTCAGTGGAGCGTACCTCTGGGCGGCATCGTTCTTACTCTCGTTGCTTGCCTGGTATGAATTGCAACCGGTGAGCGTAGCGGTGGCGTGGATGGTTGGTGGGCTGGTGCTGCTGGAGTTTGGCTTGGGACGCAAGTCGGTCTCGCTGCGCTGTCAGGCCTATGTTGCATTAGTTTCGGCGTTCACGAGGATTTTCTTTGTGAACCTGAATGCTGGTGGAGAGGGGATCAGCCCTCGCCTTTATACGGTCGTGCCGATTGCTCTGGCTTTGTTCTATGCGTACTGGAGGCTGCTGGAAAGCCAGCCCCAGCTGCGACCCGGAGAACAGAAAGTTCAAATTGCTGAATTTTTCTGCTGGCTGGGCATGGTTAGCGTTGTCGCGCTCTTGCGCTTTGAGCTTCAGCCGGACTGGGTGGCCACGGGATGGGCGGCGCTGGCACTGATCCTGCTTGCCGCGGCGCGCGTAGCCAATCGCACTTTCCTGCACCAGGCTCTCTTGCTGAGCTTTGCCATCCTGTTCCGCACGGTGTTGCACAATTTCTATCAACGCTCCTACTTTCCTCCCTCAACTTTCTGGCAAAGCCGATGGGTGCTGGTGGGATCGACGGTGATGTTCATGTTCGCGGGATTGCCTTTCCTGTTCCGTTTGAGAAGGAGGGAAAGCGCAGCCTGCTCCGGGGTGATCCGGCGCACATTGGCAATCTTCGACCGTCATCCCGAACAGGTGTTTTTCTTCATTGCGACTGGACTGCTCAGCGCCATGCTGGCGCTGGAGACCAGCCGCGGCATGATGACCTTGTCCTGGGCGCTGGAGGGCTTGGCTATTTTCCTGTTGGCCTTGCTGGCGGCAGAGCGAAGCTTCAGGCTCACCGGATTGACGTTGCTTTTGCTTTGTGTGGCCAAGATTCTGGTTTGGGATGTGTGGCAGCTCCGGCAGCACAGTGACCGCTATCTGACCTTTATTGTTTTGGGCGCTGCCTTGGTGCTGGTGCACTTCCTCTACAGCCGTTATCGGGAGACGATCCTGAAATATCTATGACACGCTGGATGGCATGGGCGGGAATTGTTTTTTGCGGAGTGGTCGCGGTTTTCTTTGGCGAACGGCGCAAGGTGGACGTGCCGGCCAGTCCGGACGCAGTGTTGTATTTTGTGGCCGACGCGGAGCGCGAGATCACGCGCATGCCCATGCAATTGACCCGCATGCCGGATGAAGAAGAAATACGAATCGGGAATGAACTGGCGCGCGAATATCAGGGGCAGTCGACGATGGACTCGGACGATCGGAACGAAGAACAATATATTCAGCAAGTCGGAGCGCGCGTGGCGGCGCATGCCCATCGCCAATTCCCGTATCAATTTCACTACATTCCCAGTGAATATTTTTTGAATGCATTTGCCTTACCCGGCGGGCATGTGTTTATCGGTAAGGGATTGGTATCCCTGATGGATAGCGAAGATGAACTGGCCGCCGTTCTCGGGCATGAGGTCGAGCACATCGATCACTACCATTGTGCCGAGCGAACGCAGCAGGAACAGATCTTCCGCAAGATTCCCCTTGGGGAGTTGGTTGCGCTGCCCATCGAGGTGTTCGAGGCCGGCTATACCAAAGACCAGGAATTGGAAGCGGACCGGGAAGGGAGCCGCCTGGCGGTCGAGGCAGGATATTCGGCATCGGGAGCGGTCCGCATGTTTGAGACTTTCGAACGGCTGGAACAGAGTAGTCATGCGCGTGCGGCCAGCCCGGAGCAGGAGTTGTCGCAAGTCGCATGGGAAACGCTCGAAGGATACTTCCGCACCCATTCGCGTCCCGAGGACCGGATCAGGCAACTGAATGCACTACGTTTAGAGAGCCATCCCGAACGGCCCCTTAGGGTCCGTCCCGCCGTGCCAAAACCGTAGACCTTGTTGCGGATCTGCGAACCGATTGATCCGCCTGGCTCGGCGGCCGGGTTTTCAGTTCTCTGTTCCTGGTTCCCGGTTCTCAGTAGAATCTGGGATATGAAAGTGCATACGGAATACCTCAAGTTTCACACTCGCAATCATCGGGAATACGTTCATATCACTCCCCAGGTCGAGGCCATCGTGAAGAAGAGTGGCGTCCAGGAAGGCATGGTGTTAGTTTCCGCCATGCACATTACGGCGGGAGTTTATGTGAATGACAATGAATCCGGATTGATTGCAGACATCGATCAATGGCTGGAGAAGTTGGCGCCGTTTCAAAAAGATTACGAGCATCATCAGACCGGCGAAGACAACGGGGATTCCCACCTCAAAGCCTTACTGATCCACCATGAAGTGATTGTGCCCATCACGGCGGGCAAGCTCGACTTTGGAACTTGGCAGCGGATCTTTTACGCCGAGTTCGACGGACAACGCGACAAGCGGGTGATCGTTAAAGTGATGGGTGAATAGGTGCCGACGCATCGGCAGCGTGACTCACACTCGGCTGGAGCCGACAGCTCAACTGGTCGAGCCAGCCTTCTAATCAATCTATTTTGTTTTGCTTACAGTAAAAGCTGAGTGCTCTACGCTAGGTAAGCTGCGTGCAGTGGTCAAGCCACGCTTTGCGCCGCTTCACTTCGGGCGGCTGATCTCTTAAGGGAGCAGCCGATGTTATATAAGTGTGCGAATCCAGCCTGTGAACAGCCATTTCGACACCTGGACGAAGGCAAGTTATTCCAGGTTGAGACGGAGTATTTTCCTGCCTCCGAAACCCGGCAGCCCTCCCTATCGCGTAGGGGCAGGATGCTCCGTCACCACATTGAGCGCTATTGGCTATGCGATAGTTGCTCTTCAACCCTCACCCTCGCATTTGAACAAGGGCGAGGAATTTCCACCATCCCCTTGCCTGGTGAGGTCGAAGGTAGTCGCGTGCCGCGAATTCCGATCGGCGGATTGAAAGGCGCGATGCGGGAGTCCAGGTGCCGCAGCGCCGCGATCGGCCGTATGGCCTGAAGGCTGGGGGACCGAATGATTGAAACCGGGAGCTATGCCTGCGCCATTTGTGGCGAGGCGAATTCTGAGCCAACCCAATGGTTTCTGGTCACAGAAAACTATTGGGAAGACAAACTCAAAGTTCTCGAATGGAGCTATCCATTGGCCCGCCAGCATGGTATCCATCTGGCTTGCAGCGCTGCGCATGTGCAGGAACTGGTGGTGCATTGGATGGCGACCGGAAGCGTGAACCATCCCTTTGCCCAGGCTCATTCCTGGAAGTCAAACCCGCAGTCATACGCCGATCTCCCCAGGTTCGGGCCTGTGTCCGGAACCCATGGCGTGCGTACTCTTGGCGAACTGACCGTACACCGGGAGAGCCTGCGCCGGGTGTTGAGCGAGAATCCCGAATCGCTGAAGTCCATCCTTGATGTGCTCCATGGTGCGCTACAGCCGGATGATGCTCCCGCTCCAAGCCAGCCAGAAATATGGTTAGGGCGAACCGCTCAGGAACGCTAGGACTCGAAGTTCTCCGCAGCATGCGCGGTAAACGTTTTTGGCCTCTGCATGCGGAAAATCTTACACCGCGGAGTTAGGGTTTCCGACCGTGTCTGGGAGGACACGCTGTCTTCCTGGATAGGCGACTTTTCTACACCATCCTATTTACTTTCAATAACATACAAATTGGCTTCCCGCCTGCTTTTCCTCCTGGCGTAGCTTTCAGGAGGTTGTTATGCAACTCGTAATCACAGCGCTGGCGGTCCTGGCAGGGTTGTTCTTTTCCTTCGCCGTTTCCCTGCTGGTCGAAGAACTCATTTTTGGCAAGATTTTTGGCTGGTTCTTGGCCCATGCTGCGGCTGTCTCGGCAAAGCAGCCGGCCAGGCAGTAGTGCGCTTCGCGTGTAACGCGCGGTGTCTTATTGGATCAAGGACGGACTCCAGCCAGTACTGGGCGAATGGTCAAGACCGGGCAAAGCGCAGTTTATAATTCGCGCATCCATTCCATGCTGACCATGCGGTCCAGATGCCTGCGCGCAGCAAACTCCATGATGGTGTTTTTGATTCTAGGCTGCCCCGGCATGGCATGGCCTGGTGATTGGGACACCATGGAGCAGCAGTTGGCGACGAAAATCGCATCCGCTTCTGGCGCCAGCCCGGCAGTGCTTGAGATCAGCAACCGCTCATCGTTAGGGCAGGCGGATGTGGAAGCAATCCGCAGCGGATTGATTGATCGCCTGGCATCGTTAGGGTTGAAGTCGGGTGCGTCGCCTGCGGCAATTAGCATTCAAGTTTATCTTTCCGAAAATGTTCAGAAATATGTGTGGGTCTCGGAAATCCGCAAAGGAAGCGATCCACCGGTGGTTGTGCTGGTCGAGACATCCCGCGCTCTCGCCCGGGGAACCGTCCGGGAGATGCCCGCCACTATCTTGCGGAAGAGTTTGCTCTGGTCGAGCGACTCGAAAATCCTGGACGCGATGGTCATCAACGGCCCTCGAATGGTGGTGCTGTATGCGGGGCAGATCCAGTTCTTTCGCATGCAAGGCGATCATTGGGTGGAAGACCAGGCGTTCCCAGTGGGCCGCTCCCGGCCCTGGCCCCGCGATCTTCGTGGGAAACTGGTCTTAGGAAAAGACCGCTCCCTGGAAGCCCATCTGCCGGGAGAGTTTTGTGAAAGCAATGCAGTGGGAACCCTGGCGTTCAATTGCCGCGAGGCGAACGATCCCTGGCCGATCGGTACAGAACAATTGGCGCTCGGCGCATTTTTCACCCCATCACGAAATTTCTTCACCGGCGTGCTTACACCCGGCATTGGAAAACAATCGACTGTTCTCCCGTTCTATTCGGCAGCTCCCATCGCGAACGACCGTGGCGCCGCCTGGCTGTTCGCCGGGGTGGATGGTCGCGTGCACCGGCTCGATGGCTCGAATGATGTGATTGAGGGCAAACTCAACTGGGGCAGCGACATTGCAGCAATACACAGCTCGTGCGGCTCGCACTGGCAGGTTCTGGCTGCCGGCGCCGCAGGCGGAGAGGAAGACGCCGTGCGGGCCTACGAAGCGGTTGGCAGCGAACCGATCGCTGTCAGTCAACCGCTGGTCCTTTCAGGAGACGTAACCGCGCTATGGACCGCCTCCGATAATGACGGAGCGGTCGCGGTTGCGCACAACGCTGAGACAGGAAAATATGAAGCGTACCTGCTTACGCTGGCTTGCGGCCAGTAGTCTGCTGATCGCAGCACTTGGCGCCGGTGGCGCCACTCGTCCGCGATATGGCGAGGTACTGCACATCAACACCTCGGCAGCGTTTTCCGCTCTCGATCCGGCTGAGTGGGGGCAAGCTGAGTCTATCCTGCGGCGCAATATCACCAGACTCTTGTTCGAAACTCTGGTTGTGCTCGATGAACATGGAGCACCCCAGCCATGGTTGGCCGACTCGTGGAGTTCCAGTGGGGGCGGAACACGATGGCAGTTTAACCTCCGCCGTGGAGTTACTTTTTCAGACGGTTCTTCCTGCACTGTGGATGCCGCAGCTGCTGCGCTGCGTAAGGTCCATCCGGACTGGAGAGTCACGGCCCAGGGCGATGGCGTCAGTATAGAGCTCGAATCTCCAGTAGTGGATCTACCCACCGAACTGGCGCTGCCGGTGAATGCGATTGTTCAGCGCGGCAACCAATTGCTGGGCACCGGACCTTTTGTGGTGGCCCGGTGGGAAGCGGGGCGTCGTCTGGTCCTGACTACCCGGGATGATTACTGGGGAAGCCGCGTCTTTCTTGACACCATCGAATTGGAAATGAGCCGAACCTTGCGCGAACAGAGTATTGCCTTCGGCCTGGGGCGCGCGGATATCATCGAGATTGCGCCGGAACTGTCGCGTCATGCCGCCAGCGAAGGCCAGAAACTAGTGACTTCTGCTCCCACAGAGTTGATGGCGCTATTGTTTGCACGAGATGCTCAATCTGCCGGCGAACAGAAATTGCGGGAGGCTCTGTCCCTCAGTATCGATCGTTTCCTGATCAGCAAAATCTTGTTGCAGAATGGGAGCGACCCCACGGGCAGCTTGTTACCGAACTGGATGACGGGATACGGCTTCGTATTCTCAACCGGGACTGATCCGGTACGTGCGAAACAGTTGCGTTTGGAAGCCGGGCAATCGCATGGCTGGACGCTGCGGTACGAGAGCGATGATGGCCTTGCCCGCGTGGTGGCTGAAAGGGTCTCGCTCAATGCGCGGGATGCCGGGCTGAGTATCCAGACAACGACTGCGGCCTCGGCCGATATTCGCCTGGTTCGTGTGCCTCTTATCTCGTCGAACGGAAGACTCGCATTGACCGGGTTGTGTTCAAGTTTGGGACTTAATCCCATCAAGTTGACGGGCCCTTCGACGGAGAGCGTTTACGACGGAGAGAATGGGATGCTGCAATCGCGCCGAGTCATCCCGCTTTTGCATCTGCGTTATGCGTGGGCGATTAGTCCACTGCTACAAGATTGGTCAGTGGGCCGGGATGGGAGTTGGAATCTGTCCGATGTTTGGTTGTCAGGAAAGCCATGAATTTCCGCCGCAAACTCATGGGAGTGTTTGTGCTCACGGTAGTGCTTTCGGTGGGGGCGGTAGCCTGGGTCGTGTCTCTGGTAGTGCGGCGGTCATTCGAAAGAGGGGAAGATGAACTTACCGCCACACTGGTGGCACAATTTCGCCGCGAATTCATCCGCCGCGGGCAGGAGGTAACCCGCAGCATAGAAGCGATTGCTGGCAGTGATGCGGCCACCCGCATAGCGTTGGCGCTGAATCAAGGCGTGACCGACTATGGCGCCTTCCTCAATGAGGCCAAGACCCTGGGTGACAACCAGCGCCTGGATTTCCTGGAGTTTACTGACGATCAGGGAACCATCATTTCCTCCCAACAATGGCCGGCGAAATTTGGCTATAAAGACAGCTCCATTCCACCGCTTAGCGGCATGCCCAAAGATGCGTTTCTGAAACAGGAAGAAATGCGGGATGGCGTTGCCTTAGGAATCTTTGCGCTGCGCCAGAACATCGTAGGAGACAGACCTCTGTACGTGATCGGCGGGCGTCACCTCGACAAAGACTTTCTGGCCAGCATCGAGCTTCCCACGGGCATGCGCACCATGCTCTATCAAAATCTGGGTAACGGCTTCTCTCCCCAGAACCTGGTTGATCCTTCCAGGGCCGTGCCGCATGCAGAACCATTGGCATTGTTGATCCAGCAGGTGCAACAACAAAACCAGGAGGCTGCGGCCATCATCCACTGGAGTTCGTCCGCGACCGACGACGAAATTGTCCGCGCGATTCCATTGACAGGAGTCGACCAGCGGCTTCTGGGCATTCTACTGGTAGCAAACTCGCGTCGAGCCTACGTGGAACTCGGCCGCCGCATACGGTCGACGGCATTGCTGGCGATGGGTGCGGGCATCGTTCTGGCCATTGTGTTCAGCACCTGGACAGCGGCGCGGGTTACACGGCCGGTGGAACGATTGGCGGAAGCAGCGCGCGAAGTCGCTGCCGGAAACTGGAGCGCCCAGGCAGAAGTCACGTCGTCGGACGAACTGGGGGAGTTGGCTGAATCATTCAACCAAATGACCCATGAGCTGCTGGAGCAAAAAGAGCGGCTGGTGCAGACTGAGCGCGTAGCGGCCTGGCGCGAGCTGGCGCGCCGGCTGGCGCATGAGCTGAAGAACCCGCTGTTTCCCCTGCAATTGACAGTGGAGAATCTTTTGCGCGCGCGGGAGCAGAGTCCGGAACAATTTGAAGAAATCTTCCGCGAGAGTTCCGCGACTTTGTTGGCCGAAATCGCGAATCTGAAGGCCATTATCGGGCGCTTCAGCGAGTTTTCCAAGATGCCGAATCCGCAATGGCAAAGGCTGGATTTGAACGACATCGTCAGCAATGTTGCCCGGCTGTTTCAGGCGCAGCTACGTCTGCCGGAGCGCCCGCCGATTGAATGCCGGCTTGAACTGGCAGAAGATTTGGCGCCACTTGCCGCCGATTCGGACTTATTGCATCGGGCATTATCCAATCTAGTCTTGAATGCCATGGATGCGATGCCCCAGGGCGGTTCGCTAGTTATGCGCACCCAGCAGGATGGGACCAACGCGCGCGTGGAAGTGTCGGACACGGGCGTGGGCCTGACGCCGGAGGAGTGTGAGCGCTTGTTTACCCCTTATTACACCAGCAAGGAACATGGGACAGGGCTGGGGCTGGCGATTGTGCAATCGGTCATCAACGATCACGGCGGCAGAATCAGCGTGCGCAGCCAGCCGGGTCAAGGAACAACATTTGTAATTGAACTGCCGGGTAATATGGACAAGGTGGCGGGAACGGCGCAGGAAGTGTCCGCCAGGGTCCAATAAAGTCAGCAAAAATGAATCTTAAGTCGCAGAGAGCGCGGAGAAGGTCCACAGAGGTCGCAAAGGATTGTGAACCGAATGCCTAGCAAAGCACACTTACTGGTGGTCGATGATGAGGCCAACACCTTGGCTTCCCTGTCGCGAGCGTTTCGCCTGGCTGGACACGAAGCCGCCGTTTGTGACAGCGCCGCCAAGGCCCTCGAGTTGGTCAAGTCGCAAGCTTTCGACCTGATTTTCTCCGACGTGGTCATGCCTGGGAAAGATGGCCTTGCGCTTCTGGAAGAAATGCGCGGGCAAGGAATCACGACTCCGGTGGTCATGATGTCGGGCCAGGCGCACATCGAAATGGCGGTGCGGGCCACGAAACTCGGCGCGCTGGATTTTCTGGAGAAGCCCATCTCAACCGAAAAGCTGCTGCTCACCGTGGAAAACGTCCTCAAGCTGCAACGCTTGGAGTCAGAAAATCGCCAACTCCGCCAGCGGCTGGGAAAACACGAGATCGTGTGGAGCGGCGAGACGATGAAGAAAATTATGGCCCAGGTGGACCGCGTAGCCGCAAGCGAGACCCGCGTATGCATCCTGGGTGAGACCGGGACCGGCAAAGAACTTGTGGCTCGTACCTTGCATGAGCATAGTCCGCGGGCGTCTGGGCCGTTTGTGACCTTGAATTGCGCGGCTGTGCCGGCTGAATTGATCGAGTCAGAACTATTCGGGCATGAAAAAGGATCGTTCACCGGCGCCGCAGGGCGTCACGTGGGAAAGTTTGAGCAGGCGGAAAGCGGGACCATTTTTCTGGATGAGATCGGCGACATGCCACTGCCGATGCAAGCCAAGTTGCTGCGCGTCCTGGAAGAGGGAGAAGTGGAGCGCATCGGCGGCGACAAACCGGTGCGGGTGGATGTGCGCGTTGTCGTAGCCACACACCGTAACCTGGAATCGCTGGTGCGGGAAGGGAAGTTCAGGCAGGACCTGTTTCATCGTGTCTATGTTTTTCCGCTGGTGCTACCTCCTCTTCGCGAACGCCGCGAGGACATACCTGGCCTGGTCGAGCATTTTGTGCGACAGGTTTGCGCGCAGAACAACTGGAAAACGATCCCCTTTTCGGCAGAGGCGATTCAGATGTTGCAGACTTATCTGTGGCCGGGAAATGTGCGTGAACTGCGCAATGTGGTGGAGCGATTGATGCTGATGGCCACTGACGGAATCGTGACCGAACAGACGGTGTGCCTGACTCTGCCACAAGCTTCAAATAGCGGGACCACAGCGACGTTTACTGGTTCGGGGGCGCTGGCCGATCGGGTACAGAATTATGAACGCGAAGTGATTCTGGCTGAGCTCAAGCGCAACCACAATCACATCACCAATGCGGCCAAGGCGTTGGGACTGGAGCGGAGCCACCTCTATAAGAAGGCCGAGCAGTTAGGCATTGACTTGCGCGCTTTGCGGCAGGAATCCGGCCGCTAACCGCGCCCGGCCGGAATCACTACAAAGCAGGGCTAACCGCGAAGGGCATACACGAGCACGACCGTTCCCACTACAATCCGATACACCGCAAACGGCACAAAGCCACGTTTCCGCACCCACGCCATGAACCACGCAACTGCGGCGTACGCCACCAGGAAGGAGACTACAAATCCAATCGCCAATATTCCCCAGCCACGACCGCCAATCTGACTCACGCCAATTGGATTGTCTCCCCTGCCCATGACCGACTTCAGCAGATCATAGCTAGTGGCGGCGGCCATCGTCGGGATCGACAAGAAAAACGAAAACTCCAAGGCCGAAGCGCGTGACATCCCGGCCCACTGCCCGGCCGCAATCGTTGCCATGGAGCGCGACGTCCCCGGAAACACCGCCGAAAGAATCTGGCAAGCCCCAATCCAAATTGCCTGCCCCAGGCTCATGGCTTCCATCTTCCAGGTATGAATGCGGCTCGACGAGCCCCCCGGTCCTGTCGCCTCGGCGCGCGCGTTCATGGCATCGACAATCCACATCACCACTCCGCCCACCAGCAACGAAGTCCCCATGATGGTAAGGCTCTCGAGATGCTTGCCGATGATTTTGCTCAACAGAAAAGCTGGGATGGCGGTAATCACAAACGCAATCAGCGTCAAACTAAGCGGATGCGTTAGCACAGTCCGGTCCCCGTTTTCCCCACGGGGAAAGGTCGAAAGAAGCCTGGTAATTCGGCCCCAGAAATAGACCGGGAGGCACAGGATCGCGCCCAGTTGAATTACGACGCTGTACATCTTCCAGTATCCGTCGGTCAGGCTGATATGTAGCAGCGCCTCGGAAATACGCAAGTGTGCAGTCGAACTGATGGGCAGGAATTCCGTGAGACCCTCAATGATCCCCAAAATCACCGAAAGTAAGTAGTCGTGCAATCAACCTCCGAAAACCACGGATTAGAAGTTAACATGAAAAGTCCTAAGTCACAGAGGGCGCCGGGAAAGGCCGTGGAGATCGCCGTGGATAGCAAGTATCACTCATTCGAATTCCCATAAGTAGGCACGCCCTGCTGAATCAGATACGTCAGCCGCAGGGCACGCGCCCCCCAATCCGAATCGGGAAACTGCGACGTGACCTTTTGCGCCAGATTCAGGGCCTTTGCCTTTGCCTCTTCCGACTTCTTGGGCTGCTCTTCGGACTTGTAAATCTCGATCAGCGCCGAGTACCGCCAAGCCGCGTCATACAGCGCCTCGGGGGCCTTGGAAGACTGCGGGTGTTCGGCCGCGTACTTCTCATAAACGTCCGCTTCCTTCTCCGGACATCGCGACTCGCCCTTCCAGTCGCCGCACATCTTGTTGTCGAGCACCGTAAAGGCGGCCAGTTCCGCCCACTTGGTCCCAGGGAACTTCTTCATCACCAGCTTCATCCACTCGGGATCAATCTCGCCGCGCAGATAAGCGTCCTGTTCCTGTGCGGAAGGCTTGGTCATGATATCGGCTCTTTCCAGCTGCCAGCGAATGTCCGCGGCGCGATACAGCGCCTGGGCGGCTAGAGGGGAGGCGGGAAACATGTCATACACGCGATAGTAGAGGCGCAAGGCGTCAAAATCAGCTCCGCGCCGGCCGCGCCGGCGGCTGGCCTGATCTTCGGAATCGATGGCTTCGCCGTATAGGATCTTGGGAGCGTCGGGATTGGTAGGCAGTACCACGGCTTTGTCCACAATCCAGCCGGAGACGATGCGTTCTTCGGAGGGCTTGGTCGCGACATTGGCCTGCACGTGCAGCCATCCCGGACTCTTATCCATGATGATCACTTCGCGCCCTCGCCCCACATCACCGAGACGTGCAGAATCGCTGCTGGGAGAAAGGTACATGGCCGCCGAGCGTACGCACGCGCCGTGAACATATTGAGCTTCCGCGCCGGCAGCCGCGACCAACAGAAATGTAACTGCAAAAAGCAGATGTTTTCGAGTCATAGGAGCTTGCAGATCACGGGGCCTTCGAGCGGATCCTCGCCAGCAATTCAGGCTCGATGTTGCCTCCACTGATCACCGCGACATTCATTTTAGTCTGAGGCAGCTGGTCCCGATGGAAGAGAAATCCCGCCGTAGCCACGGCCCCGCTCGGTTCCGCCACCGTCTTCGGATTAGATGCCAGCAACCGGGTGGCTTCGAGGATTTCCTCTTCCGTTACGGTAATAATGTCGTCCACGTAAGCCTGTATATGTTCGAAGTTGATGGCTCCAACACTCTGCGTGCGCAGGCCGTCCGCTATCGTGCGCGACACCTGTTCGGCAGGAAACTCGACGATCTTTCCCTCCCGGAAGCTGGTTTGAGCGTCGGGCGCCAAGCCAGGTTCCACGCCAATTACCTTGACCGAATGCTTACTCAACTTGATTGCAGTGGCAATCCCGCTCAGCAACCCGCCCCCGCTCACCGGAGCCAATACACACTCGACCTCCGGCAGGTCCTCCAGAATTTCCAGTCCGATCGTTCCCTGGCCGGCAATGATTGCTTCATCATTGTAAGGTGGGATGATGGCATATCCATGCTGTTGTGCGAGCTCCTCCGCCTTGGTCTGACGCTCGACGCTGCCCGGGCCAACCATCACGATCTCAGCGCCCAGGGCTCTCGTGGCTTCCAGTTTGGTCACTGGCGCGTTGTTCGGCATGACCACCACGCACTTGACTCCCTTGGCGCGCGCGGCATAGGCGACGCCCTGCGCATGATTGCCGCTGGAATAGGTAATCACCCCGCGCTGGCGTTCCTCTTCTGCCAGCGCGGCCACCTTGTTAAAGGCCCCACGGAGTTTAAATGCACCAATGGGTTGCTGGTTCTCCGGTTTGAGAAACAGCCGCCGGTGATCGGCCGCGGCCGCCTGGTGAACGTGGGATTCAATCAGGCTGGTGCGAACCGCAACCTCGCGCAGTCGAACCTGTGCCCGGCGGATATCCTCAAGCGTAACCATATTGAAGGAAGTAACCTTCGAGGGTGCCTCGTTCTTGCGTTTTTTGCAACTTGCTGGACGTCTTGCCGGATGTCTTGGGGCACTCCCCAGTTTTCTCCCCATCACAAGCAGAGTTTTCGCTAGCGGGTCGGCGTATTCAAATGTTATAGTATCGCTAGGTAGTACCTAGAAATACTAATGCCGACGTCTTCCCCAACCAGCTTGAAACTCGATAGCAATACAAAAGACCGCATACAGCGTCTAGCTGCGGCTCGCCGCCGGTCGCCGCATTGGGTCATGCGCGAAGCCATCGAGCAGTATGTGGAACGCGAAGAGAAGCGCGAGCAATTCCGCCAGGACGCCATGGCCGCTTGGACTCATTACCAAACCACCGGCCTGCACGTTACCGCCGAAGAAGCCGATGCCTGGCTCGCCAAGCTCGAAGTGGGTAAGGACTCTACTCCCCCAAAATGTCACGATTGAGATGGTCGCAACCGGCTCTGCTGGATGTGGCCCGTCTCCACACCTTTCTAGCTCCCAAAAGCCGCGATGCGGCCAAACGTGCCATCAAGGCGATCCGGCAAGGCGTGAAAGCACTCGCTAAGCACCCGGAGAGTGGCCGTCCTGTCGAAGAGTTGCCGCCGGAGTTCCGCGAGTGGGTGATTGACTTCGGACATGGGGCTTATATTGCTCTCTATCACTACGACGGAAAGCAGATCGTGATTTTGGCGGTTCGCCACGGACGCGAAGCCGGATATTGAGTTGAATGCCAAATCTGCCACAGAGCGCCCCTCGGCGTCCGGCGCTGCTAATTCGTTCGGAAGGGGCGAGTAAACTAAATTTCCAGAATCACCGGCATAATCAACGGCCGTTTCTGCGTCTCTTTCGAAATATAGCGCTTCAAGTCTGCGCGGATCTTTTCTTTAATCACGCCGTAATCTGCTCGTTCCTCATCACTGGACTGTTCTAAAGTCTGGATGACAACCTGACGAGCGCCATCCATCAATCCATCCTCGCCGGGATTAAACCCTCGAGTCACAATCTCTGGCGGCGGCCCTACATGTCCAGTGAGTTTGTGAATGGCAATAATCGGCAGCACGATTCCATCTTCGCTCAAATGGCGCCGGTCTTTGACAATCAAGTCCTCCACCACGTCCACGCGCGACCCGGAGTCGATGCAAACCCTGCCGACGTTGACTTTTCCCGCCTTGCGCGCGCCGAGTTCATCAATCTCCAGCACGTCTCCACTCTCGATCAGCATGACGTTCCCCACCGCGCCGTGCATGGACTTGGCTAGCTCGGAGTGCAATTTCAACTGCCGGTACTCGCCGTGGATCGGCACAAAATACTTCGGCTTTACCAGGTTGATAATCAGCTTCAATTCTTCCTGGCTGGCATGTCCGCTGACATGGATCGGAGGAACCGAACCATCGTCATAGATCACGTGGGCCTGGCGGCGGAACAGGTGATCGATCACCCGGTAGATGGCTTTCTCATTGCCCGGAATGATGCGAGAGGACAGCATGACCGTGTCGCCCTTCTCAATCCTGGCATGCTTGTGATTGTCCACGGCGGCGCGCGACAGCGCCGACATGGGCTCACCCTGGGTACCGCTGATCAAAACGCAAACTTTGTTGTCGGGAAAATTCTTGATCTCTCCAGGATGAATCAACAGCCCTTCGGGGATTTCGATATAACCCAGGTCTTCAGCAATTTCCGCGGAACTGTTCATGGAACGGCCGACAAATGCCACCTTGCGCCCATGTTCCCAGGCCATCTCCACGGTCAGCTTGATGCGGTGTATGGAGGAAGAGAAACAGGAAACAAACAATCGTTGTTTGGCACCGGCGAAAATCTCTTCAAATTTTTGCCGCACCGCGCGTTCGCTGGGCGTGTAGCCCCGGCGTTCCACGTTGGTGGAATCCTGCATCAGCAGCAGTACGCCTTCTTTGCCATACTCTGCAAACGAGTGCAGATCAAACAGCTTGTTGTCCGTGGGGGTGGGATCAACCTTGAAATCGCCGGTATGAATGATTACGCCCAGCGGGGTATGGATCGCCAGCGCTACGCAGTCCACCAAGCTGTGAGTCACTTGAATTGGCTGAACCGAAAATGGCCCTACCTTGAAGCTCTCATTCGGCCGGATCTCCCGCAGGTCGGCGTCATCCAGCAATTCGTGCTCATCCAGCTTGTCTTCGACATAAGCTAGCGTAAATTCAGTGCCCCAGACGGGAACATTCAGCTCGGAAAGAATCCAGGGTAGCGCCCCGATGTGGTCTTCGTGCCCGTGGGTCAAGACAATGCCCCGAACCTTGTCGCGGTTTTCTGTCAGGTAGGAGATGTCAGGCACAACAATATCCACCCCTAACAGCTCGGCTTCGGGGAACATCAGGCCGCCGTCGATGACTAAAATGTCATCGCCCCAACGCACGGCCATGCAGTTCATTCCGAACTCGCCCAGCCCGCCCAGGGGCACGATATGCAGCTTTCCAGTTGGCATGAGAAGTCTTGATGCTAGCACAGGGGAAGCGGCCGACGGTCAGCAACGCGTTTTAAGATGGTGTCCTAAAGCTGCGTTGAACAAAACAGCAAGCGGTTGCAATCAGTTCTTTCAGTTGTTAGCGTTTCGTCATGCCGAAGAAAAATGATCTTGCAGCGCTGCGAAACATGATCTATGAAGCGCATGACATTCTCCGCACTACGATCCTGCCAGATGGACCGTCAGAACGTGTCTACGAGTTACTGACTGCCGCTATTCATCTCACCGATGCTCTGGTAGAAACCTCGCCCGCTGCCACACTAGGCGCTAAGGGCGGAAAGCAAACCGCAAAACGCGGCCCCGATTACTTCCGCAAAATAGCCTCTATGCGTAAAGAGCGTAAGGGTGGCCGTCAAGCAAAAACTAAAGCAAATTGACAGCTCAAGTACAATAAGAGAGGAGGGCAGGAGAATCGAACTCCGTACCCGGACAGGTATTCGCGGTTTATAAAGCCGCTCCTAGCACCAGCTAGATGCCCTCCAGTTTTAGCTAGGTTCCTTCATTGGAAGCTAGCTTCACCAGTATCTTGATTTCCCCATTTGCCTTCTCATAATTGCTGATTACTTTAGCGAGCTGAGCTTGAAGCATCTTCGCATTACGCCACGATAGCGTGATTGCGGCCTTCTCGTAGTTAACGGGGACGACATTTGAACCTGGCCCTGTATCATCCTCCCCGCCCTCCCCAATTTCCGCAAAGCGCAGACGAACGTCGTCCAGAGACCAGTTGAGGTGTGTCTGGTTTGCATAGGTTTCGAACACGCCTTCCGGTGACTTTACCCATTTAATGTTCATATTTTTTTCAAGCGTTTCTGTCATAAGCCCCCCACCATATTGGAATTTTCGCTTACCAAACCGCTATGCTCTGATCGTGGTGGTTTTTTTTCAGCGGTGAATTCGTTGGTTCCAGCTTTATCTTCTCTGCATTGCGAAATCTGATTTGGAAATGAGCTAGAAACAAACCAAGATAGATCGCGCGGCATTCCCATCGCTTCCCAACATTTGGCAAAAACGCCCGAAAAAATGGGTCCCTTATCATTGCCGGGATCGCCATCGAAATAAGCGACTAGCGCAACTTTCAACCCAAGGCTTCTTGCGTATTGCACTGTTGTATCCAAATGAGGATTCTCGGGTGGAGTATTTAACACTTGGCTAACTGCGCTCGGACTAACGTCCAGTTTTTTGGAGAGTTCTTTTCTAGTGACGCCACACTCCAACATCCGATCTTCCAATTGCGTGAAGAAGTCAAGCGAGATGCTGTAACTAAAATCTCCGGTGCTAGCTTGTGTCCAATGATTTATCCGATTCATGGCTGCTCCGTGTTTTGATATAGGGTGAGTAGTGCATCCTGTGTCGCCGGATCGTCCTTCCACTTCAACACTCTCTCCAACGCGGCTAAGTTGGTGTGATCTTCCTTTTTCTGCTCGTAGTCGGTCAGGACAATCAATTCAAAACCTTCCATTCTTGGTCGGGGATGGCAGGAAAACCCATAGAGTCGCATTTGTGCGTCGATATCGATAAACACAAAGCAATCCTTATACTTCTCGTCCATATTTTTAAACCTGTGAAACTTCCCTTTGGTATCAGGCTTGAATTCAATCCAAAGCGTCATTCGATGCTTTAATCGTTTTCCCACTGGCCCATCTGCAACTGCCTCAAATGCGATGGAGGCGGTCAAATTCTTATGCCCTTTCAAGAATGCCACAGCTCTTTTGTTGGTATGGGCAACCAAGGGAACCAACTCGACTGTGAGCACGAAGGGCAGCATTTCACGATCGCTAGTTTAGCTGTGGCTTAATTAAAAATGCAACTATCTTTTAAGTCATGGCTAAACTGTTGTTTTTAGATTATGAAGTATTTTGTTTTCTGTATATTACGATGCTTCTAAACGTTTGTCCTATTGACAACAGCAAGCGGTTGCTGTATTTTATGCACATCATGAATTGCCAAAGATTCCAGATCGAAGGTCGCAAATTCGGAAAGCATCGCAATGGTCTACAGCGCTTCCGCTGCATTATTGCGGCAAGACCTACACCGAAGATAACACTCGGTTGTTTGGTTCGATGACTGTTCCAGAGGACAAAGCGCTGATGGCAATTTAGCTTTTGATTGAAGGCACTTCGATTCGCAGCACAGAGCGGATCACTGGTTCACACCGCGATACGATCATGCGCCTACTGGTACTGGCGGGAGAACGCTGCATAGCTTTGATGGAAGAGGAGACGCTAAAACTCTGTATTTTACTCCTCGTCGCGTTTCGTATTCATTTGGCTTTGGCCGCTAGGAATTCGCTGAAAACGAGAATGAGTCCAGCGATTCCAATATCGCTGCCAAGCACTGCCAAAACTACATCCTTGTCAGTCATGCGGCTGGAATTGTACTCTCAACGCATGTTTAGCGCGTTTTAAGCAGCAGGGCAAACCCATCCGCATTGGCGAGCGAGGCGTAGTCGGCGAGCGGGAACTTGGGGCATTGCTCCACGGATTTTGCCACGCTCTGAACGATCTTCACCACGTGGCTTGAGTTCAGATTCTCCCGGTAGATCCCGGAGGCGCCAACCATCAGATCGCGAACCAAAGTATATAGAATGCACATCATCAGAAAATCAGTAAGTGGCGTGCTGGGTTTGCCTCTCGCGTCCACCCCGTATGGGAAGCGCGAGCGGAAGACGTAGTTGACCAGGCAATTCTCCAGCATATAGGGATGTTCCTTTAGAAACGGCGCGCAATATTGGGAGTCGTCGTCTTCATAGAAGGACGCGCAGTTTTCAATCGCAGCGCCCTCATCGCAGTGGATCCCATTGAGAAAGTCCTTCACGCACTCACGAAACCGCGGATGCTGTCCTGCGGTAGTCTTCAAGTGGCGTTGGATGAGTTCGAGGAGCATTGCCAGTCTGGCTCCGGTGCGGACGGGAATGCCATCCATCGCTGAACGAAGCTTGCCCTCGACGATCATCTGAGAATGTTCTTTTAACAATTGGGGAACCAGTTCGATCTGCCCCGCGTCGGCGAGTCCATTCAGGCGCCTGGAAAACATGCCCAACAGAAACAGCCGTTGCCAGAGCGGGTAATCACGATCACGCAACAAGAGCATCGTGAATGCGCGCAGCTCCCAAAGAAACTGGTGTGGAGCGCCATTCCCCTTTACCGGGTGCTCACCCAGGTGGCTGAAGCGGAAGTAGCGCGACACACCGGGCTCCTCGGGTTGAACCAGGTCCGGATTCAGCAACACCAGCCGCGCCGCTTCCGGGCACGCCAGCAGCAGGGCAGTCTCTCGCAGGCCATCAATCCTGCGCGTGGCTCGTGGGTAAGTGGCACAAATCTCAGGCAGGTAGCGTTCGCCGTGTTCCTGCTGAATGCTGCACCATCGGTCGGGGGAAAGAAACGGGCATGTGCTTGCCGGCGTTAATTGGACTCGCGCATACTCGCTCGGCGACGGATTCTTGATTACCACCAGATGTTCTTCTATTTTCGGCTGGAACCTGGGCAAGGCCTCAAGTTGCTGGAATGACTCCCGATCGATCATCACATCCCAACCCTGGCAGCAGGTGTCCTCGCAATCCGGCCCAATGCAGTGGAAAGCTTGGGCATATTGTGGACGAAGACTGCGCAGCATGAAGACTCCAACCTATAGGTTGGCACAGGGCGAGAATCATGCCGCCTAGTGCAGCCCACGTTTGGACATGCCGTGCTCCAAAACGGGCTTAAAGAATGAATCGGGAAAGCGATCTCCATATCAATTGGAGACTGAAAACAACCGGGAACTGAAAACCGGGAACTGAAAACCGGGAACTGAAAACCGGGAACTGAAAACCGGGAACTGAAAACCGATTTAGAACCCCCAAAGCATCCTCCATCAAGTCAATACAGACTCATGCTGCACACGACGGAAGCCTAGAGAGGGAATGCTTTCAAAACGCATGACAACCCGGCGCTCTCAAGCTGGCCTTTGCATCTTATCTGCGTTACTGTTGGATCAAGATGCCAGAGCAGATGTCCAAGTCGTGGCTTCGCCGCAGAGTCGAGAACACGCTAAGGCGCTCCTTCTCGCGGGCTTACGAGACCGTCCGTGTTGACCCCCAGCGGTTTCTATTGCAGCTCCGCGCTGCGTATGGGCTTCCCATCAATACTTATCGCGGCGTGTATTCGATCGAAATCGCACAACTCGACCAGGTTGCCGCCCGCATTGTGCGCAGTGGGATGAAAGTGGCTGCGGCTGAGGGTGCCGGGTTTGGTTTGGGCGGCCTGCTTACCATCGTTCCAGACCTGGGCATTTTGTCCGCCATTACTCTCCGCACCATCCAGAAGCTCAGCCTGCTGTACGGCTTCGAGTTCAACACCGACGAGGAGACTGCCGAGCTGTGGATTGCCGCCGCCAGCGCGGCTGGCGTGGACATCAGCCGTGAACTGATCGAAAAAGAGGTGGTGAGTAAGTTTGTCCCCAAGGTTATCCAGCGCATTGCGGCCCGTGCCAGCACCGAAGTAGTGGAAAAATGGGCGGGACGGATGATCCCTATCGCCAGCTCCGCAATTGGCGCCGGACTCAACTATTATTTCGTGCGCGCCTGGGGCCGGCGTGCCCAGGCCCACTTTCGCCAGAGACATCTCGAATCTCGCCGTGGCATGCTGAGTGCGGCTGCACTACCGGCTCACGAACCCGCGCGATTACAGTCTTAGTCGCCTATCTGTGATTGAATAGTCAAAGCCACATGCGCGAATTCCAATGCGAAGCCATCCTGTTTGACCTCGACGGAGTCCTGGTTGATTCCACTGCATCCGTAGTAGCGGTGTGGAGCGCATGGTCGGAAAGAAATGGAATTCCGTCAGCAAGAACCCTGGAAGTCATTCACGGAAGGCGGACCATTGAAGCCCTGCAAATTCTGGCTCCGCACCTCGATTTAGAATCTGAAGTGGAAAAGATTGAAGCCGCTGTCACCGGCCAGCAAGGCGGAACGACAGCTTTGCCTGGAGCGGCCGAGCTATTGGCATCTTTGCCCGGCGGACGCTGGGGTGTGGTTACTTCCGGGCTGCGCGAATTCGCAAAAATCCGATTGCGGGATGCCAAGCTCCCTATCCCGCCGGTGCTGGTCACAGCCGACGATGTCAGCCACGGCAAGCCTCACCCGGAGCCCTACCTGCATGGGGCCATGCTCCTGGGTGCCGCCGCTACGGAGTGCCTGGTGTTTGAAGATGCCCCGGCGGGCCTGCAAAGCGCGCATGCCGGCGGGATGAAAGCGGTCGGCGTCGCAACTACCTATGGGGCAAGCGAACTCGGTGAGGCCGATGCAGTGATTCAGACGCTGTCACAGGTGCGACTCAGTCAGCGCAATGGCAGGTTGCAGATTCGGGTTCAGAAGTGATCGACAGCCGGGTTCGCGAAGATCATGCGCCCGATACTTCGGAAATCACTGCACCGCTCGCCCTCTCGCTTCCTCGGAAGACTAGCAAGAGCATTCCCAGCACTACAAAAGGGATTACGGTTGCAGTACGCAGAGGGAGAAGCAAGATTGTCGATGTCAGGCCCGGCGCCGCCACGTGGATCACGGCGACTGCAGGAGCTACAATCCACGGCCAAAAAATAGTCCCGGCGCCCAGCCCAAGGATCACCTTGGATACAACACTCCGGCTCCAAATTACTTTCCATGAACGCGCGACCAACATGATTCCCGGCAATAAAACGATGTGGTCATAAAGCGCATGCTCCGGCAGCAATGTCACCGTAGTTACGGCGAGCAATAGGCAAACGGTCATCGAGAATCGGGATGATGTGGAGGGCGCAAGCCGGCTATCCCAGGCGAATTTGCCCAACCATGCCAGTGCCAGGACCAGCAGGATACCGCCTAGATATGGTCCAAAAAGATCGGGTAGCAACGGCGGCCGCGAGTAGCTGGGGTATTTGAACAACACCTGCAACCAGAGGACAATCCAATTCGGCCAGACCAGCATTGCCGAGACAATGAGTGCTGCCAGCGTACCCGCAAAGCTAACCGCGAATTTCCCTCGTTCCCGCCAATCCGCGAGCGCCCACACTCCTAAATAGAAAATAAGTAAGAGGCAGACTTGCGGTTTTATGGTGGCGCACGCAAGTAAACATCCAGCCCCTCGAGGCTTGTTCTGTACCAGCATCGCGACGGCTGCGGATATAAGAAATCCAACCGCAAGTCCGGGTTGCAAGGCGTGCAGGGCCTCGAGCCCAGAATAGCTGGACAACGTCAGCACTGTGAAAATAGGCAACACTGACGGCGCGACCCGCCAGCCGATTCCTCTCGACCACAAGAACATGCTCAAACCGGTAAGGCAGGGCAAAAGAACCACCAGCACGATTCTCGCGGTTCGAAACGACAGCCATGCAACCAGCCCGCCAAAGAAATCCGTGAAGGCCGGATACGAGAATGTCCGGTAGGCAGGCGGAGGATCGTATTGATTATCGGGACTGAGCGCGCGTCCGAAAATGCCGGCTTGAATTTCGCGCGTGACCTCGACGGTGTAAGGGTTGCAACGATGAAGTAAGCATTTCCTCGAGGTCAGCCAGATCGGATAAAAATCGTTGCCAAAAGAATACCGCCCTATGGTTGGGTGCGCTGGGGTGGCTCTGGTTGCAGGCAAAAGAATCGCCACATAGTAGTAGGCCATCCCAGTTGCGGCTAGGAGGGCTAAGACCAGTGCAAGTTGGTTCGCGCGGCGGGTCTGGCTTATCGCAACCACTCTTCCAACTCGATTCCGTGCTCTGTCTTCTGGTCGCGATACTTCACGATCACTGGCGTATATAACGACACGCCCCAGTTCGCGGGACCCTTCGTGACCGCGCGCGATCCCGGCACGACAACCGCATTCTCCGGCACCTCAAGCGGCTTATCCCCGCTTGCACGATAGACTTCACCTCGCACCAGATCGTAAAGCGGCGTTGAGCGAGTCAAAATTGTCCCCGCGCCCAGCACCGCGCGCGCACGCACCAGAGTGCCCTCGTACACCCCGCAATTACCGCCCACCAAGACGTCGTCTTCGATAATGACCGGTGCGGCATTAATCGGCTCCAGCACGCCGCCGATCTGCGCCGCGGCGCTCAGATGCACGCGCTTTCCAATTTGCGCGCAGGAGCCCACCAGCGCGTGCGAATCCACTAATGAGCCTTCATCCACGTAGGCTCCGACATTGATGTACATGGGAGGCATACAGATGACCGACGGCGCAACGTATGCCCCGCTGCGCACCGACGACCCGCCCGGCACTATACGCACCCGGTCTGCGACGGAGAAATGGCGGGCAGGGAAGGTGTCCTTATCGACAAAAGACAAGCCATCATCCGCGCCCATCTCTTGCAGTTCGCCCAATTTGAATCCGAGCAGGATGCCTTGCTTGACCCAGGCATTGACCGCCCACTTGCCGTTTACTTTCTCGGCCGCGCGGACCTTGCCCGAGGTAAGCGCATCGCGAAATTCCAGGAAAGTCTGGCGTGCCGACAAATCGCCGGCTACCGTGCCCGAAGCAAGGTTCTCGATGGAAGTTTGCAGGGATGGCATGTTGGGGCAGTATAACCAAGAAAAGAGTCGACTGTATTCTCGGTGGCATTCCTCGTGAGACTCTGGGCCGTTGTGGGTGAGAGGTTTAAAACCTCAGCCACAGAGAGAACACGGAGTTTCACAGAAGAACGCCACAGAGATTAAATGCACTTGCACTCGCTGCGGATCAGTACATTCTGTATCGCCTGGGCCGCCTGGCGTGCTTCGGAAAGGGAAGTGTATGGCCCATGCCATTTGGCGTGGTTGGCATCGTGCCCGGAAGGCCGTCCCTTGCCGTGGTTGCATTGCCCGCACGAAGAGCGATGAACCACGATCTTGCGCGGCCCGGCTGTCCAGTTCTCATAAACAAAGAAGTCGTGCGATTCCGCCGCCGGCGTCGCAGCTCTTGTAATCAACCCTGCATCCGTTGCGACTTTTTGCAGCTTGGATCGCGTATCGCGCCGCATAGGGACTAGTGGCAGCCGGTAAACTTCTTCGACCTTTCCCATCATGGCCAGCACGGCCTTTACCGGCAACGGGCTCGATTCGATGAAGTTGGCCTGCATCAGCGGCAAATACTTCCGGCAGAGCTTGCGCGCGTTGTCCCAGTCGTTCGCCAGCGCAGCGCGCACCAGCGAAGCCATCTCTGCCGGGATTTCATTGGACGCGACAGAAATAACCCCAACCCCGCCCAAGGCAATCACCGGCAAGGTGACCGCATCGTCTCCGGATAGCACACTGAAATGCTCCGGCGCCAAGCCGCAGATTTCCGCAATCTGGTTCACATTGCCGCTGGCTTCTTTGACCGCGACAATGTTGGGGACCTCCATCAGACGCGCCAAGGTCGCCGGCTCCAGGTTCGCGCCCGTCCGCCCCGGCACGTTGTACACGACAATCGGCTTGTCCACCGCTTCGGCAATGGCGCGAAAGTGACGATACTGTCCTTCCTGCGTAGGCTTGTTGTAGTAAGGATTGGCGGTGAGGATGGCGTCAATTCCAGGCCGGGTTGCGAGTTCCTTCACTTTCTCCACCGCATCGTGAGTGGAGTTCGAAGTAGCTCCAGCGACAATCGGCACGCGTCCCCCAACCACTTCAATCGCCAGGTCAATCACCCGCAGCCACTCATCGTGCGAAAGGGTTGGAGTCTCCCCGGTCGTCCCACAGGGAACCAAAAAATCAATGCCAGACTCCACCTGCCAAGCCACCAGATTGCGGAAGGCCGATTCGTCGATCGACCCATCCTGGTGGAAAGGAGTTACCAGCGCTGTACCACAGCCACGAAGTTGCATGACATAAAGATAGCGCGAAACCAGAGAGGATGGAACAAGTGAAGTAGTCTTGGCCTTTACCAGTTTAGAAGTGGACCTAATGCATAATTTGGTAAATATTTTCCAATTCGCGCATGCGGTTTCGCAACAGTTCGAGTTCGCAATTTAGCGATATGACCGGCGCAATCGTACCCTCCCGGTTTACATCGTAGGCGGCTTTACATTGAAGTTTACGATAGGTCTGCCAGGCGGCTTCCACTTGGTCGAATTCTTTCAGTTCTTCAGCCGGGCTGAGAGGTTTGCGTGGCCCCGAAGAAATGTATGGAGTGGTGGACGTTTTCAACGTTTCGGTCGGACGTAACGCCGCGATATACGCGTTGTAGTTTGCCGTCGTGGTTTCAATTTCCTTGCTTAAACAGGTTGTGATTGCTAGGGTCGACACGGCACGCGGGCAGTCGCCTTCTTTCTCCCGCGCCATCTCCATATTAAAAGCAGTCCTGGCTTTTTTCACGGCATCAAGTTGCCCGAAGAATTCCTTTTGTTCCCCGTCAAGTGGTTTTGCCGAGGATGATATTGGCTCGGCCGTCGCATTGTTTCTCGGATCATTCGTCTGTGCATCAAACGGTTGTGACCAATTGAGAATCAGCGCAAAAAGGAAGCGCATTCGAACAATAGGACCTGTCTTTGTACCGCTGCCACGAAGTTGCATGACATAAGGGAAGCGCGAAAGGGCAGGCGCAAAAATGTTGGGCCATGACTTTGACTCAGTGAGGGTGAGAGAATACCCGGATGTCGCTAATCCTTACCCTGCCGTTTGCGATAGGAGCTCTTCTGGGAGCAGCCTACGCGGGCCTGTTGCGACTGCTGGACTCAAAATACGCGCAGTATTTGTACGCAGCCGGTCTTTTCAGCGCAGCGCTGATCTATGTGGGATTCGCCGGGCTAAATCATGGCGCCAATCACTTGGGTCTTGAATTGTCCGGCTTGGTGATTTTCGGCCTGTTGAGCCTGGTCGGAGCCCGCCGCTGGCCACTTGTTTTAGGAGTCGGATGGCTCGCTCACGGCGGATGGGATTTCTGGCATAGCGCTAATCCTTACGGATATGTCCCATCCTGGTGGCCTGCATTTTGCATTGGATTTGATTGGTTGGTTGGAATCTATCTCTTAACCATTCATGCCCGCAGTAAATCGGTTACAACTCCCGCCAAACATCCTTGAAATCATAGAAACCCTTCTTGTCCTTAAGCCACTCCGCCGCCCGCACCGCACCCTCGGCAAATCCCCGTCGGGACTTGGCATCGTGGCGCAAGGTGATGGTGTCATTCAGTGAGTCTAAAGTCAGCTGGTGGATTCCGACCACTTCTCCCTCGCGTGACGACGTAACTTCCAGCGCCGGATAGCCGGCCTCCTCCATCAGTTTTTGAAGCATGATCGCGGTGCCGGAAGGGGCGTCCAACTTGTGGATATGGTGGGTTTCGGAAATCTTGCCGGAATAGTCGAGGCGGAGCGCCGCTGACGCGGTCTTGGCAATCTCGAAGAACAGGTTGACTCCAACGGAAAAATTAGCGGCATAGACAAGGCCAATGCCCGATTCTTCCACCATGCGTCCAACCTCAGGAATTTTCCCATACCAGCCAGTTGTACCCACCACCAGGTTCCTGCCGCTGCGCGCGCAACCAGAGATGTTCTCCAGGACGGCATCGGGAGTGGTGAAATCAATCACGACGTCAATGTCCTGAAGCTTGTCGGGAGTGAGTCCCGAGCCGTGCAAATTTTCATCGATGTCAAGACTGCGGACTTGATGCTCACGAGCGCGCGCAACCGTCTCGATCAGCGTCCCCATTTTGCCGCGGCCTAGCAAAAGTAAGTTCATAGTCAGTCTAAAGCCCCGTGCTCTTGGCTCATTGCTAGGTCCCCGAACCAAAGAGGTCTAACGTTCAAGCAAAGATTTCCGAATCCAAATCCGAGAAGAACGCCTTGTGCAACCGCTGCACCACATCCGGCACCGCCTCTTCCTCAATCACAAACGTCAAATTGATCTCCGACGCTCCCTGCGAAATCATGCGAATCTTAACATCGGTCAGCTCGGCAAACACCCGCGCCGCCAGGCCCGGAGTCGCCCGCAGATTTTCTCCTACCAGGCAAACAATTGCCTTCCGGCCCTCATACTTCACGTCCGCCAGCTTGGCCAGATCGGCCGCGAGCGCCGGGATCGACTCATTCGAATCCACGGTCAGGGAAACGCTGACTTCCGAAGTTGACACCACATCCACCGGGATGCGGTGCCGGTCAAACGCATCAAAGATCGACTTCAGAAACCCATGCGCTAACAACATGCGCGGCGCCGCCACGTCCACGATGGTGATGCGTTTCTTGGCCGCGATTGCCTTAAAGAAATTCCGGGTATGCGGCGCCCGGGCAGCAATCCGTGTACCTTCGCAACTGGGATTGCGCGAATTCAGGATATACACAGGGATATTTTTCTGCACCGCCGGTAAGACCGTCGCCGGATGCAACACCTTGGCACCGAAATAAGCCAGCTCGGCAGCCTCATCGAAGCTGATGGTCTTGATCCGCCGGGCATCGGGACAGAGGTTTGGGTCTGTGGTCATCATGCCATCGACATCAGTCCAGATCTCGATGCGTTCAGCATCCAGTCCAGCGCCCACAATCGCCGCCGAGAAGTCACTTCCGCCACGACCGATGGTTGTCGTCACCCCACCTTTGGTCGCGCCAATAAACCCTCCCATAACTGGGATTCTGCCCGCGTCCACCAAAGGTTTAACCTTCTCGCTTAACCGCGCATTTGTCTCATCGAACAGTGGAGCCGCCCGCATGTGAGTTCCATCGGTTACTAGGCATTCGCGCGGATCCACCAGTTCGGCGTCCAGACCTCGCGAGGAAAATGCCGCAGTGACCAGCTTGCTGGAAAGCACTTCTCCATACGACGCCACGTTGTCCGTGGTGCGCGGAGTCAGCTCTCCCACGGCGACTATGCCGCGCAGCAGTTCGTCCAAAGCCTCGAATTCCGCGGCCAGTTCACCGTGAAATACGGTGAACCTTCCAGTCCCCAAGAGTTCGCCTGCCGTGTCGTAGTGCCGCTCCTGGAGAGCCCGGCAGAGTTGGATCGCCTGATCTCGATCGCCCTCACCGGCGACTCTGGCCATGGCCAGAAGCTGGTCCGTCACCTTGGCCATTGCACTGACCACCACCACCGGTTTTTGGAGAAGCCGATCACTGACGATCGACGCGACACGATCGATCGACTTGGCATCTTGTACAGAGGTGCCGCCGAATTTCATCACGATCATCGGCTGCCTCGGACGCGAAACATGAAGCGATGGGTCACTAGGATATTGGTTTTATCGCGGGAAAGGTTTCAAGATAACAGATTCCAGTGTCGTGTCCCAGCAGCGCATGGCCTGTCCCGGCCTATTGTGCGAAATCGGAGCATCGGCGGTGCCAGTAAGGTGCGCAGATCGTTCGCGTGCCGCTGTTCCGCTGCGCGGAACAACCGCCTTCGCTCAGGATGACATGGAGTAATTCTTGCGGACACAACATTAACTGTGCGGATGGACTTCCGCTCCATAGGAAAATTCGCTCAGAGGCCCGAACCGTCGTTTCTCCGCGTACACGCGCCAGCGCCGCCACACGATGCGCAGGCTGGCCATGACGGGAATGGAAAGATAGATTCCCAGAATGCCCGCGATTTCTCCGCCGGCTAGAACGCCAAAAATTGCAGCTAAGGGATGCAGTTGGGTGCTCTTGCCCAGGATCCGCGGCGAGACTACGTAGTCCTGCAAGAGTCTCCACACGATCAGGAAGGCGATGATGATCAGCCAATGAGGGTAGCCGGCCAGTAGAGAAACGACCACGATCAGGGCGCCCGCCGTCAAGGGGCCCACCACGGGAATGAATTCCAGCATGCCACCGGCAGTCCCCAAGACCAGCCAGTAGGGTACCTGCATCGTCCCAAGAAAGGCGCTATAGGCCAGCAAGGACAAGCCTGCCAGGATTAACTGGGCCCGGATGAACTGGGCCAGCATGTCGTTGAGGTCTTTCAGGACGTTTTCCAGGAATTCGCGTTGGGGACGGGCATTGATCAACGAAACCAGGACGCCGCTGAACGCCTGGCCTTCCCGCAAGAAAAACGCGGCCAGGATCGGCACCAGGATCACCAGCCAGGCCTGCTTCGCCACGCCAGCCACGCGAACTCCAATTCGCTGGGCGATCCGTAGCATATCGTTGCGATGATTGATCAGAAACAGTTTGATTTGATCGGTGGTAGTCCGACTCCAATGGTGCTCAGTTCCAAGCTCGTCCGCGATCTTTCCACTCCCTACCTTGTCAACCAGTGTGGGTAGTGATTCACTCAGGGTCTGCGCCTGATGCCCGATGCGCGGGCCAACGATGAAAAAGAAGGTAACCAGCAGCCCCATCAGGAGGACATAGATAACCGTGATCGCCCAGCCGCGGCTGCGGGTCCATCGCTGTACGCGGGAAACCGCCGGATCCATCAGATAGGCAAAAAAGATGGCAAACAGAAAAGCAATCAATGTGTCACGGGCGACGTAGAGAAAACCGAGAGCGATGGCGAAGATTAGAACGGTGAACAGAACGCGCGCGGTTCGTGTGTCAATCAGGGACATCATCCCCCGTCCACTCTTTCGTGCCTCGGAAACTCAATCCCGGACAATTTCGACCTGCTCCCCAGCCTTAGTCACGCGCATCAATTTGTAATGGTCTTTCGTGTCCAGCCAGAGCGACCACTCGCCGTCATCGCCCTTCAAATCGAGTTTCAGCAATGTGTATTCGACCCCGCGAATGGGAACTTTCTCGTCGCCCACCGGGTGGATGGTTAAGTGAAAAGGCGCCCGTCCCTGCGGCACCAGCACGCCGAATTCGCCCGGCCCGCATTTCAATCCCGCCTTTTCCTGATTGCAACTTGACCCAAGGTAGCGCCAGGCCAGGATTTCCCGGTGAACGAAGAAGTTGTTGTCGAGAATGGGGGAGGTGCTGGGAAGCAGAAACGGTAGTTCGATGGGCTTATTGCCCGGCTTGTCGGTGATCGCCTCGCGCACAAATTCATTGTCGGGGAGCACCGTCAAGGTAGTCTTGCCCGGGGAAAGTTCATGCCATTCATAGCGGACCAGCGCCCCGATCGAGGTTAATTGCAATTCGCTGCTTTGCAGTGGGGTCCCGTCCAGGCCTTTCACTTGCGACGTAATCGTGCTGTTGCCGTTGGACTGGTGGATGGCGAAGGTTTCGGTCGCCATTCTGCGTCCATTGATGAAAATTCCAAAGGCTCCCGCATCCACCTGGTTGCCCGGATCTTTAGCCATAAGCGGCATTGCGAACAACAGCAGCCAGGCCAATCTAACGCCGATTTTTCTCATATTGACCATCAAGACCCAACGCTTTCGCAATCTCGCTGGCTACGCTCTCCACATCCTTGGCGCTAGTGTCCACGCACAATGTTGCCCTCATGTAGTGGCTGCGCCGGTCTTCATACAGTTTGCGGAACAGCTGCCGATCCTTTTGCAGGGGCCGTTGCACTTTCTGCGCCTGACACCTTTCGAACAACTCTTCCACCGGACCGTCCAGAAACACAGTTAACGCGCCTGCTTCCTGCAACAGCGCGATATTTTCCGGCTGGGCAAACGCGCCTCCACCCAGCGCCACTACCCGCGGATTCTCGCCTGATTCGGCCACCATTTCGCGCAGGGCTTGGTGCTCGGCCTGGCGAAAAAATGCTTCCCCGGATTCGGCAAAAATCTGCTCGATGCTTCGACCGTCCCGTCGTTGAATGCGATCGTCGAGGTCTTCAAAAGGCCAATTCAGACGACGGCCTAAAATATTGCCCACACTACTCTTGCCAGCTCCCATGAACCCGACCAGGACCAATGCCTGGGTCTTAGGAGCACACGCGGACGCGCGGGTATTCATCTTTGCCGGATCGTTGGAAATACTTCTGCCCGCTGGCGCTTGGATATTAGCGCTTTCTGAGGTGGATTTTACCACTGAAGGAACGGAGCCTGACCATCGATAGAGCTTTGTTCATGGTGCCTGCGAAGGCACTCCCCGCCTTGGTCGTGAATGAAGTGTGTCGCGGTTCCAGGGAAAAATCGCTGTCCACAGTTCCCGTGGAGGACTGGGCCATTACTTCAATCGACGCGGCCTCCGGTGCGGTAGCCTCAATGTCCCCCGTGTGGCTGGTCAGGGAGTAGTCTCCGCCAATCCCAAAGTCGCCGTTGTAGACAATCTTCCCGCTGGACGAACTCACTTGCACGTTCGGTCCGGTGACGCTGTTAAGCATGACGTCGCCGCTGACCGATGTGACCTCAACGTGTCCGCCCTTAATGTTCGAGAGCGTAACCGGGCCGCTCATGGTCTTGACGTGCACGTGAGCGTTGGCGACATCCTTCACCTCCACGCTTCCGGTGGTGGCCTGCAAGCTCAAATCTCCGCGCATCTTTTCGACCCGGAGGGGCCCGGTCGACGAATGCAGGGTTACGCTGGCATCCATAGGAACCAGGAGTTCGTAATCCACCTGGCCGCTGTCTGCGTCCGCGCCAGGCAGCAAGAAGGAGGAAACATCAATCCGGTTGCCGTGCTGTGACTGTTCGATTTCAACCTTGTCGGAATGCAGAATCGCCGTGACCATCACGGAATTGGCTGGGGTAGATTTCACCGTAATGGCGCCGTAAGGATTGGCCACCGATACGTTCGATCCGGAACGCACAGCGAAGCGAAATTCTTTGTGGGTCTCGCCGGAAGCGAGTCCGGTTCCCGCCGCGATAATCACGACCAGCATCAAGGTTTCCACGCGTTCTCTGGTTATCATGGTTCCATCCCTGCCGTGGTCCGCTCTGTCATTATCGCAGAGAATGTAGCCATTCACGTCTCTCAAGTTGGCTTCGTAGGTGGCCCGCATGGAAGGCGCGTTCATACCCACAGCCTCAAGCAGTTGTGAGTCGTCTGCGTTTACCTCGTAATTGGCCGCCGCCGGCGCTTGCATCGCTACCGTCTGGGTCTGCTGTCTCGAAGCCATGTAGTAGTCTGCCGCAACCAGGCTCAGCAAAAAGCTGGCAGCCAGCGGCACAAGCCAGCGCAGCGTCCAGTGTCGAGCGGATGAAGGCAAGACTGACAGTTCTCCGTCTCCGCGAATCAGCCCTTCTTGGCGCAACGCAATTTCTATGGAATTCCATACCCGCGGGCTGGGTGTGTCGGCGGCACGCAGCTTCACCGCTTCCTGCGAGATCAGCGTCAGGTCAGCCACCAGGCTGGAACACTCGGCACAGGATTTCCAGTGCATTTCCTGCTCGAGGGTCTGACCGCCGTCGATAATCTCCGGCAGCACTTCTTGAAACTCTCTGCAATTCATACTTCCGCTCTCCCCGATATCACGTTCGACTCCTCAATGCGTTTCGGCCTTTGCGGCTCTGCTGGTTTTGAGGAGGTCGCGCAACTTCATGCGTGCCTTATGTAACTGGGACTTGCTGTTCCCAATCGAACATCCGACGATGTTCGCAATTTCGTTGTGCTCATACCCTTCCACGTCATGCAGCACAAAGATCGTCCGATACCCTGGCGGTAAAGCCTCCACCGCCCGCTGGATTTGCATGCGATCAACCGATCCCGCCAGCTTCGGGTCGGCCGCTCCCAACTCCTTCTTGGATGACTCCTCTTCGGTCTCTAAGGGATCGTCCAGCGGAACTACGGGGAGATTCTTTTTTCGCAGGCGCATCAGCACGACATTCACTGCCATGCGATGCAGCCAGGTCGAAAATGCCGATTCGCCACGAAACGTCCCGATTTTTCGAAACAACTGCAGGAAGGCTTCCTGTGTCAGGTCTTCGGCTTCCGCCGCATTGGCCGTCATTCTCAGACACAAGGAATACACCCGGCGTTTATGCAGGTCGTACAGCGCCTCAAAGGCATCTGCATTGCCCTGCTTCGCGCGCTCAATCGCTTCTGCCTCGCTGAGCTCGCCGCCCTGAAGTTTTCTTGCGGTCGCCAAGTTCACCTTTTCGACCGCACCCAGTAAGATGCGGTATACGTTTCTTTACGTTGCATTTAGCTCAGTTTCTTAGTTTTTCAAAATGCGTGACTTTGGTCACCCGTTGGAAGCCTAAGGGACACGGCAGGACCAGTCAATCAAATCCCGCCCGTCGATGTCCGGCTACCAGGCTCCCTTGGTCTTAATTTAGGGATCCTTAGACTTTAACCCATGGTTCGGAAGTAAGTTCAAAAGCTAACCGCAAAGTGCGCCAAGAACAGCCGCAAAGTCACAAAGCCGACCAAACTGGCGCCCTTGCCCAACTACAGTTCGTACCCGATTACGCTCGGCCAAGCACGGTGGTGATCTTCACTGCTTGAGTATCCCCAGCAAAAATAGGGCTTTTGCTGGCAGTATAGCTGTTCCAAATCGTTGTGCCACCTATGGGAGGGTGACCGGCATGCGTTCCAATGTGCTAATCACAATGCTGCTTCTGGCAGGACTTGCCTCTGCCCGAGAGCCCAGGCATTACCAGAGCGGCGTACTGCTGCAAATGGATTCAGCCGAGTGCGGATTTGATGAAAACAGCGGTAAAAGCATCACTGGCGAGTTGATCGGCACCGACTCGGCCCACAAGAAGACCCATGCTCTGCTCTGCCAGGAATACATCCTGCAAGCAGAGCGGGTCACCTATCGCATTCGTCCCCGGGATGAAAAGCATCCGGCCCTGCTGCCTGTGGGAGAAAAGGCGCAGTTCCGCATGGACAAAGACAAAATGATGCTTCGCGTCGAAGACGGAGACGACAAGGAACGCCCTTACACCGTAGTTTCGATGACGCCACGGGAATCGAAACTGGAAAACACATCGGCTGCCCACTAACTTTGTCTTAAATAAACGATGGCCGAAAGGGCGAAAAGAAAGGCACATTTTTCGCCCTTAGATTCCCTAATTCCTCCCTTTTAATCTTCTACTCTGATCGCTGTAACCTTCTGGCGTTTAGCAAGTTGCGCAGCAAATCCGCACCAACCCCTGGTTCCGGCTGAGCATCGAATTTCTGTCTGTAACTGCCGGGCTGCACGACCTAACAGATCGCGGTGCCAGCCACGGCCTAACTGAGGAGCGTAATACCAAATGAAATACTGGATATTCTCAACCCTGTTGTTGGTGGTAGGGGCGGTTGCTCTCCCTTCGATGGCTGCCGCGCAAGATCACGGGGAGGTCGGCGTCTTTGTCGATTATTTCCGGCTGGACCGCACGACTCCCGACATTAACTTTATCGGAGTCGGGGGCCGGGTTGGCTTCAACATCCGTCCCACCGTGGCCCTGGAAGCCGAGATGGCCTATGACTTTAAACGGAACTTTACCAGCACGTTCTCGGATGGCATTACCACCCAGTTCGTGGATACACGCTTGCGCCCGCTGCACGCGCTGTTTGGGCCAAAGTTCCAAACCCCCGGGTCCTTCAAAGCTTTTGTGACCGGCAAAGTCGGCTTCATCAACTTCACCACGTCCGATCAGAATGCCCCAGCAGGTTTTGAGGGCGCTTTGGGCGCAGTGACCAGCGGAAATACTCGATTCGCACTCTACCCCGGCGGAGGCGTGGAGGGTTTTTGGGGACCATTTGGCTTGCGGCTGGAAGTTGGCGACGAGATCTACTTCGATAACGGCGCAAGAAACAACTTACGTGTCACCTTCGGCCCGCAGATCCGCTTCTAGTCCAGGGTGAATGCAAAAAATCAAAGGCCGCTCCCACAAGGGGCGGCCTTTCGCTTAATCAGGGGAAGCGTTACAGCGTAGATTCAATTTCAAAACCCCAAGCCTCAAGCAAAGGCTCCGGGATGTACTTCGAATTTTTGTTGCGGCGCGCCCACTCGCGCAGCCGCGTCGAGCGCAGGTATTGGTCAGGCGTTAACTTGTACTCCTTGACCACCTGTTCAAACTCAGTCACTGTTGGAACTACCGGACCAATTGGTTCCGGTTTGCCCCAGTTCGGATTTCCGCGTCGTTTTGCCATTGAGAATCAGTCTTCCTCGTCACCTTCAGGAGATTTCTATCAAACCTATCAACAAACCAACCATTTAGATTCGCCTAAAAGACATACGGATTCATGGATTCAGGAGTTCGATAATGCTTTCCCGGAATGCCCTTCAGAGGCGATGCAGCTACTGGAAGTTTATGATTCTATGGGTAATTGATGGCAAAGTCAATGTCAAGTTCATCATCAGTATGAGCTTTTGGATTTCGCTCATTTTGGCGGTGTTTTCGGTCACCTTGGCCGCGGCCCCAACTCCTCGTTGGATCAGGTTAGAACTTCTCAGGTTACTCCAGTAATCCACCATCGGGCCGGGTCCGTTGACGGGCCACGCACGGCTCCCTACAGTTCAATAGGAGCCGTGGGGTTTTGCTGCCCGTCGACCATGAAGTTACAGTCTCTAATTCTCTCCGCGGACGAAAAGATTCTGCGCGTATTGCGCCGGGTTCTCAGTGACCTCGATATCGATGTCACCCACGTCACCGAAGCCGAGGCGGCGATCCGCAAATTGACCCGCGAACGTTTCGAGGCGGTCATCGTCGACTGCCATCGCGAGGAGACCGCCGCGCACGTGCTGCGCAGCGCTCGCAATGCTCTCTGCAACAAACGGGCCGTGGCGGTGGCCATTCTCGATAACGCCCAGGCGGTGCGGAGCGCTTTTGAGCTGGGGGCTCACTTTGTCCTCTACAAGCCGATTTCCATGGAGCGGGCCAAGACCAGCTTCCGTGCCGCTCGCGCCCTCATGAAATGCGAGCGCCGCCGCAATATCAGAATTCCGGTAGACATTTCCGTCGCCCTGGTGTTCGCCAATGGCGAGCGAGTGAAGACCAATACCACCGACTTTAGCGCCGGCGGCATGGCCGTTCATCACTCCAAGAAGAATGGCCAGGCAGGCCCCTTGAAAGTGCATTTCACCCTGCCGGGAACCGAACATCAGGCGGAGATCAGTGGAGAAATTGCCTGGCAAAATGCCGGACGCCAGGCAGGCGTTCGCTTCACCGACGTCACCCCCGAAACGCAAAAGCAAATCAAGGAATGGCTGGCGCGCCATTCCCCTGAATTCGAGGAAAATGATCCGCCGGTTCCGTGCAAGCTCACCGACTTGAGCCTGGGTGGATGCTACATGGAATTGCCCGTGCCATTTCCGTTGCGGGCACGCGTGATTGTCTCCATGCGTGTGGCAAACGCCGAACTTCAAGTGGGAGGCGTGGTAAGAGTTGCTCACCACGATCTGGGTATGGGGGTTGAGTTCACAAGAAGCACGGAGCAGCAGCGCCGCCAGGTGGAAACTTTTCTCCAGACTCTAATGAATAGCGGAGCCAGCATTCCCGAACTCCTGGTGGAGCCGGAAGGATTGGAGCCGATGGACGCACCGGCCCAGGCGCCGGAAGCGCTGGAAGATCCGTTGCTCGAACTATTCCGCAGCAAGGCGATCTTGCCGACTGAAGAATTTCAGGCAGAACTTCGCAAACAACGCGGCGGCCAGGAGCAGTCCCAAGGCGCTGCCGCGGCCGGGACCAGCTAAGTCAGCGCGCCAAACCGCAACAGCGTCCAGGGCTTTGCGGCAACTCCACAAAAATAAGGCCTATGCTCTTTCAAGCTTAGGCCTCAGGTGGTTGTTGAATTCGGTTATTAAATCTGGTGTGCGATCGCCAGCTTCAATCCCAGGCGTTGACGGAACGCGAAGCCCAGGACGCCAGCCATCACCATCATCAGGATGAAGGCAATCTCTGCGGGTTCGGGCACGCTTACCAGGCCGATATATTCCTGGGGAAGACTGCCGGACCAGCTTTGTGTTCCAGCAATCGGGGTATACAGCACGAGGTTGGCAAAGGCGCTGTCAGCAGTTAAGGCAGCCAGGCCCTGATACCAAGATGCTAACGCTCCCGCGCCGCTGCTCTGGTAGTAGGCATTCGAGGTGGCATCAGCGGAGAACAAGCCCCAGATCGCCCAGTTGCCGACGTTGGCATTGATCGTGCCATTGACGATTCCCTGGAAGATCAGTCCCGCAGCTTTATAGTTGTTGAGCTGGTTGCCAAACAGACCGTTGCCGCTGGTGAGGCTGTTTACGGTCGCGGTCCAGGTTTCACCGGCCACGACTTCGTTGTCAAACGCGTCGCAGATCAGCGCAACAGGCGCGCCGCCGTTGACAGAAAACTCATACGGATAGGTATAGACCCCACCCGAGTTGTTCCCGGCAGGCCCTAGAAAATTCATACTCACCGGATCGGCTAAAGCCGACCCGGCAAATGCCAGGAGAATGGTTGTGAGTAACAGTGTTAGACGCAAATGGCGCACTCGTATCGCTCCTTGGAGACGGAATACTGCTCTACTACGCCGTCTCATAGAGCAATTAGAGAACCGATTGCAGGCTATTGATTGTACGGCAGTTACGTGGCGCCCGATTGCGCGATGGTGAAACGCTTTGCATGCAACTCGCACAATGCCCGGCACCACTAAAGTGCTATTTGGCTTCTGGATCCCGATTCTGCTGAGCCGGTTCTTCTTCGTTTTTCATGGCCTTCTTGAAGCCCCGGATTCCTTCCCCTAAGCTTTTCCCCAACTCCGGGAGTTTCTTCGGACCAAATAGCAGCAATGCCATTCCCAGTACAACCAGCCAATGCAGCGGCGAAAACGCTCCCTCGAACATGAAACCTCCACAAAGATGACTGCCGCTTCATCCTCAAGCCAGAAACGAAGCAGCTTCAGCGGCGCGAGCGTAAAATATAAATAACGATTTATGCGCCGAGTTTACCTCGACAACAACGCCACAACTCCGGTGCTGCCGGAAATTCTAGAGACCATGCGTCCCTACTTCGGAGAGCACTTCGGCAACGCGTCTTCCATTCACCATCACGGCCAGGAGACGCGTGCCGCAGTCGAGCGCGCTCGCGAATCGGTTGCCCAACTACTAGGATGCCGGTCATCGGAAATTGTGTTCACCAGCGGCGGCACCGAGGGCGATAATTTGGCGATTGCAGGATTGGCCCGCCCCGGCGACCACATCGTGACTTCGACCATCGAGCATCATGCGGTCCTGAACACTTGCAAGCATCTCGAGTCCACCGGCTGCGCAGTCACTTACCTTCCCGTGGATGGCCGAGGCCTGATCGACCCTGACGAGGTTCGCCGAGCACTCCGTCCTAACACGCGGCTGGTCACCGTCATGATGGCCAACAACGAAACTGGAGTGATTCAACCGGTAGAGGAAATCGGCAAAATCGCAGCCGAGGCCGACGTCTATTTTCATACCGACGCCGTCCAGGCGGCAGGGAAGGTTGCATTGAATGTGAACCGGATCGCCTGTGATTTGCTTTCCGTCTCTGGACACAAAATGCATGCCCCGCAAGGCGTTGGCGCGCTCTACGTCCGCAAGGGAACGCTGCTTCAGGCCATGTTTCATGGAGGCCGCCACGAGCGCTCCCGCCGCGCGGGCACCGAGAATGTTCCGGGGATTGTTGCGCTAGGCAAAGCCGCCGAGTTGGCAATGCAAGGGTTCGAGAATGGAGACCTGACCCGCATGGCCGAGCTGCGCGACCAGATCGAACGTACGGTCCTCGATCAGGTAGAGACCATCGGCGTAAACGGCGAAGGCGCGCCGCGCGTTCCCAACACCGCCAATATTCATTTCGATCACATTGAAGGCGAAGCTTTAGTGATTGCGCTGGACTTGAAAGGCCTTGCCGTCTCCACCGGAGCAGCATGTTCTTCCGGCGCGCTGGAGCCCTCGCACGTCCTGATCGCCATGGGCCTCCGCCCCGACCAGGCGCGCGCCAGCTTGCGCTTCAGCCTGGGAAAGCAAAACACAAAGGAAGATGTGGATTTCGCGTTAGCACTGATTCCGCCGACAGTGGCCCGCCTGCGGGAACTCTCCCCGGTCTACCAAAAAGCCTAGCGCTGAGCCAACGATCGCCTTAAAAAGATCGTCTTAAGTGGAAATAGCTTTTGGGCGAAACTCACCGAGGCAAGCCGCTAATAGTTGAGTCTTACTGTGGACACCGCCCCCGCCGATGCGGCGTGGGAAGAAATGGGCCTACCCTGGCGGAAGCGGGCGGCCGCTCTCTTTTGGGCTTCAACAACTTGTTCGGTCGTCATTACGTCCGCCAATTTTCGTTTGGCAGTGACGATTTCGTCTTTCATCTCCCCGCTGGTCCGCTCCGAAACCAGATACCACATGTATGCGGCGACCGGATCGCTGGCCACTCCTTTTCCTTGCCAGTACATCCAGGCCAGCGTCAATTGCGCCGAGGGCACACCTTGCTCGGCCGCGTTCAAACAGTTGGCCAACGTCGCGGGATTGGTTTCGACGTTGGCATTCTCGACCAATGGGAGCCCCGATCCTGGTTGTGTGAGGGTCAGGGACAAAAGCTCGAGGCGGCTGGAGACGCCCAGTTTGTCGAAAACGCGAAACAGGTAATTCTTGATCGTGTGCTGGCTCAGTCCCAGACGGGTGGCGATTTCGCGATTCGTCAGACCATCGGCCAGGCACCGTACCACCTCCAACTCGCGCTTGGAAAGCAACTCGACACCGTTCGCTCCGACGGCGCGGACCGTAGGTGCGGCCGCCAGCGCCTCAATGGCGAACGCCATTTGCTCCGAATTGGCCCAGATCTGCCCCTCGTGGACTCGCCGCACGCATTTCGAAAGCATTTCCATGGATTCGTGCCGGGTAAATAGTCCGCGAGCGCCGGCACGAAAGGCCTCAATCACCAAATCGCGCTTCGACGAATCGAGAAGAACGATGGCGCGGATTCCGCCAAAGTTGGATTTCAGCTGCCGCAAAACCTCGATCCCGTGAAGCGGTTGTTCGTCCAGGTTGCAACCGATAACCGCGACATCGACCGGGTGGGAACGCACCAGCTCAATGAGTTCGCCGGAATGCGAGACTGCGCCCACTATTTCAAGTGAGGGATCGCGTTTTAAAGCATCCGCCAGCAACTGGGCGTGGATGCGCGTGTTGTCCACCACAAGAACGCGAATGGTTTGTTCTCCGCGATCTTGATTGAGCTGCATGAAGTCTCCATTTTGGCTGCGGAATTGAGCAGGTTCGTTCCACAGAGGTAACGTTTTGACACTCTAGAACACTATGAGGTTGCAGATATCTGCTGTTTCGCTAACCTTGGGCAGATTCTACCCCAACCCTGAGGTCGGAGCAAACACTGGCTACGATGAAGAGGATTGCACATGAGGTTGCGATAAATTGTCGCTATTCTCATGTTGATACGAAGCTTTACGCCAGGTGATGCTAAAAGCATGTAACACGCTTTTTTTGTTTATGTTTAATGACAATATGCCAACTTGCTGGGCTTGATGTTTCACTCGGGTGGTCGGCGTTGACAGGCCCTAATTACCCTATATGTAGGGCCTAAAGGCCCTACATATGATAGGGTATGTAGAATCAGGATTGACTACCTCTTGCAGGGTGTTGCATGGCTGCGTAATCTCACTCTGCCAGACGGGCGCGTGCAAATTGCTGTTCCTTCCCCTTTGCTCCCGCGAAATCCGACCATTCTTACTTTTGATTTTTCAGGGCCAAGGAGTGTGTGTGACTCAGAGGGCGAAGCTGTGAGCACTTCGCAACAGGCTTGGGGAGCATCGGGCGAAACTCCCGCCGTGGCAGGCGATACCCATTGGTACGCAGTTCACACCCGCGCCCGGCATGAAAAGATGGTCGCCGAGCGCCTGCTCGAACAGGGTGTGAGTACTTACCTGCCGCTCATGAGGGAAACGCATCGTTGGAGCGACCGCAAGAAAGTCGTCGAGCTGCCGCTCTTCAGTTGCTATGTATTTGCCCGGTTCGCTCCCACCAATCAGGACCGGCTCCGAGTATGCCGCACTCACGGGGTACTGCAAGTAGTGGGCATGCAGGGCGAGGCCCTTGCCATTCCCGACGAACAGATCGATGCCGTCCGCGTATTAATGAATGAGAGCTTGCCCTGGTCGGCGCACCCATTTCTGAAGATTGGCCAGCGCGTGCGTATTTGCAGCGGCGCTCTCAAGGGAGTCGAGGGCATTCTCATCGCGCGCAACGGCGATCGCACACTGGTGGTATCCGTGGATGTCATTCAAAGATCGCTGGCCGTGCGGATTGAAGGCTACCAGGTCGAGCCCGTCTAAGATCTTTCCCCCCCCGGCAACAAACTCAAATTGAACCAGAATTCCAAAAACAACAACGGCGCAGTCTCCGCGCCAGCCCACCTGCTGATTGTGGGGCGTGACTCGTCCGCCATTGCGACCCTCACCTCTCTGGCGAGTTCCCATGCCTGGGGCCTGGAAGTCGTCGGAAGCGGATGTGAGGCATTGGAGCGGCTCCAGGGCAATCACGCTCCGGATATGGTTCTGGTGGACCTGACCCGGGGCGATTCGGATGGCCTTTACGCACTTCGCTGGTTGCGTCGTATGCGGCCCAGTCTTCCGGTGGTATTGCTGGGGCTGGCCGACGAGACACTGCGCGACGAAGCCATTCGCCTGGGAGCGCGCGACTATTTATTGAAACCGGTAAGCGATCAAAATCTTGCGCAAGCGATCCAACGCCATCTGCTGGGTGAGGACGACGCCGCCCACAACGGTTTTGATCAGGATCAGATTGTTCAGGTGCGGGAAGACCGCTACTTTGTGGCTGCAGGTCCACTGATGCGCAAGTTGCGCGCGCAGGCGGAATTGCTTGCGCAGATCGATGTACCTCTGCTCGTGGTGGGGGAAAGCGGCAGTGGGAAAGAGACGGTGGCCCGCCTCATCCACAAGCTTTCCGTACGTTCCGCCCTTCCATTTCTCAAAGTGAATTGTGCCGCGCTGCCGTCCGATCTATTGGAGCGCGAGCTGTTCGGTTATGACTCCGGCTCATTCGCCGGGCAGGTCCGCCCCAAGCCGGGGAAACTCGAGCAGGCGGAACGGGGCACGATTTTCCTCGACGACATCGCCGACATGCCGGCCAATCTCCAGGCCAAACTCTTGCACGTTCTCCAGGAAAAGCAGTTCTCGCGGCCTGGCAGCGGCGCCACGATCAGCCTGGACGTGCGCATCGTGGCTTCGACCGGCATCGAAGTGGAACGGGCGATGAGCGAGAAGCGGCTGCGAGAGGACCTCTACTACCGCTTGAGCGCATTTACCGTCCACGTGCCTTCGCTGCGGCTTACGGCTTGCCGACGCGCACGTTATCCACGGAATTGCTGACCGCCTGCCAGGACTACAAATGGCCGGGAAATCTTCGCGAGCTGGAAGGTTTCGTGAAACGCCACCTGGTCATGGGGCACGAAGAACTGATCCTGGGAGAAGCGCGCTGGAACGACGGGAGCAGATTGCAGCACAGCTTCCCGGCTTCCGCGCCGGAATCCGCCCCGGTTCCCGCTCCCGGCGAAGATCATGCATCCGGCCTACGTACTTTAGTCCAGACCGTTAAGGGAGAAGCCGAGCGCAGCGCGATTGCGGTTGCGCTTGACCAGACCCGCTGGAACCGCAAGGCTGCGGCGCGGCTGTTAAAAGTGAGTTACCGCACGTTGCTTTACAAGATTCAGCAGTACCATATGAGTCCCCCACCCACATACAGCACTACCTCATTTGGTGGCACCGCGGTAAAAGGCAACGGACACGGGCCGCAATAAGGGCAACGTGGGCCGGCAGCCCGCGGGCCACAAAGGAACCACAACATGACTATGCAGAACAAAGGTTGGGGATGTTGGCATCTAGCAATGCTGTTGACCTGTGCTCTGTCGTTCACTTGGTTGCAGGCGCAGTCGGGGAGTGATGCCGCCAAGAGCCCAGATAGCAGCCAATCCAATGCGCCAGTCGCGACACAACCGGCCGGATCCGCGCCGGGCGTGTCCGCTGACGATGACAGCTACGTGATCGGAATCGACGATTTGCTCGCGATTAACGTCTGGAAAGAACCGGAGATCACCCGCAATGTCCCAGTCCGCGCCGACGGGAAGATTTCCCTGCCGCTGGTTGGTGAAGTCACCGCGGGCGGAAGAACACCCAGGGCGCTAAAAGCCGAAATCACCGAAAAGTTGAAAAGCTACATCTCCGAGCCGGAAGTGACCGTGATCGTGCAGGAGATGCGCAGCAAGAAATTCAACATTATGGGGCAGGTCGGGCGTCCGGGATCGTATCCCTTGAGCGGTAACATGACCATCCTCGACGGTCTGGCCGTATCCGGAGGATTTCGCGATTTTGCCAAAAAGAAGGACATCTACGTGCTTCGAAAGAAGGCAGACGGCACCGACGAGCGGTTGCCCTTCAACTATAAAGACGTGATCAAAGGGAAGAACAGCCAGCAGAATGTGAAGCTTATGCCGGGCGACACGGTGGTGGTCCCGTGAGTACAACTCTGCCCAATAGGCAATTCTTTGCACTTCTCCTTCTGGCTGCGGTGAGTGTCGCCGCCGCCCAAGATCAGTCACCAGCCTCCGCGCAGAGCGCTGAGCCAGCTCCGGCGATGGAGGATCAAAGGGCGCCGGCCCCTGCTTTATTAAGCGGAGATACGAACTCCCTTTCTTTCAGTTCGGAATTGGAACGGAGCAATTACCTGCGGTACGGCATCGGCGTGGGCGCGACTTACGACGATAACGCCAACAATGTCGCCACCGGCCGCATCGGGGACTTTAGCTACTCGATTCTCCCCAGCATCGAACTGGATCAGACGCGTTCACGCCTGCATTGGACCCTCGGCTACACGGCCGGTTTCACCGCCAACCAGCGCCTGACCGCGCGCAACCAAGGGTCCCACGATTTGACCGGAACCCTGCAATATCGGCTCAGCCCGCACGTCGACCTGCGACTTAGCGATAGCTTCCTCGACGTCACTGGACTTCTTCAGCAGTATCACAATGGAATCAACGCGCCGGTGACCGGCCCGATCAGTCAGCCCAATCCCACGTTGATCACGCCTTTGGCCAAGAGCATCAATAATACTGCGGCCGCGGACATCAGCTATCAATACAGTGAAGGGAATGTGATCGGCGGCGGAGGAACTTTTTATGACGCCCACTTCCGTGACATCCCGGCAGGAACCGCTCAACTTCGAGATACCAGCACGCGCAGCGGGAATGCTTTCTTCAACCACCGTTTTACAGCGCGCAACTGGACCAGCGTGACCTACAAGTACTCGCATATCGCTTCCACCCCCGGCGTGAATACCGATGTCACCCACAGCGTGCTGCTGACGCACACCATTTACCTGGCGCAGCACATGACGCTGTCGTTTTTTGCCGGGCCGGAATATTCCTCGCTGGATACGCAAACCGTGACCATGTTGATTGCTCCGCCGGTCATCTCCTTTGCTGCGTTTTCCAACCATGAGAACTTCTTATCAGCCGCCGGCGGGGCAAATTTTTCCTGGCAAGGGCAGTTGACCAGTGTGCGCCTGGGAGTGGCTCGCCAGGTGAGTGACGGCGGCGGGCTTTTAGGCGCGGTGGTGTTGACCAACGTCAACGGCGGCATACGCCGTCAATTGACGCGATCGATGGCGGTGAACCTGAATGCGCAATATGGCCGCAATCGGGAACTGGGGAGCGCGCTCGCAGGCAACACTCCTCTGCAATCCGCCAGTGGAGAGGCCGGCGTAGAGCAGAAGCTGGGTGCAAATTTCTTGTTACGTTTGCAGTACGACCGCGACTATCAGAAAGGCAGTTTGGCAACACCGGTCGGCAGCCTGAACCACAATCGCGGCACGGTCTCGATTTCTTATAACTTCACCCGTCCCATGGGAAGGTAAATTAATCCATGCCTGAAGAACTATTCGACGACCAAGTGCAAGAGAAACTCGATTGGGCCAAGTATTTGGTCATCGCGCGCCGCCGCTGCTGGCTGTTCGTGCTGCCATTCTTTGTGGGTTGGGCTGTGGTGTGGAGCGTGAGTTGGCTCCTGCCGTCGGTCTACCGTTCGAGCGCCTTGATCCTGGTGCAGCGTCCGTCCAGTTCGCTGGTGGTGGGAGCGAACGGGGCCCCGGACACGCAAAATCGCATGGATAGTGTTTCCCAGCAAGTGCTGAGCCGTACGAATCTACTGCGTATCGCCACTACTCTGAACCTTTATTCCACGCAGCGCGCCAGCGGCAAGCTGACCGATGAGGAATTGGTCGACCGCATGCGCAAGCACGTTGAGATCGAAGTGGCTCAGACCCAGATGGGCCAGCCAACCTCCTTCCTGATCTCTTTCAGCTCTCCGAGCCCGGATATTGCCCAACAGGTCACCACCGAGCTGACCAACGCCTTGATTAGCGGCGCGCTGGACATTACTGCGACGGACCTGGAAGTGCAAAACAAAATCCTCGACAGCGAGCTCGCGGAGGCGCGAGGCACTCTGGCTGCCCAGGAAGAAAAACTGCAGGTCTACCAGGGGCACCATATTGGAGAATTGCCCGGCCAATTGCAGAGCAATATTCAAATCCTTGCCGGCCTGCAAACCCAGCTTCAGGGAGAGCAAGACGCACTTGCACGGGCGATGCAGCAGAAGGCGTACCTGGAGTCAGTGCTCAGTCAGTACACCAGCGTGGCTACTACCACCCGGCCGGGAGAAACTCCCGTGGGGCTTCCCGCTCTGGACCAGGAACTGGAACGGCTTCGCTCACAACTCGCGAATTTGAGTTCCATCTATACCGACCAGCATCCGGACGTGCGCAAGGTGAAAGAGCAAATCGCCAAGACCCAGCGAATGAAAGACCAGCTCTTGGCGCAATTAAAGGACAAGCCTGCGGGTTCGGACAAGAACCCGGGCAATTCCGTTGCCGGCCCCAGCAGCGCTCCGCTGGTGGAAGTACGGAGCCAGCTGAAGGCGAACGAACTGGAGCTTGCCAACCGGCAACACGCGATCGATTCCTTGCACGCCCAGATCGGGACCTATCAGGCGCGGCTGAACAACACCCCGGTGCGGGAGCAGGAACTCGCCGACCTGACCCGTGACTACGATCAGTCGAAGGCAAACTACGACAACCTGCTGAAAAAGCAGAACGAGGCCAGGCTGGTCAAGCGAGTCTCCGTGGAACAGCAGGGCGACCGTTTCACCATGCAGGACCCGCCTAGCCGCCCGGCCAAGCCGAATTCTCCTAATCGCATGAAGCTGGGCATGATGGGGTTGTTCGCCGGCTTTGCCCTCGGTTTAGTGGTGGCCGGGGGAGCGGAATTTCTGGATGACCGGGTCTATGACGAAGATGTCTTTAAGCAGATGATCCCCGCCGAGGTGTTAGTCGAAATCCCGGCGCTGCAAACTCCGGTGGAAGAAACAGACCAGAAACGTTGGCAAATTCTGTCATTGGCGGGCGTCGGAGTCATCGGTATGATCGTACTCATCGGTACCGCTATCAGCTTCCTTCGCGGCTAGGAAATAAATGTATAAAAGCTTTTACAAACTGAAGCGCAACCCGTTCGAGATCACCCCCGACCCGTCGTTCTTGTTCCCGACGCGCCGGCACAACGAAGCCCTGGCCGCGCTTTACTACGGCGTCCGGCGTCACAAAGGTTTTGTGGTGATGACCGGGGAAGTGGGTACAGGCAAGACGTTGCTGGTCCGCTGCCTGCTGGAATTGCTGAACCGCAAGAATGTCGCGTATGCGTACGTGTTCAACAGCATTCTTTCTCCCATGGAATTCCTGCAATACGTGGCCGGCGATCTGGGACTGCCGACCGCAGGCAAAAACAAAAGCGAGTTGCTGCTCGACCTCAGCAGCTTTTTGATTGCCCGTCATCAGCAGAAACTGACGACCGTGCTGGTAGTCGACGAGGCCCACCATCTTCCGGTCGAAGTTCTGGAAGAGGTGCGGTTGCTGACCAATCTGGAAACCGCGGAAGAAAAGCTGTTGCAGATCCTGCTGGTTGGCCAGCCAGAACTTGATTTGAAAATGGATTCGGTCGAACTTCGGCAATTGAAGCAGCGAATTGCGCTGCGTTGTCAGCTCGAACCGTTGACGCTCGAAGAGGCCCAGGGATACATTCATCGCCGCCTGCAGTTGGCTGCGGTCGAAGGGCACAATCCGGATTTGTTTCCCGCCGAGACCATCGGCAGCGTCTACCGCCATTCGCGTGGAATTCCTCGTCTGATCAATACCATTTGCGAGAACGCGCTGATTACTTCATTTGCCCGGCAGACGCCGTATATTGCGCCGGACGTGATCGAAGAAGTTGCCGTGGACTTCCGTCTTGGCGTCGTACACCGGGTGCAGCCGATGGCAGGGCAGGTGAGGAATGCGCAGCCGCCATCTGCGCCGCAGCCGCCGCAGGACAATGGCGAGGTATGGCAAGCGGTGAAGACACTCCTCCAGTTGCACGATTATTTGCAGAGCACGCGCGTGCGCGATGAAGAGACGCCGTTTGTGGTGTCACGGGGGACGCAAAAGATATGAGCCGTATTTTCGAAGCGCTACAAAGGTCGGAGTCGGAAAAGTCAGGGAGTGCAGTCCCGCTCGAGTCCGTCCTGGCCACGGAGCTTCTGGAATCGGTCGAACGCGATGCTCCTGAACCAGTCAGAGTCGACCAGCCCCCGGCGGACACGCAGCAAGTCGGTCAGTTTCGCTCCGTGCCGGTGGCGATCGCGCCGGAAAGCCGGCTGGTCTCACTGTTTGACAAAGAAAGCCTGGCGGCTGAGAAATTCCGTTTTCTGGGAGTGCGGCTGCGTCAACTGCAGCAGGCCCGATCGCTTAAAAAACTCTTAATTACCAGTACTTTACCGGAAGAAGGAAAGAGCCTGGTGTCGGCCAACCTGGCGGCCACCTTGGCCCGACGGAAGCAGCAGAAAGTGCTTCTGTTAGAGGGCGATTTGCGCCGCCCGGTGCTTTCCAGCCAATTCGGCCATCCGCACATCCCCGGAGTCACAGAATGGCTGTCGCAGGGTGCCGGCCCGATTAACAGCATTTACTACCTGGATGGCCCAGGATTCTGGTTTTTGCCTGCGGGAAGACCCCCCGAGAACCCGCTTGAACTGATGCAGACCGGGAAGCTGTCTAGCCTATTAGTGCAGTTGACAGCTAACTTCGATTGGATCATTATTGATTCCCCCCCCCTCTTGCCTTTGGCAGATACCAGCGTATGGGCCCGGTTAGCAGATGGTGTCCTGTTGGTGGTGCGCGAAGGCAAGACTCAAAAGCGTCAGCTCCAGCGTGGGCTGACGGCCTTAGATCGTTCCAAGCTGTTGGGTACAGTGGTCAATGGTTTTACCGGTACTGATCACAAGAATTATTACTCGCATTACGGTTCGGCTGCGGCAGGTCCTGACAAAGGGACCGCAAAGTAGAGCAGTCCGGCGAAGTCTTAAGAACCAGCCCTCCCTCCTCGTAAACGCCGTAATTTTTTCCCGGGAATTTCCTGGGCGTAGGCGGTAAGGCATTCCCCGTTGCAGTTAAGAAACTGAGGAGAGTGAGTGTGAGCACTTCTGAATCTAGCAAGACCCAGCGTTCGGTTGTAGCTTCCAAGAATCCCATTGCCCGGGCCGAAGCCGGCAATGACAGTATTCTTCCGGAAGAATATTTTCACCGCACCATTTGCCTGGAACGTAAGCGGGCGGAGCGTTCTGGCAAGCCATTCCTGCTCATGCTGCTGGATATTGGGAATGCTTTTCCCATGGAAAAAGCCGGCAAGGTCCTGCAAAACGTTCTCTCCGCGCTGGCGCTTTCCACGCGGGACACCGACGTAGCCGGCTGGTACAAGCAGCAGCAGGTGATCGGCATCATGTTTACCGAAATCGCCCCAGACCTGAAAAAGTCCGTGCTGGCGACCCTGCTGATGCGGGTCAGCAGTTCGTTGAAGGATTGCCTGACGCTGGAGCAGTTCAGCCAGATTGGCATCACGTTCCACCTGTTCCCCGAGGAGTGGGAGGAAAACGGCACGCCGCTGGACCCGAACGAGTCGGTGTTGTATCCCGATTTGCAACAGGAAGTCCTCAAGAAGCGCTGGTCGCGCGTGCTGAAGCGGGGGATGGATATCGCCGGTTCACTGTTCGCCATCCTGATCTTCTCTCCGGCATTTTTGGCGATCGCGGTGGCTGTGAAGCTGACCTCGAAAGGGCCCGTGTTCTTTAAGCAACAGCGGGTAGGCGAATATGGGGCGCGCTTTACGTTCCTCAAGTTTCGTTCGATGTATGTGAACAATAGCGCGGAAAAGCACAAAGAATACGTAAAGAAGCTGATTGCCGGCCAGGCCGAGAAGAAAGAAGGCGGCACTTTCAAGCTCACCGATGACCCGCGCATCACCTCAGTTGGGAAGTGGATTCGCCGCACCAGCCTCGACGAGTTGCCACAGTTTTTCAATGTTCTTGGCGGCGACATGTCGCTGGTCGGGCCGCGGCCTCCGCTGCCTTACGAAGTAGAAGCTTACGATGTGTGGCACCGGCGCCGTCTGCTGGAAGCCCGTCCGGGAATCACCGGCTTGTGGCAGGTGAACGGGCGTTGCCGCACCCGCTTTGACGAGATGGTAAGGTTGGACTTGCAGTATGCGCGCAAGCAATCGCTGCTGCTCGATCTGAAAATCCTCCTCCGCACGCCCGCTGCCGTCCTCTCCGGCGATGGTGCGTATTGAGTTCTCCCACCTCGTGATTTGAGATAGGCAAGGCCGGCCGCACGGTGCAGTTCCGGGCCGGTGCAAGCTAGGGATCCCCCCAAATCTATAGAGCGAATTGCAGGCAGATACACCACGTGTGTGTGAAGGAGAAGGCATGATCAAGGTAGGAGTGATCGGATTCGGATACTGGGGCCCGAACGTTGCTCGGAACTTCCATCAACCCGGCCTGTCGCAGGTCGTTGCCATTGCCGATAAGAGCAAGAACTGCCTCCAGCGGGCAGAACACGCGTTTCCCCAGATCAAAGTGACTGCGGACGCAAAGGAAATCCTGGAGTCGCCGGAGATCGACGTCGTGGCAGTGGTGACTCCGGTCTGGACCCATTACGAGATCGCCAAATCGGCCCTCAACCATGGCAAGCATGTCTTCGTGGAAAAACCTTTTACCGCGAGCGTGGCCCAGGCTGAGGAACTGATCGAACTGGCCGCGAGCAAGAAGCTGCAAATCATGGTGGACCACACCTTCCTGTTCACTGGCGCAGTGCGAAAGATCCGCCAGTTGGTCGATGAAGGCACCCTGGGCAAGCTCTTCTATTACGATTCCATGCGGGTCAATCTGGGCCTGTTTCAGCACGACATCAACGTGGTGTGGGACCTGGCGCCGCACGATCTCTCCATCATGGATTACGTGATCCAGAAAGAGCCCGAGGCCATGGTGGCTACGGGAGAAAAGCATCTGAACAACCTGATCGACATCGCCTTCCTGACCATCTATTTCCCGGACAATGTCGTGGCCCACATCAATGTGAACTGGCTTTCCCCGGTAAAGGTTCGCACCACTTTGATCGGCGGCGAGAAAAAGATGGTGGTGTGGAACGATCTGGAAGCCGACGAGAAGATCAAGATTTACGACAAGGGCGTTTCGGTCAAAAACGGCGAAGGCATGTATAACCTGCTGGTCAGCTATCGCTCGGGCGATATGTGGGCCCCTCGCGTGGAGCAAACCGAAGCTCTGAAAGCGGAAGTGGCCCACTTCATGGATTGCATTTCGAACAACCGGGCTCCTATTAATGACGGAATCGCCGGCCTGCGCGTGGTCCGGCTGCTCGAAGCGGCGGAGAAATCCCTGAATGCTCGCGGCCGCCTGGTGGAAGTCGATGCTCCTTTCAGCGTGGGCGTCTAGTCGAATCCAAAATAAAAGACCATGAGCACAAAACAAGTTCCAAGCGTGGACAAATACCTGAGCATCGCCCCCAGTGTGAAGTTGGGCAAAGACGTAAAGCTCTCGCAATTCATCAATCTCTACGGTTGTGAGATTGGCGATGGCACCAAGATTGGAGCTTTCGTCGAAATCCAGAAGAACGCCACAGTGGGCAAGAACTGCAAAATTTCCAGTCACACCTTTGTGTGCGAAGGCGTGACCATCGAAGACAACGTGTTCATCGGTCACGGCGTGATGTTCATCAACGACAGCTACCCGCGCGCGGCCAACGCCGACGGCTCCTTGCAGACGGAAGCCGACTGGAAAGTGGAAACCACCCGCATTGGCAAGGGCGCTTCGCTGGGCTCGGGCGTGACCGTTCTGTCGAACGTGACGGTAGGCGAAGGGGCGCTGGTGGGAGCGGGCAGCGTGGTCACCAAGGACGTCCCCGCGCACACGATCGTCGCCGGCAATCCGGCAAGAGTTTTGAGGTCTTTCAAGGAGAAGGACAAATAACATGGTTCAACCCAAAGCAATGATCCCGTTTTTAGATCTGGTAACGCCGCACCGCGAACTGGAAGAAGAGTTGGTCGCGCTGTTCCGCGATTGCATCCGCAACGCGCACTTCATCGGCGGCAAGATCGTCGAAGACTTCGAGAAACAATTCGCCCAGTTTTGCGACACCCGGTACGCGGTTGGCTTGGGCAGTGGCACCGATGCTGTGCGCTTTGCCTTGATGGCCGCCGGCGTCAAGCAGGGTGACCTGGTAGTAACCGTGCCCAACACCTTCATTGCCACCACCGAATCCATTACTCAGGCGGGGGCGCGGCCAGTGTTTGTCGACATCGACGAACAGACTTACAACCTCGATCCGGCGAAGCTCAAAACATTGTTCGAGAGCGAGTGCATTTGGGATGCGCCTTCCCGCAAACTGATCCACAAGAAACTGCAGCGTCCAGTTACAGCGGTGGTCCCCGTGCACCTTTATGGGCAGATGGCTGATATGGACCCAATTCTTGAGCTGTCGGCCAGGTATAACCTGGTCGTAGTCGAGGACGCGTGCCAGGCGCACGGCGCGGAGTATTTTTCCAGGCATCAGAACCGCTGGTGCAAGGCGGGCTCGATGGGTATTGCCGCAGCCTTCAGCTTCTATCCGGGGAAGAACCTGGGAGCGTGCGGAGAAGCGGGCGCGATCACGACCAATAGCGAAGCCATTGCCCAACAGGTCCGCATGATCCGCGATCATGGCCAAAGCAAAAAGTATTACCACGACGTGGAAGGCTACAACGGCCGGCTTGACACCATTCAGGCTGGTCTGCTGGCCATCAAGTTGAAACACCTGGCCGGCTGGAACCAGCAACGCCAGGCCATCGCCCAAGAATATGCCCGCCTGTTTCAAGGAGTAACCGAATTCGTCACGCCGGTCGAGCCCTCTCATAGTAAAGCGGTGTATCACTTGTACGTCATTCGGGCGAAAAACCGGGAAAAGTTGCAGGCGGAACTGGCGGCGGCGCAGGTCGGCACCGCCATCCATTATCCAATTCCGTTGCATCAGCAGAAAGCCTATGTCGAGCTGGGTTACCGGACTGGGGATTTTCCCGTTACCGAGCGAGTGGCGCCGGAAATCCTGTCTTTGCCTATGTTTCCTCAGCTTACCCGCGAGCAGCAGCAATACGTGGCACAGCAAGTGATGCAATTGACCAGCGGGCGGCAAGCAGCTTTATCGGTAGGGTAGGGAAGCCCCGCGTCGCGGATCTACATCAAAAGCCTTCCAGGGAAGGTTAGTTTTGTGATGGACGCACGGAAATACGTTGTGAGAATCGCGCGAGCACGTCTCGAGCAAGGATGTGGGCTTGCTTGGGATTTTAGGGTCACGAAGCATGTGACTCAGAGGGCGAAGCTGTCTATATCTTGAAATCAAGATTCACTGAAATCAGTTCTTAGAGGAAGGCACAAAATGCAAATTTCTGTCATCGGCGCGGGTTATGTAGGGTTGACAACTTCTGCCTGTCTGGCGGAGTTAGGCCACGAGGTGTTTTGCAGTGAGAATGACCCGCAGAAGCTCGCCAAGCTGCAAAAGGGCGATCTGCCCTTTTTCGAGCCCTTCCTGGAGCCCATGATGCAGAGGGGGCGTGCGGCTGGCCGCCTGGAGTTCGGTTCCACCGAAGAGGCCATCGAGCGCGGTCAGTGCATCTTCATTTGCGTCGGTACCCCGCCTCTGGAAAACGGCGATGCCGACTTGTCGGCGATCGAAAGAGTGGCAAGAACGATTGCCAAGCGCGGAAAGGGATACCGGCTGGTGATTGAGAAGAGCACCGTCCCGGTGCAGACCGCCTCACAATTGCGCCGCCATCTGACTCTCCAGAAAAACAGCGAGTTGGATTATGACGTGGCCTCGAACCCGGAATTTCTGCGGGAGGGATCGGCGGTGGAGAATTTTTTCCATCCTGACCGGATCGTGGTGGGCGTGGAAGGAACCCGCGCCGGGGAACTGATGCGAGAGATCTATCGTCCGATTCTCGACGGCAACTTCACCTGTCCGGTTCATGCCGATTGCCAAAAACGCAAGGACATTCCTTTCCTGGTGACCGATACCAATAGTTCGGAACTCATCAAGCACGCCTCGAATTCGTTCCTGGCGATGAAGATCTCGTTCATCAACGCAGTCGCCGATCTGTGCCAGGCGGCGGGCGCGGACGTGCGTATGGTGGCTGAGGGGATTGGCCTCGATCCCCGCATCGGGGCAAGCTTTCTCAATCCCGGCATCGGCTTCGGCGGTTTCTGTTTCCCCAAAGATTTGCAGGCCTTCGTGCGGATCGCGGAGAAGTTCGGATGTGATTTCTCCATGTTCAAGGAAGTGGAAAAGATCAACCTTCAGCGCGTGGATAAGTTCCTGGAGAAAGTGAAGCAAGAGCTGTGGGTGGTGCGAGGCAAAAAAATCGGCGTCTGGGGATTGGCTTTCAAGCCCAACACGGATGACATCCGGTTCGCGCCCGCGCTCTCTTTGCTGCGGAAGTTACTGGCAGAAGGAGCGGTGGTCCAGGCCTATGATCCGCAAGCCATGGAGGGATGCAAGAAAGAATTCCCGGAAGTGACCTACTGTGAGAATCCCTATCGGGCAGCCGAAGGCGTGGAAGCGATTCTGGTGCTGACGGAATGGGATGAGTTCCGCAATCTGGACTGGGCCCGCTTGGCTGGCTTGGTGGAGCGCCCGCTGGTGGTGGACGGTCGCAATGCGCTGCGCGGCAAAGAAATCGCTGCCCACGGTTTCCACTATGTGGGTGTCGGTGGAGTCGCGGAAACGCCGTCTGCATCCTTGGTAGGAGCATAGGTAAGTTCCCGGATCTTGGCTATGGCAGAGATTCCTACGTTTGTTCTGATCACACCGGCCCGGAATGAAGCGCAGTTCATCGAACTGACGCTCCAGTCCATGGTCGCGCAGACGCTGCGTCCGCTGAAGTGGGTGATCGTCAGCGACGGATCCACTGACGGCACCGATGAAATCGTGCGCAAATATCTGGCGGGCAATCCCTGGATCGAGCTGCTGCGCATGCCGGAACGGAGCGAACGGCATTTTGCCGGCAAGGTGCATGCCTTCAATGCCGGCTATGCCAGGGTCAAGGACCAGGATTTCGATGTGGTTGGCAATCTCGACGCCGACGTTTCGTTCGAGCCCGACCACTTCGAAATCCTGGTCCTTGACCCTGGCATAGCCGGCATTGAAGGCATGCACCTTGCCGGCAAAATGCCGTTCGCTCCGTTCCGGCAT
>WNFY01000085.1_pt1 | contig 60784 bp, 62 predicted proteins | sample 5400091 | NCBI WGS metagenome assembly WNFY01 (sample SAMN13153364, study PRJNA577476) | soil metagenome | isolation source: 60 cm soil or saprolite under grassland replicate 1 | place: USA:California | collected 2016-06-15
CCTTGACCGCGCTGACCGAGCAGTGCCTGCTCGCCGACCTCGGCGACGCCCTGGCCGAGGTGCTCGCGGCGGTCAGGGACCGCGCCGCGCTCGACACCGACGTGGCCCACCTGATGGCGGCGTTGCCGGCCCTGGTCCGCGCGGCCAGGTACGGCGATGTGCGCGGCACCGACCCGGCCCGGCTGGGCGAGGTCGCCACCGAGTTGATCACCAGGATCTGCGCGGGCCTGCCGGGCGCGGTGACATCGCTGGACGAGACGGCCGAACGGGCCATGCGGGAGCGCATCGACGCCGTGCACGCGGCCACCGGCCTGCTGGCCGACCGCACGAGCCGGGAGCAGTGGCTGGATACGCTGGGCCGTCTGGTCCCGCGCTGCCCCCCGGTGATCTCCGGGCGGCTGACCCGGCTGCTGCTCGACGCGGCCCGGGTCAGCGCGGACGAGGCGGGCCTGCGGATGTCGCGGGCGCTGTCCGCCGCCGTGCCGGCCCCGGCCGCCGCGGGCTGGGCCGAGGGGTTCCTGGCCGGCAGCGGCCTGCTGCTCGTGCACGACGACAAGCTGCTCGCCCTGGCCGACGGCTGGCTGGCCGGGCTGAGCACGGACGCCTTCACCGCGGTCCTGCCCGCGCTGCGCCGGACGTTCGGCGATTTCGCGCCGCCGGAACGGCGGGCGATCGGGCAGAAGGCGGCGCTTCTCGACGGCAGCGGACGCGGCCCCGTCGCGGTCACGGACGCCGGCGAGGATCTCGACTCCGAACGGGCGGCGCTCGCGGCCGGGTCCGCCGCCCTGATCCTCGGGGTGATCTCATGACCGACGGCCCCGACGAGCGGATGCGCCGCTGGCGCCTTGTCCTCGGCGAGGCGGGGGTCACGATGCCGCTGAGCGGCGGCGACGCGCGCGTCGACGCGGCCCTCGGCGCGCTGTACGACAGCGACGGCGGCGGGGGCGCCGTCGAGCAGGGCTTTCTGCGGCGGCAGGCCGGGTTCGGCGCGTCGGCTCCGCGGGTGGCTCGCTGGCTCGGCGACATCCGCACGTGCTTCCCGGTCAGCGTGGTCCAGGTCATGCAGAAGGACGCCATCGAGCGGCTGGGCCTGACCCGGCTGCTCCTCGAACCGGAGATGCTGGAGGCGGTCGAGCCGGACGTGCACCTGGTCGGCACGCTGCTGTCCCTGAACCGGGTGATGCCCGAGCAGGCCAGGGAATCGGCGCGCGCCGTGGTCCGCACGGTGACCAGGGACCTGGAGCGGCGGCTGAGCCAGCGGACCCGGTCGGCGGTGACCGGGGCGCTGAACCGGGCCAGCCGGACGAACCGGCCGCGGCGGCCCGCCGACATCGACTGGGACCGGACGATCCGCGCCAACCTGCGGAACTACCTGCCGGAGCACCGGACCGTCGTGCCCGAGCGGCTGATCGGGTACGCCAGGAAGCAGCAGGCGGTTGCCCGCGACGTCATCCTGTGCCTGGACCAGAGTGGCTCGATGGCGTCCTCCGTGGTGTACGCCGGGGTGTTCGGCGCGGTGCTGGCCTCGATCCGGTCGCTGCGCACCTCGGTGGTGGCCTTCGACACCTCGGTCGCGGACCTGACCGGCCAGCTCAGCGACCCGGTCGACGTGCTGTTCGGTACCCAGCTCGGCGGCGGTACCGACATCAACCAGGCCGTGGCCTACTGCCAGCAGCTCATCACCCGCCCGGCCGCCTCGATCTTCATCCTGATCAGCGACCTGTTCGAGGGCGGCAACCGGGACCAGATGCTGCGCCGGATCGCGGACATGACCGCCGCGGGCGCGCAGGTGATCGTCCTGCTGGCGCTGTCCGACGACGGAGCCCCCGGCTACGACCACGACAACGCCGCCGCGCTGGCCGGGCTCGGGGTGACCGCGTTCGCCTGCACCCCGGACGCCTTCCCCGACCTCATGGCCGCCGCCATCGAGCGCCGCGACATCACCCAGTGGGCGCAACAGCACCAGCAGGCCGCTAGCGCCTCCGGTTAGCCCTCGCGGGAGGGTGAATGGCCGTAATCGGGGATAATGTGATCGTTGTGGTGCAGGGCTAGTCCCCGGGCGTAGCGACGGGCTACGTCCGGCATCGGGGCCTCGCGGGCTCCCACGCCGAAGACCGTGCCCGGGTAGTCCAGCGGGCCCATGATGGCACGGATTCGGTCCCAGTCATCCGGCGGCACGAGCTCGGCGGGCTGTCCGCCCGCGAACCAGCCCATCGGGACCGCCATCCCCGAGGGAACGACGGTATTGACGTAGACCACCGCGTGGAACTCCACTTCCGCGCCGGTTTCGATGCGGGCGCCGTTGAACACCACGGCGCCGGTCGCGATCCGGGTGTCTCCCTCGATCACGCACCCGGTCAAGTGGGTGTGCGGGCCGACCAGCACGTTGTCACCGATGCGCATGTCCTGGTTCGGCACGCCCCGGATGACGGCGTTCTCCATGATCACGCAGTTCGCCCCGATCTCCACCGAGCCGCCCTCGGCGGTGATCACGGCGCCGAACAGCACCCGGCTGTGCGGACCGACGGTAACATCGCCGGCGAGCACTGCCGTCGGCGCGATGTAGGCCGACTCCGCTACCTGCGGGCTCCTAAGCCGGTGCTCCACGAACACTGCGCCAGGCCCAACCACCCGAAGCGGAGCCGGGTATTCATCCGCGCCCTTTTTCCATACCGGGTATTCGTCCGCACTCATATTCCATCACCCTGCGTCGCTGGCCGAGGGAGATATCGTATCTCGACGGCTGATCAGCGACCATGGGTCATCGCCCGGGCCGGCGGAAGGCACGATGCCATCCCAAGCCATTCACTGACAGTGGCTGTGGTTTGCCCCGAGATGCGGGAGAATCGGGGCCATGGGCGGGGATATGGCCGATGACTACCTGGAAGGGCTGCCGCCGGAGCGGCGCGAGGAACTGAGTCGGGTGAACAAGCCTGGGTTAACGGCGCTGCGGGAGTACCTGGCCGTGCGCGAGGCGGTGGCCTTCCTCGGCGCCGCTGTACCCGGATCGCGGGCCATCGCGCAGACGCGTCACGCAATCACGAGGGCTGTAACGGCTGTGGCACCTGATGCGGGCACCCTCCACGGAACGACCCGGGTTATTTCCGAGCTAGCATCCGGCGGCGGTCGCGGCCGGGCACCTCGGCCTGATCCAGCACGGAGTAGCCCGGCGGCAGGAGGGACGCGGGCTCGCCCGGCTGAAGGCACCACTCGGGCGGCAGGCCGGGACGCGTCCGGCGGGCGTCGTCGGTAAAGGCCTCCCAGGCCAGCAGGCCGCCGTCCGCCACGGCCGCGGCCGCGGCGGCGAAGGTGGCCGCGTCCCAGAAGCCGGTGGCCAGGACCAGCGCGTACGACCGCGGTTCCGGGGTCCAACAGGACAGGTCCGCGTGGACCAGCGTGATCAGGTCGCCGAGCCCGCGCTGCCTGGCCTCGTCGCCGAGCAGGCCGAGCGCCACCTCCGAGACGTCCACCGCGGTGACCCGGCGCCCCTGCTCGGCGGCGAGCAACGCCGCGCCGGACGGCCCGCAGGCCAGGTCGGCTACCGGACCGTCGGGCAGGTCCAGGGCGAGCGCCCGCACGGCCAGCGGGTGCGGCCTGAAGGACGGCACGAAGCCGGCTCCGTACTTCGCGTTCCACTTGATCCGGTCGGGATGGTCGCCGGGCACGAGCCCGCTGGCCTCGGCAGACATGAACCTGGATACTACGGGGTATCCCTACTAGATATTTACGGCACCGGGTGCCAAAATCGACGGCCAGGCTTGGGTTCAGCGCGAGGGAGACCATGGCTAGCACACGTGAGTGGTTCGAGACGGTCGAGGAGGCGCGCAGGAGGGCGAGGCGGCGGCTGCCGAGACCGGTGTACATGGCGCTGGTCGCGGGGGCCGAGAAGGGCGTCACGCTGCAGGACAACCTGGCGGCGTTCAGCGAGCTGCGGTTCGCCCCGCCGCGGATCGCGAACCTGCCCGCCGCGCGGGACCTGGCCACGTCGGTGCTCGGGCAGGACATCGCGCTGCCGGTGATCGCGTCCCCGACCGGCGTGCAGGCCGTGCACCCCGACGGCGAGGTAGGGGTCGCCCGTGGCACGGCTGAGGCCGGGACGGCGATGGGCCTGAGCTCGTTCGGCAGCATGCCCGTGGAACAGGTGGCCGAGGTCAACCCCAAGCTGTTCTTCCAGATCTACTGGTCAGGCGCCAGGGATCAGATGATCCAGCGGACCGAACGGGCCCGCCAGGCCGGGGCCAAGGGCCTGATCGTGACCCTGGACTGGTCGTTCTCCAACGGCCGGGACTGGGGCAGCCCGGCGATACCGGAGAAGATGGACCTGCGGACGCTGGTGCGCCTCGCCCCCGAGGGCATTCTCAAGCTCGGCTACGTCCGCGAGTGGCTCCTCCACGGCGGCCTGCCCGACCTCACCGTGCCCAACATGGCCGCCCCGGGTGAGCCGGCGCCCACGTTCTTCGGCGTGTACGGCGAGTGGATGCAGACCTCTCCGCCGACCTGGGACGACATCGCCTGGCTGCGCGAGCAGTGGGGCGGCCCGTTCATGGTCAAGGGCGTCATGCGACCCGACGACGCGCGCCGTGCCGTCGACGTCGGGGCCACCGCGATCTCGGTGTCCAACCACGGCGGCAACAACCTGGACGGCACCCCGGCCTCGATCCGGGCCCTGCCCGGCGTGGCCGACGCCGTGGGCGGGCAGATCGAGGTGCTGCTCGACGGCGGGATCCGGCGCGGCAGCGACGTGGTCAAGGCGCTCGCGCTGGGCGCGCGGGCGGTCATGATCGGCCGCGCCTACCTGTGGGGGCTGGCCGCGAACGGTTCGGCCGGCGTCAAGAACGTCTTCGACGTGCTCCGCGGCGGCATCGACTCGACGCTGCTCGCGCTCGGCCGGTCCTCCATCGGCGAGCTGTCCCGGGATGACGTCATCGTGCCCGCCGAGTTCAGCCGGGGCCTGCAAAAATGACAGCGCATAAGTGACCGCGACCCCGCAGCACCGGCAATAGGGGCCGAACGGTCCGGCGCTCCGCGCATCCCTGCCACACCCCCACGCTGTACCCGGCGTCGTCGAGCAACCGGGCAGCCACGTACCGCGCCGGGTCGAGCGGCGGCCTGCGGTCCAGCCAGTCCAGCAGCGGCGGCACCAGGACCAGCGCGGCCAGCGGCAGCCGCAGCCGGCGCACAGCGATCGCGGCCGGCACCGCCACCGGCCACCAGGTCCGACAGATCGCGCTGCCCAGCGGGCGGGCCGCGGCGAGCGTCCCGCCGGCGGCCTGGGCCACGGCCAGCCGCCACGCGGCCGATCCGGCCGGGATGGGCCAGGCCTCGCCGGTGACCCGGGCCAGCCGCCGGGCCAGCAGGGCGGTGCCGGTGCCGGTGACCACCGCGCCGGCCTCCGGATGGCCGAACGCCGCCGCCAGCCAGGCCGCCGCGGTCCACGCCGACGCGTAGAGCGGCCGGACCGCGCCCGGGTGCCGTTGTTCCAGCGTGGCCGCGGATGTCCCGTAGTCCTTCCGCCGGGAGAGCCACTCGCGCAACCGCACCCGGTGCTGGTGGCCCATGGTGGCCGCGGGCTCGTAGCGCACCCGCCAGCCCGACGCGGCCAGCCTCCAGACGAAGTCGACGTCCTCCCCCACCTGCATGTCCTCGGCAAAGCCGATCCCGGCGGCCTGTTTGCGGACGACCAGGGCGGCGCCGGGGACGTACGGCACCCGTGATCCCGGCCGGACGATGCTGGGCCGCCGCCCCATGTCCAGGGTGGAGCTCGCCCCCTCGTACCGCGCCAGCCAGGTGCGTCCGGCCTCGTGCGGCACGATACGCGGGGCGACCGCGCCCACCGCGGGATCGGCGAAGTGCGGCAGCAGCGCGTCCAGCCAGTTCGCGGGTCCGGCGCTGGGCACGCAGTCGGAATCGAGGAAGGCCACCAGCGGCGTCTGCGCCGCCGCCAGGCCGGTGTTCCTGGCCGCCGCGGGCCCGCCGTTGACCGGTCGCCGCACGACGCTGGCCCCGGCCGCGGCCGCTGCGCTCTGGATCGCGGCCGGGTCGGCCGAGCCGTCGTCTACCACGATTACCCGTGGCGTACCCGCCAGCCCGGCCAGGCAGCGGGCTAGTTCGGCGTGCCGGTCGCGGACCGGGATGACCACCGTCACGTCCGGCCTTGCCTGGTCTCTTTCCAGCCGGGGGTGCGCGATCCCGGTGTCGAGCAGGCGGCGGGCCAGCGCGCGGGCCTTCGCGTTGCCCGGCACCGGGGTGCCGTCCCACCAGCCGGCCACGTGCCGGGCCCCGGCCGGGCTGAGCCGCAGCACCCGGATGGGGCAACCGCCCGTGATCACCGTCCCGCCGGCCAGCGTGCGCGCCCCCGGGTCGGGGCGCAACCGGAATCCCGCCGGGACCAGCTCGTCGTCTGGCCCCTGGCCTGCGAAGACCGCCGTGCCGTCCGCCTCCCGCGGGCTGGTTTCCTCCGCCACCTGCCAAGACTATTACGGGCAGCCCGGCCCGATCCGCCACCATCCGTTACCACCCAGTAGCCCGCGCCGGCCGCTGCGTTGCGAGCTGCCGGGAGGGTGGTCACTGGCGCGGTTCCTGCGATGGACGGGATTGCCTGCCACGCCCGCACGCCCGGCGACGTCTCAGTGAGGCATTAAGGGTGAGCGGGCGCCCAACGGCTAGCACTACCGCCTTCGCGACAGGCACGCCGCGGGCGACGTCGCCGGTGCAGGGTCAGCCACGGAACCTGAGTTGGGTCCGGTCAGTGCACGTGGCTGCGGTCGAGGGCGTCGTGGAGGTTGACCCGACGCCGCACCGCCCGGTACTAGTGAGCCTTTTCTAGCCAATTGCCTGGGGTCTCCTGCTCAGGTGAGCGCAACGGCTTCGGCCCATGCGTCGTATTCGTAGATCCACCGCCGGTCAGTCAGCTGGCGGCCGGAGCTATCGTAACCGGCGCCGTTCCGCCGTGAGCCGAGCTGGACGCGCGCCGTCCGGTCCCGCCGCAGCCCCTCGTACGTCGCCAGCGCGTGCGGCACGTCAGCTGAGTTCGGGCTCGCGCCGAGCAGTGCGGCCAGGACCACGGCGTCCTCGAGGGCCTGGTTCACGCCCTGGCCCAGGTGCGGCAGCATCGGATGCGCCGCATCGCCGAGCAGCGTCAGCCGCCCGCTGCTCCACCGGGACAGCGGTGCGCGGTCGTACATCGCCCACTGGAACCCGCTGCCGCCCGGCCCGCTGATTGCGGCTATCACGCTGGCGATAGCCGGATCCCAGCCGGCGAAGTGCGCGGCCAGCGCGGCCGGGTCGCCGGGCGCCGACCACGACTCCCGGACTGCTGTGTCCGACGGGACGAATCCCACATAGTTCAGCAACTGCCCGGCCCGCACCGGAAATACCAGGAAGTGCTTGGTCTCGCCCGCCCACATCCGCATCGTGCCGGCGGGGTACTCATCCAGGCGCGGCACCAGGCCGCGGTAGGCAACCACCCCGGAGAAGGCGGGCTCGGCCGGTTCCACCACGAACCCCTGCAGCACGGAGTGGATGCCATCCGCCCCGATCACCACGTCTGCCCTGGCTGTGGTCCCGCCGGCGAAGCCCGCCATGGCGCTATCCGCGTCCTGGCTGAAACCCGTGCACCGGTGCCCGGTGCGCACTGTGCCAGGCGGCAGCTGCCCGGCGAGCAGCCCGAGCAGGTCAGCCCGGTGGATCCCCACGTTGCCTCCGGCCCGGGCGAACTGATCAGGTTCGTGCCCCACAGGCCGCCCGTCGGACAGCAGGAGCTGAGTCGACACATGCCGTGAGCCTAGCCGCCCGATCCCCTCGCCGACCCCGAGCCGCTCCAGCATCCGCAGCCCGTTCGGCGCCAGCGACACGCCCGCCCCGACCTCGGCCAGCTGCCGCGCCTGCTCGTATACCCGGACGTCGATCCCGGCCCGCGCCAGCGCCAGCGCCGCCGCGGTCCCGCCGATCCCGGCCCCGACAACCACCGCCCGCAACGCCATGCTTTCCCTTTCCGGCCGGCCCGCACCCCAGAGTCAACCTAACCCCGCGCCCATCAGCTGGAACGGCTGCCGGCGGGCAGTTAGCACGGCAGGGGCTGCTGGCGATGTCATCTCAGAGCTCACGCATGCAGCCCCTGAGCCAGGGTAATCTCCTGGCTCGACTCACTGCCAGCCGAGCAGACCGCGATCACGGCCACGTACCGGTACCTGAACGAGGCCATCGGGGTGCTCGCCGCGAAGGCGCCGTCCCCGCGCGAGGCCCTGGAGACGGCCACCGGCCTGGGGCTTCCCTACCTGATCCTGGAAGGCACGCTCGTCGACGGTGCGGTGGTGGGAGGACAGGACTTCAACACGCGCTGATGCGGGGGACGTCAGCCTGGTCCGTTCGGCACCAAAAGGAGGCCGGCCGACCGCTGGCGGACAGGGACGAGCGTGCCGGTTCCCAGGAAAGAGCGCTAGTTTGTGGCAGTCGTTACTTTGCTGGTCACGGCGGCCCATCGGCGCCTGGACCAGATCCTGGCCAAGGGTCGATCTCAAGCCCGCGGCCAGCTGACGATTGGGGAGCTGATGGACCGGTCCAGGCTCGAGGCGTTCAGCGACGGCGTCTTCGCCGTCGCGATCACGCTGCTCGCGCTCGATCTGACCGTGGAGGGGCCCGGACATGGTCCTCTGGTCGAGCAGCTCTACGACAAGTGGCCGGCCTTCCTGGCCTACCTGATCAGCTTCTTCATGATCGGCATCGTGTGGGTCAACCACCACGCGCTGGTCAGGGCCATCACCAAGGTGGACCGGCTGCTGCTGTTCCTGAACCTGGTGCTGCTGCTGTTCGTCGTGCTGATCCCGTTCGCCACCGCCACCGAGGCCGACTATTTCCCGGCCAACAGCGATGACGCCCGGCTCGCGATGGTGCTGTACGCCGGCGTCTTCCTCGGCATGTCGGCCGGCTTCGGCGGGATCTTCGAGTGGACGCTGCACGGCGATCGGGTGTCCCAGCCGCTGCCGCCCGCGCGGCACTGGCCGGCCCGGCTGCGGTTCGTCGGCGGCGCCCTGTTCTACGTGCTCGCCCTCGTGATCGCGCTCTTCAGCGCCGTGGCCTCGTTCGTGCTGATCGCGCTGGTGGCCGTGTACTACGTCCTAGAGAACACCCCGGTCTACCCCGCCCCCGACCGCTCCGGCGACGAGACCGTGGCCTGAAAGCTACCGAGATTAATAGTTGCCATTAAGCAAGTGTCTAGGGCTAGACTGGGTTAACGTGCGGCAAAGTGTTGATTCCAAGGGCCAGGGGGGTACGGGGGGGAGGGTTCCCCCCCGTGACCGGGGGGTTCCGGGGGGTCGCCCCCCCGGGCCGGCACAGTCCCCCCGGGCTAGCACGTACAAGTGGATCGCCCTGTCCAACACCACGCTGAGCATGACGATGGCCACGATCGACGCCTCGATCGTGATCATCGCGATGCCGGCCATCTTCCGCGGCATCCACCTGAACCCGCTCGACCCGGGCAACATCAGCTACCTGCTCTGGATGATCATCGGCTACCTGCTGGTCCAGTCGGTGCTGGTGGTGACGCTGGGCCGGCTCGGCGATATGTACGGCCGGGTGAAGATCTACAACCTGGGCTTCGTCGTCTTCACGCTGGCCTCGATCGCGCTCTCGCTCGACCCGCTGACCGGCGCCGACGGGGCGATGTGGCTGATCGGCTGGCGCTTCGTGCAGGCGTTCGGCGGGGCGATGCTGATGGCGAACTCGGCCGCGATCTTGACCGACGCGTTCCCGGCTAATAAGCGCGGCATGGCGCTGGGCGTCAACCAGATCGCCGGGATCTCCGGGCAGTTCGTCGGGCTCCTGCTCGGCGGCGTGCTGGCCGCCTGGGACTGGCGCCTGGTGTTCTGGGTGAACGTGCCGTTCGGGCTGTTCGGCACGGTGTGGGCGTACAAGTCCCTGCGCGAGATCGCGACCACCAGGCGGGCCAGGATCGACTGGATCGGGAACGTCTTGTTCGTGGTCGGTCTGGGCGCCCTGCTCGTCGCCATCACCTACGGGATCCAGCCCTACGGCGGGCACCCGACCGGCTGGACCAACCCGTGGATCATCACCGGGCTGATCGGCGGCGCCGCGGTGCTCGTGGTGTTCTGCGTCGTCGAGACCAAGATCGCCGAGCCGATGTTCCAGATGAGCCTGTTCAAGGTCAGGGCGTTCGCGGCCGGCAACCTGGCCAGCCTGCTCGGCTCGATCGCCCGCGGCGGGCTGCAGTTCATGCTGGTCATCTGGCTGGCCGGGATCTGGCTGCCGCTGCACGGCTACGACTTCGCGGTCACCCCGCTGTGGGCCGGGATCTACATGCTGCCGCTCACCGCGGGGTTCCTGATCGCCGGCCCGATCTCGGGCACCCTGTCCGACCGGTACGGTCCGCGGCCGTTCGCCACCGCCGGGCTGGTGCTGGCCGCGCTGTGCTTCGGCGGGCTGATGCTGCTGCCGGTGAACTTCTCCTACTGGCTGTTCGCCCTGCTGATCCTCGGCAACGGGATCGGCTCGGGCCTGTTCGCCGCGCCCAATACCGCGGCGATCATGAGCGCGGTGCCGGTCAGGCACCGCGGCTCGGCCTCCGGCATGCGGTCGACCTTCCAGAACTCGGGCATGTCGCTGTCCATCGGCATCTTCTTCTCGCTGATGATCGCCGGGCTGGCGTCCACCCTGCCGCGCACGCTGACCAGCGGCCTGACCGCCCAGGGCGTGCCCGCCGCGGTGGCCACGCACGTCAGCCACCTGCCCCCGGTGAGCACGATGTTCGCCGCGCTGCTCGGCTACAACCCGATCCAGAACCTGCTGGCGCCGTCGCACGTGCTGGCGCACCTGCCGCCGCATAACGTCGCGGTGCTCACCGGCAGGCAGTTCTTCCCGCACCTGATCTCGGCGCCGTTCCACCACGGCCTGGTCATCGTGTTCACCGCGGCCGCGATCATGTCGGTGACCGGCGCACTGGTCTCGCTGCTGCGCGGCAAGCAGTTCTACTACGACGACAAGGTGCCGTCCGCAGGCGGTTCGGCCGCCATGGTCCCGAACGGACTGGGTCTTGCCTCCCCCGCGCCGCGAATGAGCAGCGACACGCCAACCGCCCCGGCCAGGAGGGATACCGAGAGCGCGCCCGGCGGGTAAAGTGGAACCGTGCCCTGCTACGAGTATCGCTGCCGCGCCTGCGGTGACACGTTCGAGCTGAACCGGCCGATGGCCGAGTCCTCGGCTTCGTGCACCTGCCCGCAGGGCCACGACGACACGGTGAAGCTTCTGTCGACGGTCGCGGTGGGCGGCCGTGCCGCCGGTCCTTCTGGCGGTCCCTCCGGCGGCGGAGGCTGCTGCGGCGGGGCCTGCGGCTGCCGCTGATCCCCGGATGCGTCAGATGAGACAGCCTGGCTGTCTCGCGTGCCGCAGCGCTCCGGCGGTCTCGCCTGATTCCCTTATCTCGAAGGTGAATCGCACGTACGGAGGCGAGGACGATGGCCGTGACCGTGGCTGTACCGGCGAAAGCAATGAGAGGGCGACACAGCTTCGGTGACGATCATCTCGGTGCCGACCGTGAGGCGCCAGATCGGGGGCCCGCCCAGAACCAGATCGCCGAGATGGCCGTGCTACTGAGCAACACGCGCGGCAGCGTGATCCTGGGCGGAAGCGTTCTGAGCGCGCTCACCATCGGCATCGCCCTGGAGGCCGCGTTCTCGCCCTCCGTGCTGCGCCCCGGGCTCGTGGGCGTGGTGACCGCCAGCCTGCTCGGCTGCGTGATCGTGTGCTGGCTCCGGGCCGCCGGGCTGCTGCTGCTGGCCAGCCGGCCGGTTCTCGACCAGCTCAACGACCATCGCTGGCGGACCGGCGCCCCGCTCGATCCCCGGGTGCGGTGGCTGAGCACGCCGTCCGTCGAGGACAGCGAGGCGGCCTGGTCATGGGCGCAGGTGGACATGATGCTCGGCGCGGCCCGGGTCCGGCGGGAGCGGATCCAGTCGGCGGAAACCTGGACTTTCATTACCGTCGCGTGCTTCCTGCTCTGGACCGCGGCGGTCCTTCTGGGGGCCTAGCCCCCGCCTCCCCCGGCTCTTCCCGGCCCGCCGAGCAGCGTTCCCCCAATAGCTCAGCGGGCCGGGAAGACGCGCGTGTTACCTCGGAGTTTGTCAACCGTCCCGGAATGGCTCATCGTAGAAGCAGGGGCCGGCTCCAACCCGCTGGCCGGTTGCTGAACTGCCACGGTGATATGAACCTGCACGGGACGGGACCTGCCCAGGGCTTCTGGCCTCTGCTCAGCGACGACGAGCGCACCGTCCTGGCCGGCCTCGGCCGGACCACCGTCTACCCGCCCGGCGCGGTCATGTGCGTCGAGGGCGATCCGGCTACCCATGTGTTCGTGCTGGTGGACGGCTGGGTCAAGATTGTCGGGGTGACCAGTGACGGGCACGAGCTGACCCTGGCGCTGCGCGGTCGCGGGGACACTGTCGGGGAGGTGGCCGGCGAGACCACCGGCTACCGGAACGCCACCGTGCAGGCCGTCGGCACGGTGCGCGCGCTGATCGTGCCGTACGAGAGGTTCAGCTCGTTCCTGGACTCGCACGACGGGGCGGATCGCGCCTACCGGCGGATGGTCACCCGGCGGTGGAACGACGCGGAGTCGATGCTGCGCGCCCGCTCGGTGACCAGCGGCGCGCAGCGGCTGGCCGGGCTCCTGCTCGAACTGGCGGACAGCGAACTCCAGACGGCGATGACGCTGACGCAGGAGGAACTGGCCAGCCTGACCGGCGCGTCGCGGGCGACCGTGACCCGCGCCCTGTCCAACTGGCGGCGGCGGGGCATCATCCGCACCGGCCAGCGGGACATCACCATCACCGACCTAGGGACCTTGCGGAAGATCGCGGGGCAGCAGCCGTAGCGGCGCGGCGGCTAGCGGCTCGCCCGTGCCGGGATCGCTTGTGTCGAACGTGGCGGCGGTGCGGGCCGCCGTGCCCAGCGCCCACTGGCCGGTCGTGACCAGGGCGAGCACGAAGACCACCCCGCCCATCGAGGCCAGCAGCAGCCAGTCGGCGTGGCTGGCCGCGACGAACCCGGACCGGAGCGGCCGGCCGGCCAGGTTCCCGGCCAGGATCGAGCCGGTGACGGCGATGCCGAGGCACTGCCCGATCTGCCGGCTGGTGGAGGCAATCCCCGAGGCCACGCCCGCCTGGGAGACCGGCATGCCGGACACCGCCGTGTACGTGATCGGCGCGTTCACCAGGCCGCCGCCGATGCCGAACACGACGAACGCGACGGCCAGCGGCGCCAGGCCTGAGGTCGCGGTCAGCCGGGACAGCAGCACGCCGCCTGTGGCCAGCCCAAGGCCTGCCGCGAGCATGGGCAGCCGGGCGCCGCGGCGGGCCAGGACCCGGCTGGACACCACCGCGCCGAGCGCCACCATGGTCGCCATCGGCAGCAGGTACAAGCCCGCGCTCACCGCGGACAGGGCGCGCACCTCCTGCAGGTACAGCGTGGCCAGGAAGAGGAAGCCGCCGATGGCGGCGGTGGCGCTGATCGCGGTCAGCACCGACCCGGCGAACGGCGCGCTGCGGAAGAACCTCGGGTCGAGCACCGGCTCGGTGCGGTGCGCCTCGTAGGCCACGAACACCGCGAGCGCCGCGGCCGACACCGCGAACAGCGTCACGATCACCGGCGCGCGCCAGCCGAGCGCCGGGCCTTCGATGATCGCGTAGGTGAGCGAGCCGAGCATGACGACGATGAGCGCTTGCCCCACCGGGTCGGGCCGCCGCGGCCGCCGGGCCCGCGACTCCGGCACGAACCTGGCGGTCAGCGCGATCGCGGCCAGGCCGATCGGGATGTTCACGTAGAACGTGCCCCGCCAGCCGATGGAGTCGACGAGCAGACCGCCGACAACCGGCCCGAGCGCCATGGACAGGCCGTACGCGCCGCCCCAGACGCCGATGGCCCGGGCCCGTTCGGTCTTGTCGGTGAACGTGTTCGTGATGATCGACATCGCCACCGGGTTGAGCATGGACCCGCCGATGGCCTGCAGCATGCGGAACGCGACCAGCCAGCCCAGGCCGGGCGCCAGGCTGCACAGCGCGGAGCCGGCGGTGAAGGTGGCCAGGCCGACCTGGAAGACCCGGCGGCGGCCGATCCTGTCGGCGGTCGCGCCGGAGAGCATCAGCAGGCTGGCGAGCACGAGCGCGTAGCCGTCGACGGTCCACTGCAGCCCGGCCACCGAAGCGTGCAGGTCACGCCCGATGGCCGGCAGCGCGATGTTCACGATCGTGCCGTCCAGGCCGACGATGAACAGGCTGGATGAGCAGATCACGAGCACCAGCAGGCGGCGCCGGCGGCTGAGCTCTGGCAGCGGTATCACCCGGTCTGACTGGACCGAACGTAATTGCCTCTCTACAACTACCTATTGGGGCGGCCGATACGAGGCAAGGCCGGGCGGCTGAGATTTTCGTCACCGTCGGTAAGCCGTCCGGGGTCCGGGTGGCGCCCTCCGGAGGGGTGTACGGCCTCCCCCGCAGCACCTTCCGCCGGGGGCCCGGCCCGCGTTTTAATCATTTTTAATGTTGCTTTCTGCATGGAACCGGCTCAAGCTAAGCACAATGAAGCACTGGGGATGCGCGTGAACCTCGCACAAGCCGTCTGCGTTCCGAGCGGCGACTGCCCCCACCATCGAGAAATGCCGGGACCACCTTTCGGAGCAGGTGAGGAGATCGAATGAAATCACGGCTGATGGCCGCGGCCGCGATCGGCGCCGCGGCGCTCGCCGCCGTCGCGGGCTGCGGATCGAGCAGCGGCAGCAGCGCGTCGAGCAGCGGCAAGGTGACGCTGACCTTCTTCGGCGCCGACTACGGCACCGGGCCGTCCAATAGCACCACCAAGTACTGGGACGCCGTGGCCACGGCCTTCCACCAGGCGCACCCGTCGATCACGGTCAACGTCCAGACGGTGAACTGGACCGACTTCCCGACCAAGTCCGCCACGCTGATCCAGAACAAGCAGTATCCGGACATCATGGAGGGCAACCCGGCGCCGCCGTACGCCCAGTCCGGCCTCATCTACCCGGTGTCCGACGTGCTGTCCCCGAGCGTGGCCAGCAATCTGATCCCCAAGTTCCTCAAGGACGGCCAGTACCAGGGCGTCAACTACGGGATCCCGTTCACGACCAGCACCCGGGCCATGTACTACAACAAGAAGATGTTCGCGGCGGCCGGCATCTCCGCCCCGCCGAAGACGTGGGCCGAACTGCAGGCCGACGCGGCCAAGATCAAGGCCAAGGGCGACATCGGCTACGGCATGCCCCTCGGCAGCGAGGAGGCGCAGGCCGAGTTGCTGCTGTGGTTCCTCGGCAACGGCGGCGGCTACCTGAGCTCCGGCGGGAAATACGACATCAACAGCCCGCAGAACATCGCCACGCTGAACTTCATGAAGCAGATGGCGGCCTCGGGTGACACCCAGCCCAACCCGGGCGGCACCGACCGCAAGACGGTCTGGGCCCAGTTCGCCCAGGGCAAGATCGGCATGGTGCTCGGCTCCCCCGCCGTCATCCCGATCATCCAGCAGGCCGGCGTGCTCAAGGCCGCGGACTACGGGACGGCGGATGTGCCGGGCAAGGCTGGCCCGCTGAGCGACACGCTGGGCGTCCATGACGACATCGTCGCGTTCAAGGCGGGCGGCACCAGCCACCAGGCCGCGATCAAGCAGTTCCTGGACTTCGTCTACCAGGACAAGTGGCAGCTGCAGTTCGACAACGAATACGACCTGCTGCCGGCCACGCAGAGCGCGGCGACCACGATGGCGAAGGACGCGACGTTCTCCGCGTTCCTCGGTAACATCACCAACTCGATCAACTACCCGTCGCTGGCGAACTGGACGTCGGTCGAGAACATGATCAAGACCCAGGTCGGCCAGGCCATCACCGGCAACCCGGCGCAGGTCCTGGGCGCGATCCAGCAGACGGCCAGCAGCGGCAGCTGAGCCCGGCCGGAGCACGACGCGGCGGCCCGGGTATCGTCTCGGGCCGCCGCCTTGCCGTCCCATGCCGCCCCTAGGAGACCCTGATGTCGGACATCACCGCGGCCGAGCCTGGACCTCCGGCCGGAGCACCGAAGCCGGGCCCGCCCGCCGGGCCGCCCGCCGGGCCGCCGGCCGGCCGCACGGTCCGGCCGAAGCGGCACAGGCTGGCCGCCCTGGAGCCGCTGCTGTGGATCGGGCCCGCGATCGCCCTGATCGCGGTCGTCGTGCTGTGGCCGATCGTGACGATGGTCCAGACGTCGTTCCAGAACATCACCCCGCTGGGCATCACGATCGGGTCCGCCGGGCTGAGCAACTTCAGCCAGGTGTTCAAGAACCCGAACCTGCCCGGCATCCTGGTGCGCACGGTAATCTGGGTGGCCGCGACGGTGGCCATCACCATGGTGATATCCCTGGGCCTGGCCCAGCTCTACAACCAGCGCTTCCCCGGCAGGCGCTTCGCCCGGTGGGCGATCATCGCGCCGTGGGCGGCCTCGGTGATGATGACCGCGCTCATCTTCCGCTGGGTGCTGCAGCCGGAGAACGGCGTCGTGAACGTGTTCCTGCACCAGCTCGGCCTGGTGCGGTTCAACTCCAACCAGGCCGACTGGCTGGGACGGCCGGATAGCGCCCTGGTCTGGATGATCGGCGTGGCTGTCTTCGTCTCGCTGCCGTTCACCACCTACGTGCTGCTGGCCGGGCTGCAGTCCATCCCGGACGAGCTGTTCGAGGCGGCCAGGGTCGACGGCGCCTCGCCCTGGCACGCCTACCGGCGGATCACGCTGCCGCTGCTCCGCCCGGCGTTCCTGGTCGCCCTGGTCATCAACCTGATGAACGTGTTCAACTCGTTCCCGATCATCTGGGAGATGACACGGGGCGGCCCCGGCTACGAGACCAGTACCACCACCGTGTTCATGTACGACCTGAAGGGGACCTTCGTGGGCCAGGCGGCGGCGATGTCGATCGTCAACTTCACCCTGGTCGTGGTGATCGTCCTGGTGTTCCTGCGGCTGAACCGGTGGAACCGTCAGGAGGCAGCCTGACATGGCCGTCCGCACGCTCACCACCGGCAAGCAGGCCGCACCACAGCCGGCCGCCGCCCGCGCCGACCGCCGGCTCCCCTCGCTGCGGACGGCGATCATCGCGGCCGCCGCCTACGTCGTCGCCGTCATCTTCGTGCTGCCCTACCTCGAGATGCTGATCACCGCGGTGCGGCCGCAGCGCGAGCTGTACGAGCCGAACTACCTGCCGCACCACTTCGCCTGGTCGAACCTCACCAACATGTGGGGCGCCGCGTTCGGCATCACGTCGGCCGTGCGGGTGAGCCTGGAGATCGCCGGCGGCGCTACCCTCCTGGTGCTGCTGGTGGCCCTACCCGCGGCCTACTACACGTCCCGGCACCGGTTCCGCGGGCGCGGCGCGTTCCTGCTCCTCGTGCTGGCCACCCAGATGCTGCAGCCGACCGCTCTGATCGTCGGCATCTACAAGGAGTTTCTCAACTTCGGGCTGCTGAACCTCAACCCGGTCTGGTCGCTGATCCTCGTCAACGCCGGCTTCAACCTGGCCTTCGCGGTCTGGATCCTCAACGCCTACATCGGGTCGATCCCGGTCGAGCTCGAGCAGGCGGCGATGGTGGACGGCAGCACCCGGCTGGGCGCGCTGTTCCGGGTCACGCTGCCGCTGGCGATGCCCGGCGTGGTGACCGCGCTGATCTTCACCTTCATCGCGGCGTGGAACGAGTTCATCTCCGCGCTCGCCCTCACCACCAACGGCAGCGACTACCCGCTCACGGTGCGCCTGGACTCGTTCATCGGCCAGTACACGGTGGACTGGCAGCACCTGTTCGGCGCCTCCGTCGTGGCCACGATCCCGGTTTTCATCCTGTTCGCCCTCATCGAGGGGCGCGTGGTCGGCGGCCTCACCGCCGGCTCAGTCAAATAGGTCAAGTAGGCAGTTTGCCCGCGGTGGCCCTGGCCCACCGCGTGGTGCAGACCAGGCCGAGCAGGAGCACGATGTAGCCGCAGCCCGCGAGGATCCACCAGCCCGCGTGCGCGGCCCGGACGAAGCCGGCCTGCATCGACCCGCGCATGCTGGCCGCCAGCACCGAGCCGACGATGGCCACGCCCAGCGACTGGCCGAGCTGGCGGCTGGAGGAGTTCATGCCCGAGGCCATGCCCGCCTGGGTCTTCGGCACCCCGGACATGACCCCGTTGGTGATCGGCGAGCTCACCATGCCGGCCCCGATTCCGAACAGGGCGTAGGTGACGATCAGGTAGGTGTGCCCGGTGGTGCCGGTGAGCCGGGACAGCGCGGCACTGCTGATGGTCAGCGCGGCGCCGGCGATGACCAGCGGAATCCGCGGGCCGCGTTTGGCCACCATCCGCCCGGCCAGCGGGGCGCACAGCGCCATGACCACGGGCATCGGCAGGATGGTCAGGCCGGCCTGCAGCGCGGACAGGCCCCGGACGTACTGCAGGTACAGGGTGGACAGGAATAGGAAGCCGGCCATGGCGGCGATCGCGCAGACCGCGCTGAGGTTGGCCCCGGTGAACGGGACGCTGCGGAAGAACCTGAAGTCGACTATGGGCTCGGCCCGGCGGGGCTCAAAGGCGAGCAGTACCGCGAGCGCGGCCACCGACAGCGCGAAGAAGCCGAAGATCTCCGGCGAGCGCCAGCCGAGCCCGGGCCCCTCGATGATCGCGTAGGCGAGCGAGCCGAGCATGACGATGATGAGGAACTGGCCCACCGGGTCGGCGCGGCGCGACCGGGGCGCCCTGGAGTCCGGCACGAACAGCGCGGTCAGCGAGACCGCGGCCAGCCCGACCGGGATGTTCGCCCAGAAGATGCCGCGCCAGCCGACCGTCCCGACCAGGACGCCGCCCAGCACCGGGCCGAGCGCCATGGACAGGCCGAACACGCCATCCCACACGCCGATGGCGCGGGCGCGTTCGGCCGGGCGGGTGAAGGTGTTGGTGATGATGCCGAGCGCCGCGGGGTTGAGCATCGAGCCGCCGGCACCCTGCAGGATCCGGAAGCCGATCAGCCAGCCCAGGCTCGGCGCCAGGCTGCACAGCCAGGAGCCGAGGGTGAACAGCGAGAGTCCGACCTGGAAGATGGTACGTCGCCCGATCCGGTCGGCGACGGCGCCGGAGAACATCAGCAGCGCGGCCAGCGCGATCGTGTAGGCGGCGACCGTCCATTGCAGGCCAGAGACGCCGGCGTGCAGGTCCCGGCCGATGTCCGGCAGCCCCACGTTCACGATCGTGTTGTCCAGGCCCACCATGAACAGGCTCATGCAGCAGACGGCGAGCATCAGGCCGCGGCGACCGCGGCCCGCGGCGGGCAGGGACACCGGAGCAGCAGGCTGAGGCCCGTGGGCGGCGGGGAGAGGCCCGTGGGCGGCGGGGAGAGGCCCGTGGGCGGCGGGCTGGCGCGGGCGCGGACGCGCGCCCGCAGCGAGGCCCGGGTAGGGATCCGACCCTGGATGCGGTCCCCGGGCCGGGTATGTACCCGGAGCGGGGTGACCCGCGGCGGGGTGGCCCGCGGCGAGCTCGAGTCCCAGGACGGGCACAGGCATCCGTTCTGGTAGTCGAGCGGGCACGTTACGTGACCTCCGGTGAGTGGACTTCGCTGGTGCCTGCATCGTGCGAACCCCTCAGGTCGTACTCGCCGCGGACGAGTACCGCCTACTTATGACACGTCCGGCGCCGGACCGTGGTTCGGGTTCATCGTGGATGAATCCGACCAGGTGATCGGGAGCTTGTCGACCCCGTAGATGCCCTCGACCCCGCCCAGCTGGGGCGGCCCGTCCAGGGCGAGTCCTGGGGTGCGCGGCGCGAGGAACGCCAGCGCCTCCTCGAGCTCGGCCCGGGCCAGGTTCGCGCCCAGGCAGTAGTGGATGCCCGCGCCGAAGGTGAGCAGCCGGCTCTCGCGCGGCGCGGTGATATCGAAGTTCTCGCCGTCCTCGCCCTGGCGGTTGGCCCGCTCCGCGCAGACCGCCACGATCGTGCCCGCCGGGAAGACGACGTCACGGTGCTCGACCTGTTCCAGGCAGATCCGAGCGGTGAACGGCGTGACGGGCTCGAACCGCAGTACCTCCTCGACGGCGCGCGGGACCAGCGACGGCTCGGCCGCCAGCAGGGCCCACTGCCCGGGGCGCGCGGCGAACAGCCGAATCGCATGCGCGAGCTGGCCCGTGGTGGTGTCGATGCCGCCGGCCAGCAGGTTCGTCACCAGCTGGACGCACTCGTCGGCGGACAGCCGGTCCCCCTCGTCACGAGCCGCCAGCAGGTCGCTGATCAGCTCCTCGCCCGGTGCCGCGCGCTTGGCTTCGAGCAGGCCGGTGACGTAATCCCGGACTTCGGTGACCGCCCGCTCGATGTCGTCCCGGTTCATCTCGAGCGCCCGGATATCGAACTGCCGCTGCACCCAGCTGGACCAGGTGTGCAGCTGCTCCGCGTGCTGGTGCGGGGCCCCGAGCACGGTCGCGATCGTCAGCGATGGATAGGGCCGCGCCACCGCGGCCACGAAGTCGCACCCTGCGTGGGCGGCGGGCTGTGCCCACAGTTGCTCCAGGAAGCCCCGCATCACCGGCCGCCAGCGATCCGCCGCGCGGGGCGTGAGCGCCGGGCCGACCAGGGCCCGCAGCCGCCGGTGCTGCTCCCCGCCGAGGTTCAGGATGTTGGCGTCGATGTGCTCGGCCAGCGGGCCGCTGGTCACGCCGAAGAACTCGGCGAGCTGGCGGCCGGGGAACGCGGTCTTCCGCGAGCGCAGGAAGAACTCCCCGGCGTCGTGGTCGAGGACGATATAAGCCAGTGGCGACTTGGCCAGCCAGCCGCGCTGACGGGTCTCGGCGAGCTGCTGGTGGTAGCGGTCGGCCGAGAAGTCAGCTGCCGAGTAATCGAACACAGGCAGGTCAAGTTCGGACACAAGGTTCATAACAGATATGACGGTACACCGTTGCAGCATGTAGTCAAGTGGTTACGATTAGCATTTCCGCGTCGTTTCGCCCTGCATGATCGGCGTCCGCAGTCTAGATTTGCTAGCTAGCGGGCTGTTGTACAAGGTAGCTACGTGCCAAGGGGGGAGGGGTAAGCCATGAGCCGCAGGCTTCTACAGCTGGTTATACCGGTGACTCCGGAGCGTAGGATGTTCCGGATTCATGACCCGTCCGTCGACCCGGACGCCCCGGGCGGTCCACTGCCCCCGGTAGGCGCGCTCATCAGCACCAACCGCGAGCAGCTCTGGGTCGGCAGCCTCCAGGAGGATATCGACGTCCGGCTCGTGCTCGAAGAGTGGGACGAGGCACCGCCGCCGTGCGGCGATGCGTGGGACGAAGAGGCCAAGGGCAGCATCTACCTGCGCGGGCAGCTGAGCATCAGCATGGGCCTGGCCGGCACCGCGGTCCGCGGGCTGCGGCTCGCGGGCGGGGTCGGGGACTACTCGGTCCGTGTCTACGCCGGCAACCGCGATCAGGTGACGCGCCGTTACGCGCAGCTTTTCGACCGGCACCGCAATCCGCTCAGTGACGAGTTCCAACAGGAGAAGAAGACCCTCGAGGGTCTCGAACGCTACCTCGTCCAGCTGTGGCGTGAGTCCTTAGCGAGCAACGGCCCTCAGCCCGCGGCTCCTAGCCGCCCTGACGAGGGTTACGGGCGGGCGACTGGCGACGCGGCCTGGCCGGCTGCCTGACTCTCGGCCGACGTGGCCTGACCGGAGGCGGTGCTCATCGAGGCCGAGGGCGGCGCGGACGAGGCGGCACCGGTCGCGCTGGCGCTTGTACTCGCCGACGCGAGCGGGGAGTTTTGCGCCGGGCTGCCGGGCCCGGTGCGCGTGATCGACACGTTGCTCGAGGTGCCCGCGGTCGGCGGGCCGGGAGCACGCGCGTGCGTGCGGAACGGGATCATCGCGTAGACCATTAGCGAGACCATCGCGACGAGCAGGACCGTGAACAGCGAGCCGATGATGCGTGCCCGGGGCGAGCGCAGGACGCGGCCCGGCCCGGGGCGCCGGAATGCCGTCAGGCAGGTGGCCAGCCCCGGATCGTCAGTCGCGAGCCGCCGCTCGATCTCGGCGAGCTCACGCTGCTCGTCCGCCGACAGCGCCATTCAGCAACCTCCACGTCGTGTACCGGGTGGGTACCCTCTCACTATCTCTCAGGAGCCAGTCTTTATCCAATTGTTCTGGCTTTGTACTTCGCCCGTTCTCATATCGACTGCCCGGCCACCCCCCGCCGGGCGAGGTTGAATACTTCCGGCGAGCCGGAGGACGGCACCCTTGCGATCATCGAACATCCATTCTATCGTGTTTGATATGCGCTGGGACAATCTGCGGCTCGATGAGCCGCTGGAGGCCGCGGAGGGCGGGGACCTTTTCACCGCGCCCCGGGACCGGGCGCTCCCGCTGATCGAGCGCGGCGCGGTCGCCCGCACCTTCGACACGCCGGGTTTCCGTGGCATGACCTTCTTCGAGGTGCAGGCCAAGTCCGTGGTGAACCGGGTGCCGGAGGCGTCCCGGATGCCGTTCAAGTGGACCATCAACCCCTACCGCGGCTGCCAGCATGCTTGCGTTTACTGCCTAGAAGGCGAGACGCCGATCCTGATGGCAGACGGCAGGACCAGGCCCCTGGCTCAGCTACGGGCCGGGGACGGGATCTACGGAACGGTCCGGCGCGGCAGCGGCCGCGAGTACGTCCGTACCACCGTGCTGGCGCACTGGTCCACGGTCAAGTCCGCCTACCGGGTCCTGCTCGAGGACGGCACGCAGCTCGTCTGCAGCGGCGATCACCGCTTCCTGACCGAGCGCGGGTGGAGGTACGTCACCGGGGGCGGGTTCGGCGGGCTGCGGCGGCGTCCGCACCTGTCGGCCGGCCAGGCCCTGATGGGCGCCGGCGGCTTCGCCGAGCCGCCCAAGCAGACCGCGGCCTACCGGCGCGGGTACCTGTGCGGCTTGATCCGCGGCGACGGGAGCGACGGCCACTACGCCTATCCCCAGCTCGACCGGCCCGCCGACCGTACCTTCCTGTTCCGGCTCCCGCTGGGGGGTCAGGAGAACCGGGAAGGGGTGGCCAGGACGGCCGGCTACCTGGCCAGGGCGGGCATCGGGTGCGTCGGCTTCAGCCTCACCGACGAGACCGGCACGGCGGGACATGCCGGGCGTCGGGAGCTCACGGCGGTCCGCACCGCCAGCGCCGAGCAGGTGCGGACGCTCAGCTGGCTGCTGGACTGGCCGGACCATCCGGCCCCGGACTGGCACAAGGGCTTCCTGGCGGGTGTCTTCGACGCGCACGGGAGCTACCGGGACGGGGCCCTGCGGCTGGCTCCGGCCGATCCGGCGATCAACGGCTGGCTGGTGTTCTCGCTGGAATCCCTCGGCTTCGGCTACGCGGTGGAACGGCCGGCCGGACGTGCGTGCGTCCGGGTGCGCGGCGGGCTCGGCGGGGCGCTGCGGTTCTTCCACACGACCGATCCCGCCGTCACCGATCGGCGGTCGATCGAGGCCGCGGCGGTAGAGACCGGCGACGGCCTCCGGGTGACCGGCGTCGAGCGGCTCGGGCTGCAGGTGCCGATGTACGACATCACCACCGGGACCGGCGATTTCATCGCCAACGGCGTGGTGAGTCACAACTGCTTTGCCAGGAAGTCGCACACCTACCTGGACTTCGACGCGGGCGCCGACTTCAACACCCGGGTGGTGGTCAAAGTCAACGCGCCCGAACTGGTCCGCAAGAAGATGGCCTCGCCGAGCTGGCAGGGCGAGCACATTTCGGTGGGCATGAACGTGGACTGCTACCAGCGGGCGGAGGGGCGCTACCAGCTGATGCCCGGCATCATCCGAGCGCTCAGGGATGCGGCCAACCCGTTCTCCATCCTGACCAAGGGCACGCTGATCCTCAGGGACATCGACCTGCTCGCCGAGGCCGCCGAGGTCACCGAGGTAGGGCTCAATGTCTCCGCAGGATTTGTCGACAAAGACCTATGGCGATCAATCGAGCCGGGCACGCCCGCGCCTGGGCGGCGGCTGGAGGCGTGCGCGGCGCTGAACGAGCGCGGGCTTCGCTGCGGCGTCCTCATGGGCCCGGTGGTGCCGTTCCTGTCCGACTCCCCCGCCCAGCTCGACGCGGCCGTCGGGCAGATCGCCGCGGCAGGCGCCACCCACGTCACGCCCATCGTGCTGCACCTGCGCCCGGGCACGCGCGAGTGGTTCTTCGCCTGGCTGCGCGCCCAGCACCCGGAGCTGGTCGACCGATACCTGGACCTGTACGGCCACGGCGCCTACGCCCCGAAGGCCTATCAGAACCGGATCGCGGGCCAGGTCCGCGAGCTCGCCGACAAGCACGGCATCGGCCGCCCGCGCCGCGCTGCCGCGCCCGGGCACCAGGTGCTCAGCGCTCCCAGGCCTCCGGACACGCACCGACCCCAGTGGGCCGCGCAACCCCTCACGGCGGCCGGGAAACCCGGGCTCCCCCAGCCGTGGTCAGCCACCGAGGTCTCCGCGGCCCGCAAGGACGCGCGGCCCCCCAGGCCCCCCGGACCCCCCGAGCAGCTCACCCTGCTCTGAGCCCTCCCAGCGCTCCACGCACCGTGGCTCCGCTCCCCGCAGCGGCACGCCCGGCAGCGGCACGCCCGGCAGCGGCACGCCCGGCAGCGGCACGCTCGGAAACGCCGCGCCGCGGCCCTCAGCAGCGCCCTCGCGTAGGCACGGCCCCGCGGCAGCGCATGGAACCGGCACTTCAGCGCGTTCTAACACCGTGGAACCCCCACCGGTTCATGACGTCTCACAAGGGCTCAGCCACCGACTGCGCGTTACCAGCGTGCCCGGTGGGATAGGCGTGCGCCCCGGTGCGCCTAGCCACAGCTCACACCCCACGCGGCGACAAGGTTTCCTTGATCGCGAAGGGTATTTAGTCGGCGGGGCGTGTTGCAAAACTGGCGAGGCCGGGGCCCGGGCGGCAGCGCGGCCGGAACGCGATGGAACTGGGCTTTCACTGCGTCAGGGCGTACAGGCGTACTGGATCCGGGGTTTCACCGCGTTATGCCGGTGGGGGATGAGCGCAGCACGCGCCTCGTGAGAGGACCTGCGCATCAGCAGCACCGCCAACACTGCCCGGAGGCCGGCCGGCATCCCGGCATCCTGTCCCTGCCAGCCAAACGCTTCCGGAAGCTTTGCAACACGCCCGCGGAGACCAAAAACCCTTCGCGATCATGGTAGGCGCGCTATTTCGGAGCGGATTTCGATGATCGCGAAGGGTTTACTACTCCCTGCAGTAGCAAAGCCTTCGCGATCATGGCCGACGTGGCGCCGGGCAGGAGACACCGTGGCCGGAGCGGCGCGTGTGGATGGTGTGATCAGCCGACTGCCAGGCATCGGCAACTGCACAGCCGGGCCGGGACGCGCACCCCGCCGGAACGCGGACCCCGCCGGAACGCGGACTGGCCGGATCAGGGCGTGCATGCGAACCGCGGGGGCTGGGTCAGCCGGACGATGGATGCCGTGGGGCCAGACGGCCGGCGGGGGGCGCCGGCCGTCGGTCGGCGGTCGGGCTGGCCGGGCAGCCGGTCCCGCCGCCTGCGCGGCCTCGGAAGACTGGCTCAGGACAACGGGACAGCGATAAATTCCCGAAAGGGACCGAAACATCGAGATATAACTTGACACACTCAAGCAATGAGATACATCGTATTCCTTGAGCATAATATCAGGATCTTTCCAGACGTGAGGAGGACGACGTGGCACGCGGGACCGCGGGGGCGCCCCGAAATGCGCCGGGTCAGGACACGAGAAACTCACGGGCTCCGGGGTTCGGGGACCCCGGAGCCGACGGGGCCAAGGGAAAACGACCGGACCGGCCGCGATCAGGCGGAAGCCGCCTGATCGCGTTCGTATGCGGCCGCCGCTCGAAGTACGTGGTGGTCGCCTTCTGGATCCTCGTAGTCGCCGCCCTCGGGGGCCTGGCGGGCAAGTTGCAGGGTGCGGAGAAGAACGACGCGTCGGCGTACCTGCCGTCGTCGGCCGAGTCCACCCAGGAACTCAACGAGCAGAACCTGTTTCAGTCCAAGAACCTCAACCCCGCCCTGGTTGTGTACGTGCGCGACAGCGGGGTGACAGCGGCCGACCTGCGGAAGGCGAACGCCGACGCGCGTTACTTCGCCTCGCTGGGCCCGGTGAATGGACGGGTCGCCCCGCCGCTGGTGTCCAAGGACCACAAAGCAATCCAGACCGTCGTCGGCGCGGACCTCGGCTTCAACAGCGACATCGGCGGCTTCGTCTCGAACGTGAAGAACGCCGCCAGCAAGGACAGCGCCGGGCTGAAGGTGTACGTCGGCGGCCCGGCGGCGAGCGCGGCCGACCAGATCAAGATCTTCAAGGGCATCGACTCCACCTTGCTGTACGCCACTTTGGCCGTGGTGATCGTGCTGCTGTTGCTGACGTACCGCAGCCCGGTGCTGTGGCTGCTGCCGATCCTGTCCGCGGGCGTGGCGCTGACCGTGGCCCAGGCCGTGATCTACCTGCTCACCCAGCACGCCAACCTGACCGTGAACGGGCAGAGCGAGGGCATCCTGGTCGTCCTGGTGATCGGCGCGAGCACTGACTACGCGCTGTTGCTCATCGCCAGGTACCGGGAGGAACTGCGCAGGCACGCGGACCGGCACCAGGCCATGGCGGTGGCCCTGCATCGCGCGGGCCCGGCCATCATCGCCAGCGGGCTCACCGTCGTGGCCGGCATGCTCTGCCTGCTCGCGGCCGAATCCAACGACATCTCCGGGCTCGGTCCGGTCGCCGCGGTCGGCATCGCCGTCGGCCTGATCGCGATGATCACGCTGCTGCCCGCGATCCTCGTGATCTTCGGCCGGTGGATCTTCTGGCCGGTCAGGCCGGGTTTCGGCTCGGCGGAGCCGTCCAGCCGCGGGTTCTGGTCGCGGGTCGGCCAGGCCATCGGCCGCCGCCCGCGCACGGTGTGGATGGTGACCGCCATCCTGCTGGCGGCCGGCGCGGCCGGGATGATCGGGTTCAAGTTCGGCACGCTGACCACGGCCCAGTCGTTCCGCGGCACCCCGCCGTCCATCGCCGCGCAAAACGTGCTGTCCAGGTACTTCCCGGCCGGCTCGGGCGAGCCCATCGACGTGATCTCCACCGCGTCCAGCGCGGGGCAGGTCAGGACTGCGCTGGCGGGCACGGACGGCATCGCCTCGGTCACCCAGCCGGTGACCAGGGACGGCCGGACCTTTCTGCAGGCGACCATGACCCCGGCACCGGACAGCCCGGCCGCCTACACGCTGGTGGACAAGGTCAGGACCGAGGTGCACGCCATCGGTGGCGCGGAGGCCAAGGTCGGCGGCGGGACCGCGATCAACAAGGACGTGGAGACCGCCGCGGCCCATGACCGGGATCTGCTCATCCCGCTGATCCTCGGCGTGGTGCTGCTCATCCTGGGCCTGCTGCTGCGGGCGATCGTGGCGCCGCTCGTGCTGATCGCCACCGTGGTGCTGTCGTTCGCCTCCGCCCTCGGCATCTCCGCGCTGTTCTTCAAGCACGTGTTCGGCTTCGCGGGCGCGGATACCGGGATGCCGCTGTTCGTCTTCGTGTTCCTGGTGGCGCTCGGCATCGACTACAACATCTTCCTGATGACCCGGGTGCGGGAGGAGTCGATCCGGTCCGGGACCCGGCGTGGCGCGCTGACCGGCCTGGCCGCGACCGGCGGCGTTATCACCTCGGCTGGCCTGGTGCTAGCGGGCACCTTCGCCATGCTCGGCACGCTGCCGCTGGTGGAATTCACCGAGATCGGGTTCGCGGTCGCGCTCGGCGTCCTGCTCGACACGATCATCGTCCGTTCGGTGCTGGTGACCGCGCTGACCCTGGATATCGGACGGCACGTCTGGTGGCCCAGCGCGCTGGCGCGCCGTGGGCATGCCCGTCCGGGGGCGTCTGGGGGGGTCGTCCCTCCGGGGCATGCCCGTCCGGGGGGGTCTGGGGGGGTCGTCCCCCCGGGGCGGCAGAGCCGACTGGCGAACCCGGAAAGCAGGGCAGTGACGGACGGCACCTAGAATGTTGGTTCGTGGCGGGTGACCAGGTGACACAGACGGCGCAGGGGACTCCCATGGCAGGGTGGGGGTGCTGAGCCGTCCGGAGCGCCCGGGGTCAGGGCGCCTGCTGGTCCGTACCGTCGCCGTGCCCGACCCAGGGGACCTGCTCGAGCGCATCCCCCAGCCGGACGTGGTCGCCTGGGTGCATCACGGGGCCGGCCTGGCCGGCTGGGGCGAGGCGGTCAGGGTCACGCTCCCGGCAGGCGACGACAGGTTCACCGCCGGGGAGAAGTGGCTTCGCTCGGTGTTCGACGCCGCCGAAGTCGACGACCGGGTCCGGGTGCGCGGCTCGGGCCCGGTCGCGTTCGGCACCTTCACCTTCGATGCCTCGTCGGACGGCTCGGTCCTGATCGTCCCGCGCACGGTGCTCGGCCGGGACGGCCGTGGCCGGGCCTGGCTCACCACAGTTACCGAACGGGGCGAGGATCCTGCGACCTGGCCCCCTCCCGCGAATCCCGGGCTAGCCGCGCCGACGAGCCTGAGCTGGCGCGACGGCAGCCTGCCCGGGCCGCGCTGGGAGCAGGCGGTGGCCGAGGCGGTCGCCGCGATCAGGGCGGGCAGCCTGCGCAAGGTGGTGCTCGCCCGCGACGTATTCGCCACCGCCGACGAGCCCATCGACGCGCGGGTCTTGCTGCGGCGGCTGGCCGGCCGCTATCCGGACTGCTTCACGTTCTCCTGCGACGGGATGATCGGTGCCACCCCCGAACTGCTCGTCAGGCGGGCCGGGAACCTCCTCAGCGCGCTGGTGCTCGGCGGCACGCTGCCGCGCGGGGCCGACCCGGCCCAGGACAAGGCGCTGGGCGAGGAACTGCTGGCCTCGGCGAAGAACAACGAGGAGCACGCCTACGCGGTCGACTCGATACGCGAGGCGCTCGGGCCGCTCTGCGACACGCTCGACGTCGAGGCGCGGCCGTCGCTGCTGAAGTTCCCGAACCTGCAGCACCTCGGCACCCAGGTGCATGGCATCCTGGCCGACGGCACGGCGCCGCGGTCCGCGCTGGCTCTGGCCGCCGTGGTGCACCCGCCGGCCGCCGTCTGCGGCACCCCGCCGGGGACCGCGCTCGAGCTGATCCGTGACCTCGAGCACATGGACCGGGAGCGGTACGCCGGGCCGGTCGGCTGGGTGGACGCCAACGGGAACGGCGAGTGGGGCATCGCGCTGCGGTGCGGCCAGCTGTCCGGGCGCACCGCCAGGCTGTTCGCCGGCTGCGGCATCGTGGCGGGCTCCGAGCCAGCCGCCGAACTCGCGGAGACCCTGGTCAAGCTCCAGCCCATGCGGGGCGCGCTGGAAGGCTGAGACAGCTACCCGGCCCGTTCGGGCCGATAAGCCTTCTCTTAATCCGCGGTCGCCTTGACCGCGACCAGGACCTACAGTCGACACATGAGTGGCAACACCGAAGAGGCGCTCGAGGTGCTCCGCGAGGTATGGAGCGCCCAGGGCCAGTCCGCCGAGGACGTCGAGGAAGCCTGCGGCACCACCAAGTCCTGCAAGCGGATGACCGACGTGGGCTTCGACGGGCTGGCCGAGGAGACCGACGGCGACCTGCGGCTCGCCTGGCGGACCCAGCTGGCCCGCGAGGGCAAGCTGGACCCCGGCGCGGGCAGCGTGCGGGATCTGATTCTCGGGTCTGAGTCCTAACGGATGGCGAGCCCGGTCACCGTCGGCGAGCTGACCGAGACCCTGCGGCAGGGCGGCTACCTGGCCGATCGCGGCCTGGCCACGGCGCTGTTCGTGGCGCTGTCGCTGAACCGCCCGGTCCTGCTCGAGGGCGAGGTAGGGGTCGGCAAGACCGAGGTCGCCAAGGTGATGGCGTCGGCGTTCGGCCGCAAGCTGATCCGGCTGCAGTGCTACGAGGGCATCGACACCAACCAGGCGCTGTACGAATGGGACTACGCCCGCCAGATGCTGCACATCCGGGCCCTGTCCGAGCACCAGCTGGCCGGCGACGACGCGGTGGACAAGCTATTCGGCCCGAAGTTCCTGCTGGAACGGCCGCTGCTCGAGGCGGTCAGGGCCGGTGACCGGGCGGTGCTGCTGATCGACGAGATCGACCGGGCCGACGACGAGTTCGAGGCCTTCCTGCTCGAGGTGCTCTCGGACTTCCAGATCAGCATCCCCGAGATCGGCACGGTCACGGCGGAGAGCGCGCCGCTGGTGGTGCTGACCTCCAACCGGACCCGCGAGCTGCACGACGCGCTGAAGCGTCGCTGCCTGTACCACTGGATCGGCTACCCGGCCGCCGAACGGGAGGTCGAGATCGTCCTGATCCGCGAGCCGGGCGTGTCCGCGGCGCTGGCCCGCAAGGTGGTCGCGGCCGTGCACCGGCTCCGCCAGCTCGACCTGGCCAAACCTCCGGGAGTGGCGGAGACCATCGACTGGGCCCGGACGCTGGACTTCCTGGGCGAGACCGACCTGAATCCCGGCAACGCGCGGGACACGCTCGGCGCGGTGGTCAAGGACCGCGATGACCTCGAGGTGGTGCACGACAACCTGGAAGAGATCACCTCCGGTGCCTGAGGACGCCCTCACTGGGCTGCTCGTCCGGTTTGCCGCCGAACTCCGCACGGCCGGGCTCGCGGTCGGCTCTGGCGACGTGCTGGTCTACTGTTCGGCGCTGGCCAGGCTGGACCCGTCCGACCTGGTCGACCTGTACTGGGCCGGGCGGGTCACGCTGGTGAGCCGGCCCGGCGACATCGCCCGGTACGACGAGGTGTTCCGCCGGTTCTTCCTCGGCACCGAAGGCCCGGACGAGGAGCTGACCCTCATGCTGCGCGCGTCGGCGCAGGCCCAGGGTGCGCTGGCGATCCCGGCGGTCGAGCCGGGTGATTCCGGCGAACAGGACGAGGCCGTGCTCGGCTGGATGGCCTCCGACGTCGAGGCCCTCAAGCACAAGTCGTTCGCGGCCTGCACGCCCGAGGAGCTCGCGGCGCTGCGCCGCATCATGGCCAGGATCCGGCTCACCCCGCCGCGCCGGCGGACCCGGCGCAGCACGGCCGCCAGGTCAGGGACCCGCCCCGACCCCCGGCGGACCGTCCGGGAATCCATGCGCATGCAGGGCGAGCCGGCCCGGCTGTACTGGCGGCGGCGGAAGGTCCGGCTGCGGCCGCTGGTGCTGATCCTGGACATCTCCGGGTCGATGGCCGACTACTCCCGCAGCCTGCTGCAGTTCGCGCACTCGGCCCTGCGATCGACGGGGCGGTCTGCCGGGCGCGTCGAGGTCTTCTGCTTCGGCACCCGGCTGACCCGGGTCACCGGGGCGATGGCGTGCCGGCGCCCGGACGAGGCGCTGGAACGGGCGGCGCGGGCGGCCTTCGACTGGGACGGCGGGACCAGGATCGGAGACAGCCTGGACGCCTTCGTCCGCGGCTGGGCGCGCCGCGGGCTGTGCCGGGGCGGCATCGTGGTGATCTGCTCGGACGGGCTTGACCGCGGGGACCCCGCGGTGCTCGCCGCGGCGATGGAGCGGCTGTCCCTGCTGTGCCACCGGCTGGTCTGGCTGAACCCGCACAAGGGCGACGACCGGTCCTTCCGGCCGAGCACGCTCGGGATGATGGTGGCCGCGCCGCACATCGACCTGCTGCTGTCCGGCCACGATCTGGCCAGCCTGGAGAAGCTCGCCGCCGTGCTACCCAGCCTGAATTAACCGAACGCCGTGCTCACGGCCGGGCCGTACGCAGCCTGACCCGGATCGTCCAGGCCCGGTAGGCCAGCACAGATCTCACGGCAGGGTTCGACGCGGGCGGAGCCGGTTATTCGGTCGCCAGGGACCGCTGATCGCGGTAGAACCTTCAGATGACCGAACGACGGCTGCCCGGCGGGCGCAGTTTCGGAGCCGTACGCGCCGGCGACGAAGTCCGCCGCCCCGCGCAGCCGTGGACGGCGACCGTGCACTCGGTGCTGCGGCATCTGGAAGACGTCGGTTTCGACGGCGCTCCGCGCGCCCGCGGCTTCGATGACCAGGGCCGCGAACGCCTGACGTTCCTGCCCGGCCAGACCTTGGGCGAGACTAGGCCATGGCCGGATTGGCTGCGCTGCGACGACGCGCTCCGGCAGGTCGGTGCGTGGCTTCGGCGGCTGCACGACGCGACCGCGGCATTCCGGCCGGCCGCAGACGCCGTCTGGTTCACCGGCCGGCCGTGGCAGCCGGGACTTGTGATCGCTCATCTGGATGCGTCGCCGTGGAACGCCGTATGGGCCGGCGGCGCCCTGGCCGGCTTCGTCGACTGGGACACGGCCAGCCCGTCCCGGCGCGAGGATGACCTGGCGTTCTCGGCACTGACCTGGGTGCCGCTGCTGACGGCGGAGATCGCCGAGCCAGCCGGATTTGGTGACGCAGCCGGCCGGCACCGGCGGTTCCATCTGCTGCTGGACGCGTACGGATACACCGGCGACCGAACCGCGATCCGCGACGCGATCATCGGGCGTGTCGAGCGCAACGTCGCGATGATCCGGCAGTTCGCCGACGGCGGTGAGCCGGTCTTCCAGCGCATGCTGCCGTGGGCCGCGGACCTGGAACGGTCCGGCAACGAGGTGGCCGAGCTGCCGGACGAGTTCTGGCCGGGGCCGGGCCGCTGACGCATCGCGTGGCTCCGTGCCGCTGGTAACGGCCACGTCAAGTCGGGCCTGGTCCGTCGCCGGCTCCCGGCACGCGGGTGCTTAACTAGGAGCGTGCCAGTAGTGAGCGTGCCGTGAGGTGGAGCGTCGGGATCGAGGCCGAGGGCGACCGCGTGCTGACCCGTGAGCAGGTGGTCGAACTGGCTGACGCGGTCGCGGCCGGCGGCGGCATCGCCACCGGGATCGGCACCAGCCGGTTCGGCGCGCAGCTGATCGTGGAGGCGGCCAGCCGCGAGGAGGCGATCGAGCGGGCCACCGCGGAGTTCTGGCGGGCGGCCCGGACGGCAGGCCTGCCGACGGCCCTGCTGACGCGGACCGAAGCGGTCGGCGAGGACGAGGACGCCGCCGGATGATCCGGCTCGGCTCGCTGGCCGGCTACCCGTTCGAAGGCCCCAGGCTGCTGGCCGGCTGGACGCCGCCGGCCACGGCGGCGGTGTACGCGATCGCCTACAAGCCCGAGCCGGACGCCCGCCCGGACCGCTACGCGGTCATCTACGTGGGCCACTCCGACGACCTGTCGGCCGAGCGGTTCCCGTTCCAGCACCCGCGCGCGCACTGCTGGATCAAGCGCGCCGGATCCAGGTGGAAGGTCTACATCTGCACCTACGAGGTGCCCGGCGGAGGCAGGCCGCACCGGGAGCAGATCGCCAGGGAGCTGACCGCGATCTACCAGCCCCGGTGCAACGACCAGCAGTTCGACCAGGCGTGGAAGGACGAGTGGATCGGCGGGACCACCTCGTCCTCCCCCGGCCTGGCCAAGGACCCGGCGCGACCAGAGAGCGCGCCCGGCTAGCCCGTCGCGCCCGTCAGGCCTTCGGGGCGAAGCCGACCGCGTCCAGCAGGCGCGAGCGGCGCGTCCCCGACGCGGGCCGGGCCGGCTCGGGCACCGCGGGCGCCTCGGGCCTGGGGGTGACGCCGGCCACGATGCCTTCGGCCATCCCGTACAGCAGCGGCAGCGCGCCCGCCACCACCCCGCCGGTCTCGTTGATGTGCTCCACCCCGGGTCCGATGAGCTTGGCGTGGCCCACGATGGTACGGACGATCTCGGCGCACTCCTCCAGGTTGCCGGCGATGCGGGTAAGCAGCGTGCCCACCCAGAACAGGTAGAACGCCAGCCCGGCGACCAGCAGCAGGACGTCGATGACCGTCCACACGACGAGCCCGGTCATGACTTCACCTTCCCGAGGACGCGGCCGAGGAACAGGTGATGCTGCAGGCCCTCGGCGAGGACGGCCTCGACGCCGGTGGCGACCTGCGGGATCAGCACGGTGTCCGAGGTGTTCGCCGCCGCCGCCTTGAGCGTGTCCCTGACGGCGACGACCCGGCGGTCGATGATCTTCACCAGGTAGATGAGCAGGCTCAGCAGAGCCGCGACCGCGACCACCACGACGATGCCGAGGATGTTGGCGATCGTCCACAGGTTGTGCTCGGTCGAGGACATGGCCAGCGTATGGTGCATCGCTTACCCTCCCAGCCTGGCGCGGCCGCGCTGCAGGCCGCCGATGATGATCGTGGCGTGCTCGATCGTGGTGCGCAGCGCGCCAAGCGGCGCGGTGTTCTGCACCGCCTCGCCTAGCGCGTCGTTGATCTTGGGCGCCTCATTGCCGATCGAGCGGGCCAGCAGCAGGATCGGCACGACGAGCGCCACCACGACGAGCACGATGACGATGCCGATGGTGTAGCCCACCACCCAGCCGGTGGTGCTGGTGCCCGCGGCAAGGACATGTGGTTCCATAACAGGCTCCTCACACCGTCTCGCAGAAGTCCCTGACGGGCTTCAGGCTCGCGTTGACCGAGGTCAGCCGGTCCGGCACGGTGCTCGTCAGGCTCGCCACGGCCTGCACTCCCCCGGTGGTCGCGACCAGCGTCTTGCGGATCGCCCGGAGGTGGAAGATGACCCGGAGCAGGCCCACCGCGGTGATCGCGATGATCAGCGCGGCGACGATCAGTGTGAACCAGGCGGCAGCTGGCATGGCTGTTCTCCTTCCTGCCTAACCGAGTAGCTTGGCGACGGATCCGGCGTACCGGACGGCTCCCACGGAGACTTCCTTGACGGTCGTGTCGGTGACGGCCAGGGCCTCCGGCACGCCGGTGAGTTCGCCGACGAGCGCCACCCCGCCGGACAGGATGTCGTCGGTGGCGTGCCGGATCCTCTCCACCGCCGCGAGCACGCGGTTCAGCAGGAAGATGACGACCGGCAGCACCACGACCAGCAAGATCACGTTGCCTATCCACCACAAGACCATGACTGGCTCCTAGCTCGCGGGCTGGTAGGGAAGGAAGAAGCGCCGGAAGACCCGGCTCAGCGCCATCAGCGCGGCCCGCATGCCCAGGGTGAAGCCCCTGGCCGGGGTGGCGGCGGCCGCGGCGATCTGCTCGGCAGACTCCCCGCCCACCTCCCCTTCCCCCTTCTTCATCCGCTCGATCCGGTCCTGCATGTTCACCGAGAAGTCGCGCATCAGCACGGCGGTGACGTCGCCGATCATGCCGCGGCCGTACTGCGCCGCCGCGCCCGACAGCTGCAGGTCCTGGGTGACGCCCACCTTGGTGCCCCGGCCGGCCCGGGTCAGCGTCGCGGTCACGACCATGCTGGCCTGCCCGCGTCCCTTCTCGTCCGCGCCGCTGGCGTGGACGACCACCCGCTTGCCCGTCTCGTCGCGCTCGGTAATGTCCGCGGTCCCGGCGAACTGCAGCCGCACCGGGCCCATCCTGACCGCGACCGCGCCCTTGTACTTGTCGTCGCCGAGATCCTCGGTGAGTTCGGCGCCGGGCAGGCACGCGGCTACCTGGGGAATGTTGTCGAAGAATTGCCAGACCTTCTCGACCGGCTCAGCGACCTCGAACTCGTTCTTGATCAGCATCGGGTCTCTCTCTTCAGGTAGGCGTCAGGGTCCTGCTCGAACGCCTGGCGGCAGCCGGCACAGCAGAAGTGGTAGTCGGTGCCCTCGTAACGCACCGGGCGGGACGAGTCCGCGGACACGGTCATCCCGCAGACCGGATCGGTGACGAGCGCTGGCCGCGCGGCAGGCCGACCCCCTTCCGGCCCAGCCTGCCGCGCGGATTCTGTGGCGGGACGGCGCTCGTACGGCCCGGCCAGCGCGCCGGACGCCCGCAGCTGGACCAGCTCGGCCAGGATGGCGACCGCGATCTCCTGATGCGTGGTGCTGCCAAGATCCAGTCCGGCCGGCACCCGTACCCGGTCGAGCTGGTCGCGCGGCACACCCCGGTCGGCCAGGTAGCCGAGCACGGTGGCCCCGCGCCGGCGCGAGCCAACCAGGCCCAGGTAGGCGGGCCGGGCAGCGACCGCGCGCTCGAGCACGTCCTCGTCGTCGTGACCCTGGGTGGCCACCACGATCATGGAACGCCCGTCCGCGGCTTCCGGCGTGAAGTCGGGCCCGCGAATCTCCTCGGCCCGCCAGCCGAGCGCCCCGGCCATGCTGGCCAGCGTCCGGGCCATCGGGGAATCTCCCACGATGACCAGGTGCGGCACCGGCAGCACCGGCTCTATGTAGACCTCGAGCGCCCCCTCGCTCTGGCAGGAGATGGGGATCACGGTCATGCCGTCCGGCACCGCCGCGCCGAACTGCTCCGGAGTGCCGAGCAGCAGCAACCGGGCCGTGCCCTCCGCCATGACCTGCTGCGCCTCCCTGATCACGACCGGCTCGGCGCAGGCGCCGCCGATCCAGCCGTGCAATTCGCCGCCCGCGGTGATGATCGCGCGCGCGCCCGGCTGGCTGGAGGAGGGGCTCTGCCGCCAGACCACGGTGGCGAGCGCGAAGGGCTCACCCCGGCGGGTCAGCTCGCCCATCTCCTCCAGTACGCCCAGGCCCTCCATGTCAGTCGTCCGCTCGCACCGGCGGCGCCCCGGAAACGTCGCGGCGGTAGGTGATCGCCTCCCAGACCCGGTCCGGGAGCAGCGGCATGTCGATGTTGCGGACGCCGGTATCGCCCAGCGCGTCGATGACCGCGTTGACGAAGGCCGCCGGGCCGCCCACCGCGGCGCACTCCCCGATGCCCTTGGCGCCGATCGGGTGGTGCGGGCACGGCGTGACGACCTCGCTGTGCAGCTCGAAGCCCGGCGTCTCCCAGGCGCTCGGCAGCAGGTAGTCCATGTAGTTCGAGCCGACGCAGTTGCCGTCCGCGTCGAACGTGATGAACTGCATGTTGGCCATCGCGTAGGCCTCGGTCAGGCCGCCCATGATCTGGCCCTCGACGATCATCGGGTTGATCCGTACCCCGCAGTCGTCCACCGCCACCATCTTCAGCACGTCCCAGACACCCGTCTCCGGGTCGACCTCGACGGTGACGATGTAGACGGCGAACGGCCAGGTGAGGTTCGGCGGGTCGTAATACGCGGTGTTCTCCAGGCCGGGCTCCATGCCATCGGGCATGTTGCTGTACGCCGCCATCGCGCACTCCTGGATGGTGACGCCGCGGTCCGGGGCGCTGCGGACGTAAAACCGGCCGAGCTCCCACTCGACGTCCTCCTCGGACACCTCGAGCAGATGCGCCGCGAGCTTGCGGGCCTTGGCCCGGATCTTGCGGGAGACCATGGCGACCGCGGCCCCGGCGACCGGGGTACTGCGCGAGGCGTAGGTTCCCATGCCGAACGGCGCGGTGTCGGTGTCGCCCTCCTCGACCACGATGTCGTCGGCCGGGATGCCGAGCTCGTGGCTGACGATCTGCGCCCAGGTCGTCTCGTGGCCCTGGCCCTGGGTCTTGGCGCCGGTACGGACGATGGCCTTGCCGGTCATGTGCACCTTGAGCTCGGCCGAGTCGAACATCTTGATGCCGAGGATGTCGTACTCGCGGCTGTTGCCCGCGCCCAGCGGCTCGGTCATGGTGGAGATGCCCAGGCCGAGCAGCCGGCCCCGCTTCCTCGCCTCCGCCTGCTCACGGCGGAACTCCTCGTAGTCGATCGCCTTGAGCCCCACGTCCAGGCACTTGGCGTACTGGCCCGAGTCGGTCAGGAAGCCGAACGGGGTCCGGTGCGGGAAGTCCTCGTCGCGGACGAAGTTCATCCGGCGGAACTGCGCCTGGTCCATGCCAAGGTCGTCGGCCGCGGCCTGCACCATGCGTTCCTGGAAGAACATCGCCTCGGTGACCCGGAACGAGCACCGGTAGGCGACCCCGCCCGGCGCCTTGTTGGTGTAGGTGCCGCGGGCGGTAAGGTGCGCGGCCGGGATGTCGTACGCGGCGAAGGCCGAGTGCATCAGGCCGATCTTGAACTTGCTCGGCTGGGCGTCGGAGAAGAACGCGCCGTGGTCGGCGTCGGTGTGGATCCGGACGCCGAGGATCTTGCCGTCGCGGCGCAGCGCCATCTCGCCGTCCAGGTAGACGTCCCGGGCGAAGCCGGTGGAGATGAGGTTGCCCGACTTGTCCTCGATCCACTTGACCGGCCGCTCCAGCAGGATCGAGGCCAGGATCGAGCAGACGTACCCCGGGTAGACCGGCACCTTGTTGCCGAAGCCGCCCCCGATGTCCGGGGAGATGATCCGGATCATGTGCTCGGGCAGCTCGGCCACCAGCGCCACCGCGGCCCGGATGATGTGCGGCGCCTGGGTGGTCATGTAGACAGTGAGCTTGGAGGTGGCCCGGTTGAAGTCCGCGATCGACCCGCAGCACTCGATCGGGCTTGGGTGCGAGCGCGGGTAGTGCAGCTGCAGCTTCGAAACAAGGTCGGCTTGCTCAAAGGCCCGGTCGGTGCCGGCCTTGTCGCCGACCTCCCAGTCGTAGATGACGTTGCCGGCCTGGCTCTCCTTGTCGTCCCTGATGACCGGGGCGCCCTCGGCGACCGCCTGCCGCGGGTTGACGATGACCGGCAGCGGCTCGTAGTCGACGTCGATGGCCTCGCACGCGTCCTTGGCGATGTACGGGTCGTCGGCGATGACGCAGGCCACCTCCTGGCCCTGGAACCGCACCTTGTCGGTGGCCAGCACGGCCTGGGTGTCGTAGGACAGCGTCGGCATCCAGGCCAGGTTCCTGGTCGCCATCATCTCGCCGGTGAGCACCAGGTGCACGCCGGGGATGTCCCACGCCTTGCTGGTGTCGATGGACTTGATCCGCGCGTGCGCCAGCGGGCTGCGCAGGATCTCCATGTGCAGCATGCCGGGCAGGGTGATGTCGTCGGTGTAGTTGCCCTTGCCGCGGATGAAGCGGCTGTCCTCGACCCGCTTGCGGCTGGCGCCCAGTCCGCCGATCTTGATCTCGTCCAGTGCCTGTGACACGTTGCGCCTCCCTAGCTACCGGACTCGGCTCGGAGTTTGGCCGCCGCCCACAACACCGATTTGACGATGTTCTGGTAGCCGGTGCAGCGGCACAAGTTGCCGGACAGCGCCCAGCGCACGTCCTCCTCGGACGGGTCGGGGTTCTCGTCGAGGAGCGCCTTGGCGGCCAGCATCATGCCCGGCGTGCAGAACCCGCACTGCAGACCATGCTCCTCCCGGAAGCCCTCCTGCAGCGGGTGCAGCTCGCTGGCGGTAGCCAGGCCCTCGACGGTGCTGATCTCGTGCCCGTCGACCTGGACGGCCAGCATGGTGCAGGACTTCACCGGGCGCCCGTCGACCAGCACGGTGCAGGCGCCGCAGTTGGTGGTGTCGCAGCCCATGTGGGTGCCGGTCAGGCCGAGCCCGCGGCGGATCAGGTGGGCCAGCAGCAGCCGCGGCTCCACCTCGGCGATCTTCTTCTCGCCGTTGACCGTGAACCTGATCCGGCGTACCGGGACGTCCGTGATCTGGCCCTCGTGGTCGTCGTAGACGATCGTCATGGTCAGGCCGCCCTCTCCGCTGTCTCTGCCGTTTCGCGGCTCAGCAGGCGCAGCACGAACGTGCGCACCATATGCCTCTTGTAGTCGGCGCTGCCGCGATGGTCCGTCCTCGGCCGCGCGGCCTGCGCCGCGAGTTCGGCGGCCTGCTCGATGGTCTCAGCCGTCAGCGGCTGCCCGGTCAGGGCCTGCGCCGCCTCGGTGGCGCCGATGGTGGCGCCGCCGACGCCGGTCAGCGCGATGCCCGCCCTGATCACCCTCCCGCCGCTGGTCTCGAGGGCCACCGCGACCCCGACCGTGGCGAAGTCGCCGACCCGGCGTTCCAGCTTGAGGTAGCCGCCCGACCTGGCGCCCTGCGCAGCGGGGATCACGGCCTCGATCGCGATCTCGTCCGGTTCCAGGACGTTCTGGAATGGGCCGGCGACAAAGCCAGCCAGCGGGATGGTGCGCGTGCCGCGGGGACCGCTGGCGACCACCGACCCGCCGAGCGCCAGCACCACCGAGGCCCAGTCGCCCTGCGGGTCGGCGTGACACAACGAGCCGACCAGGGTGCCGCGGTTGCGGACGATGGGGTCGGCGATCAGCGGGGCGGCCGCGGCCATGGTCGGCTGCGTGGTCTTCAGCAGGCCCGAACGCTCTAGCTCGGCGTGCCGGCACAGCGCGCCGATGCGCAAGGTGCCGTCGGGCTCGGCCCGGTGGTAGCTCAGCCCGGGCACGTTGTTGATGTCCACGACGAGCTCCGGTGACGCGAAGCGCAGCTTCATCAGCGGCACCAGGCTCTGGCCGCCGGCCAGCACCTTGGCGTAATCCCCGCCGTCGTGCAGCAGGCTGATCGCCTCATCGAGCGACCGCGGCGCCTCGTACCGGAACCGCGACGGATACATAGGATCCTCCAGGTGTCCTGCGGGCGGGTTACGGTTCAGGGTCGCGGTCGGGGTCGGCAGGTGGCGCTTCCTGCCGCGCGGCCGCGGGCCGCGACTCCGGGTCGGGTACCGCCACCGGAAGCGAGTCTTCCTCTGGATCCGGCCGGGGCCGCTGGTGCGGCGGCCAGGGTCCCGCCACCGGCTGGCCTGCGACCTTGAGGTAGTCGATCAGCTCAGGCCAGGCCCACACGGTCGGGCTCTTCCCGGTCTTCGGGGCGTGCTCGATCAGTTCGTAGAGCCGCGGGTTCCCGCGGCTGTGCCCGTCGGATTCGATTCGCATGCCGCACGCTCCTGCCGCTGGACAAGCGCCATTACTCGTATTGCGTCAACATGATCCACTGGGCCGGACCGCCCCGCAACGGGCGAATAAGTGCTTGCTTAAGGGGGCGGCCCTCTCCCCCGCTGTACATGAGTCTGCGCTGGTAGCGACGCTGGGAAGTCTCAGTGAGACTAGCTCCAGATCGTGACGTAGACCGGCGGGCGGAACCGGGACGGCGGGACACCGCCGGCCGGCGAGCGCATCAGGTGCATGGCTTCCGGTGTGCCGAGATAGCGCCGGAACGAGCTGGCCGCCACGCTCTGGTGCTGCCGTTCCAGCAGGGTGACATGCCAGCAGGCATCCAGCTTGCAGCCGGGCGCGTCGACGCGGGACAGCTCGCCGCGGCGCAGCCGCTGAGCGACCAGGTGCTCGACGGCAGGCGCGACGCCCGTCCCGTCGGCCGCGGCCGCCCAGGCAGCGGTCTGGTTCGGGAAGACCCTGACCTGCTCCTCAGGGATTCCCAGGCTGGTCAGTAGCTGCCCGGTCTCGCTGCCGGGATCGGTGCCGGACGGGTCGACGAACCACAGCCACTGGCGCGGGCCGCCGCGCAGCCTGGGCTGCCCGGCGGTCACGACCACCAGCCGGTACTTGAAGATCGGCTCGGTCGCCAGCGCCATGCCCGGGTCCTCGGGGATGGCCGAGGAGATCGCCACGTCGGCGAGCCGGTTGGTGACCAGGACGCTCATCTCCTTGGTCACCGCGACACCCGCCGACACCTCGACCGAGCCGGGGAAGCGCCTGGAGAACGCCTCGGTCAGCGGGCTGACCATGAATTCGGCGATGGTGGAGGTGGACACCACCCGGAGCTGCTCGGGTGCGCCCTGCGCGGCCCGCACGGCGGCGTGCGCCTCGGCGCCGAGCACCACGATCTGCGACGCGGTGGCGAGCAGCCGCGAGCCGCCCGGGGTCAGCGTCATGCCGACGGGCCCGCGGGTAACCAGCTGGTCGCCCAGGTGCAGCCGGAGCGCTGACAGGGCCTGGGAGACCGCTGACTCGCTGACACCCAGCGCGTTGGCGGCGGCAGTCACCGAGCCGAGCCGGGCGACCAAGACGAACGCGTTGAGCTGTGTGAGCGTCATGTCAGTGACATTATGCCCGCTGGCCGGGACTCAGACCTTGTGTGCGGTGGCGGGCCAGCGGTTGAGAAGGTACTTCGCCCGAGTCCCGGACTGCGACCGCCTTCGGCACGTCCTTGCTGCTGCCGCGTGCCCAGGTGACAGCTACGATCAGATCGTGACTGGTGGTGCGGTGATCGGCAGGATCTTGCAGCGCTCTGACGTCTCGGCTAGTGAACTGGCTAGGCGGCTAGGGATAGCGGAAGCTCAAGTTGGTGTCTGGTTGCAAGGTGATCCGCCGCTGAGCGTGGTGGATTCTGTTGCACGTGCATGTTCCACCGATCTGGCGAAGGTTCTCGCAGAGCCGGAACCCGATCCGCACGATGTCGGGCTGCTTGAGACAACTTTGGCGATGACTGTCGATCAGCGACTGGATCGGCTGAAGTCTTATGTGAGGTTCGTTCAAGCTGGCCGGGCCGCCCTCCGGAATGTACCGTGACCGGGTTCGATCCGGATGTACTACTCGAAGTCCTGCACCGCCATGATGTGCAGTATGTGCTCATCGGCGGCTTGGCTGCCGCGCTGCGCGGTTCAGCAACCCCGACATTCGACGTAGACATCACGCCAGCTACCGGTGCCGACAATCTCGCGCGGCTGTCATCAGCGCTGACAGATCTTGACGCGCGGATTCGCGTGGACGGGATACCAGAAGGTCTTCCGTTCTCCCACGATGCCGCGAGCCTTGCCCGGATGACGACGCTGAACCTAGTAACCCGGTTCGGTGATCTGGACATCGCATTCGATCCTGCGGGAATAGGTGATTATTCCCAGTGGGAAGCTGGGGCTGCCTCGATTACGGTGCTGGGCGTTCCCGTACGGGTCGCGTCCCTGGATGACATCATCCGGTCGAAGGAGGCCGCGGGTCGCGACAAGGACCGGTTGCAATTGCCGATGCTGCGAGCACTCCAGCAGCGTCAGCACCGGCTCGACAAGCCCCCGGACAGCGCCTAACAGCGGAAGTGCTGCCCGGCACCGGTCCTATCCCAGGCCTCTTGGGGCCGGATATGCGGATATCCAGGCGGTGGGAGCGGGCGGGCGGCCGCCAGTTCACGGCGTTACCGATCCAGATGCGGCCGGCCCACCGGGGTAGCCGGTGCCGGGCGAGTTCGGCCAGTGCCGACGATATGTCGACACCGTAGGGCTCGACGGCCAGGCCGCGTTCGGCGCACCAGGCCGCCACCGACTCCATCAGCAGCCCGTTGGCGCAGCCTACGTCCAGGAACGTTCCGTCGCCGGCGATCCCCTCGGTGATGTGCCGCCGGGCCTGCTCCCACTCCCACGCGTCCCGCCGAACCCGCTAGCCTGCCGGGCGTGGTCCCGCGCAGGTAGGCGGGCTCCAGTGTGCGCTGGTTGTCCGTCTGCAGCGGGACCCGCAGCACGGTGTCCAGCAGGTAGTGCTCGCCGTCCAGCACCTCCCCGGACGGCAGCGCAAGGTCACCTGGCTCGTCGATGAGCACGCACCGGCCATCGGTCGGGAACGGCACGAAGGTGATCCGCCGCACCTGGTCCGGCGGCGGGTCAGCGTGGATCGGCTGAAACATGACCGGCTCTTTCGGGGATCGCGGCGAGGATGGCCGCGACCGCCTCCGCGGGAGTGCGGGTCGCGGTGTCGATGACCAGGTGGCCGCGGTCCCACGGCTCGTACTCCCGGCTGGTGATCTGCTCCCAGTCCGGCAGCCGCAGGCCGGGGATGTCCACCTCGCGCGTCCGGGCCCGCTCGCGGTGCGCGGCCAGGTTCGTGCAGACGAGCTCGACCTCGACCAGCCGGGCACTGGAGCCGGCCGCGATGTCGCGCCAGGCGTCCCTGGTCACGCCGAGCGGATTGACGCACTCGGCCACCACGCTAATGCCGTGCCCGAGTTGCTCCGCGGCCACGCCGTAGGCGACCGTGTACCCGACAGGGCCCAGTGGCTGACGCAGTGGCTGGCCCAGGCTGGCCGAAGCGATGATGGCCTGCTCGATCCGGTCGACGCGGACGAACGCGAAGCCGGCCTGGCGGGCCAGGGCGCTGGCCACCGTGCTCTTGCCGGTGGCGGGCAGGCCGCCTACCACGACGAGCACCGGCGCGCCGACCGCCGGGTCACGCCGGCCTGGCACAGCCGGCGGCCCGGCCAGCAGCGCCGCGACCCGATCCCGGCTGGCGGGGTCGGCCGGGACCTGCGTCACCATCATCAGGCCTGGGTCGTCCTCCAGCCGCAGCTGGAACAGCTCCAGGGTGATCCGGCCGGCTTGCGGGTGCCTGATCCGGATCCTGGCGGGCCGGAAGTACCGCACCGGGTACTGCGCCCACCAGTCGCGGAACTGCGGACTGGCTTCGGTCAGCGCCGCCGTGAGCTCGGTGAACCTCGGATCGCCCGGATGCCGCCCGGCCGCTGCCCGGAACTGGCTGAGCAGGGCGCGGGCGGCGGCGTCCCAGGTAGTCATGCGGGCGCGGTTGTCTGCGTCGGTGAACATCATCCACAGCAGGTTGCGCCGCCCCGCCGGGAGCCCGGCCGGATCGTGCCGGATCAGCCGGTACGGCTCGTTCCACGCCAGGTAGTCGAAGTGGAGGTCGTAGACGGAGGCGGCGTTCGGCGCGGCGGCATCGACCAGCCGCTGCAGCCTGGCCTGGGGGGCATCGCTGGACGCCGGGGGCGCCACGGCCAGCCCGGCCAGCTCCCTGAGGTGGCGGTGCTCGTCGGCGCTGAGCCGCAGCGCCCGCGCCAGCGCGTCGACGACCTGGGGCGACGCCGTGATCTTGCGGCCTTGTTCCAGCCAGGTGTACCAGGTGACGCCCACCCCGGACAGCTCGGCGACTTCCTCGCGGCGCAGGCCGGGCGTCCGCCGCCGGCCGGGCTCGATGTCGCCGGGCAGCCCGACGTCGGCGGGAGTCAGCCGGGCTCGGCGGGAGCGCAGGAAGTCCGCGAGCTGGCCGCGGTTACCGGCGCTCACGACGCCCGCTGGGTAGCACGATCAGTACCAGAACCGATCCCGTCATCGTTCCTAACATAGCCATCGGGGGTGCGGAGAAAGCCACGAGCGCGAGCAGGACGGAGGAGGACCATGGCGGACGGATTGGTGCTGCCGCCCGGAGCCGGGCATCGGATCCAGGGTGCCGGCATGACGCTCAAGGTGGGCGCGGAGCAGTCAGGCAGGTGGTCGGCCTTCGAGGCCGAGGTGGCACCGGGCTTCGACGTCGGGGCGCACCGGCACGCCGAGGCCGAGGAGATCTTCTACCTCCTGGAGGGTGAGCTCGACCTACTCGCGTTCGAGCCGCGGACCACGGCGCCGGATGACTGGACAGTCTGGGAGTCGGCGGGCGGCGCGCGGGTTGTCCGCGGCGGCCCGGGCAGCCTCATGTATGTCCCGGCCGGCTGCCCGCACGCCTTCACCAACCCGGGTACCGCATCCGCCCGGATGCTGTTCCTGGTCACGCCGTCCGGCCACGAACAGTACCTGGAGGGGATCGCGGAGCTGCTCAGCCATCCCGGGCCGCCGGATCAGGCCGCGATCATCGAATTGCGGGCCCGCTACGACATCGAGCAGCTCACGTCCATGATCCCGGACCGCCGCCGGGCCGCCAGCCGGTGATCGAGCGTCCCGCGGGTAAGAAAAGCGCAACCCGTACCGGGCGCGGCTTACGGGGCGTCCTCGAACTGGCCGTTTCTCATCAGGCCGAGGCGCGGCGCCCGGCCGGCCACGGCGCTGTCGTGGGTGACCAGCACCATGGTCAGGCCGCGGCGGCGCCACAGGTCCTCGAGCAGGGCGATGATCTCGTCCCTGGTGCCCTCGTCCAGGTTGCCGGTCGGCTCGTCGGCGAGCAGCACCCGGGGCTCCTTGACCAGCGCACGGGCGATCGCCACCCGCTGCTGCTGGCCGCCGGACAGTTCGGACGGCAAGTGCCGCAGCCGGTCGCCGAGGCCGACCGCGGACAGCCCCTCCTCGGCCCGCATCCTCCGTTCCGCCGCGGGAAACCCGAGCGGCACCAGCGCCACCTCCACGTTCTCCGCGGCGCTGAGCGTCGGGATCAGGTTGAAGGTCTGGAAGACGAACCCGATCGACCGGGCCCGCTCCCTGGTCACCCTGGTTTCCGGCAGCCGGGCCAGGTCCACCCCGTCGAACTCGACCGTGCCCGAGGTCGGCCGGTCCAGGCCGCCCAGGATCTGCAGCAAGGTGGACTTGCCGTGGCCGGTCGGGCCCTGGATGGCGAGCCACTCACCGTCCCGGATGACCAGGTCCACGCCGCGCAGGGCCAGGACCTCACCGCGGCCCTTCCGGTAGCGCTTGACGACATCGGACAGCTGGTAGACGGTGTCGGCCATCACGCCACCCTCGCCAGCGCCGCGGCGGGCCGCAGCCGGGCCGCCCGCCATCCGCCGAACGACCCCGCGATCAGCCCGCCGGCCAGCGCCAGCAGCACCGCGAGGCCGATGACGCTGATCGTGACCGGCGCGCTGAGCGTCACCGAGACGCTGTGGCCCGCGCCGGTCAGCGCCTGGGCGGCGTCCGCGCCGAGGAACCGGCCGGCCCCCGTCACCGAGGCCGCGTTGCTCGCCCCGACGGTGGCGGTCAGCTTGGGGGCGAGCGCGTTGATCAGCGCGGTGCCGCCGTAGCCGAGCGCCACCCCGAGCACGGCGCCGCCGACGCCGATCACGAGCGACTCGCCCATCACCTGCCCCACGACCCGCCTGCTCCGCCAGCCGAGCGCCTTCAGCGTGCCGAACTCCCTGACCCGGCGCGAAACCGCCGCCATGGTCAGCACGCTGGCCACGCCGAACGCGGCGGCGAGCACCGCGACCGACAGCCAGCGGCCCAGGTTGGCGGCCAGGCTGGACGCGCTGGCCAGCGAGCCGGTCACCTCGCCGGCCAGGTTGTCCTGGTCGGTGACCGTGGCGCCGGGCAGCAGGTGACTCAGGCCGGCCTGCACCGCGGGGATGTCCGTGGCGCTCGCGGCGGACACGTAGAAGGTGTTCACCTTGCCGGACAGCCTGGCGCTGGCCGAGGCCTGGCCGATGCGCTGCGCCGTGGCCAGCGGGATGTAGGCGTCCGGCGGATTGCCGCTTTGCGGCACGCTCGCGATGCCGGTGATCGTGAAGCTGGTGCCGCCGATGGCCAGCTTGTTGCCCACGCTCAGCTTGTGCGCCGTGGCGTAGCTCGAGTCGACCAGCACGTCGTTGGCGTGCGCGTCGGCGGCGGTGAGCGCCGACCCCGCAGTGAGCCTGGCCGCGCTGAGCGGCCCGAGCGAGGTGTTCGCCAGGTCCACCCCGTCGACGGTGAACGTGTCGGTGGTGAAGCTGGAGCTGAAGCTGCTGCTGCCCGCGCTCAGCGCGGGCACGGTGCCGGTCACCGTGACGTCGGTGAGCGCGAGCCCGCCGGTGGCGGCCGACACGCCGCCCAGCCGGGTCACCCGGGCCAGCGAGGCCGCGCTCATCGTGCCGTACTGGGTGTTGACCAGCTGGTTGATGTTGATCTTGGTGCCCGCGGCGATCTGCCCGCTGCGCACGTTCTTGATCTCCTGCCGGAAGCCGAACGAGGTCCCGCCCCCCGAGCCCTTGGCCGGCGGCTGCGTCACGGTGATGTCGGTGCCCACGCCGTACAGCGTGTGCAGCACGGTGGCCTGCGAGTCCTTGACGCCGTCCGAGGCCGCGGTCACGGTGATCACCAGGCCGACGCCGAGCGCCAGGCCCAGCGCGATGAGGACCGCCTGGCGCATCCGCCGCCGCAGCTCGCGCCATATGTAGGTAAAGAACATGCCGTCCATGCTGGTCCGCGGCCGGATCGGTGTCGTCAGCCCGCGGAACCCGGTTCCGCTGCGGCTGCCGCGTTAGCGGCGCCCGGCCACTACGACTGCGGATGTACCGCTAACAAGGTCGGACCAGCCCGGACTGGAAGGCGAGCACGACGAGCTGGGCGCGGTCCCTGGCGCCGAGCTTGGCCAGGATCCGGCTCACGTGCGTCTTGGCGGTGGGGACGCTCATGATCAGGCGCTCGGCGATCTCGGTGTTGGACAGCCCGGTGGCGATGAGCGCGAGCACCTCGCGCTCGCGCACGGTCAGCTGTTCCAGCGCGCCGGGCGGGGGCCGCGTCGGGTCGGGCTGCCGGGCGAAGTGCTCGATCAGCCGGCGGGTGATGTTGGGCGCGAGCAGCGCCTCACCCGCCGCGATGACGCGGATGGCGGACAGGAGCTCCTCGGGCGGCCGCTCCTTGAGCATGAACCCGCTCGCGCCGACCCGCAGCGCGCCGAAGACGTACTCGTCGAGGTCGAACGTGGTCAGGATCAGCACCCGGGGCAGCGGCGCGGCGGCGGTGATCCGCCTGGTGGCCTCGATCCCGTCGAGCACCGGCATGCGGATGTCCATCAGGACCACGTCGGGCGAGGTCCGGCGGGCCACCGCGACCGCCTCCGCGCCGTTGGCCGCCTCGCCGAGCACGGCCAGGTCGGGCTCGGAGTCGATGAGCATGCGGAACCCGGCCCGGACGATGGCCTGGTCGTCGGCGACCACCACGCCGATGGTCATGCGACCCGCCCGACCTGCGCCTGGCCGGCCTGTGCCTGACCGGCCTTTGCCTGGTCGGCCCGTGTCTGATTGGGGAGGGGCAGGAAGGCCGTCACCTGGAATCCGCCGCCCGCGACGGGTCCCGCGTCCAGGCTGCCGCCGAACGCCGCGGCGCGCTCGTTCATGCCGACCAGGCCGTGCCGGGCGCCCCCTGGCGGGCCCGCCGGGCCGCCGGTCCCGCGGTCGTTGTCCACCGTGATCAGCATCCCGTCCCGGCCCGCCTGCACCCGGACCGTGGCCCGCGCGCCGGGTGCGTGCTTGACCACGTTGGTCAGCGCCTCCTGGACGATGCGGTACACGGTCAGCGAGGCGGCGGGCGGCAGCGCCGCCACCTCGCCGGTGACGGCCAGCGACACCGGTATCCCGGCGGCCCGCACGGTGCCGGCCAGGTCCTCGAGGTCACCGACCCCGGGGGCAGGGACCAGGCTGGGCGCCTCGCCGTCGTCGTCGCGGAGCAGGCCCAGGATGCGGCGCAGTTCCTCGAGCGCGCTCCGGCCGGTCACCTCGACGGCCCGCAGGGCCAGCAGCGCCTCCGCGGGCCGGGTCGCGCCGATCTTGCGGCCGACCCCGGCCTGGAAGGTGACCACGCTCAGCGTGTGGGCTACCACGTCGTGCAGCTCCCGGGCGATCCTGACCCGCTCCTCGCGGACCGCGAGCCGGCCGTGATCGGTCTGACGCTGGGCTTCCTGCTCCCGGCAGGCGGCCAGGTACCGGCGGCGCTCCCGCACGCTGTCGCCGACGAACCACAGCGCCCCCGCGGTCAGCAGGCTGTGCGCCGTGTCCACCGGGCCGTGCGCCCCGGCCGACGCGGCGATGAGCCCGCCGATGAGCACCGTCTCGGTGCCGACCAGCGCGGCCACCGCGACCGGGCGGCGGCAGGTCACCGCCACCGTGTAGATCGCCATGGCGAGCGTGATGTCCATGTCGAGCTCGGCGCGGCCGAGCGCGGTCAGCGTGGCCACCGCGGTAGTCACCACGGCCAGCACCGGGATCGGCCAGCGGCGCCGTACCGCGACCGGGAGGGTCACCGCCGCGCCCAGCACCCCGAACCAGGCCTGCGGCAGCTCGAACCGGAAGCCGTGCAGGCGCAGGTCGAACACCACCCACACGGCGACCAGGACCGCGGCCACGGCGTCGAGCGCCAGCCACTGCGCCGGGGTCAGCCGGTCGGCGAGCGGCGGGCGCGGCCCGGTGGACGTGTGTGCGGCAGTGCCCTTTACCGGCATACCCCGACAGTAATCCCGATCCGGGTTTTCCGCGTCCGCCCGTGGTCGCAGTGCCGGTACAACCCGGGATGTAGCGTCGCTGCGACCACGGGCGGGCGGGCTAGATCCGGCGGATGGCCGCGGCGGCCGCGGCGCGCAGCCTGGCCCGCAGCTCGGTGCCCCCGACCCGGCTGGTCTGCGCCTCCACCATCCGCAGGCCGGTGCCCTGCAGCGCCTTGGCCAGGTCGCCCGGCCGCTCGAGTCGCTGGTAGGGCAGGCCGAACGCGGCGGCCAGGTGGTTCAGGCCGGTGCCGTGCGGGGTGCCGAACAGCCGCTCGAACGGGCCCGGGAACGCCGCCTGCTCCAGGGCGGAGAAGATGCCGCCGCCGTCGTTGTTGACCACGACCAGGCACAGGTCGGGACGCGGCTCGTCCGGGCCGAGGGCCAGGCCCGCCGCGTCGTGCAGGAACGTCAGGTCCCCGATCACGGCGAAAGCCGGACCGCCGTGGGCCAGCGCGGCGCCGATCGCCGACGAGGTGGTGCCGTCGATCCCGCTGGTACCGCGGCTGGCCAGCACGCGCAGGTCGGCACGGGGAGGAAGAGCGCAATCAATATCCCGAACGGGCTGGCTTGATCCGCACCACAGCAGGGCTCCGTCGGGCAGCGAGGTGGCCAGGTCCCGGGCGAGCCGCGGCTCGGTCAGGCACTCGTCCTCGTCGAGCACGGCGTCCACCGCACGGCGCGCCGCCTCGTCCGCCCGTTGCCAGGCGTCCAGCCAGGCTTCCCGTGATCCAGTGCCGTCCGGGATCCCGGTCAGCCGGAGGGCCGCGGCGACGTCGGTCGCGGCGCGCTGCGGGTCGGCCCAGCGTCCCGGCCCCTGCGCGACCACCACGTGCCTGCGCGCCGATCCGTTCTTCAGGAGGGCGAGCTGCGGCCGGGAGAGCCCAGGGCGGCCCGCCGAGACGATCAGGTCCGGCTGGTGCGCCCGGACGAACTCCGGCGTCGCCAGCAGGTACTGGTAGGCCGACAGCGCGCCGGGGCCGCGGCGGGCGCCGGACGAGGGCTCGGCGAGCACCGGCCAGCCCGCCCGCCCGGCCAGCTCGACCAGGGCCCGCGCGTCGTAGTCGCCGTCGCCGCAGACCACCACGCCGCGTTCGGTCCAGGGGAGGTCGAGCGCGTCATGCCCCGGCGCCCAGCCGTGATCCGGGAAGCGGGTCCACGGCTGCCCGCCGGGGCGCCCGTCCAGTGATTCTGGCCATTGCTCGTCCCCGCCGGGCACCAGCGGCTCGCGGAAGGGCAGGTTGAGGTGAACCGGGCCGGGCAGGCCGCCGACCCGGCCCGCGGCGTGCGCCCAGGCCTGGCAGGCCAGCGAGCGCCAGTAGCGGGCCGCGCCCGGCCGCGCCTCGGGCAGGCCGGCCTCGCAGAACCAGCGCACCGCGGTGCCGTACAGCTTGATCTGGTCGATGGCCTGGTTGGCGCCGATTCCCCGCAGCTCCGCGGGCCGGTCGGCGGTGAGCACCACGAGCGGAACACCCGATTCGTCGGCCTCGATCACCGCCGGGTGGAAATTGGCCGCCGCCGTGCCCGAGGTACACAGCACCGCCACCGGGAGCCGGCTGGCCTTGGCCAGGCCGAGCGCGGTGAACGACGCCGAGCGCTCGTCGATCCGGACGTGCAGCCGCAGCCGCCGCTGCCGCGCCGCCTCGTAGAACGCCATGGCCAGCGGCGTGCTGCGCGATCCGGGCGCGAGCACCACCTCGCGCAGCCCGCACCGGATCAGCTCGTCGCTGAACGTGACGCCGAACGCGGTCGCCGGGTTCACGGCAGGTACCTGGCGGCCGCGCCGGCCCGCTCTCGCCAGGGGGCCGGATCGGTCTGGAAGCGAGCCAGCTCACCAGGGTCGACGGGCGGCCGCCGGACCGGCAGCGTTCCCGCCTCGGGCCGCAGCGGGCCGGCCGTCACGTCCCCGGCCAGCAGCGACATGGTGCCAAGACCACAGGCGTAGGGCAGTTCGGGGAGCGCGGCGGCCAGCGCCACCCCGGCGGCCAGCCCGACCGAGGTGTCCACCGCGCTCGACACCACGACCGGGAGGCCGCAGGCCTCCGCCACCGCCAGCGCCGCGCGGACCCCGCCGAGCGGCTGGACCTTCAGCATCACGATGTCGGCCGCGCCCGCGGCGCGCACCCGCAGCGGATCCTCGGCCCGGCGGATCGACTCGTCGGCCGCCACCGGGATATCGATATGCCGGCGCAGTTCGGCCAGCTCGTCCAGGGTGGCGCAGGGCTGCTCGGCGTACTCGAGCCCGAACCGGGCCAGCCGGCGCAGCATCCGGGCTGCCTGCCCCGGTTCCCAGGCGCCGTTCGCGTCCACCCTGATCCTGCCGTCCGGCCCGAGCGCGTCCCGGACCGCCTCGACCCGCTCGATGTCCTCCGCCTCGGCCTGGCCGCGCTCGGCCACCTTGACCTTGGCCGTCCGGCAGCCCGACCTGGCCACGATCGCGGCCGCCTGCCCTGGCCCGACCGCGGGCACGGTCACGTTCACCGGGATCCGGTCCCTGACCGGCGCGGGCCACAGATGCGTCGCGGACTCGACCGCGCTGGCCAGCCACCGCGCGCTCTCCTTCGGCCCGTACTCCGCGAACGGGGAGAACTCGCCCCACCCGGCCGGCCCCTCGATCAGCGCGCCCTCGCGCACCGTGATCCCCCGGAACCTGACCGGCATCGGGATCGCGAACGCCCGCAGCCCCGCGAGCATCTCGTCCAGATCCCCGCTCACCGCCCCCGCTCCCCAGGAGTCCGGCGTGATCATGAGTTTGTGAAAATAATCACAAGACCCTTCAGGGCTGAGCGTTCGGTCACTCGTAACCTCCTGGAGTTCAGGCTCTAACCTTAATCAACGTGACAATGCGCCCTTTGCACGCGGTACTGGTCGAGCGCGCGACCCCGCGGCTGGTCGAGTTGCTGGCGGCGGCGCTCGACGGCAGCGGCCCCGCCATCGCGCCGCTCGACGCCGGGCTGCCGCCAGCGCGGCTCGCCGGGCTGATCGACGCCCTCGGGCCGGACTCGGTGCAGGACACGGAGGGAGTCACCTCGGCCCGTTCGGGACCTCATGAGGGAGTAGCCGAAGGTACGGCGGTCGTGGTCGGCACCTCGGGGTCCACCGGCGTGCCCAAGGGGGTGGAGCTGAGCGCGGCCGCGCTGCGGCACTCGGCCCGGGCCTCGCTCGACCGGGTGGGCGCCCGGCCCGGCGAGCGCTGGCTGTGCTGCCTGCCCGTCACGCACGTGGCCGGCCTGGCGGTCCTGGTGCGCTCGCTGGTCAGCGGCACCGAGCCGGTGCTGGCCGAGCGGGCCGACGCCGGGACCGTGGCGGCCTCGGGCTGCGCGCACGTCTCGCTGGTGCCGACCCAGCTGCAGCGTCTCCTCCTCCAGGCCGGCGCCCATGGACCTACACCGCTGGCCGGCTTCTCCTCGGTGCTGCTGGGCGGGGCCGCCACGCCGGCCGGCCTGCTGGACGCCGCCCGGGACGCTCGTGTGCCGGTGGTGACCACCTACGGCATGACCGAGACCTGCGGCGGCTGCGTGTACGACGGCGTCCCGCTGGACGGCGTGCGGGCCGAGGTCCGCGACGACGGGCGGATCTGGCTCAGCGGGCCGGTGCTGTTCTCCGGCTACCTGGGCGGCCCGCGCGCACCAGCCGACGGCTGGTTCCGCACCGGCGACCTGGGCCTGCTGGACGCCGAGGGGCGGCTGGCCGTCCGCGGCCGGGCGGACGACGTCATCAACACCGGCGGGCACAAGGTGGTTCCTGGCGAGGTCGCGGCGGCGTTGCAGAGCTGCCCGGGCGTCCGCGAGGTGGCGGTGGTGGGGCAACCCGACCCGGAATGGGGCGAACGGGTCGTCGCGGTGGTGGTGCCGGCGGATCCGGGCGACCCGCCGGCCCCGGAATTGCTCCGTCGGCATGTGCGCGAGCGGCTGCCGCGTTACGCTGTTCCCAGCAGGGTCGTAATGGTCGGTGCCGTTCCCATGCTCCCGAGCGGGAAGCACGACATCGTACGGCTCCGGCAAGAGCTGCTACGGCGGGAACAAACTGAGGCGGAGAGCGTTATTTATTAGTGCCCGGCCAATGTCTCCCGCTGATGACTACGCGGGGCGGCGAGGGGTACTTGGCGGAAACCCATTTGAACGACGTAAGTAGTGCGTGCGTTGTTACGAGGAGGAGGGAGGTGCCTCATGCCGCAGATCGCCATGGCGACGTCAGCAGCCGAGCGTATCGCCGACTCGGTTGACGAGGCGAGCACGACCCGGGTGGATGACCTGATCCAGCGCGGGCGAAGCCAGGGTCACCTGTCTCTTGCGGAGCTGAGGACGGCCTTTGACCAGGCAGGACTCACGCCGGCCGAGGGACGGTCCATTCTGCGCGAGCTGAGCGAGTCCGGCGTGCGGCTGGCCAATGAGCTGGCCCAGGCCGAATCGGCCCAGCCTGGATCGGCCCAGCCTGGATCGGCAGGGACCAAGGGGGGTGCCAAGAGCCGTGCGGCGCGCTCCGCGCCCGCGCGAGCCGCCAAGCAGGCTGAGCAGGCGCCCGAGCCCGGGTCTGATCCGGCGGACGATGACGACTTGGCCGACGCAGAGGTTGTGAACCTGGAGGCGGAGGCGGCAGCCCTCAGCGACTCCGACAAGCTTGCCGAGGTTGACCTGGATGACCAGACGCCCGCCATGGGCGACTCGGTCCACACCTACCTCAAGTCCATCGGCCGCACCAGCCTGCTCACGGCCGAGCAGGAGGTGGACCTGGCCAAGCGGATTGAGGCCGGCCTGTTCGCCGAGCACAAGCTGGGGACCGCGACTGGCCTGGACGACGCTTTCCGGCGTGACCTCGAGCTGGTGGCCGAGGACGGGCGGCGCGCCAAGGCGCACATGCTCGAGGCGAACCTGCGCCTGGTCGTGTCGGTGGCCAAGAAGTACAGCGACCGGGGCCTGTCGCTGCTCGATGTGGTGCAGGAAGGGAACCTCGGCCTGATCCGTGCGGTCGAGAAGTTCGACTACACCAAGGGCTACAAGTTCTCCACCTACGCCATGTGGTGGATCCGGCAGGCCATCCAGCGCGGCTTCGCCGACTCGGCCCGGACGATCCGGCTGCCGGTGCACGTGCTGGAGATGCTGTCCAAGCTGTCGCGTGTGGAGCGGGACATGCACCAGCGCCTTGGCCGCGAGCCGACTCCGGAGGAGCTCGCGGTCGAGCTCGACCGCACCCCGGACCAGATCGAGGAACTGCTGCGCACGTCGCGTCAGCCGATCTCGCTCGACTCCACCATCGGCGAGGACGGCGAGACCAGCATCGGTGACCTGATCGAGGACGTCGACGCGCCCGAGGCCTCGGAGCTCGTCGACCGTCAGCTGATGGCCGAGCAGCTGCGTTCGGCGCTGGACGCGCTGACGCCGCGCGAGGCCACGATCATGGCCATGCGGTTCGGTCTCTACGACGGCAACCCGCACACGCTGGACGAGATCGGCCGGGCCCTCGGCCTGACCCGCGAGCGGATCAGGCAGCTCGAGAAGCAGTCGCTGTCCAAGCTGCGTCACCCGAGCCGCGCCCAGCCGCTGCTCGACTTCGCCAGCTGATCTCCCTTTTACATTCGCCTCCCGTCACGATGCCGGGCCCGACCTCCCGCCGGGCCCGGCATTCGGCTGTCTGGGGTTAGTCTCGGTGATATGAGCGGTACGACGGCCAGGCGGCGGGTGCTCAAGGTGCCGGTGGACGGCGTGACGGAGCACCGGGCCGACCTGCTCGCGGCCGAGGAGCCGCTGGAGATCCGGGTGGACGGCGAGCCGCTCACCGTGACGATGCGCACCCCAGGGGACGACATCGACCTGGCGGCCGGGTTCCTGTTCACCGAGGGACTGCTCCGTCGGCTGGACGTCGTGCACGAGATCCGGATGTGCGACGACAACGTGGCGGCGGTGACGTTCAAGCCGGGGCAGGAATCGGTGGCCGACCGTGTGGCGGCGAACCGGAACTTCATCACCACCAGCGCCTGCGGTGTGTGCGGCAAGGACAGCATCGAGGCGATCCGGGTCCGGTCGGCCTTCGACGTGGCCGCCGACCCGGTCCGGGTGTCCCCCGGCATGCTGGCCGGGCTGCCGGACCGGCTCAGGCAGGCCCAGCGGGTATTCAGCCGGACCGGAGGGCTGCACGCGGCCGGCCTGTTCGGCCCCGACGGCACGCTGCTCGTGCTGCGCGAGGACGTGGGCCGGCACAACGCGGTGGACAAGGTGGCCGGCTGGGCGCTGCGCAACGGCCGGCTGCCGCTGGCCGGCCACGTGCTGCTGGTCAGCGGCCGGGCGTCGTTCGAGCTCGCGCAGAAGGCGATCATGATCGGGGTGCCGGTACTCGCGGCCGTGTCAGCGCCGTCCTCGCTGGCCGCGTCGCTGGCCGAGGAGAGCGGCCTCACGCTGGTCGGGTTCCTGCGCGGCACCACGATGAACGTCTACGCCGGCGCCGAGCGGATCGTCACCGCGGACGCCCCGGTCCCGACGCCGTCCTAACGCTACCCGGCGGGTACCTGGTACAGGTCGGCGCCTTCCGGCGAGGTCTCGCGGGTCACCTGGCCGCGGACCAGGAGCACTTCCAGGTGGGCGGCCGTCTCATTGACCGACATGACCTGGCTGAACAGGTCCAGCTCATCGAAGAGCCGCTGCCGCCTGGTCCACTTGATCGCCTTGGCCACCTCGAACGGCGTGGCGTGGCCCGCCAGCACTGCTTGGTGGGTCTCGGCTAGGCGCAGGTCGTGGTGGGCCAGTAGCTCGTTCACCCGCTCGTGGGTGCTGCCGGTGACCGGGCCGTGGGCGGGCAGCAGCCGGGCCTCGGGCAGCGCGAGGGTACGGGCCAGCGAGCTGAGATAGTCGCGCAGCGCCATCCGGTTGCCCGCGGGCTCGAAGCCGATCGAGGGCGTGATGTGCGGGAGCACGTGGTCGCCGGCGAACATGATCTCGGACGCGGCATCGTGGTAGACGAGGTGGCCGAGGGTATGGCCGGGGGTGTGCACCGCCCGCAGCGTCCGCGTGCGCAGGTCCAGGTCGGTACCGTCGGCCACCCAGCGGTCGGGGTCCTCCCAGTCGGCGAACATGGGGCCGTGCCGCTCCAGCGCGGACAGGTGGCCGATCAGCTCCGCCGCCCCCAGCCTGCGCAGGCCCTCCGCCCCGAAGACGCGGTGGCTGCTGGTGCCGTTGAGCATCTCCCTGGTCGCCAGCATGTTGGCGCGCTCGTCCTCGCCGAGCGAGATCAGCGTGCGGAACTCGCGCCGCAGCTCGACCGCGAGGGAGTAGTGGTCGATGTGGATGTGGGTGACGAGGAAGTTGCGGACGTCGCCGAGCCCGTAGCCGAGCTGTCGCAGCGCCTCGGTGAGCCGTTCCCTGGCCGCGACCATCGCTATCCCCGCGTCGATCAGGTCGACGCCCCCGGGGTCGGTGATCGCGTAGACGTTGACGGCCTTCAGCCCGTCCAGCGGCAACGGCAGCGGGATCCGGTAGATGCCCCCGCCGAGGTCCTCGACCGCGGGCTCGATCCAGGCGTAGCGGCCTGCCGCTGCTCGGCTCATCGTGTCGCTGATCCTTCCCTCCGGACCCAAGACCCCGCGAGCCCTGAGCTACTGCAAGTCAACGATACCGGAGGGTCCCGCCGGTTACCCGCCAGGCTCGTCAGCCGCCGTCCAGATAGTGGGCCCGGCCGGGAACTGGTCGTCGGCCTGGGTCAGCGTCAGCAGCGCTCGCTCTATGACTAGTTCGAATATGACGTCCTCGTCAAAGCTTGGCCATACGTTTCCGTCGCGTTCGGTCAGGACCCGGGCCCGGACCACCTGTTGCAACGCCGCGTCGGTGACCTGTTTGGCCCGGCCGGCCACGGCGAATCCGTCGTCCTGGCGGGGCGGCGGGCAGGTCTCGCTGTGCAGCGCGTAGCGGCCGTCCCGGCGCAGGTCCTGCCGCTTGGGCCCGGCCACGATGAGCAAGTGCAGGCCCGCGTCGCTGACGACCGGGCAGACCGGGTGCACCCGCGGGGCGCCGTCGAGCCTGACCGTGGCCAGGAACGCCAGTCCGATGCCGAAGTGGTAGAACTGCCTGCGCCCGGCGTCGGCCAGGGCGGGCTGCTGCCGGCTGAATTCGGTCCAGGTGATCATCTGGCGGACGTTACGCCGCTATCGCTGACATCTTGTGTCAGCGATAGCGGCGTAACCTTGCGCTCGTGCGTGCCGACCGGCTGCTCTCGCTGGCCCTGCTGCTCCAGGCGCGGGGCGCGGCGACCGCGCGGGCACTCGCCGGTGAACTCGAGGTCAGCGTCCGGACCGTGTACCGGGACCTGGCGGCGCTTGGCGCGGCGGGTGTCCCGGTCGTCACCGAGGCGGGACCGGGCGGCGGCTGCCGACTGATGGACGGCTACCGGTTCCCGCTGCGCGGCCTGCGGCCGGACGAGGCCGAGGCGCTGCTCATCCTGGGCGTGCCCGCGGTCCTGCGCGAGCTCGGGCTGGCGGGCGCGCTGACCGCCGCGCACCGGCAGATCCAGGTCACCGCCGGGGTCGGCTCGGGCGCGCTGGTCCATCTCGACATGCCACGGTGGTTCGGCGGCCAGGAAGAGGTGCCCTGCCTGCGGGATCTGGCCCGGGCGCTGCGGCTGAGCCGGAAGCTGGCCATCAGGTACCCGCCGCCGGACCGTGAGCCGCGCGTTGTCGGGCCGCTCGGCCTGGTGAATAAGGCGGGAACCTGGTACCTGGTGGCCCATTGCGTGGCTCATTCCGGAGCCGGAGCCGGAGCCGGGGCCGTGTCCGGGGCCGGGGACATCCGGGTGTTCCGGGCCGGGCGGGTGTCCGCCGCCCGGGTCCTGGCGGAGCCCGCCGGGCGGCCGGAGGGCTTTGAGCTCGCCGCGTTCTGGGCTCGCTGGTCGGCGGAGTTCGAGGCGAGCAGGCCCCGGCTCGAGGTCAGGCTGGCCGCCTCGCCGGGCGCGCTGACCGCCTTTGGCGAGATTTTCGGCGCAGCCGCCGCGCCCGCGCTTGAGGCGGCTGAACCGCCCGGCCAGGACGGCTGGCGGGTGGTGACGCTGTCGTTCGAGCACGAGCGGGCGGCCGTGCACCGGCTGGCCGGATTCGGCGATCAGGTCGAGATCCTGGACCCGCCCTCGGTCCGGGCCGAGCTGCTGGCCACCGCGCGCGCGATCCTCGGCCGCTACCACTCCGGCGGCTGACGCGCACTTCGGTGCCGGCGGCACGGCCGGAGGTTTCCACCTCCTGGGCACCTTCGGGTGACGCCTGAGCCCGCCGCGGCTTCCTAGCGTGCAGGTAAGCGATTTTCGGAGGAAACTGTCATGTCCGGAACAAGATCCATAGCGGCGCGGGCGCAGGCCGGCCCGGCGGACCGCGGCGCCCAGCGCCGCCACCGGGACGCTGCTGGGCCTGGAGCCCTACATAGACCGCCTGACCGTCATCAAGGTCAGAACCCTGGACGCGGACCTGAAGGCCGAGCAGGAGGAGCGGGAGCACGTCAGGAAGCGCGCCCAGGAGGCCGCCGCCTCCGCCGCATAGCTCCCCGTTGCTGCCCTAGGTCTTGGCGGGCGTAGGCAGACACAACGGGTCGAGGGGCACCCCCGGAAGCCGGGGAGCCCGCAGCGGACCCCCGGCTGCAGGATCAGGCCCGGGGGGTCGTTACGTTCGTGAGGTCCCCCGGTGCTCCGTCTCGGGGGGCCTTGCTTTGCCTTAGCCCGGAAGCCAGCCCAGCGCGTGGAACACGATCACCATCACGACGAGCAACACCGTCCAGACCACCGCGCGGGCGCAACCCAGGAGTTCCGGCAGGAACACATGCCAACGCTTCATGTTCCTAAGACTAGAGGGGCCTTGGTGTATGGCAAGCAGGCATTGACGTAGGTCAAGCAGGCCAGGTCAGAGTCCCGACCAACGTCCTGGCCTGGTCAGACCAAGGTCAGTTGACAGACGTGGGGGTCATGGATTCCACCATCGTCAACGTGGCGCTCCCGCCTATCCAGCGAGCGCCCGGCTTCTCCGGCTCGGGCCTGGAGTGGGTGGTCAACGCGTACGCCCTGGCCTTCGGCGGGCTGCTGCTGCTCGGCGGCCGGGCCGGGGACATCCTCGGCCGCCGCCGGGTGTTCATCGCCGGCGTCACCGTGTTCTCGCTCGCCTCGCTGCTCGGTGGGCTGGCCACCACCCAGGAGTGGCTGCTGGTGGCGGGGCGTTGCAGGGCATCGGGGCCGTGGTAGTGGCGCCGACCGCGCTGTCCCTGGTGACGACCACGTTTCCGGGGGGCGCGCTGCGCAACCGAACCTCGTGATGCTGTGCCTCGGCACGGCCATGTTCGGCCTGTTCTTCTTCCTGACCCTGTTCATGGAGAACGTCTGGGGGTACAGCTCGCTGCGCACCGGGGTGGCCTACCTGCCCATGGTCACCATGATCATGGCCATGGCCCTGGCCAGTTCTCAGCTGGTCGCGCGGATCGGCGTGCGGCCGGTGGTCCTGGCGGCGTCGGCGATCTCGGCGAGCGGCATGTTCTGGCTGTCGCGAATAACAGAGTAAGCAGCTACACCGGCGGCCTGCTCGGCCCGACGCTGCTGACCGGGCCGGCCTTGGCCTGCTGTTTACGCCGCTGACCTTGACCTCCCTGTCCAAGGTGGACGGCGCTGACGCGGGCCTGGCCTCCAGCCTGATCAACACCGGCCAGGTGGTGGGCGGCTCGATCGGGCTGGCGATCCTGGGCACCGTCGCCTGGACCGTCGTGGTGAACACCGCCAGGAACGCCGCGCACGCGGCCGGGTCGGCCCAGGTCAGCATCTCGGGCCACGCGCTGGCGGCCGGGTTCTCCCGGGGGTTCGAGGTGTCGGCCGCGATCATGGTGCTCGCCCTGGTGCTGGCCGCGGTCATGATCCGGGTCACCTGGCACGACCTGGCCGGGGCACAGCCGTAACCGGGGTTGTTACCCCGGGCGGACCGGGGGTCCGTGGCTGTGCAGGACCTTGGTCTTGTCCTTGTTCCACGCGGTCGTCGTGCCGTCGGGGTTCAGGACCAGGGTCCAGCCCCAGCGGTGGATCACCACCTGATGGTGGTGCGACACGAAGTCGCACATGTGCGAGTGAACTCGCAGATTGGAGGCTCGGCATGAGGTAGGTGCCGGGAGTGTAGTTCCAGGCTAGTGCTCAAAGCCTGTCCCTGCCCTGGCGTGCGTGCGCGGGTCC